>Ga0179593_1443398_pt1 | contig 10183 bp, 13 predicted proteins | sample CZODoug2_1_08_16_FD_185931 | JGI IMG/M metagenome (GOLD analysis project Ga0179593, IMG submission 185931) | Vadose zone soil fungal communities from Angelo Coast Range Reserve, California, USA - CZODoug2_1_08_16fungal (PacBio error correction) | ecosystem: Environmental > Terrestrial > Soil >...
GGGGGAGAGGGGGGGAGCGGGGGGGAGGGGGGGTAAAGAAAGTAGGGGGCGGGAAGGGAAGGGGGTGGGGGGGGAAGGTGAAAGAGAAGTGGGGGGGGTGGGATGGGGGGGGGGGGGGAGGTTAGAGGGAACGTGCTGCATTCCAGTGCGTCCCCGGAGCTGCGTAGATGGGACAAAAATCGGTGTCCAAAAAAGGACGAAATACTTTCGTCGCTCAAAAGGGATCTGCAAAACGCCCATAAAAGGGGCAGGAACTCGTCTTCTTCAAGGAAACTCAGTCTGGACCCGGTAGTGAAGAAGGGAAGTGAGTCGTCTTGAATGAAAACTACTAAAGGTTGTGCAGAACCGAAAGAAAGTTGGTCCTATGTTGGCGGCATTCAAAGAATCTGACCAAAAAAGTCTAAAGAAATAAAAGGAGGAGGAGGGGGGGGGGGGAAAGACCACTCATGCAAAAAAACACCGAGTCGGTAATTTCGTTGGGGGGCGATCAGTGAAAGGAAAAGAAAACAAGGAGAGCAAGGTTGGAATGTGGGGATGGGTAAAAAAAGGTCCAGTTTCGTCAAACAAAGATGCTGAAGAGCGCGGGGCAGAGCGAACTGACGAAAGGGTGCGTTCTCAACAACATGTGAACCTTTGCAGTCAATCAGGTATGAAGGGAAAAAGGGTGGATCAGTAGAAGAAAGGAAAGCTCATCAACGTAACACTTAGACTCTGACGCAAGATGGCTATCTGAAAGGAACAGAATCAACACGCTTCGAAAAAGTTATCCGACGAATACGGTTGGGGGTGGGAGGGAAAACATGGAGATGGTCAAACAGAGGGGCGGCGGGGATTTGGGGGAAAAGGGTTTTGAGTACAAAGAAAGTCACTAAGTCACTCATAAAAAAAAACGAGAGGCACACTTCTTAACAACAAGGCAACCCCCACCGGCACAAGCTGCAAGAAAGGAAGAATGCAGGCGGAAAACCTTACATTTCTTAAACGACGGGGTTTGGTGAAATTGGAAGAATAAGTGGAAACAACCACAATCACCGGGGGGGGGGGAAACGTGATGGGCAAGGAACAGAAGGCAACGCACTCGCCCCACAAGAAGTGTATCTCAAGACACCACAGAAACAAAATACAACAAACAAAAAAAAAGAGGGGGTGTGGGAAAAAGGGGGAGGAGATACCGACGGGACAAAAAAAAAAAAAAAAAAAAAAAAACACCAAACCAACACCAACAAACTGGGGTGGGGCTGGGGGGGGGGGGTGGGGGGGTGGGGGTTTGGGGGGGGGGGGGTGGACGGGGATGGGGGAGGTGGGGCGAGGTTGCATCACGGAAAGTAGTGTTTTGTGGGTGGGGGTGGTGGGGGGGGGGGGGGGGAGGAGGGGTGGGGGGGGGGGGGGGGGGGGGGGGGGGGGGGGGGGGGACGGGGGGAGAGGGGGGGTGGGGGGGGGGATGAAACGGGGGAAAGGGGGAAAAAAACGCCAGGCAAAGTTGGGGGGGGGAAAATGGGGGGACGGCTGCTAAAACCTTCCGGGGGGGGAAGTCCTGGAGGTTCAGGATTAGGGGGGTGGAAGGGGGGGGGGGGGTGTGGGACCGGGGGGGGGGGGTTGATTTGTAAGAATGGTCCTCTGGGGGCTGCCTTAATGGGACTGGGACAAAAAAAATATTTAGAAGGGGACGTACGGGGGTACAAAAGGACCAAAATACCCGCGAAAAAACGGACAAAACTTGGGGCCATTACTATTTTCCTTTTGGGGGGGGGGGGGTCAAACAAAAAAGCAAAAAACTATTCGGCGTATTCAGAATGAACGAAGTCGGGGGGGGGGAAAAAACTTAATTAACCGCAAACAGAAAGGGGGGGGGGGGGGGGGGGTGGATCAGCAAATAAGGGGGGGTATTGATCTTGACCTGGTAGTTGAGGATCAAAAAAGGGAGAACCGGGTGACAATTCATAACGATCCAAAAATCAACTTCATGGGTTGGGGGGGGAGGGGAATAGGGGACAATCGGGGGGAGTTGAAAGGATAAGAAAAGAAGTGGACGTATCTTTGGGCGCATTTAAGCGGTAGGAGGGGGCAATCAGGGGAAAAGGGAAAAGACAAAAAAGGCAACAAAGGAGATACAGTAGCAAGTTTGTATAGAGAAAAAAAACAAGAAAGAAAGTGAGAGAGGGGGACCCAGGGCGTGTGGTTTCATGGAAGGTGGGGCCCTTTCCAAACGAATCATATTGGGGGGGGACTTTTTGCATAAAGGGGGCGAGGGGTGGGGAATAAGCGGGAAAAAAATCAAAAACATAGTAAAAGGGGCGGAATCAAACCAAGGAAGTTTCAGTACAAACTAAGAAATAGGGGTTCTTGATTCAAAAACGGGAAAGCCACCCCCACCAACCAAATTAATTTGGGTTTGTTTGGTAAAAAAAAAAAAATTGTAAGAAATCATCTGGATTATGGATTGATTATGTTGAGGTGTGTTTGGGGCATGGGACATGGTTTTACCCAGCAAATCTTGGGATAAGAGTGGTCTGAAAAAAGTTGGGGGGGGTTTTAAAGCAAAAAACATTGCTCAATTGAAATTTTGGCTATTGGGACTTCTCAGGAGATTTTGTAGGTAAAGGGGGTGAGTCAAGGGAAAATGGCGTAAACAGAGCCGAAAAGCTGGTTCTTCTCAGAAAAGTGGGGACAACGAGAGTGGTGTAGCTCGCAGTGACAACGTTGCTTCCTGTTATACGGTACTGGGACGGGAAACAGTACCAGTGTACTTTTGCTATTTGACGGGGAAAAAAAAGGGAAAATATGTAGGTGAAAATGTCATCTCCAAACAACGTGCCTGGCGAAAAGAAGAGTGGAAAGTCGGAAACTTGGGCTCTAGGGGAGGACCTTTTTCTTAAGTCAGCAGGGGACGAAAATAGGGCCAAATACGGATGGGGTGTCCAGACTTTGGGTATTGCAAAGTCACACCTTGGCACTAAACAAAACCAGCCGCTAGGTCGTAAAAGCGTCGTAACTACCTTCTTGAGGGCCCCAAAAAGCCGGCGCAGTAGACGCTGGTCACCAAACTATCCGTCGTTAAATCAGAAATTGGGGGACGTATGCACAACTAGGGGGTCAAAAAAAAGAAACAGGTCTTTTTCCGGCGTACTGGGCGACGCCGGAAAACGTGAGTGAGCACTGAGCGTTGGTGGGGAACAAAAATGGGATTGACGAAATTGTTTGGGGGGCGGGTTAACAGAGGACTAGGAGGGAATCACAACAACATAAAAAATGAACCATGTTTGTCGTGGTAGGAGATCGAGAAAATGGAGTGCACAAATCCGCCAGAGCTTAGTTACAAATACGAGCGCAGAAGTAACGGCCGAAGATATCAATCAAAAAAAAAAGGTTAGTGGAGAGAAGCTGATTAGGCGGAAGTAGGGGGAAGCCGATGGGGTGAAGTTTTTTAACGGATTTCAGGCGCTCCGGTTAAAATCAGTCCATTGTTACCGTATGGGGGTGAGGAAAGAGACGGCATGGACGCCAACAATGGCTTGGGGGGGGATGAATGAGAAATGGGTGGGGGGGGACCAAAAAATGCCTGGCCAGGCGCAATGATTAGGCAGTTACAGGGGAGGAGGGACAGGACGCAAGGAAAAGACGGGTTCATTGTGTGGCGGAACGAGGGGATAGACAGTGAGGAAGAAGGGGAGAGTTTAAGGGGGGCAAATAGGCACGGGAGGAGGCGAGGCTGTTAATCCTGTAACTACCTATGGTATCTGAAGAACGATCACTGCTGTAGAGTGACAATGGGGGGGGGTTGTGGGGGAAGGGGGTAAGAAAAACTGACGTGAAACCCACGCGGGCCCTCTTCCCGCTTAATTCTAAAGCAAAAAGGTCGCCTAGTGACACAGGGGGTCTAATGGAGCTTATATTGGACTCAAGGAAAAGGCGTTCTTTTGGAGCGATGACCGTTCACGGGAAAATATTTTCCACTGGTTAATGTTAAAAAGAAATACCCTCAATTGGTGGGTAAACAGTAAACGGGATTTAAAGACAGAAAATTGAATAGATCTTACAAAAAAAGAGACTGGGAAGGGGGGATGGAAAATTGTAGGGGGTATAAATTAGAAAAAGTGGACGTATTTGTACACAGAATCTTTGACTCACGGAACTCTCAACGGGAAAGTAAAGGAATAACCGAGCCAAGGGAGTCTCAAAAGGGGGGGAAATCGGGAATATGGGGTATCATTCAGATTCTCAAATGGAGTTGACGTCGTGAAAGGAAAAAAGGAGAATGCAAACGCAAAAAGAACAATCAAATCAAATAATCAATACTCCTGCGGCGATGCAATCTGGGGGTGGGCACCGGGGGGAGAGCAAGCCGAAACGGTTGAATTTCGGTAGGGGACTGAAAAGAAACTACCCGGTGCTTCCCTATTTACAATATGTGTTTGGGAGGCAGTTCGAGGATCGAAGCAGTTCCGCGGACCAATGGGTAGCATACCAGAAATTGCGGCTTGGGCTTTACACCTCAAAGGAAAAAAAAATTAAGGGAAGAACTGAGATCTGGGGGGTCAGTTTTGTGAAAATTGACAACATCAAGAATCGGCCTGGGGGGTGTGTATTGACAGGATAGTCACCGCGTGGCATGCGAGTATCTGATGGGGTGCAATATCTTCCAAGCGGGGGATGTGGGGCCCAGGGGGGGGGGTTTGGGAAAAATGTCCAAAAACGGCCCCCCGCAAAAAACACCAACACCAACAACACGGTAAACACGGGGGGGGGGTTTTTTGGGAAAAAAAAAAAAACCAGGGGGGGGGGGGGGGAATCGTTTGAAATTAAAGGTTCTCATGTGGGGGGGGGGGGGGGGGGGGGGGGGGGGGGGGTGGGGGGGGGGGGGGTGGGAAAGGGAAAAGGACGAGAACAAAAATGCCCACATCTGTCAGGGGGGAGAAACAAAAAAAAAATAGGGGGGAGATCCAGGACGTCTACTTCCAGATAAACCACTCAAACGCCTCAAGAGAGAAGGTTTTGCGTGGAGACAAGTAATGAATGGGAAAGACCCGCTGGAGCGGGGGATTTGGAAATGTGCATACATTGGAACCTGACGCAACTAAAAAAAAAAAGGAATGAACGGCGCGGCCAATCCCCCTCGTGAAAGGAACCCAATGCAAAGACTTGGGGGAAGAAGAGAATTCTGACGGAAGACTTCACATTTATTCAAAGTGCGGGGGGCGAAAACGGGTGAGGGAGCAACCAACACTCAAAAAGCGGGGAATTACGTGGTATTTCAATGGAACCACAGAACGGGGACCACCGCGCTCAAAAATTACGCATTGGTATAAGCTATCAACAACCAGGAGGGTTGGAAGGGGAAATGATCCCACTAAAGGCCGTCAGGGCGGTGGTGGCGAGATGGCGGACGTTGGGGATTGCCAAGGGCAGAAGGAGACGGGGGGGGGGAGGGGGGGTGGGGGACCACGAAATGACCGTATTCAAAGGGCAACACCCGCAACGGTGGAATCATCAAAACCGAGGGAGCAACTGGGGGGAGGCTCTATTGAAATGTGGTGGTTATGGGAGAAAGTTGAAAGGGAGTGGGGCAGCCCTTTCTAGAGGGGTATCAGGGGGAATACGTAAAAAATTACCAAAATAAAAGCAGCCAGCGTCGGGCATTAATGGAAAATCCGCACTCAAGGGGATTCAGGGAGAATGTGGACGAAGACTGTGTGGGATGAAAGGGGAAGGATCTCCCGGTTGTTGGGGGTGCGAAAGCTGACGGGGGTGGGTAACTTGTGGTGAGCTATCCAATTGAGTAAAGACAGGGTCAAGGACGGACAAAAAGGGAAAGGAACAGGGGGGGGGTGTGCGGAAGAGGAAAAAGAGTCTTGAAGAGAACAACCTAGAGAGGGGAAGATGAGCGCAGTGACAGACAAATGACAACCTCCAAAGGACCGAAGGGTCATTAGGAAGGAATGCTCTCCAAAGAATGATATGGGGCAAGCCCGGAGGGTGGTTGAATTCAGGGGGGGGAAAACGTGGAAAAAAAACAGGAAGACGGGTTTAATGGAATGGAGAAACTTGGGAAGCAGACTGTAGGGTTCGAAGGGAGGAATGCCTACAAACAATAGACTTATGGACTGGGGAAACGGGTAGGAGTGGTCATTCAGAGTGGCACGACTCCAGTCAATAGTTTATAGGAATAGGGGGAATAGCCTTCTAAGAAACAACGTATTTCTAACTTTTGTCAAACCTCCGTGCGATGGTTTTGATTGGAGGTTTTGGTCTCACTAGGTGCGTGGGGGGACGTTAAAGGAGCACATGGTAGACCGACATAAAAGCTAATTGAACGCTGGTGCAATGGAAATAGGGGTCCCTTGAAATCGATGGAGGGGTCAAGTGGGGAAGGCTTTGGCTTTTACTGTCATGCAGAATCTTGGGGGGTCGAAACTTTGTGGGGTGGAAAACGTTATCTCGTTCGTCACCCATACGGGCCGAAAGGGTTCCTTCCCGTTCGATGCCTACGCGATTTGTGTGAATATACTACAACTCTGAAAATGCTGAAACTTGGTTAAAATAAGGGAGCCCACAGTTCAAAAGTGGTATCTAGGTTAAAGGGGAAAAGGGCAAGAAGTTCAATAAAAAGGGTTTAGACCATGAAAGGAAAACTATTCAAAATGTCCAGAAGAGGATTAGTAAAGAACGTTTGCAGCGGACATTGGGGGAGGGGATAAAAAGGCGAGAAGAAGGGGGCACGCGATGGGAAATAGGGGTCATGTCAAAAAGGTGGGGAATCTAAAAGGTGAGCATCTTCAAGAAGGACAACAAGGACGTCCGACGTATCCAAACCAGCTAGAAGTACGCAGAGGGACACAAGGAAATAAGGTGGTTGAAAAAAAAACGCCTATGGGAGGTTCCCAGAAAAGGCTCCAGTGAATCGGTAAGGGGGTCTCTTGCTATTGGGGCAGAAATCCGGAAAAACTACCTCACTGTGTTCGTGGGTCCTGAGGGGGCGGGGTGGACAAAACACCATTGAGTTAACAAGAAAATTGTGGGGGCAGAAAAGGGATATGGGATGGGGTCCCAAACCAAAACTAGGCCAAGGTAAGGAGGGTCTTGCAAGAGAAAAAAAAGGGGGGTCACCAATCCCGGCAAGAGGAGGAAAATCGGACTCATCAGAGATATCTCTCGACAAACAAAAACGTAGGAGGGGGGGGGGGATCTAGAGCTAGGATTCTTATTGTTCAAGATCTATGGGCGGAGTGGGGAAGAAATTTCGAGCGCCTGTACAAACAATGTACTCCGTTTATTATTTAGACAGCGAAAAGGCGGGACGCCAAAAAGGTCGGTGAGAAGACAAGGGGGGGGGCAAAAAAAAAAAACTTCATTAGAAAGTCTTGCGGGTGTGGAGCGGGAGAAAAACAACGGCAAGGACCAAATACGTTCATTTTGGGAGATTACAAGGGAAAAAATCGGCAATCGAGGGAAAAAGGGTAGTTCCAGGGCTCTGCGAAGCAGCGGAGGGGTCCGTACGAAAGGCGTGGGAAGAGGGGAAGAGGGGAGAAAACTGGCGGTAGAGTAAGTTGAATTGACAGACACGTAAAGTGCAAAAGGGCGGGCCCCTAGGCTAAAGGAGAAAAAATGCGAAAGAAATGTGAAAAGCAAAACGGTTGGGAGAATATACTCAACTAAATGGAGAAAGGTCATCTAAGTGTGCGGAGACAGTCCCTAAAAAATATTGCACTGGTTTGGAAAGGAAAGGGATCACCCTCACTTGGTTAATTGGACCGTGAATAATGAAAAGCATCACTGTGCTTACTTCTTACAAAAAAAACCACAAGTGGAAGTAGGGGAGAAGGAACAGCCTTGAAACAAAGGGGGGGGGAAAGGGGTGGAGAACGAGGAACTTGGACGAACCACCTTCCCAACTAGAAACATTACCATCCAGAGAAAAAAATTCCGAATGCGAGGAACTCAGACGGGAAAAAGGTACAAAAGAGGAGAGTAGGGTTACGTAGGGAACAAATGAGGATGCAAAACTGCACTCGAAAAAAAAAAAAAGAAAAGAAGAAATCCCTTCTGGGAAAAAACTGTAGGTACAAACTTCAAAATACGTGGGACCGGGCTATGAGCGCAGATGAAAGGTCGGGGGGGGGGGGGTGAAGGGCTGGAACACGACGAACGGGGGGCTCACTGACAGGGTGGCAGGTTTTGGGGGGGCAGGTCATTAAAAGTGTTATGACACGCAAATACGGCATTGTGCTAAGCAAAGTCTAGGGTGGGGACAGGAACCAAAAATGGAAAAACAAGGGGGGTTCTACTATAGCGTTAACGGGGGAATTTTTGGTCGATAAACATGGATCTACGAAGCGGGGGAACGATGGTTCGGTGGATGTCCAGGAGTCTCACTTCCGGCAAAAACGCGCTGACGAGCGTCGGGGCCTATCTTAGACGAGGGGGGGGGAGAGGTCCGCTCACAAATTACGTTGAACAGTTAAGCGGTATGTGACGGCAAAGGGAAGAAGTAAAGCTACCACAGTACAACATTGGAAAGACTGGGGGGAGCAACAAAAGATGTCGATCCTTACATTGATCGAATCCCAATCGGCAACTTAGTCAGGCGAAGCGGGGTTGTCAGGGGGGCTACCAGTCAAGGAAAATAGAAACCTGTGGAAAAGGATTGGGAAGGTGGAACGGAAGTCCCTTTTCAGTATAATAAGGGGACAGGAAAGTGGAAATGCCGAGGGGAACAAGTCACGACTGGAAAAGGAACCAAATGGAAAAGGGGAGGTCAGTCAAAGCTCATGACGGGAAACTGAAGTCCTTGGGATTGAAGGGGGTTGTGCAACTTGAGGACAGGGAGGAGGACAAACCCCTCAGTGGGGGTTACAGTGGGACCTCACTGTACAACGAAGCTGGCCAAACCCAAAAAGGGGAACAAACCAGGAAACCAGGGAGCCAATCGTCGGGGTGCTATATCAAAAAAAAAAAAAAAGGAGGAGGAGGGGGAAAAAAAAGAAGAGAGAAAACTGAGTCAGGAGGGGTGGGATAGCGTTTATTAAGTTCCTGTCTATGAATTACGTTTGGGTGTTTAAGAAAAAGGCCTTTCAAAAGGGAAAAAAAAAGAAATTTGAAAGAACGGGGGACATCCCTCCCGGAAAGTGAAGCCTGTTGAATATTGCCACTGGGACGTGAAGAATGGTGAAAAGAGGAAGTTCAAGAGGTGGACGTGAGAGAGGAAGTCATGGGAAGTCAAACATTAAAAAATCAAAGCACAGCGTCTTTCAGTCAGAATTGATCCCACGCAACGATTAGAGGATCAAAAAGGTTAACGCCTAAAGGAGGGGTGGGGGGAGGGGAGGGAAAATAAAGGGAGGAGAAAGGGGGTTGTAGCAGCGTCCTAAATGGGGAAAAAGGGGGGGGGGGGAAGCCCGCTTGAACTCGGTTGGACATTGAAAAGGAAAGTAATTCAAAGGTTTGGACTTCAAGGTGGGGGGGGGGGGGGAGGAAGAGCAAAAGAGGAGGGGATGTAAAAGTGGGAAATCGTGGATCTTCAGTAGGGCTTAGTGAAATCACAGAAAAGACAAAAAACCAAAGTGGGTGTGGGGGGTGTTGTTGTCCCAGGAGATGAATTTTACAAGCCCAAAAAAGAAAATGGAAATAGAGAGTCGCCCAAGTGAGTGGTGGGGGCGTTAGGGTTCAAAACCGTTTTTTTAATGGAGGAAGGTCAAGAAATTCGTCGGAAGAAAGAGGAAATGCAGGAAAAAAAAAAGAAGGAAAAAAAGGGGGGGAATCTTATGCAAGCTTGGTTATGCATGGAAACCCTAAATCACTTTGAAGATCCCCAACCGAATTGAGAAAGGGGGTCCGCAGAGGGAGGATTGAGCTTTGATGGGGGGGAGGGGGTATTTCTTGGTTACTGATAAAGGTTGTGTGACAACGTAAAGCTATTAGAAGAGTGGGCTGTAAATTATGGTTTTGTCCAGGGCAGTTGTGTCCGCTTGGGAATTGAAGGATGCAGAGGGGTGGGAAGAAAGTAGGGGGGGGGAGACACAGGTAGAATAAGAGGCACAGACTTGGAAGAGGACCTTCTCCGGACAGAAAAAAAAGAAGTGGGGTGTAAGAAGTCTCGAACAATTGACTGAAGGGGTAATAGGGAGGGGGTCAAAAAGGAACCAGTGGGGTTGCGAAATTAAAATGTAAAAAAATGTTCGGGATGGAC
>Ga0179593_1651447_pt1 | contig 10183 bp, 9 predicted proteins | sample CZODoug2_1_08_16_FD_185931 | JGI IMG/M metagenome (GOLD analysis project Ga0179593, IMG submission 185931) | Vadose zone soil fungal communities from Angelo Coast Range Reserve, California, USA - CZODoug2_1_08_16fungal (PacBio error correction) | ecosystem: Environmental > Terrestrial > Soil >...
ATTATGCCTGTGGATACTTCCATTAAAAGAAAAAAAACAAGCACGTATCGCTAGGCAGTGGGAATCGGAGCTGGGCAGGTTGAGGTTTCGCCCCTGGATTGATTAGTGCGTGGAACCTGCGTCAGAAAAACGGAGGTTTTCGTCTTTTCAAGCGTACTATACATGGGCGCCGAGTTCAGCTTGAACTATCAGAGGTACTGGGGGAGGCCGGTCAGACTCTCTATGGGTGAGACCAGTTCTTCGGCCGGTGGGGCGAGGTTAAATCATCGAAAAGAAAACAAGTTTGTGGCAAAGGGAAGTCGGGTGAAAATCTAGTCGTGATGGTCTTGTGGCGCTCAACTGACAAACGCAAGCCTGGGGAACAAATGTCTGTCCAAAGAAACAAAAAAAAGGCAAATGGGCTAGATCCCATTACAAAAGGCTTGAGGAAACCCGTCGAAGTACGAGAGCACGATAGGAAACGAAGTTGACGGGGGAGGGCGGCCAAAAAAAAGGAGGAATCGTGCCGACTCCTTAAAAACAGAGAACAGCTGCGGACAGAAGGCGAGTCTCTCGGCCATAACGACGAAAACCTACTGGCGGTCGCAGCAAGAGGCAAGCGATCGACCTCGAAAAGAGTTCATCGCGGACGAACCACGGAATTGAGAAGAAAGTCAAGTTACCACGTCTCAACAAAGGAGGGACGAGAAGGAAGAGGCGCAAGTCGAAGAGGGGGGCTCCAATACGGAGGGGGAGTGTTCACCGATGGGGGGAAAAAAGGGAGCGGGAAAGGGGGGCTGCTACGATCTGTGGGGAAAGGGGGGGATTCCTAGCGGGATATGGACCGGCGTGTGAATATGAGGCAAAGTATTAATATTGGGTAAATATCGTAGGATACGATGGATCGCGTTAATTCTAAGGAAAAATGGCGGTAATTGAATGGACATGGAAAGCCGCCTAACCCGAGAGAAAAAATGAAGGGACTGAAAAATATCTATGAGGAGCAGGGGAAATAGGTATTGGTGTGTAAACTGGGGTTGTCACGGCCTTGGGAAATCAATAAACGGGTGAGGTCGATGATGGGTCCGAGACACTGTAGCATGAAGGAAAAAAGGTAGAGGAGAAGCGAGGGAGAGAAGAAAGGAGAGGGGGCGGCGTCTGCTACTAGTGGTCGAGATCTATTCTGGGGGAAAAGGGAAGTTGCCAGGTAAAGGTTAGGCAACTCTCTATGACGTAGTAGGCATTTAATCATCGAGCCCTTACGTGCTACACATGTACCCGCATAGGTTCAGAGGAGAAGAAAATAGAAGGAAATATTGTCTCTGCCGGTGAGGTGCTGAGCTGTTTAATACCGTGCGGACCGCAAAAAAAGATATAGAGACGGGAAGGGAATGATCGAGAGGGTAAAAAGACGCGGCGCGCGCAGGGAAAGGCCAATCCGGAAGTTCTCAATGAGAAACGAGTAGAGGGGTGTGCTTAAAAGAATGCTCTTTTCAATGGGGTAATGGATCCAGCACAGGAGATAGGGATGACAGGCGTCGTCAAAACGTCGGAGAAAAGCCCGACGAGGTAGTAGTGTGGCGGGAATATCTGTGAGGAAAATAAAGGAGCATCGTTGCGTCAAGGGGTTAATAAGAAGAGACTAGCCAACGGGTCCCATTTCATACCGTGACTGGTTGATATTTCGTAAAGAACAAACTGTCTCGAAGAATTGAGGGGTGCTGGGAAAAGCACTTCCTAGGAGGGTCTTGAGAGAAGGGGAACAGGACAGTTCAGATTTTAGACAGGCGAGCAACTTTGTAGAGCGTCGATCACAATAAATCTGGCACTTGACGCAGCGGTTAAACGGTACTACGATAGGGGCCGTCCCGGGTTCATCAAAAAAAACTAAGAGATTCTCTAGACTCCGACTATTTCTCAGTCTCGAAATTGCTAGAAGGGTGTTCAGAACCTGAGAAAAAAAAAACACGCCATCCGTAAAAGGCAACATGCCATTTAGCCCGGCAAAAAAGGAGGCACCAGAAGAGAATGATAGTCGGAAGATAGAAAGACGCTATCTTTAGATGGGGCCACAAAAAGTGCACTACGTCAGGCAGATAAGGCTTGCTCGACATCGACGAGAGCAGGAGGGAGCTCATGATCCAAAGGAAAAAATCTACAACTCTCGACCGTTTAAAGGTCTGGCATCATCTTTTGGTGCGAAAGGTCGACCACTATCTATGCTGAGAGGTGCCTACTATATGAAGAAGGTCTGACAACCGCAAAGATACCTGAAGCCGATGAGGGAAGGGGGGGGTAGGCAGAAACGAATTGGACTGTGTGTTCCGTTAGGGAGGGGGAGCGGCGGGATAAGGGCCCCGTTGCGTAGGATCAGTAGGCAATAAAGATAAGAACAAGAAAAGGGTGCCCGCTTCATGTTGAAAAGGAAAAAAGTCCGCTTAGTTGAAAAGGAGAGGTTTTAGGGATTACGGGGCGTCGGTGCGACTCTTAACATTTCCTAACATTAACGAAAAGGAAGGCGAATTCAAGGGGCTGCGCTAGGTTTCAGATCGGAAGCTTCCCTATCCGGGCAACAGTTAGGGGGAAAAGAGAGAGATGGGAAAGCAAAAAATGAAGCAAAGAGCAGCAATAAGAGGTCGGGGAAGTTAGAAAGGGGGGTACAATGTTAGAGCCCGCAGTACGGTTCCTACAAGTTGTTTTAATACGGGAATTTTAAAGACGAGAAGGTTTAGTGGGGAATGCAGGGGGGAGGAAAAGGAAAAAAAAGATAAGACTTTACTAGACGAAGAGAATCCTGCAACTTCACAGTCGCTTTAGTCCGAAAAAAAAAGAAGCATGCAGATTGGAGGGTGAGGGCGATGAATCGCATCGAAACAGGGCGCTAGGGGAGGTCGAGCGACGAGTGCCCGAAAAACACGAGAAGAAAGGGTCGGAGAGGGGGGGAGGGCGCAGCGAGGAGCCCTCGCGAGGTGCCTGAGGGTCCAGTTAACCAGATTGTGGCCCATCGCGCAAACGAATCGTCGCGGCAAAGGGATAGACGTCGACTAGGAAAGGATCTGCGAGGGGGGAATGTCATTCTTGCGGCGACAATTGAAATGATCGCCTGGTCGAACGATGGTAGGAGTGATAAAAAGAAGAAACTGCTGCCCTGGTGGAAGGAGGAACTAATACGCGGAAGGTATAATGGGGGGATGATCTGGGGGACGTGGTGTTTGATGATGAAGGGGGGAAAAGCGAAGAGTGCGGAAAGGAAGAAAAACGGAGGCGTCACCAGTCCGGGGGGGTCGTATCGCTCATCAGAAAGGGATTCGGCCGTCGAGGAGTAGGGCTGGTTAAGGCAAAAAAAGAGAAGGCTGTCGGCCCAGGAAACAAGAAGAAGTTGGGTGTTGAACGACCGCAGACCTTCTTGGGCTCGAGACATGGGGGGACGAGAGGGGAGGTGAACCGGGGAAAAACGTTAGAGCCACGGCCCCAGCAGTGAGTGCCTGACAGACAGTAGTCGGGCGGGATGGAAAACTCCAAAGAAAAGAGTGCGAACCCAACCGGAATGGGACGTGGGCATCAAACACGAAAGTACTGGGGCAAAAAGCTTAAATGGACTCACGCGGATTTCTCAAAAGGACGGGAAAAGACGGATGGGGGGGGGGGTCGGGGAAGCCCGGCAAGGATCGATGAAAGCAGATAAACGGCGCCGTGGCTCTGGAGGATCGAAAAAGCGCCAAAAAAGAACCGACCTGTGGGAAAAGAGGGGAGACCTTTGAAGAGGCGGAAATCTGATTTCTCCGTCGGGGAGAGAGTCAGGATGGTCGGAGGTTACAGAGGATCTAAGGGATCCCGCCTCTATCCGCTGTACTAGATCGGAATCAGAGTGTTTCGAGGGAAAAAATAGTCATCACACTTTTGAAGAGAAGCAGACAGTTCGGCCGGAAAAGAGATAGTCTTGGAAGCTTGACTTCGACGGCGCAGACTGGCTTCGCCATGAAAAGAGGGAACTGGGATTTTCTGAAAAAGGGCACTTTCCAGCACCAGAGGACGTTCCGCAGGCTGGAATGCATACTGGAAAGAAGCCGTTGAAGCGACCGAGTAGGGTGGAGTGTAGTCAGAAGTAGGATTCGCCTGGAATCAAAGGAGGAAGCGAAAAGAAGGAATCGTGTACCGTCTAAAAGAAGAGGAATTTCGTCCAGGGAGCACGGGCAACGAAAAAGAAAAAACCATTGAAACGCCGCGTGCCGTAGATTCCTGTGGAAAGGGTAGAGAGAAGGCAATTCTCGGCACCGACGGGACCTGTCTAGAAGACCCAGCGCTTGCGGTCGGTTGGAACCATCCTACCTCGACCTCTGGAGAAGCGGGGAAGTGTCTGAACCGGGACGCGCTGATGAAAAGGCGGGACTAAAATGAAAAAAGAAAACAGCGAGGGAAACCATCATGCGCAGATTGATGTGACCTGAGCGACGGGAAAGCCGCCGCCAAGGTGAAAAGGCGCATTAAAGCACCTCAGCCAGGCATAACAAAGGAAAAAGAGGCCCAGCGCAGGAGACCACTGATCAAGATCGGGAAATGAATTTGGTCCGACCGAGGAGAAAAAATGCAACTAGAGAAACAAAAACAACGAGGAGGGAAATAAGGGTGATGCCTACTGATCCGAAAGAGAAAGAAAGTCGTCAATAGGGGGATCGGGCTCTGGTCCGGTCTGGGAGAGGGGGACAGGCTTAGGCTGAGGAGGGAGGTTGAGAGAACTGGGTCGGGGCGGTTTCAAAAGCCGCTTAAGAGGAGAAGGATCAGATAAAAAGAGGGGAGGCTGCCAGCGCTCTGGGCCTTGGGGATGGACAAGGGAACAGAAGCAGCCGCTCCATGGGGACGCCCGTGATAAAAAGAAGAGAGGGGCTGGGTTCTCAAAAGTCAATACCATAAAGGGGGGCTGGTCTACTCGGCGCTTCAGTTCAATCAGGAAACGTATAAACCATGGGCGGAGAGCATCAAGTGAGCCGGCTGCTCAACGCGACGAGAGAGTGACCAAGAATTCCCGACCCGGAAGTCTTCCGACATAATACGAGAAGAAAGAGTACGAATGAGTACGTAATCCACGAAAAAAGAAGAGACCCGAGAAAAGAATTCTCCTACCTAAAGACGAAACAAAGCTTCGCGTCCTCCACTTATGGCTCCAAGGACTATAAGCAACAAGGTTCAAGGTCTTCTGAGAAAGAGAACTTATGGGCCCCGGGTACTAAAGACTCAGAAATCGGTCCTCGAAATGGAGAAGAGTCCAGAAAGGGGACTAACAAGGAAAAGAAAGTTATCTCTTGGGCCGGCCGGGGAGCGTCTTCGTCCTCGAGAGAAAATTGGTGAGGACTGATTCTTCCGGCCATACATCAAGCCGGAGAAAGCCCGGTCCGATCTACCGAGAAAAGAGCGGCATCTCGAAAAAGATTAGGACACCTTCATCAAGAAGCGATGAAACTAGACGAAGAACTGAACTCTCGGCCATTGTGCCGCCTTTCAAAGGGTCAAATCCTGCTGTGAGGTCGGCGGTACTCGCTGGAGGAGAAGATATAGAGGATCAGGGCCACAAACCTCATCGACCTTCCTGTCGGCAGACAAGACTACAGCCTGTCTTTTCGGAATAAGGTAGAAAAAGAGAACAGGCCGTAAGCTGGTGACAGGAACCAAGGGAGGGGAGGGGGGTCACGGGGCCTTCTTCGACCAGCAGTCGGGCCTGGTCTCGGAACTGTCTCGCGGAAATCTCGAAAAGAAGGACCATGTGTACAAAGGACCGTGCAAAAAGAGAGGAGGTTGCATCTGGCGAGAGAAACCTCGCGTCAAGGGGGACCACATCCGAAGACAACAGGTAGAGGGAAAGAATCAAGGGAGGCAGAGTTCTTCAACAAGGGCTTACGGGACGGTTGGGCTGATGGCACCAGCCTTCAGGAAGGGGGGGGGAGAAAGGAAATACAAAGCTCTACGGGAAAAGTTCGGGCTTCGAAAAGAGAGACTAATGGGAAGGTGTTGGACAACGGCGCCCGGCGGGCGTCCAGAGGAGAATAAAACACAAAAGAGAGATCTCCTAATATTAATCGCTGCAACAGGGGAGGAGCAGGTGTACCCGGCCCTACCGTTCATCCGGGCCTACATAGAGGGAAAAAAGTGCCGGAACCCGGCACTACGACAAAATAAGACTCACGAACTTATCGTCGAAATATAAAACGGGCCATACTGCGAGGAGAGTGGGTTTTTAAAAAATTCAATTACTGCATAGTCATCTTCAAGATAGAAGGAATATCGCGTAAAAAACTCGATCGATCCGGTTCTGCAAAAGGGCTTCTGCATCATTGAGATGACGGAAATATAGCGGCATGTCGGCCGAAGAGAAGGTAAAAAAACAAGAAAGTCAATGCGAGAGAGTCCGGGAGGCAAGGACGGGACTAAAAGGATCTCGTAGGTGATAGAAGACGCCGACCCCCTGTGCATTTTCAAGAACTTCCACGAGGTGTAAAAACCAACGGGTGAAAGGGGATGAGAGGAGCTTAACATAAAAAGTCTAAAAGACGAGGCCCTCTGCTGCTAGGTGTTCAGAGAGGTTACAAATCTCTCTCGCACAACACATTAGGAAAAGATCAAGGGGAACAATTACCGAGCTGAAACCAAACTCAACGGGAAGGAAGTAGGAAGGGTGACAATGGGAAGAAACGCGACGGGGCAAGAAAAGTTTTGGTCTTTTAAAAGACTTGAAGAGCCAGGGGTCGGCAAGCGTGCGGTAGACTAGGGGAAAGAAGCGGGAGTGAAAAAGGCTCGCTGCTTATAAAAAAAGGGGGAAAAAAGAGATCATGCAGATTTGGGGAGGGTCATCTCAGACGTCGTACTATAAGGCGTCAAACGGGGTCTCTGAGCGCCCAGGAAAAGACAACTGAAAAAAAGGAAGAGGTCGCGTTGGGGGGGGATGGCGGAAAGCTCGCGCGACGCGGGGGGTTCGAGCTGCGAAGCCAGGGGACTGAGTGTGGCCCATCAAGAGAACTCTTCGGGAAGTCGGACCTAGAAAAAGGAGAGGTCTTCTGGGTATCGGGCGGGGGGGTGCATGACATGATCGCCTGGGTCAAGCAGGATGGTGCGTAGGCAGGGAACTTGAAAAAAGGACTCGCAAGGGGGAGCGAATATGGGGGAATAGACGGTGGGGAGTGTAAGTCACCTCGATCGGATCCAGGTGAGACAACAGAAAAAAGATGGAGATATTCTCCGACAAGAAGCCGAACTCGTCGCGAGCGGCAGGAATTTTCAAAACCAGACTCGGCAGGCTGGCTGCTCACGCGAAGCTAAAAAGAGGGGTGAGAACTCAAAAAGGATGGTCTCTTCGAGAAAGGGGGGGGTCGCTCTCGCTATTTGTAACACCTTGAGACGAGGTGCGGCCCGAAGGACCCCATCACCTCGCGGGTGTATTAGGACGACGAGAGAAGTGATAGGGGGAAAAAGATGAAAGGAGGAACAGGCCAGGGGGTCCGTTGCGATCAACTTATAAAAGACCTGCGTACTGGTCCGAGGCTTCACCATGGCTAAAAGTATCTAGCGCAGCGAAAACAGATTGACGGTGTCCGGGGTGTCTCCTCCGGTCCATGGGGATCGATGCAGTTCAGGAATAAGCGCCAAATGATAAAAAAGGAAGAGAGAGACCGCCAGGGGGAAACCTGAAAGTGGTACCAGGACGAAAAGGGACATGAGGCGCTCAATTGTCAATCGCGCGTAAGAAGCTTTGAAGTGACACCGAATTTCGGGTCAGGACTGAAGCCGAAGAGCGGAAGAGTGGTTGATCGTAAAAAAAGGGGGTACCTTGGAAAAGCAGAAAAAAATGGGCTAGAACCTATCCTAGAATAACAGTCAAAGAAAGATGAAACTTCCTTGGGATCAGATACTTGACGAGTGAAAATTTCAGACGTCCCGAAGGGGGGGGAGGAGTCTACGTGGCCTTTCTCCAAAACGTCGGTTCGTTAAGCTATGGGAAAAGAGGGCATATTGGATCGGCGCGAAGACTTGATGCAAGAGGGCGAGGGGACAGTGTCGATTCTTCCGAGAGAGGTCGTAATTCGCCGGGCGTAGGGGCAATTACCTGTCTCTCTTAGAGGAGGGAAGACCGAGTAGAAGGAGGGCGTCCAAAAAGAACGCGTGCCGTCGCGCCGGCGCAAAGGGGCGGGACTGCACGGTGCCCTTAAAAACGTTCCGAGTCCTATATAGACACCAGAGGGCTGTTCTGGGGATGGGAGAGAAACAAAGCCTCAAAAGGAGAAAGACGGACACAATTGAGCCTTCCGGTCGAAGGGACCGACCGGGAAGGAAGGTGACCGCGCAACGCGAACGACCGGACCTCTGGTGGACCTCGGCCGCGAATGCAACGGGAAAGCCGAAAGGGAAAATACCTTTAAAAAAAAGACCGCCATGGCAGGAGAAAAAGAGTGCGAAAATGGGACCCAGCGCCCTATACACTTGCGAGAATTCTGCTGCTGCCGACGGGAAATGAAGAAAGAAATCAGAAAAAAACAAAACGGATGAGAGGAAAAGAAATGTCCTACGGCATCTCCATGTCAGGGAGCGTACTGTCTCATTTAAAAAAAAGGGGTCCAGGAGCAGATGTGTCTTTTAAAAGGAAGAGGTCGTTAAAAACTGAGAGCACCCTGGGCGCGGGAGCCGCAAAAGAGGTCAACTCCAACGAAGAAGGAGAGGCTTAGAGGGCTGGGGCGAACATGTCAACTAAAAAAAAAAGCAAGAATTCCTCTAGGGGGGGAACGCCGTTGGAAAAGCGGTAGGGCAGCGGAAAGGCTTCCAACGACCGAACTGTGGGTTCTTCGAAAAAGAAGAAGTTCCAAAGACCTTGGTAGAGCCTCAATTACCGGGAGGAGCGGGCTCACAAAACGTTGGCCCTGTTGTCTGGGGAAAGACGGCTCCAGCCCTACATCCTCTGAGAGACGAGCAGACTTCACAAGGGGGGGTCCTTTTGTATCCTGGCAAGGTCTATATCCGGCGGACCTAAAATAACGACTAGCGGAAAAGGGAAAAGGAAAAGTTAAAAGGCTGGGCGCCCTCGGAGATCTTCATCTAAGACCTCGTCTCGCGGAAGGAACCGGAAAGTGCCTGAGAAATTCCCGTCGCCGTGTATCTCCAAACCTCAGCAGCGTTTGAAAGGAAAAGAACGTAAGAAAAAAAAAGGGAGTCTTCCAATAAGCACTGGGGAGAGGTTGGAAGTAACAAAGTCAGTGAAAATTAACGATCAAAAGGTCGGCAAGCTTAGCGAAAAGAGAGAAGAGAACCAATAAAAGGATCTCGAAGGGAGACGTGCGGGCAGGGAATTAATATGATGGACATGACATCAAGAAAGCATGACTGCAACTGCCAGGATAACTCAAAGGGGAAAGGGAGATCCGGTCCAAACGAGGTCGCCTCGACGTGCGACTAGAATTCTGCCAGAAGGTCGCTCTATGTCGACAACCTGCACTCAAAAAAAAAACTGGGCGGACAAAACGACCCCGAAGGGAGGGGTCCGCTGCGAGCGAAGAGATGCGCGAGACAGCTTAAAAGGTGCCCCGCATGAAAAGAAGGAATGAAAAGCGGATCTCCAACGGCGCCAATAGGGCCTGTAACTTAAGCGCTGGTCATCTAACCATACGCGGAGGAGGTCATGAAAGAAAAAACCTCGATGAGGTGAAGGGATAACCTCTATAATGTAAAGGCGAGGGGAGAAACACAACCTGTCTCGAGTAAGGAACCAAGGTTAAGTAAAATGGTCGATTACCAACGGCTTCGTGAGTAGGAAGAGAAGATAGAAAAAAAAACCTAAAAGAAAAATGACCGCTCGACGGGGGGCAAGCAAGAGTGAGATGCGGGTCGGACATTAAAAATCGGGAGGGGGGGGAAGAAACGCTGTGCTCACATACAGGGTCGAGGGCCTGGAACGGCTTATCTCACGCCATGTCTAAGCTCGACTATTTCATCTCTTCCAAAAAAGAAATTGTTTACCCGCGACAGGGAACAGAACTACCATCCGTGCGAAAGGATGTCCAAAACGCCGAATGCCCGCAAGAAATGCACCAGCAGGAAAACCAGTATCGTCGACGAGATTCAAACCGGGGCGCGAATCTGGCTGTGGGGGCCACAAGAATAAGAAGAACGGGGGACGGGCGAGACAATGAAAAGGTCGAGACGATCTCGGCTAAACGACTAAAAACCC
>Ga0179593_1685425_pt1 | contig 10183 bp, 15 predicted proteins | sample CZODoug2_1_08_16_FD_185931 | JGI IMG/M metagenome (GOLD analysis project Ga0179593, IMG submission 185931) | Vadose zone soil fungal communities from Angelo Coast Range Reserve, California, USA - CZODoug2_1_08_16fungal (PacBio error correction) | ecosystem: Environmental > Terrestrial > Soil >...
CTTGGCGATGAGAAAAAATCTCGCGAGTCGGAATTGCCGTGGGGAAAAGAGAAAAAGGAAAGAGAGGTGAGGGCTAGCGCACGGGGGAAAAGTATGATCACGGATCTTGTCAAATACTGCCAGATGATCCGCCTCACTCTAGAAAAGGAGGCTAATCGTAAGACTGTAAGAGGAACATTGCTCCGCTCGCTCCCCATTTATCGCACTTTGGAGGGAGAAAAGAAAACTTACGTTTACACTCCTGAGACACGAGCACGAGTTTATCACCGATTTCCCGGAGAAGTCGAAGAGCAGGAGCGTGAAAGAACACTGCCACGCTGTTTCTTTCTTTTGAAAAGAAAAAAAGAGAGGAGGGATTCCACGATATTCCCAGGCAAGGGAGATTACAGAGGACGGCGCGACTGTCTTTCGATTCGTCACTGCTTCTTAGTAGATGAGCCAAGAAAAAAAAAGAGGGGGGGGGGGGGTGGGGGGGGGGGGGGTTCGCTTGCCTCCTGGAGAAAGGGTTAGCCCTAACTTCTTTTCAGGGAAGGGACGGGGGATAGCCCTCTATGGGAGAAGAGAAGATATCGTGAGCCTCTCTTTCCGGTAAAAGGGAAGGGACGGTCGTCTTCTTTTCCGGCGAGAGGAGGAGAGAGGAGGGCAAAGTCTTGTAAGGGAGAAAGAAGGAGGAAAAAATATCAGGAGGGAATCAAATGTTTCTATTTCGCGCAAAAGATGGCGTTCGGGACGAAAGGAGGGGGGAGGGGGGTGGTAGTTTCAAGGTCGTTCTCACCAGGGGACCGCTCCCCCTCTGAAGGACGCTATTTTTCTAAGAAAAAAGAAGATTTCCTCGTGGTGGGACTGCCGAGAATAAAGGAGATCTCACGTTCAGCGAAAAGAGGGAAGAGGGGGGGAGAGAAAAGCGACCTATCAGGGGATGGATTCTTCTCTGTGGGAGCCTTAGTCCGGCTGCGAATCCTGGTTGCGAGAAGGAAGATCAAGGAGTTGGCGGAATCAAACTGCCGGATAGAGCTCTCCGAAGGTGTATAGGCCTTGTAGGGGAGAAGGGGGGAGGGATTTATTTATACTGCAATCTCTTCCCAGGGGGAGGGTGTGCCCTATCCGCTACCTGTTCCTCGAAAGGAGCGACTCGGCACGAAAAAGGTAACACGGCGCCTTCTTTACTCTACGCAGGGGGGGACCAGACTTATCTGGCGATAAAAGAGGAAAGAAACAGGCAAGAGAAACAAACTTGGCTCTATTCGGAGTGCGAGCGATACTGTCCGTAGCTACCGGAGGGGGGGATTGTTTGAGAAAAGGAAGGCAGCCGCATCTTCACCCGGAAAACCTCTTTTTATTGAAGGGAAGGAAAGTGATCGTGGGGGGAGAGCGGAAGCCTTTCACTTAATATAAAGGAGCAAGCATCTGTCTTCTAATTGAAGGTAGGAGTCCCAACCTATAGATAACTTCTCGAGGAGAAAGGGGGGGTGTTCGGATTTTTTGACAAGCACAAAGAAAAATGGAAAAGAATTCAACATACACCATGAGATAAAGGAGGCACTCTTTAGTTTTCAACAGTGGGAAAAAGGATGTCTGAGGGAAAAAAAAGCCTTTATTCACGTCGGCGGAGGGAAGGCAGCGGATTCCGCGGGGAGGGGGGAGTTGCGGGCTCTTGGAGGGGGGAGGAAAACATTTCGGCAAGCCACCCATCTTCTCGGGAGGGGGTAGTCCCACCTGTTATTCTCATTATCTCGAGGGTGGGGAAGGCGCCTGGAAAAAGAAAGATAATCCCTATACACTTCCCTATAATGCGGCGGGGGAGGGAGAACTTCCAAAAAACTCTTTCTCTCCCATTTCGTAGAAGGAAAAGAAAAAAAATGAGGAGGGAGAGTATATTCGCCTGAGAGAAGGGAAGGGGGCGAGACGCTTTTTTTTACTTTTATCGCTACTGTCGAAAAAGAAGAACTTTGGTTAATGGCTTAGTGAAGAAAAAAAAGACATACTCAGCCTTGCGAATCCTGCGCTCCGGTGGGCCTAACTGCCCCCTCAGCGCAAAGGTGGCGGCCGACTGGGTTGCGATTACGAGAAAGGAAGAATCGGAAGGAGAGGAAGAATCGCGCCCTCCGTAAGCCGGGAAGGGAAAGATAGCCGCCGTCCCAGAAGCAGAATCCGGTGCAGGGAAGGTGAACTTCATCGATGTGCATTTGCCATTATGGTGAGAAGCCATGTTGAAAGGATGGTAAAAGGGGGGGGGTACTTGTCGAAAAAAAAAGCCGAAACGAATCTCGCTACAGAAAGCGGTTGGACCCTCTAACCAGGAGAAAAAAACGACCTAAGGGGCGTTGCCGAATCAGCATTTCCCCTTCTTCAAGGGAGATCACTTAGGGATGGCGTCCCTCCCACTCCTGGCAAGGGGCACTGCGTCCTGCCCTTTCTCTGGTCGCCCCCATTTCCGGAGGTCGCCTCTAATTATAGGGGGACTTTTCGAATCAACTCCAAAGTGGGGGGAAGTCTGATGGTCGATTCCGTTGAGGCGTGGTCAAGTTCGGGAAAAATAAAATGAAGAGCAAAGGGGTTTAACGGGGAGGGGCCGTGCCTAACTCGCTGTCGCAGCAAGGAAGAAGGGACGGCCTCGGGCCACCTTTCGCACCGGGGAAGAAAATGGGGAGTCATAAGAGAAAGGGGCCCTACTCTACCTTCATAATACAGAGCAAGAAGCGCTTTCGGAGCGAGGAGGGAAGGAGGGGATTCCTCCAACTTCCTTCTATGGGGAAGAGGCAAACCGCCATCAACCATGATCGGGAAGACCAAAAGGCGGATCAGAAAACCGCCGGCATAAATCCAGGAGCGTTGGTTCCCTTCAGCTGAACCCGCTTACGGAGGAAAGTCGTGAGCTCTCTGCTGGGGAGATCTGCCACAGAGCACGAGGGAGAGGGGGCAGTAGATCGCTGGTACCTCTGAAAGCTGCCAAGTATATTTTGCAAGGGTCGACCTATTCCATGGGGGAAAGGAAAGGGAGCAGAGGAGGGGCCCTACGACAAAGATTCCAGTTTCTCGAAATAGAAAAGGGCCTGATCTTCTGTTCCTAGAGAAAGTTTAAAGAGCTGCGCGTTTCTGCCGAAACGAAAGCTGTTGTCCCGGAAAAGAGGGGGGTAAGCGGGAAGACCCATAGCTCTTCTCCCGCGTGAAAGAAAAAGTTCCCCTCCTCCGTTTAGGGGGGGAAAGCGGCAAAGCGAGAATCTTATCAAGGCAACGGCGTGTCTCATCCTCTCGCAGATCCACTTATTGCTACGGCGAAAGCCAGGAGGGGGGGATGGCCCTGAGAAAGAGGCAATACTATCGTGATCTGCATCTGCGGTTGAGGGGAAAAGAAGAAAACAGGCGTTTCCTTTGTCAAGAGACACATATAGGGAATCTGACGATGACATGAGTCTTCGTCCGTGCCGAGGTCGTGCTCTGTTCTTACTCCGGAGAGGAGAGTAGCGCAGGGTCGAGAGAAAAAGGGGCCGAGGCACTGCTGCTCGATCTTATCAATATTCTCGCCGTACGAGAAAGAAGCCTGTTCGCTTGCTTCTTAGAATTTCAGAGGAAAGAAAAGATAGTGATCATAAGGGGGAAAAGAGGGGGACGCGCTCCTCCTCGATCTTTCATGTGCTCTCAAAAAAAAAGAAAAGGTCCGACTCGCTATATTTCCGTAGTATCGCAAGAGAAAAATATCAACAAACCAAGTCTTAGGAAAGAAAAGAGGATAGTGCCTATGAAGATTTGCTCTTACCTACGACATCTAGAAGGGCGCAAGCTTGCTCGCACCTGCAAGGAGGAAAGGAAAGGAGACCGATATGGAAAAGAGCCAGATGCAATTTCCGCCGCACTCGAAAGGAGGAAGACGGGTCCGCGAGCATCATTTCTCCGCTTCGGAGGGAAGAGGCAGTTAGAGCGCAGAGAACGACACGGCGTGACATCTTCACGGATTACAGGAACCGAGGACGGCGCATACTCATGCATCGTCCAAGGAACAAAGGCCAGCCTGGGAAAAATTTCTTTTTTTTCCGCCCGGAAGGGGGGTTGGGAGAAAGAGGAAGGGTCTCGGGATGACCAGACATCCCCTCGCCGAGGTTCGCCGTAGCCCTCAGTGATCGGAGGAAAGAGGAGGAAAAAAAGCCACTCCGGGGGGTGGCTCAGTATTCGCTGGGGGAAAAGGACTGTACCCACTTCTTCGGGGAGGAGAACGCGAAGGGAGCTATTGTCCTCCATCTACGCTATAGGGAAGCCGTTCGGGGAAGGCCCGGTCTTCGGGAGGTTCTTCGAACCCGAAGCTACCTCTTTAGATCTTTTAAGGGGAAGGGGCTTCCGAAGGAAAATGTTTCTATTCTGTACATTCTGGCTGCAGGGTCCTACGGGGGCAACTTCTTTCTTTTTGTTGAAGGCGACCGAGGCACCATCCCTTGGCAAGCGGAAAAGGAAGAGAGAGGCTACGAGGGGGGTGACTGCCGTACGTGCTCTTTGGGCGAGCCTACAAGCGAAAGAAAGTTCCGCTTACGGTGAAACCAACGAAAAGGGGCCGTCGGTTGGGGAGTTCTCTCTCGGCGACGCGTGTCTGGCGTGGGAAAAAAAGAAAAGAGAGCAGGCGGGGGGTCGGAAAGAAAATTCCGGATCGCCTTGATCCGACGCCGCGTTGGGAAAAAAAAGAGGGTATCTTCATGTGGGGAAAATTTCTGAGCCCTGAGCGAGGAATCGACTGCTCCACTGTGCGCAGGAAGGGGGGACGACCGGTCTCTATTATGAAGTGGCTAAAAAAAAAAGCAGTAACGCTGCAGGGTAAGAGGAATCGTTCCCTACTTGGGGGAGCTGTCGGTATTCGGGAAAGACACGAAAAGACTTTTGGAGGATTCGATATTTGTCTTGAAGGGGGGGAGGAGGCTGAAAGACGAGGCTGCGAAGGGGCTTTGAAGCTCTAATTTCAGACGCAGCTAAAGAACTGCGTTTTAGTTCAAAGAGAAGTGTGGGATAAGCTTCTTTTTGCTCGCGATTGGTCACGAGTTCTTCTTCTTAGAGATGAGGGCTGGTCGTCTCTTTGACCGGTGCGAGGGTCCCACCGCCGCTGATCAGATGGGGGGTTGGGGGGGAAGAGAAACATGTATATATACATGTACCAGAAAAGGGAATCAACCAATTCACTGCACAGAGGGGGGGGAAAAAAGGAAAGTGGCACGGATGGGGTCTGCTGCCAAAAAGGGATTCACGTCTTGCGGCGCTGGAGACGAGGGCGATGCGCCGCAGCATGGCGAGGGAATTGCTCGCTGGGGGGAGGGGAAGCAAAAGGACGCGAGAGGAAGGGTGGCATTTATTCCCACCGTTAAAAGGATCTCAAGGCTCTTCCTTCTGGGTGTGAAAACCGTGGGCAAAAGTCCCTCCCAGAACACTTCCCCTTAAGGGAAAAAAAGTCTCTCTCCCCGGAGAAAAGATCGGACCAGGCTTGGGTGGGAGCGCTTCTCTCGCTCTCAAGCACCCACCCCTTTTTCTTCTTCCCCTCTCTCTATCTCTTGAGGGAAGAGGCAAGCTTTTTTTTTGGACTGTGAGCCGCGACGGGAAAAAGGGTTATCGGCTTAGTTCCTTGGGCACCGGAGTCGAAATAAGCGCCTTGCGAGCTCCTGCGCAGGGGGAAAACACACATCAGCGTCCGCTCGGGTGCTGAAAAAAAAAAGGATTCTCCAGCCATCAATTCCCTCGCCTGAGGAGGGAATAGGGCCTGCGGAAGAGCTCCTCCGTACGTTACTAAGGGAGTTTCCGCCGAAAGAGGAGGGGAAAAACCGGAATAAACTGGAGGGGGCATGATGGTGATCTCCTTTTTTCATGTGGGGAACAGTATATACATGGGGAAAAAGACAAACATCTTACGCCAGCTACGTCTCTATCGGGAGAACCGGCTCACTCTCCGCAGGGGGGGGAGTACGCAATCTCATAGGAAAACGGCTTCCGCGCGCCTCCGGGGAAAAAAGGCTTTCTGCTTCTGCCTCAAGGGGGGGAGCAGCTGCGAGGTAAGTGCTGCCGTTCAACTCCCATCTCCTCTTCCTTCTTTAAGGAGGGGGGGGTACTATCTCAAACCATCTCTTTCTATCAGAGGAGGGGGGGGGGGAAAGTCCCGTTTTTCTCTGCCGTTTGAAGGGGGCGGGACCTGATTCGATTAAAGGGTAAAGGGGGGAGTGCAATCTCTGTCGGCGAGAAAGGGGAGAAGAAGGTCTAGGAAAGAAAAGGAGCACCTTGGCTCATTAGCAATGAATCGATTGCGTCTCAAGGGAGGATACATGCATATACATCGAAATTCAATCGGCGTAGGGGGGGCAGGAAAGGGATTCAAGGGGGCCAAACGGAGGGTTGGGAACACTTTTCCTCACCTCATCACCAGTCGAGGAAAGGAAGAAAAGAACGAACAACCGCCGGCATAATCCATTTACGGCAAAAAGGGGAAAAGGGAGCATGACCTAATAAGAGGGACGCTGAATTCCGTGATCTCTCGCTGGGGGGCCACAATTATCACTCCTGCAGTCAAGGGGGAGCGAAGGAAGATCGACTCCTTCCAATGAGATGGGGAAGAAAATGTCTGTCTAACTATCCATGGGTAAAGGGGAGAGAGCAAGTCCCAGAAGGAAAAGGAAATTTAAACATTTCGCTAAATAGAACATTGGGGGAATGTTCCTCTTCCCAATAATCTACTAAGAAGAGTGCGCTTCTGCCGGGAAAAGAAAAGAGGGACCACCCTTCCTTTTTGTCCGGGAGTCGAGAGCCCACATCGACTTGCTGAAGAGTTTTTGTAAATGGCGTTCCCTCCTCCTTTCTGGCTCAGAAAACAGCGGCAAGCGCTCCGGGAAAGGGAGGGGGGAGAGGAATCTTTCCTCCATCCTTTAAGACGACCAAGAAGAAGCCATCGCGCATTCGATTTTGATGTAAAGGGAAAAGGAGTGGGATGCATCTGAGGGGGAACGGCGCGTAAAAATCCAAGAAACAGGCGGGAGGGGGTGTCATCCACTCTCGGCTTGAGGAAGAAGGACGGAGCCGTGCCCTCGGTATCACCGGAGGCTCTTTGCTTACTCCTTGACGCTGTAAAGAGTCTCTATTCGCTTCTCCAACGTGACGAGGAGATTGGACTCGGAAAGATTCTATTATCGCCTTTTCCGGGGAGAGAAAGAAATTGCATCTGGCAGTGTCTTTTGCCCATATCGTGAGCATAAAAGACCTCCTAGATCGTGCGTTTCGAGCAAACAATCTTGCGCCAAAGGGGGCGGAACTCGAGAGAGGGAGGTAATCTCCAATATAATCGCCATATCTCTCTCAACAAGAAGAAGAAGAGATCTGGCGATGAATATTGGCGTTACTAAACTCTGCGAGTCTGATTGCAAAGTGCGCGCACCTTCACGATCGAGGAGAGAGGCGAAAACTGAATTGGGAAAAGCCAGCATAAGGAGGGAGCCGCACTCGAACATTCTCTCCTCGAAAGGACTGGTCAAAAAAGATAGAGGGCAGCAGTTGTATCCGGCAAGAGGGAGAAGAGCGACGATCAGGCCGGTGACCAGGGAAAGGGAAGTACGCCCCAGATCATCTTTTGATCACCGAGGGCAAAGGAAGAGGACGGAATGCCGATCGTGATGACACGGCCACGGGGGAAGAGAAGGCAAAAAGGGGGGGATTAGAGAAACGATAGGTGGTTGCTCTCTGATCCATACAGAAAGAGACTTGTTTCGCCGAAAAAGAGGGAAAGAGGACGGAGTAGAGGATCCACAGCCGGGGGGACGTTGTCCTCATATCTCTTTTTGGAAAGAGCGCCCGTAATCCCTAACGGCGTCAGGGGGGGAGAAGTCGCATTTAGAAATAAGGAGATCTTTATCCTCTCGTTCCTGAAGGAGGTCTCTTTTTCTTTTAAAAGAAAACCCAAAGGGCTAAAAACGCTCGTGATATCTTGTGAAGGTCGTTCCTCGAGAGCACTGTAATCTTGGAGGGCGTTACTACGCGAAATCCTGGCTTGAAAAAAGGGAGACTTCGAAAGGACCTTCTCACCACATCTCTCAAGGGAAGAGAGTCCGGGGAACTTTGGGGGGACTCCGTCACGTTCTCCTGTGGCGAGCCTACAGAAAATTTCAGCGTCCCCGCGGATGAGGGGGGAGAGGAAGGCCGTCAGGGGATTAGTGATGCCTGTCGGTTTTTCGTCTGAGACGGAGGGAATGGTGCGTGGTCGGTGCGGCCCATTCCCTAGCGGCCAGGGAAGAAGAAGGCCGGATCGCTTAGCCGAGGGTAGCTCCGACTCCTCTTTGAATTTAGATGTATAGGGGGGACAAGTAGATTTATGATAACTTCAATCGCTTCCTTGCTAAGGAAAAAGGGGAAAAGAAGCGTGCGAGGGAGGAAGTGGCTCGCCGACAGCGAGAGGAAAAAGAAAACGTGCCTGCATTTCTCCGAACTCGGTAAGGGGGGAGGGAGAGGGAGAGGCATGGAAGAGACCATACTACGTCTCCACTAACTGTGGAAAGGGGCTTGCTATCGATACTGTCGGAGCGGGGAGTTGAAAGCGGACAGGGAAGAAAAGGGGCAAGCTGCGCCGTTGATACCTTTCTTGTATGCCAAAAGGTGAGAATCGTCTTTGCGCGCGAAAAAAAAATGAAGAGAGAACGCTTAGGAAAGCCAGCATTCCCTTTCTGCGAGTTGAACCAGACCAACATGGAGACGTCGCTTAGCGGATTTTCGGGTTTGACGGACATGTATCTGAAAGAGTACCATCCTTTCAACACTTACACCATTGAGATCACCATCATGGGGAAGGGAAGGGCGCCCTTGGCACTTATTGGAGGGAAGGAAGTCGGAGTCTCTGGGGGGCGGATTCTCTTTCTATTCTCTAGGAGGGCTAGGGAAATTTCTTCGAGGAATCGAAACCCAGGAGGGAGTACCCTATCTTCGATAGGGGCAGTTTTATGTCCCACCGTTGAGAAAAGAAGGAGAGTACTTCTGGTTTTGAAACGATCCCTTTTCCCAATTCACTAAGCCTATAACAGTCCCGATAATGAAAGGAAAAAAAGGAAAAAAAACTGCTCGCCCATTTTATGCGCAGCGATCTCTCTCAGGGGAGAAGAGAATGCGCATCAAATTTCCGAGCAAAGGTTTTGGACGTTAGCTCTACTGGCCCGCCGCAGAATTGTGACCTTGGGCACCTTAGTCGGTCACCCAAAGAAGAAGCGCAGCCCGGGTTGCACAGAAGGAACCCCTCAGCTCGCCTCTCTTGGCTGAAAGGCGATTCTTCTCCCAAAGAGAAGGACTCCGCATCGAAGGAGGAATCCCGCTTCCACCAGCGCCGGGAGCCGAAATAAGTGCCACTTGCGCACTGTGAAACTCACGAGGGAGATGGGGGCATGTTGAAGGAGTGGGCATTTATATACATGTTGCTTTTCAAAACAATAAGGGAGCGCTCATCGACGTTCTAGGGAACCTCTAACGTCTCAAAAAGAGACTGCTGGCTTCAGAATACGCAGCGGGAAAAGCTTAAAGCGCCCCCAGACAAAAAAAGAGGCTTGCGCGCGAAAAGCCGGCTCAAATGGGGACAGCTGCTCTTCCCTTTCCGCGTGAAAAAGCTGCCGGCGGTCAGCTCCCTACAGTATAAAAAAGATTGCTAATAAGCGCAAAAGGTTCGTGTGGCCAGGGGAGATTGCATCCGTCCCCAGCTCCGTCTGTGGTCAAGGGGGCGAGGAAGAACCCCCGGAGGAGCCGTTACTGCTTGTCTTGCAGAGAGGGGGTTCCTCTGCGAACGGTCCGCGGCTCGGGCAAAAAGGGGGGGGGAAAGGAAAGGATAGAGGATGAAAGTCTCATCAATCTACCTTGTAATGCATATAAAAAAATTTAAAAAGGCTTCTTCGTGGTAAAAAAAAAGAAGCTAAGCGATCCGGCTAGAAAAGGCCTGTTGGTGACACTGGGGAAACACCGCCATCAACCATTATCTCAGCCAGATAAAGAAACGCCGGCAAGAATCCATTTCGTCCCGGCGCGTTAGAGGAACCTAGACGCTGGGGACGAGGAAAAAGTCGTTGAGCTCTCGCTTTAGGCTCGCCCAGAAAGAAGGGCATTAGATCTCGAGGAAAGATCGAAAGGGGAGGGATGGGGCGCCGGTCGGGGAAATCCATGGGGGAACATAAATCCCAGCTTGACGCGAGAAGACGCCAGA
>Ga0179593_1719632_pt1 | contig 10183 bp, 17 predicted proteins | sample CZODoug2_1_08_16_FD_185931 | JGI IMG/M metagenome (GOLD analysis project Ga0179593, IMG submission 185931) | Vadose zone soil fungal communities from Angelo Coast Range Reserve, California, USA - CZODoug2_1_08_16fungal (PacBio error correction) | ecosystem: Environmental > Terrestrial > Soil >...
AAAAAAAACCTAAAGGAAGGGTCTAAAGGGAAATTGACGACATATCAAAAGGGGGATTTTCATCGAATTTGGGGACAACTCCACGCCTCTGGGGAGTTCAACAAAAAAAAAAGGGGAAAAAGAAGGGAGAAAAGAGTTTTCTCAACCAAACGGAAGGGCCCAAATTTGATAGAAAAGTTTCCAGGGAACGTAAGAGGGACAAGCAAAATCCTCGTGAAGAGACCCTTTTCCTTTGGGGGATTCCAATAGCTTTGGAATGGCGAGGAAGAGGGAAAAATGCCGTATTCAATGGGGAGGTCCGGTCGCGGAGGACAGGAGGGGGGGGGGGGAAACGCGATTAGAAAATCCATGTAACTCAACAGCCAAGGGGGGAAATTTTGCATAAGAGGGGGGAGGGAGATCTACCGCCAAACGACGGAGATGATGTGCAAAAAAGGTTTAACAAAAAAAAAGGAAAAAGCTGGACCCTAAAAAAAACGAAAACCGCCCTGGTGGAAAACAGGGTCACTTATCCTGAGTTGCCCTCCCCTTGGGAAAAAGAAAAAGAAGTATGTGGAAAAAGTTTCAGTCAAAAAGGGGTTTCGGGCAAGGGAAAGGGGTCTGAAAAAAGAGATCTGCCATGGGAGCCTGCGTGAAAAGGGTCGTTCCCCAAGCCGGAAGAGGGGAAAATCTGTCGTCCTAAAAAAAGGGGGGAAAAATAGAGAAGAACGGAAATTTTGCCCTGTGGAGGGGGGGGGGGGGGGCTGAATAGAACGTGCTGAGGGAAGGGGAATTAAACCATTGGTGCCCAAGTTTCAGAAAGGGTCGTTAAAAGAGGAGGAAATCGACTCCAAGGGGGAAAAAAAGAAAGCTCGGGGGAACACCGGAGCACGGGTACGAATAGAGTTTAATGGGGGGGGCCAGATTTCGGGCTTCAATCTTGGAAGAAAGTGCCAGCACGGGAAAGGGGGAGAAGTAGAGTGTGGCGGATCCACTGCATAGAATTCAAGAAGGCTGGGGGCCGCCCTGAAAAAAGAAAAAAAAGGGGGGTTTTTTCCCCAAAAAGGGGAAAACTAAGGGGAAGAAAGAAAAGCGGGGGCGGGGGGGTAGGAGGTGTAAAGGAAAAAAGCAGGGGGGAGAAACACAGGGAAGAAGGGAAATTTTCACCAAAAAAGTGCCCTTCCCCCCCTCTCAACACGAAAACAGTTACCAGGCTGGGAAGTCATTCAATACTCTTCAGCGCCAAAATGGAAGAAAACACCCTGGGGGGGGAAAAAAGGGACAAATTTCCCTTGAAAAGAACGTCATAATTCCGAATTTGAGGGAAAAAAAAAAGGTTTGAACAAAAACAAGAATGAGGGTTCAACCTACGAAAGAGGAGGGAAAAAGACTTCATGTGTTACAATCTTGGGGGGAAAGGAAAAAGGAAACTTTTTTTCACGCCATAACAGGAGGGAAGAGGTACGGAAAAATTCAATGAAGAAAAAGTCCACCCCACATGGAACACCCAAAAAGAAAAAAAACCAAACTCGAACACCGAAACTCCGAAGCAAAGGGACTCCATTCCCCCCTTCAGGGGGGGAAGGGGCCAAAAAAAACTGGGACTTAATTAAGCAAAGGATTCAATGTTAATCAACCCGAAAAAAAAAAAAAAAGGTTTTTCAGAGAGAAAAAAAAACCCAAAAAAAAACAAAACCAAAAACGGAACGTTTGAAGGGGGAAAGGGAATCCGACCGGCCCTTCAGTAAGGCTCCCTATGCTTGGAGAGGGGGGGGTAACGGGTAGCGCCCCGGTCTGTGCTCTCGGGGAAGAAGGGGGGGAATCCTAAAAAAAAAAAGGAACAACGGGATGGCTTTTTGAGGGGGAATTCTGAATCGCAACCAGAAAAGGTGATGCGACGGTGGACGCTGGGAACTGGCAAAAAAGGAAGGGGGTTGCTTGAGAAGGGGGAACCCATCTGGCAAAAAAAAGTCCACGGCAAGCAGAAAAAAGGGGGGAAAAACGCAAAAAAAAAAAGAGCAAACCCAATGCTCTGGACTTCAGAGAAAAAAAAAGAAGAACCTGGGCCCAAAGAAAAAGAAGCGAATCTCCAAAAAAAGGTAATGAGGCAACGAGAGATCCTTGTGATGAAAAGGGGGGGACTGGAAAAAGGGGTGGAGGTGAGCTATGGAAGTCCAGAGCAATGGGGGGTAAATCGTGTGTGCGAATTGAAAGGGCCGGCGGCCCATGGGGGGAAAAAAAAAGGGGGGGGGCATGGGGGAAAAAAAAAAAAACAACGGCCATCCAGAATGACTTTCCAGGTCAAGACGGAGGGGAAAAAGAAGGGGAAAAGACCACTGAAAAAATTTGGGCAATAAAAAAAGGGGAAAAAGAAATAATTAAAGGGGGGAAGAAGAACCATCCCCTTTTTTCAGCCCAGGGGAAAATGGAACCGAAACAAGATCTCCACAGAGGGGCCCTAATTTCCCTCAAAGGAAATCCTCCCCTTTCCAAATAAGGAAAAAAGAAGGGAGAGGGACGCCTGACGAAACTTTTCCTTGAGGGGAATATCCGAAAAAAAAGGGGGGGTTGTACAAAGGGTTTTTGGTAAGATTTCCTGAAAAAGGACAGGAAAGGAAGCGTTGAAACACTCCCCCCACAAAACCCGGTCCAAAAGGGGGAAAGAAGAAACGGGGGCCGTTGCAGGGGGGTCGGATTTTTCGGAAGTGGGGGGGGGTGTGGGGGGGTGTTTCGGGGTTTACCTTTTGCAGCCATTGAAGTTTTGGGAGGGGGGGACGATTTTCATCTTCAGGGGATTTCTGTGAACCAAACCGGAAGGAAAAGTAAACAAGATGGAAAAAAAGAGTAAGTTTGACGGACGAATTTCGTGAGGGAAAAAGGAAAGTGAAATTTTTTGTAAAGGCGGGAGGGGGGAAAAAAAAAATACTTTGGGGGGGGAAAAAAACCGACCGAAAAAAAGGTTTCTGGAAGGTAAGAGGGGCGCACTGATCTGGGGGGCTTACGCCTGTTGCGATGTTTGGAGAGGTTTTTTTTTGGGGGGAAAAAAAAAAAAAAATAGAAAACGGGGGAAAAACATGTCCCGAAGTGTTTCCTAAAAACGGGGGAAAAAAAATATTTTGGACGGACTGGCGCTTTGGGACCAGAGTGATCCAAAAACTAGTCTTCAAAAGGCCCTGCCAAGGGGGAAGATTGCCCCACGCAAAAGAATCCATGGGAAAACCTTAACTCCTAGGGGAGACCGTGTGGCACAGAGGGGAAGGGGAGGCGGAGTTCAGAGGAGGGGAAATCCTTTAAAACAGAGGGAGAATGGGGGAAAAATTATTTTGCTCGTAAGAAAATACTCCCGATGGAGCAAGGGGGCGAAGAAACCAAAGAAACACCTTTCCAAAGGCAAGGAGAAGAACCCCAGGAAAGGAAAAAGAGTCCCTAATTCCTGCTTTAGAAGGGGGGGGATGTTACAGCCAAAGGACAAGGGCCGATCTCGAAAAAGGCCATAACTTGAGCCTGAAAGAAAGGAGAGGGAGGGGAGTTGGAGGGGACGCAAATTTCAAACTTTCAATTTCAACAGGGGGAGGAGGTTCCGAAAAGGCTTTTTAAAATTTTGAAAAGAGGGGGGGACAAAAATCCCGGGGGGGGGGGCGGGGGTAGAGGAACACACAGAATTTACAGGGAAAAATTCCCCAAATCTGGCTGGGGGAAACGTTTGGGCTAAAAAAAAAGAGGAGGGTTTCCAAAACCCACCTAAAAAAAAAAAACCTGAACGTGGAAAGGGATATACGGCATTTACGAAAGGAAAACTCTGAGTGTAAGCTAGGGGAAAGGTCTTGCAAATAGAATGGTTCCGAAGGAAAAGCGGGAAAAAAACAAATAACGGTCAATGGGGGGGGAAGACTATCAAAGTGAAGGGCCAAATCGAAGTTGGTTGAAAAGACTCTCAAAGAAGGGAAGAGAGAGAAAGGTTTTTGAAAAATCGGGGCTGAAAAGACCAAAGGGGGGAGAGTCAGTCAAACAAGGTGACCGTAATTTATGGGGAAAAGAAAGCGGGGGGACCATCGAAACTTTCCCTTTGCAGGGAGGGGGGGGGGGGGGAAATAGCGGGGGGGAGGAACTGCGAGGAGCCCATCTTAAATGGCCGTATTGTGGCGGGACCAACGGTCGGTCAAGGAGAAAGTTGGTTTGTAAACGCAGGGGAAAGGGGGGAAACCCATTTAACTCACAGCCAGAATGGTGGGGTCAGTAACAGGGGGGGGGGGTCTGTTTGTGTTTTTAGAAAAAACGGGATGAAAAGGGGAAAAATCTAGGGGAAACCCGCCGCTTGGACCGAGAAGAACAGACCTGTGTGAAAGTCCTTTACATTTGAAAACAAAACCAATCTCCGGCGTAAGAGTGCAGGCCCTCACGGGAGGGTCGTCTGAAAGAGAAAGGAGGGTGGTCTGCTGCGTCAGCCAAAGGGAAGAAAGCCGGGAGTCGAAAAGAAATCTGTCCGTCCTCGGGGAAAATTCCCTTTGCCAGGGAAATGGGGGGTTCTTCTGAAGACTGCCCGGGTTTAAAAGGGTGCGGTCCAGAAAAAATTTTGCCCAAGTTCATAAAAGGGGGGGGAGCTATTGGGGAAGAAAGGGAAGGCAGCAGAATCACAGGAGAAAAAAAACCACTGGTTTTACGAATGAAGGAAGGGGGGGGACAAAGGGGCGGGGAAGGGAAAATTTGCAATCTTGCTGAAAAGGGCAGCGCGTGGGGGAAAAGGAAGGGGGGGGGGGAGATCAACTTCACAAGAAAAAAACTGACAGCAAAGCTCCAGGGGGTTTGGTTTGGAAAAGGGAAGTTCAATACCTCCGACGTAAGATCAAACCGTTTCTAAAAAGGAAAAAACCGCTAAAAGTACTCTTTCGATCTGCCAAAGGAGAACCAGAAAAAAAAGGAGGTCGGAATTTCAAAGGAAAAAGGCCTCTCCGCGTCAAAAAAGGGGAGGTCCGCCTTTCAACAGGGAAGGGATTTTCCGACGAAATCGGACGTAAATCGGTGTGAAAGGGGAACGCAGGTTTACACGGTTTTGTCACGCCAAATGAAAAAAAAAAATCAAGAGCCAACAGTCAAAAAAAGGAAAAAAAAAACCAAAAAAGAGAAAACCCCCACAAAGAAGAAAAGCCGAAGCACGGCCAAATTCTTTGCCGGGGGAGGGGTGAAAGCCCTTAATTAAGCTATTACACAAAAATAAACAAAATGTTTTAGGCTAGGGAGAAGCGAATCGCAAACAGGGGCGCAAGGAAGAAAAGGAAGGAAAATTCGTCTTGGGGGCTCACTCTAGAAGGGAACAGGCTTTCCAGGGGAGGAAAAAAAAAGTGGGGGCCTCTCTGTTTTGGAAAAAAAGGAAGACCTTAAAGAAGGGGGCAAAAAGGATGGCTTAGAGGAATCTGAATTCGCTGGGAACAAAAAATGAAAGGGGTGGAAATCTCAATAGGGGGCGTACTTTTCAAGGAAACAGAAGACAGGGGGGTGGCAGGGCCCAAAAAACCCTCATGGCCGCCGGCGTCCAAACGGAAAGCCACTATTTACCGCCGCCCAAGGGGGAAAAAAGGCTCTGCCTTCAAGACTAAAGAGGAATTAACATTGCATCCATCGGGGGGGGCAAAACGGATGAGGGGGAAAAGTGGATGCCATGTTTTTAAGAAAAAAGGGCCACGTTTGTGAAAGAGGAGGAGAAAAGAATTTGGTGCTCCAGGGCGGGGGGGGTCAAGAAAAAGTGCAAAGGGAAGACGTCTGGCAAAGAAAAACAACTTGTGGGGGCAAAGGGGGAAGAAAAGACCAACGGAAAAGTTCCAGTCCGCCGAGGGGGAAAAAAAAAGAAGCAAAAAGGGGGGGGGGACATAAAATCTATTTCAGAGGGGCTGCCCGATAAGCAAAGAACCCTTGTGGGGGGAAGGGAATGAAATTTTTAATAACAGTCAAACATAGGGTGAGAAAAAAAAAAAAAAGGAACGGAAAGCCAGAAAGTAGAAAAAAAAAAAAAAATTTAAAGACGAATCCGTCAAAAAGGGAGGGGGGAGGGTGAATACTGGAGGGAAGAGGGTTGCGCTCGGCTCGATTTTTGTGGGGGGGGGGGGGTGGGGGGTTGATTAACCTTGAATAGGGGAAAGAAAAAAAATACAATAGAAAAAAGGGAAAAAAGAAAAATCATGGAGGAGAGGTCGGAGTTTCGGGGGGGTGTTTTGAGGGAGGGGGTGTTTCAAATTTGGGGGAAAAGTGAATTTTAGATTGGGCGGTAGGGGTTTCCAGCTTCCTATTAAACAAAAAAAAAAGGGGAAATGGAGGGGACCCACTGGGGGGGTCAACAAACCTGCAGTCCTTTTTTGGGAAAGGAAAAAGAAGAAAGCGGGACCACAAGAACAATCGGAAATCCCTGGAAAGGAGAACACGGACCTTTTGAAAGGGGAGAAAAAAAAAAAATCCAGTTTTTCTGCAGGTAAACGATCTAAGGGAAAAGGGAATCGTACGCTGGTGCTACAGTTTTTTTTACATATAGGAAAAGAGAACGGGGGGGGGAAAAAGGGGGCAGGCCGTTTCTTAGAGAGAAACCTGACGGAAGCGGTTTTTCCGGGAAAAAAAGTCAGCCTATTGAATTCTAGGAAGGGGGGAGGGGAAGAGAACCAAAAAAAAGAGAAAGAAACTCCGTACGGAAGCAAAAAGAAGGGAAAGCAAGAAATCCTTGAAACATTAAAAAGGAGGGAAAAGGTCTGAAAGGGGGTGGCAGAGATTCTGTAGTAAGAGCAGATAAAAGATTAAAAAAAAAAAGTAAACGACCATTTTTTTCTGAACACAATTTTTGCGCACGGAAAAAAAGGCGAAAGTCCGAAGGAAAGAAAGAAAAAACCCAATCCACCAGGGGTTTTTTCTGTCTCTAATGGAAAGGGGAAAAAAGGGGTCAAGTCCGGCTGTTTGGCTGAAAGGAGCAACCACATGGGGGGGGGCACACAGACAGACCAGGAAAGGGGAGACCATGGGGAACCTGAAAAAACATCATGGGGGGGGAGGGAGGGAGGTTTGGACAAAAAGGCCCAAGTAATCCCCTTGACAGGGAAAGGGGGCGGACGCGGTCCAGGAGGATGAAGGGTTGGAAACCCCTCTATGAAAAAAATCCCGTCGGAAAGAGAAAAAACGGGGGAAATTAACTATGGAATGAAAAACGCGGCAAAGGGGGGGGGAAGGGAAGACCGTTTTGCTAGAAAGACAAATCATCAACCAAAAAAAAAAAAAACACACAGGAGGATTCCTCTACCAGGAAAGGGGAAATAACCGGCATTACGGGGGGATTTCCGCCCAGGGTGGGGAAGCAAAATGCCTATGGGGAAACTCAAAAAAGAAGGGTCCGATTGGGGGGATATCTCGGAGGGAAAAACAAAGAAATACGGTCAATGTTGAAAACCGGGGAAAAAATTTGGGGATTTCCAGTGATCAACCTCTTATCAGAAGGGAAGAAAAAAAACCAACACGGGGAGGGGGGGAAGGGAGAAAAAGATACATATTTGGGCGTAACCAAAGGAGATCACAAAGCCATTGACCGGGGGGAGGGGGGGTTTCCGGGAAGAAAAAGCTCGTTTACAGGGGAACCATGGCCTTGGGAGGAAAGATGATGTCCAAGGGAACTGGCGAGCCTGTCCAAAAAGGAAAAAAGGATTCAGAAGGGAAGGGGTACGCGGATCCATTCAGGGTTGAACGAGAAAAAAGGTCAAAAACTCCAACAGCCAGATGGGGGGGGAAAAAGAAATAAGTAAGGGAGGGGGTGTTCTATGAGAAAAAAGGGGAGGAAGATCGTAGGGGACCCTCCTCTGAAAAAGAAGAAAAAGAAATTTTGAGGGGGGAGGATTCCTTTACATTGTGACCGAAACCCCACCGAAGAAGGTCAGGTGCAGTCTAAAGGATTCGTCTGGAAAAAGAGAAGGAAAGGTTCTGCAGAGAGCACAACCGTTTCTTCTCAAATACAACAAAAACTGTAGGAAAAAAAAAAAATGAAGAAGAAACGGCAAGGTGAAGGGGGGTCTTCTGAAGAGGAGGGGGAAATTAAACGAAGGGGAAGTTTCCCGCACCATGGGGGGGGACGGGGGAAGAGTTGAATCGACTACAGGAGAAACCACACGGTGGCGCACTGGGGAGGGGGGGGGGGGAAGGTTTTCACAAAGGAAGAAGATGCTTGCCATAGGGGGACGTTCACAGCCCGAAGGGATTCGAGTTGGGGGGGGAAAGGGCATAGAAAAGAGGGCTTACAAGGAAAAAAAAAGAAAACAAGTGGGGAGGGGGGGGGGGGGGGTTGGGGGGGTGGGATGTGGTTTTGTGGGGGGTGGGGTGTGGGGGGGGTGTGGTTTTTTTTGTGGGGGGTGTGTTGGGGGGGGGGGGGGGTTTGGGCGGGGGAAAACAGGATAGAGGTTGGACACGCCCCATTTTCATACTCCGGAAAAAAAAAAAGTTCCAAACCGTTCTAGGAAAAAGGGAAAAAAAAAAAAAAGAAAGATCAGCGGAGGGGGGGAGGGGGAAAGGTCCACTACGATCATAGAATCAGAAAACAAGAAGAAGGTCAAAGTCCTTTTGGGGAGAAACGTCAGATTCCGATTTTCTGCAGGAAAAAAAAAGGGGAGGAAATTCTGGGGGAGGGATCGGACGTCAAACTTAAGGAAGAGGGGCACAAGGAACAATACCAGGTAAGAAGATGAAATCGAACAGAAAAGTCAACCAAAAATGCACACAAAAAAAAAAAAACCAACGAAACTCAAAAGACCGCCCCCGTTTCTCAGAAAGAGGACGGGGCGGTAAGCCTTAATGGGAAAAAAAGGGGGGAAAAAACCCAAAAAAAGAAAAAGGGTGTCGCTAGAGAGAAAACGTGTCAAGGGAGAATCGACGGAAAGGGAGGGGCCATTTTTCTGCAAAAGGGGGAGGAGGGGGCTGCCGGTGTAAAAAAAAAAGCCCATCTGTGCTCTCCTTGGGGGGAATGGGAGCAAAAGGGGGGAAGCAAACTTTTAATTATTCTGAAAGGGATGTATGCCCAAATCAAAAGGGGGAAGAAAAGTGGGACGCGGAAGGAAAAGGGGGAAAGTTCCACCATCCGGAAAAAAAGGTTCCAAAACGGTAAGATTGGGGGGCGGCGCCTCAAAGGGGGAGGGGAAACGGCAATCTCCGCCACTGAAAAAAAAGAAACGATCCCAAAGGAAAAAGATGGACGACCACAATAGCTACCGTTAAAAAGGGGACCAACGGATAGAGAAAAAAAAACAACGGATGGAGGGTTCCCTTGGATGCCGAAGGTACTGGAATAAAAAGACCGCGTTTTTTTCACAAGGGCGGAGCAAAAAGGGGAGGGGGGTAAAATCGGAGGGGACAGCCGCCTGTCCATGAAGAAAAAAAAAGAGAAAAAAACCCTTTTAACAGGAAAGAAAAAAAGGAGGAGACTTTCCATGAAACATATCAAAGAACAAAGGGGGGGGGGAAAGAAAAAAGCGATTTCCATAATAAGGGGGGAAAAGGCCCGAAAATAAGCCATCCAGGAAAAAGGGGGGACGGAAGGAGTTGGGGGTGGGAAACAATAGCGCAACAGAGTGTCGATAAGGAAAAAGCTGAGGGGGAAAAAAAGAACCGAATTCCCGGGGGAAAAAAGCCCTGACGGAAAAAAGGGGGAAAACAGGGGTGTGCGCAGAAGGCCATCTATACTAAAAAACAATTTGGGTGGGGTTTGAAAAAGAAGAGTCCTTTAAAAGGAAAGGGCCGTTGGAAAAAAACCTAAAAAAAACAACCGAACCAAAGAGGAATTGAGAACTTTTTCTTTGGGGGGTTCCAGGGGGAGTTGAGGGTGTTTGATAAGTTGTGTTTACTGTTGCTTGAAGGGGGAAAGGGTAAGATTTGGAAAGGAGGGGAAAAAAGACCCTGTATGGCGTGACAAAAAAGGGGATGGGGGGTCAGTCAAAAGGGTTTGACGTTCCAAAAAGCATATGCTGAATTTTTGGGGAAAAAGGGAAAACTGCGGGGGAGAAGAGGGAAAAAGACCTTTGAAATTGCAGGGCCAAGGGTTCTGAAGGAAGAAAAAAGGGATCGTAGTGAATTGCTACAAGACGCCTGGTGCCTCGGAACGTTTTTTGCATGGGAAAAGAAACGGTTTTGGGGAGTGGCAGGGAGGGGGGAGGAAAAACCTTACTAGAAAAAAAAGAACAAAATATAATAATAA
>Ga0179593_1287421_pt1 | contig 10182 bp, 10 predicted proteins | sample CZODoug2_1_08_16_FD_185931 | JGI IMG/M metagenome (GOLD analysis project Ga0179593, IMG submission 185931) | Vadose zone soil fungal communities from Angelo Coast Range Reserve, California, USA - CZODoug2_1_08_16fungal (PacBio error correction) | ecosystem: Environmental > Terrestrial > Soil >...
GCCTAGATAAAAACTGCAGCTAAGATGCAGAAAAGGGCTGTCCTTGTCCTAGATAACTATGCAGAAAAGCTTCATTAGAGGGGGGGAAGGAGGACGAAGGAGAGGGAGGAGGAAGAAGATAGGAGAGGGCAACCAAAGGACGAAAAGTGGCACCACTAGCTGCTCATACGCCGGAGATTAAAACAAAGAGCACGTCTTCTCGTACACCAAAAAAGGACAAACTTGGAATAGCATGAAGAAAGAATGGAGAATCGGAGTAATTCCGAGTCGGGGCGAGGGAAAAAAACGGCCATTAATATAAACTAGTCCCTATTGGAGATTGATCCCTCGCGGACAATCGCGGAAGGGAAATCGAAAAAAAGAAGAGAAGAGGGTCGCAATTTCAAGGGAATCGGACGGCGCCTTCAGATCGAGCGTACGCAGATTAGTATTCTCGAAGAAGGTATTCACAACAAAGCCGAACAAGGGGAAAGGGATGGGAACCGCAGGGGGTCAACAATGCGGGCTATCCGAGGCCCTCAGTTCAAAACGGCCTCCAAGCTGGAACTGCCGCAGCAAAACTTAGGCAAGTCTTCCCAAAGAAACAATAAACAAGATAGGGGAAAAAGGAGGGGGGGGAAATCGAGAGGGGGGGGGGGGGGGGGAAGATGGCAGCTCAAAGGTAACCGCCAGGCATGACCATTGACATAACCGCTGTACGCCAGCCTACCTGAAATGATCTCCACGCGAAACAATTATTTGTTTAAAGCAACCGACGTGAGAGTTAGAGAAAAGGGGGGAGAGCTCTTTTGTGAACCAGCTGGGGAGTCGAGAAACTCAGAGAATCATAATGTTTCCACCCAATGACCAGAAACCGGCCAAGGAAAGAGGGGGGGGGAAAGTCGGGACACCGAACAAATGGAGGAAAAGAGAGAGGAGGAATGATGGAAAAAAGCGAAGCGGCAGAAGGAAATCTAGGCACGAATGGGGCGCAGAAAGGGTTCGAGTAAAGGCGGGATACGGCCAAGCGTGGCAACCAAACAAAGAGAAGATCAACGACCATCCCGACCTGGGGCGATAGAGAAGAGGACCAGAAAGGAAACAGGGGAAGGGGGAAAATTTTAGGGGAAGCACGCCAAGGGGCAACCAGATCGCTCAATCAAACGCGCGACGTCAACACACGCGTTGAAAGGGGAGAGACTTGGTCAAGGCACTGAACGACATGTAGGGGAAAAAGGACGAGCGGCGTAGAAAAAAGGCCCATCCGATCCGCTGCGTGTTGGATAACAACCGATCGAGCTAGTGTCCTGCAGTCTCTTCAAAGGGAAAAGAGTTTTTGGGTGGACTGAAAAGGAGGCGGGCAGGAAAAGATGAGCAAAACGGAGAGGGAAAGCGAAAAGGAGATCCAGGAACGGGGAGCTCGTAACTTACATCGATCGTGCCTGGGACCGGAATTCCCGCACGGAACCACTAATAGGAACCTTATAACGACCAACTCTGACATGGTTGGACTCTGAGTAAGCAACGAGATCAGGAAGGGAGAGGGAAGAAGGGCAAGCTAAGCAAAAAAAAAGAAAAAGAAAAGCCTGAAGATCGTCAAAAGTGTCATGATTGGAACCTCTCGAAGCATAGGTGGATCTCCTGAGTGACAAACGAAGCCGATGGGTCCGGCCCTCAAACCACATAGTAGGAAAAAGAGGTTAAAAAAACGCTTAGAAAGGAAAAGGGCAAACCGAAATAAAAAAGCGATAAAAGCTAGAAGAGCTGAGGCCAACCTTAAAAGAGCGGAACGATTGGACTGGAAATAGTTCGAGCAGGTCTATCTACACCGTCCGTATCTGGAGATTAGTAAGAGATCGAAAGCCAAAGAGAAGGGAGAAAGAGGGGTTCAGAGATCAATGTCGTGGCGGGACAGACGACCTGGTCATAACGACGACTCATTCCAAGCTCAGGGACTGTGTGGATAAAAATAAACGGAGAGAAACAATGGAGATATCGTTCGAGCAGGAATCATCTCAAAACGTATCGTCACAGCGAGATGAATGCCCATTAGACTGAGGAAAAAAAAGGGAAAGTCTCGTATTAACTTTTCTCACCAAAGTAAAGAAAGTACGACAGGTATATTGTAAAGAAAAGCCTCAGCAAAAGATGGCATAACTCCAAAGTGAAAGTACAAGAGGGTGATCTTGCGTTTATTATTCATTGAAAGAGGAGCCCCTTTTAGGGGGACTAAGACAAATTTATCTGGAAACGCCTAAGGCAAAAGACCGGGAGAGGAGGAGGTCGGGGCAGCATTGTCAGGCGCTTACGGCGGCAGCCTCGGTAAGCCAAGTCTGTACTTTGTCAACTTATCACTAAAAAAATAAGCAGCATCAAAAGGAAGTCTGTGACGGAAGGGCAACAATACCTCGAGAGCGAAGAAAAGGGGGGGAGCGTACCAGGAAAAAAAAGCTGCGGAAGAGTCGCTTGGGAAAAAGAGAAAAACATTTCAAAAAAGGGCTCGTATTACTCGAACACCCTGACAAAAGTGCGCGCGATAGGCATCAAAGGAAAAACGCGTTCGGAGGCGGGTTGCCAATTAAAAAGAGTGAAAGGAAAGGGGGGGGGGGCATCACGGGGGGCAGGGGCATTAGTGGCGCAATCGAACCGCTGAAAACGATCGGGGAGCTGATGGTGGGGGGAAAGGCTGTTGGAAAAAAAATGGGAGACGGGGGGTGAATAGCACACACCCCACGAAAAAAAACTATGTCGGGGGGCAATATAGTGCGGGAAGGACACGAATACATCCATGAAAGAGTCAACCAGCGGCATGAGAAAAGTTGAAGAAAAAAAGAGGGCCGGAGGGGATGGAAAAGCAATCACAAGGTGTAAAAGAGGGGCCAAAAGAAAAGCGAACGTTGCGCTCAGGTTAAGTGAATAGCTTCTGAGGATATCTGAGAGAAATGCCGGTACATATAGGAAGGGCGAGCAAAAAAAGATCTGGACCTGCAGTATCTAAGAAAAAAAAGGGCCGGGGGACTCGCGGAACGAAAGGGGGGGTGAAGAAAGAAGGACCGAATTCTCGATATGATCACATCTTCACCTGGAAAACATCGAGCGTAAAGGGACAGACAAAAAAGGGAGATGAGGGAGGAAAGGGGACAAGGGGAGAATTCGCGGAGCGAGCGGAAGGGTTGAAGAATATACTAATAGAGGGGGGGAGACGCGAATAAATTTAGATGGAGGGAAAGACTTCGCGACAGAAAAAAGCCGTGAAAGAGGAGGACGATTGGGGAGGACAGAGCACAAAGTGATTAGTAAAGGGAAAGTTCATCTCGGGAGGAGACGTTATGCAACCAATCGAGAAAGCTTGAAATGCAATAGGAAGGAGACAGGGGGAGCGGGAGGTATGTCCCGCGCTAGAGAAAAAGAAGTCTGAGGAGAAGTAGGCCGCCAATTTAGTGAAGCACCCGGCAAAGGAAGCCTCGGACTGAAAGAGAGGCATTCGAAGGGGGGGTTAGAAGAAAGAACGAGCAGGGAGGCAGAAAAGGAATACAAAAAAGAATCAATGGGAAAGTCGGTATAAGATCAGATAACTGCGAGAATTCCTTACAGCTCTTAAAACGAAAAAACGAGTAGTGGCAGTTGACCAATCTTCGTACGATACTAGGGAGGGCAACGGAAAGAAGAAAACTGAACGCAGGAGGTACAGCGCAAGATACAGCGCCGGTGGATACATATCAGAACTTTGTGGTTCGGCGGACCCGAAACTCCGTTACAAGGAGGGCGAATGGACAACACGAAAATGTCATAGGGAACGATAAAGCACCCATTCGGAGGTAAAATGTCCAAGGGACAGGGGTGAAAGTGCAGAGCTGGATCCAATCCACAGAAAAATGAAGGGGGGGATGTCGGGGGGCAGAAATGGCAAGGCAGCAAGTGGGAAAAAGGCACCGCCCGAAAAACGAAGACAGATAATTTCACCTGAGGGATCGGCCACTGCGGCTCAAAGCAAGGTTAATGGACGAAAACAAGGGAAAGGAATCCCACGGGGTGGGCAACGCGCCTGGTAGAACAAGTTGGGCGGGGGAGTCTCGGGCGTTTCAGTAACGGGGGCAACGGAAGATCGAGGCCATGGCGAGTGCCGGAAACATGGTAAGAAAACGCATGAAGAACAAAGGGACAAAAAATCAGGACCGTCCACACAGGAAGAAAACCAACAGGAAAAGAGCTCAAACTCAGGCAGGGCGACAAGGGCCAGTGCTGACAAAGGGAGGGGTAAGGTGGCTGGTAGGGCGTGGAATAAAGGAGGAGACGGCGGGGGTCACGCAAAGAGCTCCAGCCGCCCATACTAGAAAGAGCCAAGGGCTGGAAGAAGGAGGGCACAAACAAGGAAGGAAAAAAGTTTTCAGGGGGTCAACGCCAAGGCGAATCAAAACCGCTAACAAAAAAACAAAACAGAGACATCAAAACGCTACAAAAGAGGGGAAGGGGCGAAAACAATGTCTGTGCAAATAGGGTGGGAGGAGTCAAAAAATTAATCACCGAACGCTGACTGAAAGGAGGGGTTCAGTGAAATAACGAACGACGAACGGCCTGGAAAGTGTGAGAGGTAGTGAGGTACGAGGCAGGACCTGATCAAAAGAGAAATCGAAAAAAAAGGAAAGATGGGGGGGGGCAGAGATGTACAAAGAGCTATACGTCGTCAAGAACGGGACAATGGAAGGCAGGGGCGGCAAGGTCGTCCGAAAGGAGGAAACGCAGAAGCCGCGCGCGGAATCTAAGCAACGCATAGAGCTCCGAGTCGTCCGGTCTAGGGGAGAAGATAGCCGCAAACCTCTAGGAAGTAAAACATGAAAAAAGAGAGGGGGAAGAAGGGGGGAAATTGGAGATGCCGAGGCGAAGCTCGCTGGGTGATAAGAAAGTGCCGTCCAAGACGGAAGCGAGGATTCGCCCCTCAAACTGTGACGAGGGGAAAAAGAGGGGACGGACAAACAGAAGTGGGCTTCCAACCAATTGAAAAGGGAAAACCGACACTCACAAGACACTCGAAGAGGAAGGGGAAATCATCAGTCACAGAGGCCGAAGAAAGGTGGAATGCTGTCGTCGGAAATGTTTAAGAAAAAAAAGAGAGAGTGCGTTCTTAAAATCGCCGAGGACCTTCTCAGAAAGAAAAAAGAGACAGTGAAGGAAAGGTTCGGTGCCGCCATATCAGAGTAAGGAAAAAAAGGAAAAAAAAAGGGAAGAAAGGGGAAGGGGGTGTTGGCGAAGCTCCCGAAGCAGAGAAGGTGTGAACAATGTGAGGTTCAATTAACGGCTTATATAGATTGAGTGGTGGGATACTGCGGGACCTCAAAAAGGGGTAAGGGGACAGAGAGGCAGTAAGAAAGCGAGGATGGTATTAAACGCAAGCCGGCAAGTACGAGCTTACAAAAGAGGGCAGACCAAACGAAGAAAAAGGGAAGAGAGAAAAAGGGAGGTTCGAAAGCGTTTCTTGGGAGAGCGGCGCGGGGCAGGGCGGGAGGAAAATTGAAAAACGATAGGGCCGCGTAGGGCAAAAAATGATCCAAAGGCGTGAGCATGCAATTGTGAAGGGAAAAGGAGGAGGACAATCTCTAAAAACTCAAGGGTAAAAAGCCTCAGGGAGAAAGGGAACAAAGTGAAGCAAAGCCTACGGGAGGTAAAAGGAAAGAGAGCTAAAAGTGAGGGCGGGCCCGTGACAGAGCAAACTCGTCAAGCTTGTATAAAGAACAGGGATTTTTGGAGAAAGGGTAGAGGGGAGTCAGAGAACGGGAAACATACTAAAGAGGAAATCAAACAAACGAGTCTTTAGGTGGCAGTGCATGGGAAGGGACATCACCACCGAAGTGAAAAAAAAAAGTGAAAGCGTAAACCCGCCGGTGGGATGCAGGGAGTGAAGGCATGGGGAGGGAGGCGCATTTAACCGTGGCGAGAGATTTATAACTAAGGAGAACTTCAGATGGACAAAGCGTGTACCGGAGAAGAATGAGAAGCCACTGATAAGGGAACAACTTGGCGAAAGCCGAAAATTAAATGTGGGGCTGGATCAACCTTCAAAATATTTAAGTTGGGGGGTCAAAACCAGTACACAGTACGGGGTTGGACGGAGCGGGTGAAAAAGTCTAAAACGGCCAAAGTGGCGGCGGACGGATTACTAAATACGAGAGAAACTTCCTTGGGGGAAAAAACAAGAAATTAAGGTGTTCAGGTCAGGGGCAAAAGAACTAAATAAAAAACATAGCGAGGGGAAAGCACACTACGTGGAGATGAAAAAGCAAGCGTACTACTAAGGGTCCGGGATTTATAACTGCAGCCTCTTCCCAGTTGCACAGCGAAAAAAGAAGGAGGGCAAAGGGGAGAGTAAAAACAGGTGCCGGGCAGTGGAAAGGAGCGCGAGTTCTTAACTTGAAATAATTAGAGAACGAAAAACATTGGCGAAAGACGTCCTTTATAGAGGGTGTAGGCCGACGTCAAACGCATAAACTGAAAAGGCAAGTCATAGGTCAGAAATGACTAATCTCATCTCAAAGATGGGGTCGTACTATGCATCTCAGCTCAAAAAAAACCAAGGGGGGGGGGAAGAGGGGATGCCGAAGACGAAACATCTGCCTAAGTAAAAAGCAAAGATAGCAGACGGTGACCACTCGGGACAGTCCTAGAGAACGTAGGATAACTGACTGTCTTGACAACTTCGTGGATCCCAGGGTGATTAGGAACCTGATGAAGCCAAGGACGCAAAAGAAAAAGGAGCGCCTGCATCTGCAAAAAGAAATGATCGGCACCTCCGGATAAAATGAATCAAAACGAAAAAGCGGGCCCAACATAAGAACTAACCTTTAATGCGAGGAGAAAAGCGGGACATCGGAAAAAGGGAAAAAATGAAGGTCTTCAATCGCTCCGAAATTCACACCCGGTAAGAGGAGAGGAAGTTGAGACCCTCTTTCTCTAATCAGTGCCGCAAGGGAGAAAAGAACGACGCGTCGAAACAGAGTCAAAGGTACAATACGACTTCAAAAAAGTAAAGGAGACCGGGAACAAAGGAACGTGGGGGAAAAGCAAAAATAGACGGACATCTTCAAAAAAAACGCTCAACAACAAGGTTACGACTTGTCTGGGCTGTGGACGGCAGCAAAGAAAATCATTTTCAAAAAGGCTAAGAGGCCAAAGGGAACGCGGATGGGGGAAAGGGGAATGTAGAACGGATGAAACTCAGCAGAAGCCTGAGATCTGGGGAAATAGGAAATACTATCAAAAATGATCACCACGAAAAAAAAAGGGAAAAGAGATCCTTTGGAATTAAACGCGGTATATGACGAAACAAAAAGAAAATGATTAGTCCAAAAGAATCCCAGAATTAGGGTGTAAAACTAAAAAAGAAAGAAAGTAGTTCTCACAGGCGAGGAGACTATCTGGCGCTTTAATAGTCTTAGACGATAACTTGAGAATAGACAATAGGGGACCAAGAACGGAAAGGTCGCCAAAAAAGGCACCCAAAAAATCGGGAAAGATTGAAAAATCAAGGACTCAGGGGCAAATAAAGGGGTTTTCGTCAAAAATCGACCGAAGGTCAGTGCGCAGGGCAATTGGAGATCTGGTGAATTTGGGGGGGACGTGGAAAACGAGAGCGTCCCAAGGGGGGAAAAAATCATACGACCACAGACGCTCCACAACCCCGAACTTGAACAATCGGGGGTCCATCCTAACTGACAGGAATCAAAGGTAAAAAAGGGGAGCACGCAAAAAAGGACACTCGCAGAAATGAAGCAAAGCGCGGATTCATAAAAACTATGAAAGCACAGAGTTGGAAAATGGAAAGATGGCGGGGGATGAGGAGGGACGGCGCGACGGGGTTCGTGGGAAGGGCCGAGAACGATTTCGTTCCTTCTTTATCCGAGGCCACCGGACTGGCTAATTCCTTGCCCCCTTCTCTTCGAGAGGAGAGAGGGGAGGGAAGTACGAGAAGATTACGTTCACAAGACCCACACCGTGCTCTGACCGAAAAAGGAAGGGGAGAGAAATGCTTCAATCAATGACGTGACAGTCGGCCCAAGGGGAAATCCCGCAAACGAAGTGAAAGCTGAGAAAGAGGACCTGCAAGAGAGGACGTAACTCTGTAAAAAAAGCAGATGCTCCGGAGGTGATTGGGGGCCTTCTAGTCTCACCTCTCAAAAAGCACAAGATCGTAGAGATGTGTTTCAAGAAACATGAAGAACGGGAATCGGGTGGGGGGAGGGAAGCAAATGGTGCGGAAAATGAGAATGAGGGCCGGATTGTATCGAATCTTCACACAACAAAAGGAATCGCTTAAAACTCACTCTGTAGGTCAAGTAATCGTCACATCGAATAGAGAAGCAGGGGCATAAAGGAAAAAAAAGCGAGGAACTTGGCCAGGAATGAGAACGCAAGCACTAAACCCGAAGACGTATCGAGAAGTTCAAACGTTGCGTAAAAGAAACATGCAACGAGCGCGCACTCACGGAGGTCCGCCGTAAAAATTGTTAACGCGGAAAAGGGGAGGGGCCCGGTAAAGGCGGACAATCAAGCGAAAAGAGTCAAGCAATCTAGAAAGGTAGGATAGCGACAAGAATCCTCTCGGACAGAACCCTCGTCGAACTCTCGAAATGTAATGGAAGGAAAAAGTAGGAGACGGACTTGAATGGTTAACATAAAATAACGTTCAACGGGGGATCGGATAAGGAAGCCTCAAAAGCAGGGAAGGGGGGGAAAGCAATTGGCCAAGACAATAGCAGAAACGAAACGATGGTTGAAAAGGTTTACGTTCTAAAAAAAAAAGTCTGAGGATTGCAAGTGCAACCTTGGCGCGGCAGAAAAAGTGACATGGTTCCACCTTATGGAGGAAGGATGTAAGGCAGATCCGATGTTAATGAGGAAATTACTATTGGCGGGAAATTTATAACGCCCAGAACGAGGGACGAGCTCGGCTGTACGACCAGAAACGGGACTTTTAAAAAAACGATTCGCGCTTAAAGAAGAAAATAAGGGATCGACAGACGAGACCATAATTGTGGAAGGATGAGCGGGAACAGACGAGCGCATTACTTTCCAATGGGGGGTCTCCGCTCCGCGTACATATCGGAAAGTTCTCGATATTCTCGAGACGGGCCCAAGCGAGGGAAAAAAAAAGCTGGGCTTTCGTTCCCGGAGGCAATTTCAAAAGAAAAATGGTGGAGAACCCCCCGTGACGGACGCAGGGGGGAGCAAATCGTACCCACGGGAAGTAGAGTTAAAAAGTGACTTGGCTTGGAAAACTAAGTTTCGCAGAATCGTAAAACCACGAGAAAAAACTTCATTCTGGGGGCCAAGAGGCGTGAACAGAAGAAATAGCGGAACAATAAACGACTGGGAAATTTTCAAATTAGCCGAAAAATGAGGTCGGCTGTGACGGACAGAAATGAGAGGTGGCAAAGAAAGAGAAGGGAAACGGGGGAATTGGTGTTGAGACGGCCGAAAAGGCCGGGGGAGACGGCTTCGGCGACGACGGCGACTCGTAGGAAAGGAGGAACGACGCCGTCGTATAGGAGTGAAAGAAGGTAGAAAGATGGGGAAAAAGCAAAAGAACCGGTAAAAAGACGAGGAAGCGAGAGCCTAATTAAGCAGAGGATGGATCATGACCTTCATAAGAGGACCAGGAAATCTAATTTGTAGGGGACAGAAAAAAGCCGCACGTTGGGTCATGGAGTCATTCAGAGGACAAGAATGGGATCAGAGAGCAGTTGCCCACCCTGTCACCGAATGGAGTACTGGGGCGACACCGGGAAAGGGAAATTGAGAGAACGGGTCGCCGAGATCACTGAAAGAGACGATAAAGAGAAACTGGCAGAATCAAGATAAGAGCAGCAAGAGGTTAGAGTGAAAACACGGGTCGCGTCCTATTAAGGAGAAGTGTCGGGAAACGAGGGCTAAGAAGAAGAAACGGAGTGGAGATCCGAAAAGCGGCCTCTCTCAAACAATTATGAGGATTAAAAAAATAATACCTGCCTACTAAAAGAAAATTCTTGATTACAAAGGAACGCATGGCCATCTCTACGGGAGATCATGGGGAAAAAGACGAAATCGCGGAAAAGTCGAAATTGGAAAGAACTATTCAGGATAGCTGGGATATACTTAGACGAAGGGAAAACAAGGGGAGCGGAATTCATCTTTCACTAGCCATCAAAACCGGGGTCAGAGATCTGAAAAGCA
>Ga0179593_1461285_pt1 | contig 10182 bp, 10 predicted proteins | sample CZODoug2_1_08_16_FD_185931 | JGI IMG/M metagenome (GOLD analysis project Ga0179593, IMG submission 185931) | Vadose zone soil fungal communities from Angelo Coast Range Reserve, California, USA - CZODoug2_1_08_16fungal (PacBio error correction) | ecosystem: Environmental > Terrestrial > Soil >...
AAAGTTCCTTGGAGCTTCTAAAGTGCGAAGCACGCGACGGCCTCCGGTATTTAAAAAGTCTCTTCAGTCAGCAGACTAGAGGCTCAAGAACACGAACCTTCAAGGAGTGAATAGAACATGGAAAAAAGCATCCGCTCGAGGTTTTAGAAAAATCGCAGGTTGGTGATGAGCTTAAGGATGGGGGGGGGGAAATTTCGGGGCACGCAACAAAAAACTCCAGATTCGCGGGAAAAAAAAATCGAAGAATAAAAAGGTCATACTTCTGCTATCCGCAGACGAGTTAATGCGAAAACATATTCGAACCTTTTTTAGGAGTTATGGGGGACGAAGGAGGAGATCCTCAGCCCGAGATCTGGCGTCTGAAAAAGTCGTCGTCGCCGGAGAAAAGCAGGAAAAGGGTCATGGGGCGGACCTCTCTCGGTCAACCAGGAACCGTCGTTTCGCTGTCTGGGTTCAGAAAAAACGATCAGGGGGAAAAGACATCATCGCGGATCAAATAAAAAATTTGAACCTTGGAGGAAGAAGACGCGGGGGAAAGGGAAACGCCTCGAAGATGGGGGACGTTTGGTCCGATTTGGCCGAGAAAGACGAGTCCGGGGCGGGGTGAATCGCTGCAGGAGGGGAGAAGGAAAAAAGAAAAAAAGCGGAAAGGGGGACTCCGTAAAAAATCGAGCTGCAAATTGTCGATAAGGATGTGCTGGGGGACTGAGAAGAGGGGGCGAGAGAACTCCTCAGTGGCGCTGGAGCAGGCGGGCATGAGTTCGCCTCGGTCGCGAAGGGTAAAGAAGAAAATACGCAATTCAAGGTCTACAGGGACGATCAAAAGGGATCTCGCTCCTAAATCAAGGGGAAAAATGCCCCGACGCACTCCCTCTTCCGCGGAAAGAGAGGCTTCGAGTCTCGACTATAAGAAGGGGCAGGGGGGAAAAAGACGTTCTGGATCCGCATTAAGGGAGTATTGCAATTCTAAAGGGGAGAGGAGGGGTAAGGGACGCTTGCGGTTGGAAAAAGGGGTTTTCGAGGTTACGAGGGGGAGCTCTATTCTAGGGGACATAAAAAAAAAAAACTAACGGTAAGAGACTTGAAGCCTGGAGACTCTGCGCGTCCAAAACGTTCTCTAACTAATAAGAAAGCGCGCCGTTTCATCAACGCGCGGGGCTTAAAGAAAAAAGAAAAGAGGTCCATCGCAGGAAAGGACGGTTGGGGGTTGCCGGGGTGGCATGAGGGGTGGTTAATCAGAAGAGGAGGAAACAAAATCATAATTTGGAACGTCAGGCCTGTCGGAACCGAAGGTCGTGGGGAAACTCGCTCACTCATATCCAATCGGGGTGCGCGTACGGATTTGAGATGGAGGGGGGAGGAGGGAAGAATCGAGAGGTCGATACGGGATCGCGTTGGTCGGAGGCAAACGGACAACCTAAAAGAGGGAGAGTCACAAACTAAATCGCGAAGAAGCGCCTGCGAGGAAGCCGAGCAAGGTCGAGTCCTGACAATCATATCGGCGCGAAAACCTGGGGAAAAGGAACTGAACCTCTTGGAGGCTTAGCTGAAAAGGAACCTGACCGAAGGGAGCAGGGCGCCTAACAGCACCGGGGGAAGGGTAGGAAAAAGAGTCTAGTAGATACCCTCGAAAGCCTAAATAGGCAGCTTGAGGAAATCACGGAAAACGGGCAACACAATCGAAATCGGAAGAGATCCCTGTCGGAAATCAAGGTTCGCGCCCCGGGGCACAGGCGTTCGAAAAAAACGAAAAAAGTCATCTTTGGGAATTTGATCGAAATCCATGGGGGGGGAAAAAATGTAAGGACGGGAACGGAGATCAAAAAAAAATAGGGAGGAAAATGTGAAGTAAAAAAGGAAGATGGATCAATCAAAGCGGAAAAAAAACTGACGTTTGCAAGATGGGGGGAGGAAAAAAAAACAATTTGTTAACCCGGCATCTCTAAAAGTCGCACGATTTACTCGTATTCAGGAATTGGGGGAGAGTTGCCCCAACTGATTGTTAACTCAAGGCAAAAAAAGTTCCAAGAAAGGGAAAGACAATGCGCTCGTTACCACGAACGGAGTTTCGTGCGCGGAAAGATGGTACTCAAGCAGGGAGATAAAAAACGTTATAGCCACGAAAACGGGACATGACGGTTCATAAAGTTCCTAGAGTCTTAGGAAGGCCGCTCGACAGAGAGGAGTGAAAAGAGAAGGACTGAGAAAGAGATATGGCGGTAGACAAATACCGAGAAAGGATAGAAAAGGTAGGGACTCCTGGGAAAAGAAGCCGAGCATAGTCGGGATAAAATAAAGACTACCTGCTGCAGAGTCCGGGGCGAGAGGAGCAAAAAGAGTCCGATCTATTTCGTCTGAGAGTACTCGACCCACGACCAGCTCTCAGGAAAACGACGCTCTAGTCCAACTTAAAAGACGAGGGCTCGGTTAACTGACTTCCTGAGTAAGGAATTACCCAACAGCAAAACGAATAACCGTCTCTCCGAAGGATGTTATTGAAAGGTAGGTCTTGAAAGAGCCAAGCGAAATGCAAACACCGCGTCGTGGGAGATTGGAAAAGGGGGAAGGAAAAGAGGGGGAGCGCAGGCTGAAAGCAGGAGTCCCGAAGGATATTGAGGAGAGGGGATCGAAAAAAAATCGGTCGGTCAAAACTCTCGAAACCCCATCGATAGGGGAAACAAAAGGACAACGTAAGCTCGCACACTCAAAGAAAAGAAGGTCTCGCCCGTCCGCGGACCCGCGTGAAGCGGTCAAAGGACGCAAACTCGATCTACGTGAGCGTTCAGAAGAGAGCATCCGCAGGATGAGTAACAGGGAGACTCAAGGGAGGGAGGGATAATCTACTGCTAATTGACAAACGAAAAAGTCGTAAGAGAAGTGCAGTTGCGGGCCGCAGGCGGTTCACGGCAGGAAAAGGCTAAAGAAGGGAAAACTGAGAATCCCTCCGCGCAGGAGTAGCAATATCCTTCGATCAAGTCAAGGGCAATCCGAAAGGGGGGGCCCATCCCTCGGCTGCAGTCCTGAAACGTCACGACGAATGAGGGGCGACATACTGAACAGAAAAAGCAAAAAAAAAAAAGGCATCGCTCCTTAGGCAACAAGGGGCAACGAAAAGAGGTGAAAGGCTACGCGCCCGGCATCGCGGGAAAGTGGACAAAAGGACCAAGGAGAAGAGAGCGCGGAATGATGCTGCTTACAGATCGTGGGAAGAAAGCAAAAACTACGCGAGCAGGCGGGTGCCCAAAGCATTCGCACAAAAAGGGATCGGCGTCGAGACAGGAGACAAACACCTCGTAAGCTCCTGGCGGCTCGATTGAGAAAGCACAGAACTACCAAAAGTCAGAACAAAACCTCGTGGCGTGAAAAACGCGCAGCGAGAGCAGACGTCTGACCGTGTGTCGAAAGAGGGTCGACTCCGAGTACCAAGGGAAGCGGGCGTAGGACCCTGATAAGGGACAGGCAGCTCCAATGAGAATCACCAAGAGAGCCGGGCAAACTAGAAAAAGACACGAGTCACTTCCGCTCAGGTTTGGTTGAGTGCCGGAAGAAGAGCTGAGACTGCAGATAGAACAATTCAACTACGCCGTCAGGACGGAGGACGGAGCAAGAAAGTAATCTGAAGAAAAAAAAAAAGAGGAGAGAGATATTTTCAGTATCTTCGAAAAGGAATCCAAGGGGTAAAGTGGGAGAGGACGCAGCCAGGGAAAGAAAGAATTCTCCAGCGCTTGGGGGAGAGAAAAACAAAAAAAAAAAAAGGGATCAAATTGACAAGAGAAGCACTATCAAAGAGGCGGTTTGGATGAATCTGTCTTGATTGGGGAACTTGAAGTCCTCCGCCAGAGTTGGGAAGAAAATACTCGAATAAAACCAAACAGGTCAGACGTACTTCTCTCGTCATAAGCAAACGGTCACGCCAAAAGAATGCAAACTCGAGAACAAGTTAGGGGCGGGCTACACCGGGCGGAACGCAAAACGAGTTACTACCTGGTAGCCTCGTCGTCGCCGGGGGTCTCACGAAAGAGCTGGAGCTGGTTCTAATGGGGAAAAGCAGCCAGGACCCACCTACCAGCAAGGAAGGGGGGGTCGCTGAAGGGAAGGGAAAAAGAGGGCGCATAAATCAAAACTTCAGCGCCGTTTGTCCTTGAGGTGGAGGCGCAGGAAATGTTCACAGCCTGAGACCTTCGGGGGGGAAGGGAATGGGAAAGGCGGCCGAGTCCGAAAAAAAGTGGAGGCCGGATGTGGAAAAAGGGTCGTGTTCGTCGTCGATACAGCGAACGTACTCAGCGAAAAAGCTGCTGGAAATGGGGAACTCTAGTGTTTCTTGTACTGATCTAGGAGTGGAAAACGCGAACCTCCTCTCTTGTGCAGCTGGAGGAGTCCGGAGGACGCTTCAATTTCCGCCTTGGTCGAGAAAGTGGGAACACCTTGCGTACTCGAGTAAAAAAAACTGGCCTTGACGATCTTCTCGCAGAAAATAAAGGGGGGACCCTCCGCCCACTCCACATACTCGAGCCCGCGGAAATAGAATCTTCAAAAGGTTAGAAGAAAACGATACGAAGTTTGCCGTGAGAAGCGGTTCTGGACAGTAAAGGGGCAGGGGGTTGAAGGGTATGGCTCACGAAGCAGTAACGGGAAAGGGAGTTAAAGGGTATCCGAGGGGGAAAACCAGACACGAACGGTGAAAAGATGGGCATCCAATCGTTTCCTCAACTGTCGTAGCAGGTGACGAATACCATTCAAAGTTGAAGGAAGGCACACCGCCTCAGGGTCTCGACCTCGAAAAAATCAAAGAGCGAGGGCAGGACAAAAAAAAAATAAAAATCCGGGCACGATTAAAAAGACCCGCAGGACGTGATCGGGCAGGGTGGAAAAGGGGGGGGGGGAAATCTGGGGAAGGAATCCAGGAAATTCACATCGCGCGAGGAGAACATTGGAGAGAGCGGGCCTAAGAAAAAAAAGAAGGTTCGTGGGTTCGAGACCGCCAAAAAGCGCAAAAAGAGTTGCGCGATCCTGAGGTCGGATGGAGTGAGGAAGGCCTTTCAGGTCAGAGATGTCCTCTCCGGCCGCAGAAGGAGAGCTTGGAAAAAGCAAAAAACGCACCCAAAGTTCTGCAGGTCGCGGGTGAAAATCTCGCGGGAAAGAAGGACGAGGGGACTCCTCAAACCTTCCCATCGGCTGATCACGCGAGATTGGGATGGCAAGGAAGAAATCCGGCGGGCTTGAGCTAAACTGGATGAAAAAAAAGTGAAAACTGACGCGCACATCGGGGCGAAACATAAGAAGCGGTGTTTGAGTTGGGAAAAGGGAGATGATACCCGAATAAAAGCAAAAAAGTCTGCGCTTGTGAAATCACGTAAAGAAAGACAAATAGGAAAAACGGCATCAATAGGAGAGAAGAGGTCCCAGCCGGGGGCCGGCGGTGGAGAAAAAGGGGAAAAATCCAAAGAAAGAAGCACGGGGGAAAAGGGGGGAAGGGCCGTTCAACTTTATCCGGTCAAAAGTTAGCGGAAAGAGAGAAAAAAAAAACCCACGTAAAGGAATATATTTTCCGGAAAAGATCTACCTGATGAAAGAAGGACAAAAAAAAAAAAAAAAAAAAAAAAAAAAAAAAAAAAAAAAGAAAAAAAAAAAAAACAAAAAAAAGAAAAAAAAAAAAAAACAAAAAAGAAAAAAAAAAAAAAAAAAAAAAAAAAGAAAAAAAAAAAAAAAAAAAAAAAAAAAAAAAAAAAAAAAAAAAAAAAAAAAAAAAAAAAAAAAAAAAAAAGAAAAAAGAAAAAAAAAAAAAAAAAAAAAAAAAAAAAAAAAGAAAAAAAAGAAAAAAAAAAAAAAAAAAAAAAAAAAAAAAAAAAAAGAAGAAAAAGGAAAAAAAAAAGGAAAAAAAAAGGTCAGAGAAAAGAAAAAAAAAAAAAAAAAAAAAAAAAAAAAAAAAAAAGAAAAAGTATAAAAAAAATACTGGCGTAGTTCTCGTCTTGGGGGCTGGGGAACCGAAAGGCCGCGCGACGATGAGAAAGTAAGAGCAAGAGGAAGGTGGATATCCCGCAACGGGAGACAAGCAGCATGAACGGCTTCGCGGTATCGAAAAAGAGTTTAAAAAAGACAACACGCGGATGCTGTAAGGCCAAGTCGCTGACGAGAGAAAGGGCGCAAGAGACGGGGTTATGGCTCAAACCGAAATCTGTCAGTCGGGTGAAGAGGCAATGAAAGACGCGCGTTCTGATTTGGAATTAGGAAAAAAAGGGGAGGGAGTCCTCGCAGGCAGAAAGAACAAAGCTAAGCTCGTAGGGGATAAACCGACCGAGCAGAAGTGAGGTAGTAAAAAGGGGACTCCTACTAAAAGAAATGCAACGCCGGAGAAAGAATACATCCCGAGAGAAGGAATGATCCGCAAATCCGGATGCGCAAAGGGAAGAGCGAGCGGCCGCTAAAAAAAAGACCGTTCGGCTCGGAGTGGGGCCTGACGCGCAGTGAGCTAAGGCGGGGGAGGAGGTGTGGGGATGACATGAGTAGAAAGGCACAAACAAAAACCGAAAGATAACCGGGTCCTGCCAGCGGTAAGTCGGCCGGTCTTTGAATCAAAAAAGGAGACGTGAAAAAAAACAACGAGTCGAGTTCGAGAAAGGAGAGAGGGAAAGAGCGTCCCGGATTCAAAAAGGAAAACGAGGGACATAGTAGAAAAGCGGGCTAGACCAATTACCTAGGGAAGAAAACACTCTGGGGAACGCAAACGTTAACTTAGCACTCTAAAAAGGAGAGGATAGGGAAAACCTGGACAATCAGCTCTTCAGCTCCCAAGGTTAACCTGAAATCGATAAGTTCTCGTCAGCGAGCTACGCGGATCGGAAAAAAGTTGAGGAGTTCGACAGCTATCGAAATGGACTTTCGAAAAAATCGGCACGCTTCTTTGGGAGGACTGGAGAGCAGGGAGGTGAAACGCGAAAGGGGGAATGATGCTAACGAAGGGGGGAATGAGAAAGAGCGAAAAAGGAAAAAAACGAGGAGGGTCAGAAAGCAATATCCGTCAGATCAAGTCAGCACAACTGAGGAAAAAAACGGTGCCATCCGCTCGCGAGGGAAGAAGGAAACGTCATCGGGCACGACGAACATTATGGAGAAAAATGAGGCCCGGCCGAAAGGCGGAAGAGATCGCTCAAAAGAAAAAAGAAGACTAGAAGCTTCGAGGCGGGGAAAGGATAAAAGCCCCCTGAAGACGAAATAAAAAGGCAAATCAAGGCGCTGCAAGGGAGAGGGGGATTCATGCCACGATGAAAGCAGCGAACGACGAGCAGGGACGGAAAGGGAAACGGAAGGAAAAACTAAATAACGCGTCGATACAAAGTCGACGACGGATCAAAAAGGGCAAGTCGGGCGGGGAGCTCGAAGGTCCCGAAAATTAAGGGATGCCGAATTCGCAGCTGATTAACGGGGAGAAACCGTCGACATCTCCGTCTAAGAGGAAAAGTAGAAAAGAAAGAAAAAGAAAGGGGGAACTGGACAGAATTCCCCAGGCAGATCATCACCAACGAGAGAGAGTCTAAAAAAAAAGCGGCCGGAGCTGAAAAAATGGTGGCGATCAATGAACGCGACTTTCAAAGAAGAGCGGAGAGGAGATCCTTTCACTACTCGCCGTCAGCGCAAAACAAATCAGAAGAAGATCTCTCTCACAACAAAACGAAGGGATAGAGATTTCCAGGGAGGGAGAGGGGGACTCCACGGAGTTGCGCGAAAAAGGGTAGGAAAGGAGAAAAACGAGAAACAGCGCTTACTAAAAAAAAACACGAGAGCTGAAGTGATCGACAAGTGGACGCGCCGGCCGAGGGTACCAAGAAACGCGGGTGGGGATGACGAGCTGAGTAGTCGGAGAAGCGACTCGATTCCCTACCGCCCAGATTGGTGGTCAAGAAGTACGGGGAACCCCTGTCAACTTCTGCAAAATCTCGGAGGACGGAGAAGCTTCATCTCACCCCTTTTTTGGGGTAGGGGAAAGGGAAGAAAAAACCTAGAAGACTGAAGAAGAGACATCCTTTGTGAACCCTAATAAAAAACCGGGAGGGAAAGACGTATATGTCGCGGTGCAGCCCTCGAGGGCCAGTAGAAAAAAATCTTGATGGACTGTTCAAGGAAAAGGGCTGGATCATCGGGGCCGCTCTCCGGAGAAAAAGGGGGGGGCAAAAAAAAGAAAGAAAAGATGGAGGGGTCGCGTTAGCCTTGCACAAGACGATATGAACAAAAGGCGCAGTAGCGAAGCCGATCCTCCTTGCCGGAGGTCGCTCAGATGAAAATTGATTTTCGTCGTTGACAAGATCGACTGATACGAAGCATCCGACTGGGAAACAGTGGAGCGAATGTAAAAGGGGAATTGATCGAAGGATAAAAATAAGGAGAGGTGCCTGGAGCAGGAAGTAGTCAAATCTCTTGGGAAGAGTGAAGAAAGGCGGAAACTCGGCTCCAAAGGCAAGGCTAGCGAGTCCTCGAAAAGAGGGCGAGATCATCTTGAGCCCAACGCCAAAAAGAGTCTCCATGTACTCGATAACCGCCGAAAGATTGTCGAAAACGGAAAGTAACGAGGTTGGTGCGGTCAGAGTCCTGGAAGCCGTGCAGCTCGCGACATTAGGCGGAAGGAACCGTAGTTCCATAAAGAGAGGAGCATTCGGGGCCAGTATCCGATGGGGTTTCGAGAGCGAAAAACAGGGGTGCACTCGTGGGACAAGTCAACCTTCGGTACTTACTGAAAAGAACAGAGGTGAAAAAAAACCAAGCGCCCGCCTAGCCTTTCTAAATCAACCGAGACGCCACGTGTCATTCACATCGCGAGGAGATTGAAAAGAAATCCGGCAGTTCAACACGCCCGAAATTTAGCGTGACGGGGGGGGGCCTGGAGAAAGGAGGGAAAGAAAGGAGTCAAATCTCAAGGAAGGAAAGTAGCTCAATTTTGTAGAGGGGACTCCGGCGCCGAGGCTGGGTTCGGGGTCAAGAAGACGAAATCTTCAGATGCGCGATCAGGAAGTGTGAGCTAACCGGTCAGTAGAGGAGCCTCCGAATGAAAATCATGGTCGGTCCCTAACGCGATAGAAAGAAAGGGCAAACCCTGGGGAGAAGCGTTGCTCACTCCTCTCGCGAGGGGGAAGAGACCAACGAGACCCCTCCAGTCCCGTAATGAAAGGAGGAAGAGGGATTAATTGGGCCAAGCAAATGACGACGGGTGGAGGGGGGGATGGAGCAAAGGGAAAAAAACGAAAAAGGTCAGCGACTGAACGCGCTGCCCCGATCCTCTTTCGTTGGGAAAAAACACAAAAAGAAGCCGTGGCCCTGCTGCAAGCTTGTCAATGCGGGCACGAAAAAAAAAGAACATCGAAGGGGAACCGTCGGGCTCGACGGATCGGAATCTCGCGGAAGGGGGCAAAAGTCGGTTCGCCGATCAACGAGTCATCCGTGGTAATGAGAAAGCGTTCACTTATCCATGAGGAACTGTAGAACTCAGGAAAACACAAAAGAGGGAAAGGAGGGGTATATGAAGACCACTCCTGCTCGAATGATTGTGGGAAAAACAGGATAGTGCAACGTCGTTTGGGAACGACACGCGGCGCGAAAACGAGGAGAGACGGAAGGATAAGATTGGATCGGCCGCAAAAGGGAAGTGTCAAAGAACGGCCGAGGGTATCGACAATGCAAAACTCAGTGAAGGCAAAAAGAGATTCGGCGAGCGGCGAAAGTCCCGGGCAGGAGAAAAAAAAAAGGCTCAAAAAAACGGGAAGGGAAATGCCACTGCAAGTCCCTCGCGAAAAGATCTGAGAGCAGAAAGAGGAGGGAGAAGGTCCTCGCAGTATCTTCAAGGAGGAAAAGAAGCAAGCGATGGGCAGCGTTGGGCGAAGACCAAAGAAGAGAAAGAAACTCCCTACTGACGTCGCCGCAAAAAATATCAGAGGAGGGGGGGGGGGAAAGGGGAAAGACTCTACCAAAAAGAAAGGCAGGAGGCCGAGGACATCAAGAGCTAAGGAGTGGAAAAAGTTCAAAAAAAACAGATTCCACATCAAAAGAAAAGGAAGAAAGGGAAGGGCGAGGAGGGCCCAGAGGCAGTTGAATAGCCCCGCGTGAAACAAAAAAAACAAAAAAAAAACGGTCGGGGTTGGGTCGAGGGGGGGCTCGCAGTTTTCAAGAAGGTAGGAAAAGAGTCCACGAATAGTG
>Ga0179593_1508557_pt1 | contig 10182 bp, 8 predicted proteins | sample CZODoug2_1_08_16_FD_185931 | JGI IMG/M metagenome (GOLD analysis project Ga0179593, IMG submission 185931) | Vadose zone soil fungal communities from Angelo Coast Range Reserve, California, USA - CZODoug2_1_08_16fungal (PacBio error correction) | ecosystem: Environmental > Terrestrial > Soil >...
GGGGGGAAGGGTCTGAGAACGAGCAGCTGGAAAAAAAAGAGAAAGACGAAAGGAGAGAAAATCAAAGCGATCTAAAGTAGGTAAAAAAAGGAATAAAAAAGGTGCCACCCCAAGAGTGGAGCCCAGAGGCCTAGGGAGGCAGGAAAAGGCGAAAAGCTGGGAAAGACATAGGGATCTAAAATGAGCGCGGAGAGAGGGAATACGGCCTTCCAGAGCGGTGGTGAGGGAAGGGGTGCAGCGAAGAGGAAAACCGTGTAAGTTGGGAAAAATACCTCGACGCTGGTCTGAAAAGGGGGATAAGGGAAAAACTACCTCCGTACTGCTCTCAGGGAGCCTTCCGCGTGTTAAAAAGGGGACCGGGGAAAGCTGATGGAGAGAAAGTGTACGTGGGCGGCCTGGCCCGTGCACGTAGCGGATTCTCCCGAGGTCAACTCTGAAAAACTACATGAAAAAGATGGACCCTCTCGGGGGCGTTACGATGGTGCGTCGTTCGAACTAACTACCAAGATAGGACTCCGGAAACAGCGCGACGAGCATAGGTGAACTGATTTGGAAACGAAAGGGAGGAAGGTTCAGTTGCCCTGAAACTGCAGCAAAAAAACCATCGAACCGGATCCCGGTGGGCGTAAACCGGAAGATCTCGATCCGACCCCCGGGGTTCGTATAAATCTGTAGAGCCTCCCTGTCGATATTATGCTCCATGTCTGGGATTCCCGTTAGTGGCGAAGTTCCCCTTAAAAGGTTCCAAGGGGGGGGGAGACTCGCTCTGCGGGGGGCGTTTCTGGGGGAAGCGGGCTCAGGATGAGGCCCTCAATCAGGGGGACAGCCCCCGAACTACTCTAAAGAGCCGTTAAGAGTTCTGCTTCAAGCGAAAGGGAAGTCCTGGGAGTACTGGGATTTGGGTTAGAGTATTGCGTCAATGGTATGAAAGCCTCCGGCTCTATGTGCAAGAAGAACGGCACAACCTTCTAAGCACGCCAGCATTCCATGGCCAGTCCAGACGGACTGCGAATCCTTTCCGGTTACGCACTGGGTTCGTCTCGGCCGGGACTCTCCTCTTTCCTCACTCTTGCTAGGATCAAGTGGTGGCGCGCCAAGACTTAATATCTGAAAAAACAGTTCTCTAAGAGGAAGAATGATAAATCTTTAAAAGAAACGGGTCAAAGGTTCACGGTCGTCGGCGTGCCGAAGGGAAAAACGTCTACCGAACTTTTCGGGATAGACCCGATTAGTAGAAGGGGCCTTCTCCCCTGAGCGGGAAAGACTATAGCGCTGGAACCGGTGAAAACGCCTCTAAAGAAGGGAAAGGTTTACAGAATGGAAAGTAAAAGGCACTGCGCTCACCTAGAAAGATTAGAAATCTGCGTAAAAGGGGGTGACCAGTACAAGACAATTGAAAGGCCGGCGAAAGAGGATGACCCACCGCGGACGGGGGGTGCGCTGCTGCGTCGCAACCGGTACGACCGTAAAAAGAAAAATGGGCGGGAAAACGGGGAGCACGGAGGAAAGGGTAACGGGATCCACGAGCATGAAGCGCCAAGAAGGCGTAGCAACGAGGGGAAGGAGGAAAACCGTGAGGCTGCGCTCAAAAGAAGACCATCCCTCCCCGCGGGGCAAAGAGGATCGGGTAGATTCGCGGCAACCCTAGCGCAGAAGAAAGCACTACCAGGTCTCTTTACTAAGAAGCTCCTTAAGAAGAAAGGAAGGGCGACGTAGAGTCCTCCTCGGGGTGAAACTAGAATTGGGAATCTGAAGAGTCCTCAAAGGGGAGGAGGAACGACGAGCCTCGATATTACAAGTCTGACGGATTGTTCACATCTCACCCGCCTCTTTGGTAGCTACTGGGTCCTTCAAAGAAACGAACATCAGTAAAGCCGTGACGAAGGGTTACAATATTTATCGGTATTTTGAGGGCAATGTCGCTCGCAAGACCTGTTAGGAAAACACCCCTGTGAGGAGGGAGCAGCAACATAGGGCAGCCGGAAAAACGTCGAGGAAGAGAAAGTGGATTAGCTGCACCTGTAAAAAAGCGGTTCTGGGTTAGGGGAGTACTCCTCGAAGAAAAGTCCCTTTTGCGCAAACCTAAAGTCCTCGGATCTACAAATCCCAGAATGTGACAAACAAATCGGAAATCTTCAAAAAAATACTGGAAAGAGGGGGGTTAGACACTATGTGCTGGGGCAGCAGGATAGAAGCTGGTGCTGGGTTTCGCTATAGATGACGCCTTTGGCCGCTCACACGCCTCCTTCCCTCTAGAGAGCAAGCGATGAAAACTCCGGCCGAAAGCGGGGGCAGGACTGAGCCACCGAAGGCGGTGGGAAAAAAGAAATCGGAACTCCCAGCGGGACCAGGCACGTGGGTCACGCGCAGTGATACGGCGATTCGCGGGGGGCGCATAAAGTTCTTGGGGGGACCCTTTCAAGTACATGGTGCGGGGGTGCTCGGGAGGTTCTGCCTTCTGGGGGGGGGACGAAAGAAAGACACTGCTATGGTCGGGGGCAATCTTCAAAGGGGGCTGAAATACAGCAAGGGGGGGAAAGAAATAACAGGGGAAGCGGTCAACTGAAAACCTTCTGTTCCGGGGGGAACGAAGTCCCGCATAGAACTGCCAATACTCTTGGGAAAACGATTAATTGAACCGAGAGTAGCAGTGATGGAGCTAGGGATCGAGGAAAACTTAGGCATCCCAATCCTGTTTAGTTCGAAACCGGACGCTTTGCCGTAATGAAACGGCAGAGTATGGTTTCGTCGGGGGTGTAACGCCTAATCAAATGGCTTTTCAACTCAGGACAAGTGGGGCAAACAACAGCCTGGAGCACAAACAGATGTTTGACGGCGGATTCAACGGACGAAGCAGAAAAGGAAGATGCAAAGATCAGCACAGCTTGCAGAGAGGTGTTTGATCCCGCAAAAGATGCTATCCGTCTCTAGGCTTGCGCGTACCTCTGCATCCGCTTAAAAGGGGAAACTTGATTGACCGTCGAACCCTCCCGGCGCACCTTCACGCGTTTAGCGCTTACAAGCTACCGGCGGATGACCGGGAACCCTAGAAACGCAGGGGAAAGGAGAGAAATTGAAGCATCGGGATGGCGTCGTCCTTCCCTGAAAGTCTCGAAACGCGAAGGGGGTACCTGGACGTGGACTAACCGTCGGGAAAAATCCTGCTTCGGGGGGAACGGACGAGAGAACGCTCCTGCACAATAGCATCTGGGGGGGCAAAGGCGTGGTTTAGGGGGGGACTGTCTTGGAGCCGGCTAACAAGACACGTCGAAAAAGGGACTCAACTTACTCTTACAACTCAGCGAAGAGGGCCATTCTTGAAAACAAATGAGAAGTTTTCTACGGGTCAACGACAAAATATCTACCAAGGACACCCGGCGGGACATAACGGGGGACACAAGGGGGTGGGGAGAAAGGGAAAAAAGGTCACCATCGCTCATCAAGAAAAGGAGTAGGAAAAAAGTGACAACTTGAGCGACAACAAGCGCCCTGTCCACGGGAACTCGGGTTGAAAAAGGGGTGGGATCCACTTCGTCGCAAAGGGAGAGGAAGTTTTGGGACTGTGCGTACCGAAGCGCGAGAAAAAAAAGGGTAGCGAGGTAGACCGGTCCAGGGAAAAAAAAAAAAAAGCGAGACCCCACCTCATAACACAAAAAGGCGTCCACCCGAGGGGGCACCGCAGAACAAAGAAGTCCAGAGGTCGGGACCAGCCTGTCGTACTCTAGGGGGGACTTCCGGATCGGCGCTCCAAAAATAAAGAGCATCTTGTTGACGAGGGGCGGGGACGGCCAGAAAACTAAGCCCTGCTTTAGAAAGATCGGGATCGGGCCAGTCTAAGCCGCAGGAGTAGAAGGGGGATGCCGCCGGTCCCTGGAGGGCGTGTAAAAGAAAAGGGCGTGGCCGGCAACAAGGATCTCAATGCTGGAATCTCATCTACTGGTGTTCGTAAAGGCGAGAAGGGGGAACGTTTATCCGTGGGGGACCTATGCAGCAGTTAGCCTCACCCAAAACGGAATAGCACAGGGGAAGCCTGCTTCGGAGGGTAAGCTAAGAACAAGGAATGGCTCAGAGACAACGGAGACTATCTTCTGTAGGTCCGCGATAAGTGCGGAAAACGGGCGACCTCGGGCTTTTGTAGCGCCAAGTGAACGCGCAGGCGTATCGCAGGTCCGCCACCCGGTGCAACATAGATTATCCGCGGAGGACGCGGGAGGCAGGGGGAACCCGTACGGGCTGCCTCGGAAATATCGGCTTGCCGGAAAGGAAATCGGTCTCAAAAAATCCGACGGACGAGGGATAAATATAAGTGCCGCGACCTCGCCGAACACCGCCTAAGAACCGATCAGCCGCGGAACGTCCAGCTCCATCGAAAAACTCCTTTAAAGGAGAAGGGACCCGTATTGGAACAAAAACGCGGTGAGTGACGGCGCGGGGAAGTGAATGTGGACGTCTTGTGGAAAGACCTCTAGGACGTTTTCTCATCGAGGTTCTCGGATATTGACGATCTTGAATGTCCGGCGCGTTCAACTAAAAGAAAAAACGACTCCATTTCTGGAGTTAATCGTCAGGAGCCCTCTGAGACCCATGGACGGTCCGTTGGCTATCGCGTGGAAAAGAAACATTCCACTCTTTTGGGGATCTCGGTCCGGACCATTAGTCGTCGCGTGCGACGGGTGGACCGCGGCGACCAGAACACGGGAGAGGGCAGCTGATCAGTTTCATACTAAGTGACTGGCTTGTCTGTCGCCCGCTTTTGCTTTAGCCTTCAAAGGGTGGCGGGCATAAATAGCGTTCCCTGAAAAAGGAATGGATCAAGAAGGTAAACTTGAGAATCTGGAGTCATAACGTACAGGGAAGGGAACCCATCAGACGAAGGGGGTGAGTCTCAGGAGGCTTGGAAGATGGGTCTGATTTTTCCGGGGGGTTCTCTTAAAGAGGAGACAAAAAAAAATCTAAAGGTCCGACGAGTCGACGACGTCGAATGAAGAGAGGGGGGCGGGCCACTAGCGGTCTGGAAAAAAGGAAATCTAAAGCAGGCGGGCACGACTTCAGCAAAGCTTTCAAAGAGGGGAAAAGGGACTGGCAGTCCATGGTGACGAGCCCAGGGGAAAAGGCCAGGAGAGCCTACCTTTCGGGAACGCGGAAGAAGGGGTATCTGCCTACTCATCTCCAATCGGGCGGCCAACGGAGGAAGCTATCTCGCGCTCTAGTTCCGCCCGGGAAACACTCTACTCGAGGAAGGAAAAGGAACACAGATCCGGAGCGTTCCCGCTCGCGAGGAGGGTAGGACGCTTCAAAAACAACGACGGCCCCATGGGAACAAGGTGCGCGACAGGGGGAGGAGAGAGTCTGGACATTCTAGAGAGAATCGTGGTTAACTGGGGGAGGCTAATTCGATTCGCGCTGTGCAAGGTCCTTTAGCGAAAAACTCTTGTCGGGATGAAAGGGGGGTAGGAGAAAAAGAGATACGCTGCCTGGCAATGGCTACCGGGTTGAAGCAAAGGGGAAAAGGAACTCGGGACGCTAATAACTTGAAAAAAAGAGACTCTAACTTCCGGCTGGCCGCGAAACCTGACTGGGGTCTCTAAGTGGGTTATTCTCTACGGACAGGGGAAAATTATAGAGGGGGGGATGACCATATGGCCAAGAGGACTCTCCAAGGCGTGGGTCTCGTCATGTGAGGGTTAGCACATCCCACCACCGGTGGCGGGCTTCGGAAAGGGGGGGGGGGCTGGGTCGAAGAAAACCTAACCAGGGGAAAGCGGTGCATTTAGCCTCCTAATTCGCCAAGACGAAAAAATCATCACTAACTTACGCGCCAGGGCTCTACAGAGTTTCAAGGAGCTACTTCAGAAAAGGGGGGGTACCAGAACGGCCAAAGTCACTGCTCAAAGCTAATGCACACATTCTTCGATGCTCGTATAAGGGCGAGGCGACCCCAGGGTTCCACGATAGAAAGAGATAAGTTTGAACGGACCTGGTCCAGGCCAGTATCAAACGCTTCATGATGATCTATGTACTGGGAGGTCCTTACTTTTGGGATTAAGGGAGTTGATAGACTAGGGGACGATCTGGGACGGACATTAGGGTAGAGTCGTACCATAGCCTTGTTGGGTAACGGAGGGAATAGAGGCTTGGGAGCAGGCGCCGCTGGCCCAAGAAGAAAGACCACTTCCTACCGGAAAGACAGAGTGACCGGCTTTGAGACAGGAAGACCCAAAGAGCAGAAAAAAGCTTCCTGTTTCTGGCAGTATCCAAAACCTGGTTAAACGGACCGTCCCAGGATGTCGCACACTTCGAGAGAAAAGAGGAAATGAGGAAAAAGAAACGTAAAAGCACCCCCAAAGCTGATTACTTTAGCGCCTGTAATTCAAACCGAGCCGGAAGAAAAGCCTAATGTGAGTGCATGCCCCCCTCCACTATGACGGGATTATGCTAAAGGTATGGATCGGGGTTCACCGAGAGCGCAACATACGTTATAGAAAAAGCGGGGTTAGCTCGTCAGGGAAAAGATTCAACCGTCGTCGCGCCGAGAAAACGCGTACGAGAGAGAGAACAACAAAAGAAAGAGAGATGGGAAGAGAGTCGCCGAGAGGAACGGAAAGAGGAGAAAGATCACAAAAGCTTCGAACGCGAACCGCGGCGATCCCTCCCCGGGGAAGGAGGAAAGCTGCGTGTGTCCACCCAGATGACTCCCATGGCCATAATCCCAGGGCCTCTAGATAAGAAGGCACGACGAAAGCGTTAGAACTGATCGCTGATAGGACGTCTTAGAGCCAAAAAGCCAGGCTCTGTGTGGGTAGGGCTGTCCGGAGTTAGAGAGTTTGTCCTCGAAAGGTGAGGGGCGATTCAGGCAAAAATGCCGAGAAGACGGCAAGAAAATCGGGGTCAGCCTGCCGAGGTGCACTCGGAGAGAAATGTGCGGACGTGTCGACGCTGGTGGCCAAAGCAGCGGACGGCACAAGCTGCTATCAATCCGTTAATCCTACAACCAGGCCATGAAGTGATGGACCGAGGAAAAACTCAAAGGAAAGGATAAAAGGGAAAAGAAGGCGAGGGGTTTGGGGGCCTACATCTAACGAAAAACACCATCCACAGATCAGCTCATTCCTCTCAAGGGGAGACCGTCAGAAGGGATGGACTATTTAAACCTCCCATCTCGTGGACCTGAAAGGAAAAAGCGCAAGGAGAAGCGGGGGAACCGCCCTTGCGCCCGACGACCGTCCGGGTGGAAGGGAAATGTTTACTATCGAAATAGGATCCCGTCCCATAAAGAAAAGCGGCTGCAACTAGTTTATTCGGGGAATGGCTAAAAAGCTAGAGGTTCCTCACTCTACAAAAAGCGGAACAATCCACTACGGCTAGAAGGTCTTAAACATTCTCTCACAAAGCCGGCAGCCGCGCGCGGTGGAGATCAGCTCGTTACAGTGCCCGAAGAGAGTAGACTAAACCCCCAGTGATCGACCTTCCCAAGGCCCTAAGGGGCCCTCCGGCCTATGGGAGAATTCGCGCCTACTAGGTCTCAAGAGCGGGTCCAAATTAAAGCGTAGTAGCGAAACTGGGGAGGGAAAGCTGGAAGCCTGTCCATCCGTTCTCGCAAAAGCACGGGGAACGTCTATATGAGGCGCGAGGGGTCAAGGGGTGTGAACCGTAGAAAAAATGAGCAAAGTGTCTCCTACGTAGTCCGGAAATCGCCAGCGGCGGACACAAACAGGGATGTACTAAGCTTGAAGCCAGAAAGACTCGGGGATCATTCCCTCGGGGCACAACTGTCAAACGACAAGCGCGATGTGAAAAAGACTCTGACTGGCTCTATTCGCTCACGAGGGATCATAATGGGCACATGGCGGCGGACTAAAACAAAAAATTCGATCATGGGAAAGGGCCTTCTCGGAAAGCAGGGGAATGTGCGCTGCCGTCGTGGAAAGGAGGATCGTGCAAGCCATCGTTTAGGATACAGCGGGAAGCGAGGAGTACTTTGGGGTTTTTCCGGCTGCTGGTGGAACCTGGGGAATCCCTTACCCTGAAACGCCCCTCTGAAGCCGCAAAGATTTCGGTCCGCTGCCCTGTCCGCGAAAAAAAAAAGGAAAAACGAACCCTTGGAAGCCCATTGAAAAACCGCGTTTGAACACGAATCGAATTTAGGCTTCCCGGAGGGGAGGATGACTCCCCCGCAACCCGCTCTGGGAGAGAATCAAAATCATAGGGAATCTTCGACTAGGGGATCCTCGTCGCGGGGCGGGAAACTATTTGTCCTCATTAAGCCCTCCACGCCGGCAAAATGGGAGCGCGGAAAAACAAAAAGGTTTGTTGTAAAAAGACACGAGTTCATAACCTCCCAAGAAGCCACTGCCGGGTGGCGGTTCAAAAGGGGGGCACTGGGAAAAGAAATGCCCTTAAGATTTCGCGGCCCGGGGACTGTGCCTTACTAGGGAAAATCAACGCGTGGACGAACGCTCCGGAAGACGACTGCACCATGTATGGTCACCGCAGTCGCCGAAAAAGGGGACAAGGAAATGCACCGCTCTCCCCTAAAAGTGGAGGATGGCCGAAAAGGAAACATACGGCCTGGGTAGCTACGAACGAAAGGAAACATCTCTCGAACACGTAAAATCTATGCTCAGATCAGAACAATCGGGGGTTTATCTCAAAGGGAGGGCCAACAATTGAGTTTTTGTTTGTGAGAAAAGGGAGAAAACTCTCTTTGTGAAAACGTCTCATTACCATGAATAGTACTGCACTCGATGAGACACAGCCGTCGAGGCAGCCACCGGTGACGCGTTCCCTAAAGTGAAAGCCCCGCTTTCCAAGAAAATGGAAAATCGCATGGTAGCTGCCTGTCGAACTCGGGGGGCGCCGGTAAGGGCTGCTTCGGCTAGTTGGGAATGTACTATCTGAGAGGCAGCGGGCCAAAGGCTGAGTTTTGGGGACCCTTCCGTAGGTCATCCGGGGGAGCGACGAAAGTCCGGTCAACGGGGGGCCATGCCCTATCTCCTGAGAAAAGAGGATCCTCCCGATGTCAGATAGAGGGCAGTGGAAAAGACAACAGAGCGTCCGAAAACGCGTCCGAAAAAAAAAGAAAATACTGACATGGACGCACCGGCCGCGTCAACGAATCAGATAGGCGACGAGGGGGATGCGCGCGGATCCGAGCAGTGGTGGGACCTCGGCCCTGGGAACCCACCAATCTTATCGGGGCTCGGAGACCTAAGGCGGACGGATTACGGGAAAAAACTATTCAAATAGCAAATCGCCCGACCGATCTCAGGGAGTCCGTTCCTAAATACTCAGAGAACTCTGGAATCGGCGCCAGAAAATCTTCAAAACCCTCCAGACAACGGCCCGGACGTTTCTAAGGGTCGACGCGTCGGTATGAAGAACTGGACCCCGATAAACCGCATTCTTCCCGGCCCATACCGGTAAGAGGGGGCTTTCCAGAGCTCCGATAACGAACAGCATGGGGAAAAGGACGGAATGGGGTACTCTACGTACGTAAAGGCAGGGGATCGACGACGTCTATCAGTCGCGGAAAGAAAAAAGAGAGTCGAAAAAAACTCGGCAGTCTGGGTATTTCACCTTGGGGCGGGGAGGGTTATCCTAGAAACCGGGAGACTCCTCAAAAAAAAAGGTAGGGCTCGTCAGAGGGCACTGGTCGTTCCCAGAAACGATCACGGGTGCTAAACCAAGAATGGTTGCGGAAACCATAGCTAATCAAGAACGAAGTTCTCGGTTGTGGGAAAAAAAAAGGAAAGGACCGTGGAGAAACAATCTCAACAACAAATGAGAGGGGGGGGGAAAGGAAACAGATATAGGAGTTTCCCCGTCGGAGGAAAAAACATCTCCCAGAAAAAGGATAAATGCTCTTTTCTCGGATCACACATCTCGTTTTCGTCGCCCCGGCTAAGAGGGGGGGTGGACCTAACGTTCTTACAAAAAATTTATACGCGGTGAACGGTCGTAAGAAAAAAAACTTGGCCGGTCGCATCCCACCGACACGCAAGCAAAAGCGTCACCCATATCGCTGAAAAAAAGGCCGCGTAACGCCGCCGTAATCCAGCTAAAAGGGAGCCGTCGTCGAACTAAGCGGGCGGCAGAACGAAATAAAATTCGGCCGGGGCCTGTGATAAGGGGTGGGTCCAGAAAAATATCGACTTGGTAGAGGCCGGGAGGAGGCCGGGGGAC
>Ga0179593_1535192_pt1 | contig 10182 bp, 8 predicted proteins | sample CZODoug2_1_08_16_FD_185931 | JGI IMG/M metagenome (GOLD analysis project Ga0179593, IMG submission 185931) | Vadose zone soil fungal communities from Angelo Coast Range Reserve, California, USA - CZODoug2_1_08_16fungal (PacBio error correction) | ecosystem: Environmental > Terrestrial > Soil >...
AGGGAACGGCTCAGTGAGGGGGAGGATAGCTTAAAGCAGAATCCACGTCCATGGACGGCATCGGGGAAAAGCTTAAAGGTCGAAAAAGAGCACAGATCGAAGTGAGCCTGTCTGAACACTACTATTTGGTTGGACCGGGGGAGAGGACAGTCTAGCAAAAGCACGCTTCGTAGGGGAGAAAAGCGGACGAATGCACAAGGTAAAAATGGCAGTAAAGGAGCCAATTCAGGATGGAGATAACAAACCCCGGTCACGCCAACCTCGGACCGAAAGCGATCAAGCCGCCGGAGCTCAAAGGAAGGGGGGTAATTCCCATCCTTACCTGGGTAGTGGAAAAAGGGGGGGTCTAATAGGAAAGGTCTGAGTTCAGGCAAGATAAGGAACTGTGCCAGGGAAAACAACGAAAGGAGCGGAGGGTTCAGTAGGCCTCCGGGGGGACACAAAAGGGGGACAAACAAACAGAGAAGAGTCAAACGGTATTCAATGGCGAAAATCCGGCAACTACACAAAGAACAGCAACGGGACAAGAACGACAGACGCGAATAGTGGGGGGAACAAGACAAGATCCCCGCATAAATACCGCTAGGTGGAGACGGTCGAGCATCAAAAGGTGGGAGGGTAGTGCAAGGTGAGCGTATCCAACCAAGGAATAGCGGCAATGTTCGGAAAGGTAAGGGGAAAAAAGGTGAGACACAATGTCAAAGGGAGCCCGATTAGAACGTTCCCCCTTAGGGAAGGGGACCGCGGGGTGGAGAGAGATCAAAACCCCGGGCCACGCTAATACCCAGCCAGAAAAGAAAGTTCTTAGGGATCAAAGATCAAGAGGGGTGTCTCTCGAGTCTTAGTGGGGTTATTTTCCTAAAAGAGCTGAGAAAAGAGGACAATGGGGAACGCATCCTTGCCTAGGTCAAAGAGGACTCTTCCGGGAACAGGGGGAGAGGGGAAACTGTACATGTCGGGGAGCCGGGGGCTCCTCTGTAGCAAGCGCCGACAATCTAGCCCTTTGGAAGGGGGTTGCAACCTCCCCTGTGGGCCCGGTCGGATAGGGGGAAGAAGGAGCCCCCCCACCGCCTCATTATTCGACGAGAAGAAACAACTTTAGTGCACGGGTTCGAGGGTGAAGTCCAAAATTTTGATGTATCGGAAGTGAAAAATTCCCCAGCAATGATACGACTACATATCAAGCTTTGTTTGGGAAATTGAGGGAACCGCCTCCAACCCTATTCTCTTTTGACGGCCGGGACTTTTCCTGGGGAAAACTGTTTGGGGCTAGGTGTGGTTGCGTTGCCTTGGTATCGATCGGGAGTGAAAAAGGCGAAATATTAGAAAATTTGTTTTGAGGGATGGGGATGAAGGAAAGGCGGCGGCTTCCTTAGACTGCCGAAGTGGGGAAGGGTGAGGAAAGGGTGTAGCGGTCGGATGATTTGGCTAGGGGAGGAGCGGGGAATCCACTACCTTGGAGAGATGCGTTACCATCATGGGAAAAGGAGTGTCGTTCTCCTCTACCAAAAAGTCGAAAGGAGACATTTCCAGGAGCCCCTTGTTCTCGAAAGAAACCCGACGGGTGACTCAAAGTCCCTCGGCCGTCCCATGGAGGGCGTTTTCAGAGAGCTTCCGGGAGATAATGTTCTCCCAGCGCTTGGTGTTGGAAACCCCCGTCGCGATCGAGGAGAACAAGTCTTGTGGTGACCGTGTGGGCTGCGCTGAGTCAAAAGATTGTTTGTGAATCGGATTACTAAGGGGGCACAGGAAGCTGGGAGGGGAATCGTTCCCCGGTGGGTGCAACAGAAGGACAAAAGTGGGGGGGTGTGGTGGGCGGAGGCCTCCAAATTACTCGCGGGGACCTATCACATTCAAAAGGTCCGGAAACGATCGACGCGTGTGGGAGGGGACGGGCAGGGGAATCGTCCATTTCAAGATCGGCAGGGAAAAAAAAGGGCATTTCCTCGGTTCTCAGAGGGCAAAGGGGGGAGTAGGGAGGATCGAGGCTTTAAACTATCATAATCTTAAACCTGGAAAATAAACCAAGGGTTGGTAAAAAAAGAGTATCCGAACTCTTTATAGCCAGATTGGTCGGGTGAGGTGTATCCTCAGGATGTATCGTGGGTGACGCCTGCTTCGAATTTGCAACCTTGGTGGTCCGCTCCATAGGGGGAAGGCAGAGCGTAAGGGCCACAGGACAGGGAACTACGGCAAGAACTTGCTGGGAGAGAACATTAAGAACACGGGGCGGCTCTGAAGGGCAACTCCATGGGTGTGGAAGGGGGTTTTTACCGTGGGGGGTCGGACAATCCTGATGTCGGGAAGAGAACGGACCGCGAGAGGGTCTGATGGACAAGGGTTGGGTCAGAGGGGTTTTCTTTGGGGAGGTGGTGGTCTCAAAGTTTATAAAAAAAGGGTGGCCGTTCCCAGGGGGGCTTACAACGAGGTGTTTGCAATGAGGCCAACCGTGGAAAGAGGGAGCTGCGGGTTTGGGAAGAGAGAACTCAACACACCAACGGGAGAAAAGAGAGAGATAAAGAAAAGAAAAGAAACGCTGTCATCATTGAAATGGATGAGGGGAACCAACCCGGGGCCCTTCCCTTGGAGGCACAGCTTGCGGATTCGCAAGGTAAAAGAAAGTTTCCACAGCCGCTTACCCAGAAAGACGGCCGGGGTGGGAAAGGAGAAAGGGGTCCTTTCTGGCTAATTCTGGGGGAGTTGACTTTGGAAGGACCTTTGGACGGGTCTCCGAGGGAGAGGTTATAGCGACAAAAATTGGAACGGGCTTTCCACAAGAAGATCTCTTCCCAACAGATCAGGGCTGGTGTGCTGATGCCGGGGGTTAGCCCTCCTGAGGGGGGAGGAGGGAAGGGGGGGGTTGGGGGGGGGGAGGGGGGGGGGGTGGGGGGGGGGGGGGGGGGGGGGGGGAGTAGGGAGGGGGGTTGGGAGCTGGGTGGGTTGGAGTCACGTTTTTTTAGAATGGGAAAAGGAAAAAAAATTGCGGTCTTGTGTGTAAGAAGGGCGCTGGTCTCCCGGGAAACTGTTCATCGTGACAACGGGATCGAATGGGGCTCGAAAAAGATACAGCGCAAAAAGAATGGACTTACATCTACAGGAAGGATTTCTTCAAGAGGGGAAAAAATAATGGACGGAATACCGCTTAAAAGTTGTGGAAAAAGGGGATGGAGCTTGATGGGGAGCGGATCTCCATACCTTTATAACGAAAGAAGGGAATTCCATGAGAACTCCAATGCCTCTTGGAAGGGGGAAAAAACTCTTTCCTCCAAGGAGAGAAGGAAATGCCCGAACACTAAAGAATCTTGGAGAGAGAGAGGGGGGCCGTGCTCGGCTCATCGAATGGGGGGAAAGGCGGCCGCCAGAACCAAGGGCAAATCTCCGAACAAAAAACGGACCGATGAGGGGAGGGGGGGGGGAAGTGCGCCCGGATTCAAACATCGTGGAAAAAAGCAAACCGTCTGCTCGTAAAAAAGACTAGGAGGGGAACCGATCGATCTGGACATGGGACGGGCATTGACCTCCGGCTCAAGCAACGAGGGACTTTTGTCCAGGGGAAGGAGGGGGCCGGTCTTGAGGGGATGCACAAGTGGAACGGAGGGTCGTACGCTCGCAGAAAAGGCTGTGTTCACGGAGCGTGAAGCGAGTCCATTTGGAAGAAAACTATTGCCTGGAATTTTAACGCTATAGGCAAGCAATCTACCAAGGGCCAATAACAGGGGTTCACGGCACTTTCAAAAAGCAATCGAGGAAGCCGATTCTCGGAAGGAATGAAAAGAAAGAAACTTGTAGGAAAAAACATTTTAGGGTTGGTCCTAAATCGAGGGCGGATCTCCCAAAAGCCCAGACCTACAGATGAGGGGGTCCAAGGGTATGGGGTTAAAAACGAATGTCACCACATTCGGAAAGAGGTGGGCGGGGGGGGGGGGGGCGGAGATTTAGACGTTGTTGTAAGGGGTGATTGGAAGCGACCCACGGCCCGCACCGCCTAAGTTCCTAGAAGGGAGCAAAAATGGGGTTGCGTTCCATATACCAAGTGAGGCATCACCCCGGGGAGTTTTGTCCGTCGTCAGATCCATCAAATTGAAGGGGTACGTAATCCGGGGAGCCCGTGAGAAACAGCAAAGTAAGAAACCGGGAGCACATGCGCGAGGGTTGGGTAAGGGAAAAGAGGGGTCACTTGCGACCTGGGGAAAAGTTGCATCGTAGGGGCAGTTTGGCTATGGTCAAGGGTTAAGTGGCAGAGTTCCCGAAAAAGCCTTCTCCCGGGTCATCCTGGGGCAGGAATTGGCACCTTGCTATGACCGGGGTAGGTAAGATAAAGGGTGATTTTGAATACTTCTCCAAACTGAAAGAAGAGTGAAAGGGGGGCATTCTACGTCGCACAAAAGAACTACGTGCCCGGGGGGGGGGGGGTTTGGGGAAAAAGATGTTTTGAAGGGGGTGGGGGAATACGATCAACCAGGTGTCAACAGATAGGCGACTGGGAACGGGGGAGGTATACCTCTTGAAAAACGGACGAGGGGAGCACACGTTTCAAAACTTATAATTCTCGCAACTTGAGGGCGTTGGGGGTAAATAAGCGGCAATAAAGACTAACAGCGCTGCGAGGCGGAGATCAAAAGAAAAACGGGAGGAGCGGAGTGATGGGAGGAGGGGGTCAGGAGCCGGAAGAACCGCGGGGGAAAAGGTGGCTGTAAGTGTTACGGGGGAGGGGGGGGGCGACGAGCACGATCCAGGGGGTGGGTGGACCCTCCGGACAAAATGCAAGATACCGACATCTCCGGGTGCTGTAGAAGGGCCAGGGGTAGTGTAAAAGAGAAAAAAGAAAACCAACAAAAACCAACCCACCCGGCCAAACAAACATAGAATTGTGTCAAGAGAAAAACTACGGGGTGGGGTGATGTGTAAATGGTCACAAACTAGAGTTTAAAACAAAAAAAAGGCTGACTCGGCTGCGGTGGGACCGGTTGAGGAATGTCCATTTGAGAGACCGAAGTCAAGGGAGGGGGATAGGTGCAGACTACAAAAATTTCAGAAAAAAGAGGGGAAATACTTTCCCTCATCGGAAAACTTTGGGAAGGGGGGTCAAAGAAAGGACGCGAGGAAGGGAACTGACAGGCGAAAGCCATTACCTACATCAGTGGACAGGGTGAATCTATATCTTCGAGATATGAAAAAGTATGCAAAGCATCCTGGGGGGAACTCACAACAACAACCACGTTAGAAGATGGGGAAAAATTATGAAGGTTGGGGACCGGCTTAAAAAGGGAAAGGGTAGAGCATCTATCAAGAAGGGGAAAACGTCATCGGAAATGGAAAACAAGGTCGGAAAGAAGAGCGACACAACTAACCCATCGGTCACGGGAGGCACGACTAGTTGTTGCAAGCGCAAGGGAAAAACATAAGGGAGTCACCTCAAGTCAGGTTCAGCAGGATCTCAATGCACCTGTTCATGAAAGAAAAGAGGGGGGCAAATACAAGGATCATCCCTCCAAAAAAAAGAAGATCCAAACGACCAGAGAAACATGAAGACGGAGAAAAGATCCGGGTGGGGGAACCTGAAAAAGAAGGGAACGGTCGTCTTGGTCGAAAAGGTTCGAAGATAAAGGTCAGGGAAGCATACCAAATGGCCAAGGAAACGCACGGGATAGGAAAACGATATTGGATTCCAAAGGAACACGGGGACAAAAACAGGGGCGCTAAGTGCGGTATTGAAGGGGAAAGACCCCCCCCCGGACACCCCGATCCCCTAACCAAGGAAATAAAAAAAAGACTTTCTTACCGTAAAAAGAAGGAAAAAAGAGGAAAATCAATCTCGATCCATCAGAGAACCGTAAACACTTGAGAAGCAGCGCTTTAGTGGGGGTGGCATTGGGAAAAATAAAAAAAACGCCGACGGGCATGAGGGCAAGGAAAAAAAGGGCTAGAATGGCAAAATTGGTGTACCTGGGGTGAACATCGGAAAAAAAGAAGGGGTTCACCGCTCCGAATCGCGAGATCAAAAACCGCCTGCCAAACAGAAACCGACAGAAATCAGTAACGGGTCGCAGACGAGCAAGCGAATCAGAAAGGAGTGGGGGTTGGAATGAATCAAGCGAAGAAATATCAAGGGGGGGGTGCCGAAGAAAAACCTGTAGAGACTGAGGGGCGCTTAGTCAACGAAAGAGGAAAAGAAAACTGAGTGAAGAGTCAACAGGATCGATGAAATCAAGGTCCAAACTCACAAAGAAAAAAGGGACAACGCTGCCCCCGGAAAAAACACGAGCATGAGGCAACTGATAAACGTGAGGCAAAGGGGAAGCCGTTTGTTTAATATTTATGTGAAAACTTCACCTTCCAACCGCCGGATGAGTCCTACTAGCTCGGAAGAACTGGTGGCTAGTCTTTCTGTGTGGGGGGAAAAACCGCCTCCCAAAACAAAAAAAAACTCGCGCGGGATGTCAGTCCGTGAAGGTTCAGGGCGGAGGACTCACTTTGCGGGGGGGAAAAAGTTGTAAATCGCGGTGATCACAATGCTGGATCAGGGGGTAGGAGGAGAGGAAGACGGTCTCCGGCTCCGTACTGACTAAAAAACTGTGGAAAGGTGGAGCACATATTGCCAGGTATACGTGCTGAGAGGGGAGAACTTGAAAAGTCTCGGGGAATAAAAGAAGTGCAGCGGAGAAAGATGGCTCGTAACCCTGAAGAAAAGAGCAGGAGAGAAAATGTAGAATGCCCATTGGCTAGGACCGACCAGAGGAGACAAGGTCTACCTTTCCAAAAAAAAGGGTGAGACAGGGCCGAGAGGTCTAAGCTTTTTTCAAAAAAAAGGTCCGATAAAGGGGGGCATAAGGCTTGACGAGGCAACGTTTGAGACTGAGCTTCTCACGAGGGGGGTGGTACATCCGGAAAAGGTAACTGTGATGGCGGCTGTCGGAATCGTGAAGGTGGAACGGCGAGTCGGACCCGGGGGGGAAAAAAGAGGGAAGGGAAATGCTGGCGCAACACACCACAGATTAAAAGACGTAAAAAGAGAGACGCGGGGTGTTCAAAAGGGCACATGGTCTCTACTGGTCAAAGAGGAACGTGAGGACGATTAAAAAAGAAGTGGAGACAGCGGGCAAAGGTGGCGGCTCACGGATGACTTCACCTATGATTCAGTCTGGATCGGGCACGATCAGACCAATGAATCTTAAAGGGGAAATCACCACTTTTCAAGGTAGAAGAAAGGGCGAATAGATTGAGGATGGGGTGCCGGTAAGCACAGGAGGCGGGTCGTCAACTTGAAGGGAAAAAGGGTCCGCTTTAACGGCAGACTGATAGAAGGAGGGACCACATTAAAAACGTGGTTGTCTTATACCCACTAAGAAAAAGGAGGTAACTCGTCCGCACCATGATAGTTGGTTGGGGGGTACCTTTTGAAGATGTGCTATAACACATCCGCTTGAAAAACGGGCGGCCCGAAGACGCAAGACTGCCTGGTCGACTTGTGGAGAATTCGGAGGGTGGGGCAATTTCAAGCCTCAGTCCAGCGGGGAAGGTCCCATTTAAGGGAGGTGGATCCGGGGCAAGGTGGAAGGGGTCAAAGTGGTATTACACTAGAATTAAAAGTTGGGACTTGATTACTCAGCTCAAAACAACAACGGAGGATTAACATCGCTCTAGACCTCAGGTACTTGCATCCCCACGGTTAACACTGAAAGAAAGAAGGCCAACGGAGTCAAGGCGACACGGGAAAAGTCAGACTTGGATACTGAGGAGTAAGTGCACCCCAGTCACCAAGAGAGCATGCTAAAATTTCGAGGGCCGGAAGGAGTTCAACGGGAAGGGTGAGATAAACACCTTTCACCAAATCCTGAAGAACAGAGAGAAGGGGGAAGGGAGGTACAGTTCTCAGTTCGGTTTTCTGCGTATGCCTTGAGGGGGGGGAGACTCGCCTTGCGAAAAGCGAGAAAGCCTACTTCTCGTTTGACTGGGGGGGGTCCGGTAAGGCCCGCCCCGCTTGTTCCTCGGTCCTGACCGAAAGAAAAAAATTGGGCAGGCGTTCAAGTGAGAGGGGACCTGTGCCTTACTGATGTAACGGTCCATTAGTTCTGGTGGTTGGGAAAAGGCGCATAACAAAGTGGCTTCCACAAACTGTGGGGGGTGTGGGAAAAAGGAAAAAAACCCGAAAAAAAAACACCGGTGACACGCGACAGTAGCAGGGGTTGGAAGAGCGACCAAGATAGAAGACAAGGACCGAACCAAAAAGGTCACTTGTCGCCGCACTTAGGCCCCGGAAAGGGGTAGGTAAGAGAACTTTACAGAGAGGAGGAAGAAAAAGAACTAAGACTTTAATCAAAAAAGGCCCGCTTTGAAGGAAGACTCTCTAGAAAAGTAGGGAAAATGCACGACATGAACTAAAAAACCACAGGAAAAAAGACGATCGTTGAACATCGGGGGGAACTCGAGAAAGACAAAAGCATGTGAAGCGTCACGAAAATTAAAAGAGAAAAAAGAAGGGGCTCTCCGGAAAAAAAACCCAGAGAAGCCAATTGGAAATTTACACGAGAACCCTATCACCCTCGGTTGGGAAAAGCAGAAACGCCGTACACTTGTTTATAACAGTCCGTCTGGAAGAGGAAAAAAGCTGTGGAGAAAGAGCATCAGAGACGACACGAAATGGAACTGGCGAGGGGAAAGAGTTCGGGGCAGAAAGCACATGGGAAGTAGAAAATTGTCGAGTACGGGGCTCGACTAGTGTCTCGGATGACATCGTCTTTAGCTGATATGGCCCGAAACGGAGGCTCGTTTCTAGCGAGAGAGAAAGCTAATCGGGACGCCAAACATTTAGTCACCAAGGACTAGCCACTGCGGCAGGGTGCCGAGCCCGGAACCGCTTACCTTCAATTCAAAAAAAAAAAGGGAAAAAGCTAAAGCCATGTGAAACTTGAGGAAGCCAAGGATCGGGTATAAAAAGGCAAACAGAACAGTGTCACCGCAAAAAAGTCTTCAAGGACCGAAGGTGTCCGAAGGGCAAGGGTTTTGTGGGGCGGAGGAGGAAAAACACTCCAGCTTGGGGAAACAAAGGGGGGGAGTAAGATTGAGTAGGAATTAAATGTATCACGCCCCATGTTAACAGTATCAATCACGTTGAGTGGACGATAAGGCTAGGAAAGGATGGTCAAAACGGGAGCTCAAACCTCATATACAGACGACCCGTTGTTGAAAAGGGTCCGCGGGTGTCAAGGGGTTTAAAACACTGAAGGCAAGAGGCATTTGTTTTCTATGGTCCTCCTTGGCTTACATTACTGGGAAAGTAGACGGGCCGGCCTTAGTGGATTATGGCAACCGTGCCTAGTGAGACTGATTGGCTTAACTGACCAAAGAAGACGAATCGGGTTAGAGAAGGGAAAAAAGCGGCGATCCGAACGAAACGCCGGGGGGGGGTTTCTTGGTCCAGGGGGGGGTCAGATTCGATTTTGCAGCTACCGACGGGGACCGATTCAGGATCGGTACGAAGCATCAGAAACGTGTACGAAAGTCGGGGTCTCTCCCATCAGCCCCCATTGTTGTTGGTAAAAAAAAAAGTGGCGATATCAGGGGGAGGGGGAAAGCACTACGCGGCGCTGCGAGTTTACGGCATGAAAAGGAGAAGGACGAAAGGAATGCGCGGGGGCAAGTCATCCGGACTACACTCGGAGTCGGGGAACATTGTTAGTGGGCGGTAAGGGGCCTTGATGGTGGGAAACATGGAAACAAGAAAGACCGGGGTTGTTGGCGTGGGAAAAGGCGGACGTCAATAGGAGGAACGCGTGAAGGAATCGAGATTTCTTCAGTGGCAGTTCGGAGGGAAAAAAGGCTCCTGTCGAACCCGTCCGACCCAAGACTAGGGGGAAAGTGGGGGCAGGGCCATCACCAAACAGCTAGGGGAGAGAAAGGGGAGGCGTGGAATCGAGGGAGCGGGACCTGTGAGAGAACATGAGTTGACACGCGAGTGAAGGGGCCATGAAAAAAGGGGAGGGAACAAAGGTGCGACGACGAGTCAGTGCGGGAATGAAATTGGTCTGCCTTCACTTACCAACGGAAGGTGGGACCCGACTGAACAGGGGAGTCTGGTAGAGGACAGTGCAGAGCGGCTAACTGGGAAGGAAAAAAATGACCGTACATGGACGGGATCGATGAAGGAGGCCATAACTATAAAAGTCCACCGGCATACTGTTG
>Ga0179593_1644325_pt1 | contig 10182 bp, 12 predicted proteins | sample CZODoug2_1_08_16_FD_185931 | JGI IMG/M metagenome (GOLD analysis project Ga0179593, IMG submission 185931) | Vadose zone soil fungal communities from Angelo Coast Range Reserve, California, USA - CZODoug2_1_08_16fungal (PacBio error correction) | ecosystem: Environmental > Terrestrial > Soil >...
CCAATTTTCTCTTCCCCCAAAAAGGGAATCCTTGTTAACATAAACGCCTCGTCTTGAGCGCCGCCAATCTCCCTCCTCTAAAGAGGAGAACGCAGCGCAAAGAAAGTCGTTGCCGGAAAAACCGGGAAAAAACCGGGGAAGCCTTTCCTCCAAAAAGGTAAGGTCGCACAAAGCCTCCTTTCAGCCAACGAACCCGCCTCTCCCGCAGCCCGAGAAAAAAAAGAGGGCATACTAGCCGTCATAGGGGAAAGAGCGGTAACCAAGCGCGGCCTTAATCAATCAATGAGAGAAAAAGCTTCCTCCCGCGAAAAAAAATCGCCCCGCTTCTCAAAAAGAAGAATGGAGCTCGTTGCCGAGGTGAGCTGCGTAGAAAAAAAAAAAAATTTTACTACAAACCCCTGAAGGAAGATGCAAAAGCCGGCTTGAAGCTTCTGCTTTCAAAAGGAATGTACCCGGCAAGCACAAGGGAAAAAAAAAGGGATGGCAGTGGAAACCTTCGCGTCCCCAACCAAAGAAGAGGCTCTTCTGGGGTTTGAAAAAATTCAGAAGAAGAAAGAAAAATTCCGTACATATAAAAAAGGTGGGGGGGGGCTTCATTTTTCATATGGGAAGAAAAAAACCCGACGATGCCTTTGAGGAGAGTTTATATCAAGAGGGAAGGTGAGGGGGGGAAATTTGTCGAACAAAACCCATTGAGAGAAGACAAAGGCAAGTCGTTCTTCAAAAGTCCCCTTGTACAGGAAAGGGAAAAAGATTCTCGCCAGCCGGTCATTTTCTCACAGAAGGAGACGAAAAACGCTTCCCACGTCCTTGAAAAAGGGCGGCACTCCGGAAAGGCCCACAGCCTTCTTGGGAAAAACCCTTACTTTAGGAGAAAGAAACCCAGGGAAAACGCCCCCACTTCTGCTAAAAAAACGGCGTTGGGTCCAGGAGGTAGGGAAAAAAAAGAGACCAACAAAAAAAAAAGGAAAAGAACCGCCACTCAGGTTCGTCCCTGGACGGGATCCGGGGATAGTTGCGGGAAGAATTTCCCGAAAAAAGGCTTTATTGGGGGAAAAACTGACCCGAGCCCCCTGGCCAGAGTCCACGGTGCGGGTCAAAGAAACAATCTTCTTTTCAGGAGTACTGAAGAAAATCCAGAGGGGGACATCATAACTGCTCCAAGTGGGAAGAAGAATCTACACAGCGATAGAAAACTCTCTGGAGAAATCTGAGTTCTCAAAAGGTGCATATAAAGCCGCGGCCCCCCAAGAAAAAAGGAAACCAAATCTAGAGAAAAAACCTTTCAGGAAACTACCGAACCCTAAGAAAGAAGAACTGTTTAAAGGCATGGGGAAACACTAGCGCATTCTCGGACAAAGCCTAAAAAGGGGGTTTTTTGGAAGTTGTTCCTGAAACCGGTTTCAAGAAAACCCCGATGCTGGGGGGGGAAGTCAATTCTTATTCGAAAAAGAATCGTCCCTACAGGGCAGATGGGGGACACACCGACGGTGGTGGAATGGGGAAAAGCTTCGACTGAGGTGCTGGGAAGCCGTTCGCCTTGGAATGGAAAAAACGACGTGGGAAGGCACTGGAACACATACTGAAGTTTCACGAGCTCTCTCAACAAAAATATGAAATGAAAGCGGAGACCGAAAAGGTTCGTGCTTCCACGTAGGAATACCGGTCGAACGTGAAAACAAAACCGAGAGGACTGCCCTTCCACCAAGAACTATCTGCCAGGAAAGGGACGCTCATCACAGAGAAAATAAAACACATCTTCTTAGGAGGAACAACACGACCAGGAGCCCAGCGAGGAAAAACCGGACAGAAACTTCGTGTTTCCAAGGATCAACAGAATCGACGGGTCGGGTGGTGCGGGGGGTCTGAAAGGAGATTAGAGGGGGGGGACCAATACACGCGCAGAATCCTTTTTCTCACTGCCTCTCACCAACATACTAGGTTTCCTTGATCGCCGGAGGGGGGGGGAGCATCTTCTCCGAAACCTTTCTCATTTCGGTCAACAAAACATGTGGAGATGTTCTTTCCCTTCATTCCCCCCTCTAGAAGGCGAATACTAAAAAGAAGGAGGTGGAAAAAGGGTAATCAGGCCAGGGGCAAAACATACAAAGATTTTTCCGGGAATGGACGACCGAAAAAAAACAGTTACCCGGAAAGCAGAAATGGAAAAAAAACCACTTTACTAAACGAGTGGCTCTTTTCTTTAGGCCGGGAAGCAATTTTGGGGTCACCTCCTCTTAAGGGGAAACACATAGAGGGAAAACCAAAAGGACCCCCGCCGGAAACATCCAAGAAGTCGGGTCTGTGGAAAGAGGGGACGGACGGGTACTGTGCGGTTCAGAAAGGCGACAGGGAAGGGCGTGCCGCAAAAGGAGAAGGGGCTCGAGCAAAGAAAGATATTTATCGAAACATGGCGCAATGAAAAGGGGGAAAGGTTTTTCAACATGTAACTTTCGAAAAATTTGGACCCCCGAAGGGTTTACACACCTATCACAAAACGAATTCCTTCTTGGAAGACAACCCACGAAGAAGCGGTCCGAAAAAATAGAGAACCATCCGCAAGACTGGAAAAAAAAACTCATAACCTGGTCACGGACAATTTGCCGGGTGAAAAGACTCAAGGGGAAAAAAAACAAAAACCAATCTAGGAAAAAGCCTTTTTGGGCCTAAAAATGCCATCAGAGCCATTGGGGGGGAAATTTACATGAAAAAAAAAACGCCGCAAGCAGACGCGGACGTGGGGGACGAGGGTGTAGTCAAATGGGCAAAGAATCGCCAGTCCCAGAGACTGGGGAGAAAGAGGGGGGGGGAAGAAGGGCTTGATTGGGCTGACAAAAGCCGCGATCGGTAAAGGAAGGGACGCCAAGATGAAAAGAAAGACGGAATAAGCTGCACGAGGGGAGCGGGGATGAAGGAGGCGGGGGAGACCGACCCAAAAGGGCCGGCTGGGGAAAGGACAAAGAAAATGGCATTAACGCAGAAAAAAGAAGATACGCTGGGAATCTTTTCCGTCAAAAAGGTGTTTGTTGCTACCAGATGGATTGAGAGATCGGGTGCCCGCCTAGGAAGGAAAGATTAACCTCAGAAAAGGGCCCGGCTGGCGAGAGGGGAAGCGCCGAAGAGGGGGATATCGCAGAACAGGGAAATGACTCGCGGATCGCCCCTCGACTGGGAAGGACCGATAACCCTCCCTTGCGCAGAGGTATAGAGGAGAGACAGTGAGGAGGCGGTGTGGGGGGGCGCTACGGAAGCGCGTATTCGGGGGGAACTTAAAAAGGAACGGGCATATGACCTCAGGGAAAGGTTCTTTGCGTAAGTGCGTCCCCCCCCAAAAAAGGAGGGCGGGAAGAGCGGCGAACGTGGGAGGAAGGAAAAACCAAACCGCTTCGTGGCCTGTTCAGCCGAAAGGCAAGGGAGAGCCCCTCATGTTGGGCGAGCGGGAAAAAAGACTGTCGGAAAAAGGGGGGAAGTTGTGACCCAATAGAAGACGGCTGAACGCTCCGGCGGCCAAGAGAAGTCTCAATTACGGAAAGGGAGATCTCCTGACGGACAATTGGACACAGTTCATATTTAGTCCCCAAAGCGCTCATCTGACCAGAATAGTTAAACTGGGAAAGAAGGTAAGCATTTAACTAGTTTTGAAAAATTTTTTTCCCTTGAAGGTTGAAGGAATATGATAAACTTTAATCTTATCCCTTAGGGACACGATATGGGCCGGGGGGGGTGCGGTTTTCTTCCTATGCGTTAAGTACGGAAAAAAAAAACCACGGCCTGCGGCCGCAAAAAACTCAGCGGGAAAAGATCGAGGAAAGGGCGTCTAATGGCATAAAAAGAGGGTAGGAGTAAAAAAAAAATGCCTGTTGGGAGAAACGTCGGCCCTCATCTTTAAGGAGGGAAGACGACCGTCGGACAAGGCTGTCGCTTCTTGAAGAAGGCTTATCTGACAAATTTTCCCATCTTTAAAGAGGCATTACCCTGGTGCGCGAAATCTCGACGCGGCTCCTGACCAAAAAACAAAGCACTCTCGGGGCTTTCGAGGCCTTCCATAATGAGATAAAGCGGCCTCGCCCCCAAAAAGTTGGCTTGAAGGCCTCGGGGGTCCCTCAAAGCTGGCGAGACAAGAATCGTGCTACAGAAGGGCTGCACTCAGGAAGATCCTCCTGCAGGGGGGGACTTAGCCTCCCTATCGCGACCTAAGAGGGCCTTCATTGGGGGAAAGGGGGAATAGGGTATGACGAGGGATAAATCCACGGAGGGTAAGCCCAGACGCAGCGAAGGGGGGAGAAGACGGAAGACAGGAGGGGGCCTTGGTGACGCTGGACAGTGTCGTCAGAACGTTCATTCTGCGTGGCTGCACGAGTATGTGAAGAATTGGAAAGCTGGGATGGGTGTCCATCCACATTAGAGGTGTCCTCCTACACAACTGAAAGAAAAATATAGAAAACAGGGCAATCAGCGTCGCACAAAAGTCCAGAAAGTTTTTTTAAAAAGAAACAGCTCCAATCGTCCTGCAGCAAATCTAATCCGAGAAGAACATCGAAAAGACGCCCGCAAAGGACGTATTCCTAGAGGGTGAGACCATTAGAGAACACCTTGAGAGCCAAAAAGAAGTTCTCCTTAAAAGAAGTTTTTTTTTAGCGTTAGAAAAAGTGGGTCCAGAAAAACGCCCGGGGGGCAAAAAAAGGGCGCAAAAAAATTCTGTCTACCGGAGAAAACACCTCAGGGGGCTGCGCGCAAAGAAACTCATCGCCTAAAAGGCCCTCTAAAACCCCTAGCGGGGCCATTCCCGTTTGGCCAGGCCCTCCCTTTCCGCAGAGGCTTTCCTTTCCATTGGAAAAGCCCCTCCCTTTCGGGAAAAAGGCCTCCACCACCATGCAACGTTTGCTCCCGAAAAATTGGAGGAAGAAGACACGCACTGGACCCCCACTAAAACGTATCCCTACGAAAAAAAGATGATGGTGCGAAGGGTTCAAGCCGCCGTGTGGGAAATAGGCCTTACTCCGCAAGAAGCCCCCCGGCGGAAAAAGAACGCCTTGGAAAAACGAAAGTGATACAACTCAGAAAAAAACCCGTAAAAAAAGCATATTCTCGGGGACAAGACGCAAAACAACACAGAGGAAAAATATGTGAACGGGGGGACATTCTCATCAGAGAAAAAATTAAAATCGTCCCTCTGGGAGTTGGGGGTGAAGAATGTTCTCTCCTCATGCAAAAACTGGACTGAGGATTACGGTGGCCTCCAGTATCCTTTAAAAAAAGGGCCTAAAAAGGCCACCTCGATCTGCGGCCCTACAGCGCAAAGAGGGACAAGCCGCCTCGCCAAGAAGATTTACCGAGCCAACATTCCCATTCGAAACGATTCCTCCCGCGCCGCTCATCAACCTGCCTCAAAAGCACTTTCCCCCCGCCTCTAGGAGGAAACGCAAGAGGAGGAGGTTCATCTGAATTTCCCATTTTAGTGGGAACGATCGGCTCTTAACGGGGGATTCCCATGCAAAGAAAAAAACCCTCCTCAAAAGACCTCTGCTCCCTCCTCGGGAAAAAAAAAACAGCGTTTCCTCTTGGACTGAAGGTCCAGCTCCCAGAAGGGGAATTCCAAAAACAAATCTGAAATCTCCCGGCTCCAGTCCTCTCTCCGGGGGAAAGTCCAACTCCTCCCTAAAAGGGTCCCCCCGAGAGTCCCAAAAAAAAAAAGGATCGTAATTGGCGGGAAGCATTCATCTCCCAGCGGCAACCCTCTCTCGTCAAAGAAAAAAACGCCGAGGAAAGAATCCTCCATCCACGCAAAAAGCTCGCCATCTTCCAAGGGGGTTCATCTGCGTCAAGAAAAAAAAGTTAAAAGGTGGTCTCTCGTTCCTGGGAGCGGTAGTTCCTCCACAAAAGGTATACACCGCTCCTTCCCCTCTCTATCTCATTAGTGAGGGTGGAATCTTTTCCTCTGCTTCAGAAAAACTCTGCTTTTAGCTCTAATATTACTCAGCAAAGAACCACGGAGGGACTGTACTCCCCTTACCACATCCTCCCTCAGGTTCCCGCTCAAGGGAAAGGAGGCCCCCTTGGAAAAAAGTTCATCTCTTGTTGGGAAATGGAGGCTTTTCGTCTGTTGGAGGTTCCCTCCACACAGAGAAATCTCACACTATCACCCGGAGAGGGACTAAATACTGAAGGGACATTCGCCCAATAAAACTTCTTTCATTTACAAGGGAAAAAAAAGCTTTTCTCTTGAAATACTTCAATATCTCAGTTGCTTCCCCATTTAATCAAAGAACACTGTTTATGAAGGGGACGTCTCTTTTTTTAAGGACTCTCCAGTTTTCAGGAATTAGGGGGGCTAATTTTCCTCAGGGAAAAAGTGCACGTTTGTGAGGTGTTCCTACAGAGCGGAACATGCTGAAAAAGGACCGCCGACCAGGAATGGCGGGAAAAGTTTTACCAAAGGCATCGGCTAATTCGGAGAAAAGGGGGGTTCGCTACATCATAGTTTTAGAACTCTCTAAAAAAAGGGGAAAAGGGGTTTCCATAAACAGGAGGGACGCCCAAAGCTTCACAAGAAAAAAATCTGCGTGGAGGCCCCCCCCCACAAAGCACCAGGAGAAAAAAGTCCTCAGCTAAAGAAGGAGGTTCTCCCCGCGCGTTGGCAGGGTAACCCTATGCAAAAACAAAAAAAACCTTTGCGATTTCCACGCCAACTCAAGTGTCAGGAAATGGGAAGAGGGAAAAAAAGGGGCTGGGGATACTAGGGTGAGAAGGGCCCGTAAACAATCCGGAGGGATGCTCCCCAAAACACAGCACGAAAAGAGGAACCCTCAACATCTTCTGAGGACTATAGAGACCGGGAAAATCCACGTCAAAAATAGAAGAAAGGGAAACTATCTGGAACAAAGATAAAAAAATCTAATCAAGGAGAGGACACTTTAATGCGGGTAAGGGGCGCCCCACGGGGTTAAGCGCGTGTAAATTGGGAACCAAAATTCCGGAAGAGGAATCAACAACCTTTGAAAGCCCAAGAAAGAGAGAAAAGGGAAAGTACTGCGTGAAACGCGCTTTACTATCGCATTCTCGGTCTGTGCAAGCCGCTTTCGATTGTGAGGGGCACGAGTTCCTAGTGCTTGACCGCACCGTAAGAAGGAGACAGTCCCCGATGAAGCAGATATTGGGGAGGGGTGAACCAAAGAAAAGAGGGGATTTGCGAGGAGGGGGTCTCCAAGGAGGGATTGAAAAGAATTGGAACAGCCACGGAAAAGGGCCCTCAGTTACACGGAAAATCTCAACAACAAAAAAGGAAGAGATAAGAATCGCGGGCCAGTAAAGGGGGGAAAGGGGCTTTCGTCGGGAGCCGAAAAAAGAAAAGACGACGGAAGAAGGAAAAAAAAGACACCTCAGATCTAAGCGATTCTGGCCCAAAAGCCGCCAATGGAACAAAGCGGGAAAAGCCCCCAGAAAACAATAGAATCCTAATGCACAGAGAGGAGAGGGAAAGCGCGCTCAGAGCACCAAACCAACATATTACTATAATGCAGAGTCAGGGGGGGTTTTAAAAAGTTCACGCAAGCTACTTTAAGTTCTTTTAGCGAGGAGGGAGGTTTCCCCTTCAGCAGTTGAGTAAAATCCCCAAAAATCCTCCTTTTTTCAAAAGACCGCATTCCAGAGAGGGGAGGGGACTAAAAGGGGAAAAAGAGGACCCCCTCCCGCCGACCACGGGGGACTGTGAGGGCTCAGGGGAAGACCCCTCGAACATACAAAAGAAGAAGGGGGTTCAAAGGGAAGAAAGGCCATGGGGCCCTCGCAGGGCGCAACACTAACACGGATTTTTTTTCAAGAAGGGACACAATAGTAAAAAAATCAAGAGCGCCAAGGAACTATGTCCCTGCGCTGCTTATGGAAGAATTTGGGGAAAATCGGAGCAAGTCTTCAAAAAGCGGGACGGAGGCGGAATTCCTGGGGGAACATAAAGTCAGGTCTAATTTTCCATTCTGAGTGGATTCTCTTGGGGAGAATCAGGGGACTGTCGTGAGAGGCGGAGCTATTCTCCGATAACAAAAACGAAACATGTTTGGGAACCGGAGAGGGGAATCGGGTACAAGGTAATCATTGAGAACGACGGAGGTAGTGGAGGAAAGCGAAAATGGTGGGGGGCCCCCCCCCTCAAAAAAAAAACCTTTCCATGAACTAACCTTCGCTTTCTGAACACAAAAGACTCTCCCCGGAAGTTCGGAAAGGAAAAAGCCCGATCAAAAATTCCCTCCACCAACATAGATATTGTTCCGTGCCGGCGAAAAAAACGGTGGTGCAACCAATAGAAGGGGCGCGGAAGAAAGGAGGACCGCCGTCACTGCCAGCGAATTGGGACGGCGCCAGTCGAAAGAAACAACGCGAGGGGAAAGCGTTTTTTTTAGTCAAGGAAAAACTCCGCAAGGAAAAAGGACGCACCGGACGGGGAGGGTCTACTTCTTTACTTGTCAAAGGAGTTTCCTTCTCAATCCTCCCTCTCTTGTCAATGAGGAGCCGCGATCGTGTAAGACTCTGGTAAAGGCAAATCGTCAATCAGGGCAAAAAAAGGAAGCCTGAAAGGAGGCTGGTGGCAAATCTCCAACAGCGAGCCTTGGGGAAAGAACATGAATGAAAAAAAAAACTCGCTGTTCGACTTTATAATCGTTCGGAGAACGACTATGGGAAGTGTCTTAACCGGCTCTTTCTTATTGGTTCAGCTCCATAAAAAGGGGACCAAAAATCCTGTTCGCTGGGGAGTAGCTAGACCCGCGGCCTGGAGGATAGAAGTTGGATTAAAGTGACCTAGCAAAAGCCGGGGCGATGACCGCAGAGTCTGGCAGAAATCTGAAGAAGGAATGGAGAGCGGGACGTCCGCCGAAAGGGGGAGGGTTTTGAGGACCGAGGAAGGAAAGGACGCGCCAAGCCAGTGTGCCAACCAATTGTCAAGGGGAAGCTCGGCAACCGCTCGTTTCTGGGGAAACAGTTGCGGCTGGATCGGGCCGACATCCTGGGCTCTCTATAGGGTTCCGCGGGGCCTTTGCAAGAGACCCCTTTCTCTAAGAAAAAAGCTGCCTGAGCAAGGGGAGGACGGCGATAGGGTCTCTGCCTTCCCAGAGGGCCCTTTATTTCAAATTCTATACGTCCAAGACCCAAGGAGAATTCCTCAATTACCTTAGGAAGAGAAAACCAGAAACATCCCAGTACAAAAAAAAAGCCAATTCCTCTCTATAAGAAAAACTTTCCTCCTCTGGGAAAGACCTTCTTCAACAACGTACGGGGTCGGGTTTCTAAGCCGTTGCCAGCCGAAGGAAGACGGGAAAATCGTAATCACCTTTTGAAAGGGGTCGAGTTCAGGGGGAAGTCTCGCGGACGTCCTGAAAGATCGCCAAAAGGAAAGAAATGGAGGAGAAAGGTGAGGAGGACAGGTTCTTCTAAGGGGGGTTTCCGTTGAAGTGGGAAGCAGGAGTGTGCGGAAAAAGAGGCATTTTTTTTTGTCAGATTGACCTCCTCGTGGACGTTTGCCCTCCCCGGAAACCCATGTTATCAGGTTATGCCCTTCATTTTCTTGAAAAGAACCCTTTTCCCAAGGCTTCCCTCTGTGGGGGATTATAAAAAAACACGAAGCGATGCTTGTCTCGCACAGAAGAAGTTCATAAGACCTTCGAGGGCGCTCAAAAAAAAATCGGGGGGGCCCATGGGGCCTTTGAAAAAAAGGGGCGTCCTGGCCCTGGAAAGAACGCCCAGGACCGTTGGGCTTTAAAGCTCCTCTTGTCCAAGTCAGAGGGGGGACAATCAGAGCTCTTCCTTAAGGATGATTCAAGCCGAGCGGCGCGAGACGGCGGGAAAAAGGAGTAAAAAAAAAAGGAGGAGGCGCCCTTGAAAGCCGGGCTGCAACAAAGAAAAAAGCCAGGCGGGGGGTCATGGGGCGATGCGACCTTGTGATCCAAAACCCTTCTTAGGAGGAAAGAAAAAGAGCTAAAGGAAAACGTCCGTCAGAGAGTCCCTTCCGCACAGTGCAGCGTCCTCCCAAAGGGAAACAGACCCGAGGCCATGCATCATCAAACCCTTAAAAGGCTTCCTCTCAAGCTTGGAAGGAACTTAATCCGAGTGCACCGCCAAAAAGTGAGACCCGCGAGCCAGAAAAAAGTCAAGGGGAAAGGGGGTCGAAATTTTTCAGGCCGTTCAGAATAA
>Ga0179593_1689305_pt1 | contig 10182 bp, 11 predicted proteins | sample CZODoug2_1_08_16_FD_185931 | JGI IMG/M metagenome (GOLD analysis project Ga0179593, IMG submission 185931) | Vadose zone soil fungal communities from Angelo Coast Range Reserve, California, USA - CZODoug2_1_08_16fungal (PacBio error correction) | ecosystem: Environmental > Terrestrial > Soil >...
AAAAACAAGAAAAAGATGCCTCACCTGAGGCTGAAAAGGGAGACGGACGTAACGAAAAGTAAGGAAAAAAAAGAGGGGCTTCTTCAACGCGCAAGAGGAAAAGGAGAACGGCAATTAAACGGGAAGTAGGGGAAAAGCCGATCCATGTCAGGAAGGAAAGGGGAAGCCGTTCTGCTCATAATCCTGCGTGAGTGGGAAGAAACAAAAACATCCTTGATTGGAGGAGGTCAGCCATATCCTACGACAATTAGGGGGAGAAAGAAAGAGGAAATCCTTCCGGGAAACGGAAGGAAAGGACTCGGATAAGGAAAAAGTCAGGGAAGGGCGCTGCTGAAGAGCAAGAGAAAGGGTGAGCCCGGTTCTCAGGAGGGAAAAAAAGCCCCTCGATGCTGGTGTCCACATCAGGGAATGAAAGGAGGGAAGGCTTACCTTGGAAGGAAATTGAGAGCGGGAAAAAAAGAATGTGAGAAGTAGGTCCGAAGTAAGACAAACGCGCTTGCCCTTGAATCCGAGAGAAAGATAACAGGCGCGCTTCTGAACCGGAGCGAGCGCAAAAAAAAGGAGACATAGGATTTCTCACTCTAGATCCGAGCCGGGCGCTGGAAAAGGTAAATCTCAAGCGTAGAAGTAGTGGGAATTTTTTCAGGGAGCAGTGGGGGTTTGGAGGACGGCAAAGGGAAGGAATCCGGGGAGTGGTCCTGTCTCTAACCGGCCAAAACAGCCCGACGTTAGAAAAGGAAAAAAAGAAATAGTTCTGCGCTCAAGGGGCCGGTGGAGGACCACACGAAAGAAAGGGAGAAAAAAAGGAAGATATTTGAGAAAAAGCTTTTCCCTTGCCCCCGAGGGGTGAGGAGAAGCTTTGACAAGAAAAGGAATCTTAAATCAATAAAAGACAAGATTAAAAAGGAAAATATATCGAAACAGGGTAGAAAGATGAGGCGGGAAGCAAACCTTTCCTTCTCTGGAAGTATTTCGGGGGGAAGGATACCAGTAAGGGTGGGGGCGGTGGGAAGAAGAACATCCTGAATGAAAGACGGGGGGGACGTTCCAATCACCAAAGGGAAAAATCGTGGCTCACAGGATAAGTGTATACTAAGAGGAAACGGACGCGTTGGAAAACGCAAATGACTAACTTCTCTTCGCCTTCGATCGGATGCTGGAAAGGAAAGGATCGCTTTCCTTCCGTCGTCGAAAGAAAAAAAATAGAGTAAAAGGGGGGGAAAGTGTTGGAATTCATCGTCCTGTGCCTGCAGAGAACAAAGAGCCTGGACTCGTGCCGCGGGAGAATTTCGTAATGAACGGGAGGAAAGAACGGAAACGGGGGTCCAGGGACTGAGGCATAGGAACAAAAAAAGGCCGCTGAACTTTCCATTAAAAGGACGTCCTGCCGCCTCGCGAGATACGAAGGGGTGAGAAAAGATATAGAGAGGAGCGTCGTGACGGAGAAGCCACGGGATATCCAGGGAGGCCTGCAGGACGCCAACCATGACTTCCGTGTGGGCCGAAAAAGACGTGAAAGGGGGGAAAAGGTCCGCATAACGAAAGGGGGCAGCAGCCCAGGGGGAAGCTTTCGATTCTCACGAAGTTGAGGAAACAGGACCGGAGTCATGCAGTACGGGAAAAAAAAGGGGGGGATTTAGGACAAGGAAACGCAAGATCAACACAACCGAGGAGGAAAAGGAGAGATTTGGGGGAAAAAGCTTTCCCGATGTGTAAGCAAGGAGGCCTCTAAGAGGGAAGAAAAAGCGATAAAAAGGAAGAGAAAGAAAAAGGAAAGGGGCAAGATGCTGCTGACAAGCGAGGGATGGCGGCGGCACGAAAAAAACGTCCCTTTCACAGGAGAGGAAGACCGGAAGTAAATGGTGGAGTAAAGGAAAAACCCCTGGAGGAGGGGAAAGAAGCCCAAGCCATGAGGAGAGAAAGAAAGAGGGCGAAAACTCTTTTCAGGAAAAGAGGTCTCATGACGTCTTCTCAAGGCAAGGAATAAGGTGGAAAGGTAAAGGGAGCGCGAGGAGGGGGGCCGACCATCCTCAAATCTACTGCTGAAAAAATCGGGCATCTCGACAATTCTGTAAAGGAGCACGCAGGAGGCTCCAAGGAAGGACAGCAGAGGAGGGGTTGAGATGAAGGCTCGGCAGGACCGATCGAAAACGACGAATAGGACTCTCGTTACGGCTAACGCTCTTTCCTGTACGTGAAAGGCCCGATTGCGAGAAGGCGGGGAATGAGAAGGAAGGTGGAAGAAGAAAAAAAATTGCCTCGAATTGACGTATAGGGGTTCTGCGCTAGGAAAAACTTTTTGGTTATTTGACGGCGAGCTCGGGAAGGGGGGGAACTACTGAGAAAAACAAAATGGGGTGGGAGTCAGAAAAGAAAGGGAAAGAGGAAACTCCCCGACCGCTGGGAAAAAAGCCGCAATCTTTCTCTTCCCGTTTGAGAGGGGGACGATTGTCTTCATCGGGCGTGGAGGGAAGGAAGAAGTGTTAATAGGGGGGGAACCCCCAAAGAATCTCACGCTTGTCCTGGGAAATCGAGAATTAAAAAAGGTCTCTGCTCCTAGGGGGTGTGGTCCTCCACCCGGACGGAGGGAAAGGGGTGAGGAACAAAGAATCGGAGAAAATCTTTGTTCTGTCCCGTACGATATCGCTAAAAGGAAAGGCAGAGTCCCTGGAAAAAGAGCCGACACTTCACCAAAGGGGGGGGGGGGGAACTCTCGAGGGGGAATTGACAAAACTGAGGAAAACTCTGAAAAGGGCGACTCATGAATCTTCGAATTCTTGGAAAGAAAAGCTATTCCGGGATAGGTTTCTAAGGAGGGAGGAAAGAGCGTAATGAGGACCTGGAAAAGGTCTCTCCTACCTGATTAGGAAGGAGACGTTTCGCTCGAAAAAAAAAGGCATTTCATCCTTAAAGGAAAGGGACCTCTTCAAGGGAAGGGGGGGAATCTAGGGATCAGAAGAGGGGGTCGAAATACCTGTTGCGCGTGAGTCAGCAGCGCAAAAAGGAGCAAGTGCCGCCTTGCTCGAAGAAAAAAGGAAGGGCCTTATTACGTCTGTTTTTAAGGAAGGGAGTCGGATATGGAAGGGAAAAACTACCAAGAATGAGGAAGGATGAGGCATCCCGCGGCGCCTAGAGGGAGCATGAACCAGTTTCTAAAAGAAGGGCGGCCCCGAAGTCGTGAAGTTGCCGTTTACGCAGAAAACAAACGGCGGCGGTGACGAAGGAAAGAGAAAAAGGAGGAGGGACGTAGATGAACCGGAAGAAGAGAAAAAGTCGAGGGATCACACCAACACGTAGGAGGAGGAAAAAGGGGAAACACGGCCCCTCGACCAGACACGAAGGACCTTACTAAAAGTAATTCCCGAGTCAGAGGGAAAAAGGTGAGGAATCGTCAAAAGAAAGGAAATCACGGAGAAAGGGCCGCGGCTGTGAGAACTGGGTTAATAAAGGGATAGGCCCGCCGCCGGAGAAAAGAGCACTCAGACATCCTTGAGGTTGCTTACGAGAGAACAGGAAGAGAAGACTACAATTAGTTGGAAAAGAAAACCACGTGACCTCCATGAGGGGATTCCAGTCCCGCTCAGGAAAAAGGAAAAGCGGCCAATGCGCAGCGAATTGTCTTGAAAAAAAAACATGTATCCCAGGTTTCTCCCGAAAATGAAGCTACACCGATAACGGACCCCTCGAGGCGGGGACAAAGAAAAACGATGTCCGGCTGCCCTTAAGGGAACTGGAGACAGCATTCATTCAGAGGAAAAAAGGGGTCTATCAGGTTCTTGAGAGAAAAGAAGGAAGAAGCCCAGGCAAAGGAAAGAGATGAAAAGGGAAGTTCTAAAAAGGGAAAGAGCCCCGGAGGAAAAAGCTGCTGCTGCGCAAAAAGAATAGAAAAACGGGTCCATGAGGAACTACTATATCTCCCAGAGATGGGATAAAGGAGGGTAAATCTAAGCAGAAAAAAAAGAGACAAAAAAACGTAAAGGGTCGCCTTTGGGGGGGGGGGGACAGGACTCCTTCCATGGAAGAATATCTTACTTTACATACAAGAGTGGGGGAGCGACAAAAAAAGAGAATTCTGTTCAAAGGAGGAAGGACCAACTACTGCCTGATTTTAGGAGGGAAACAAGGCATTTCTCGAGAGAAGAGTACACTCTTTAGCTTTAAGGGGGGGGTCCAGAAGGAAAGAAAAAGTCCATCATCGAGAAAAGACAAAGGTCCTCCGCCAAAACGGGAAAATATGCGAAAAAAAAGAAGATTGCGAGTATCGTTCGTAGGAAAATCGGGTCAAACCTTCGTGCAGATTCGCGTCCCTTTGAGTGAATGAGGAACAAAAAGAAGCCGTTATCTCGTCTTTCAGAATGGAGCAATAGCTCGCCGTCCAAGTAGGCTCACGCCTCGCGCAGAAAGGAAGAGAGCAAGTCGGGGAGCGGGGCTCCTCCCGGGGGAAGATGGGGAGGAGAGGAGGAAACCTCGGATGCTGCAAGAGAAGGAAAGAAGAAGGAAAAGCGCGTTCGCCGTCTTCTCAGGGAAGTTATTTCGTCTTTCAATTTGCTATCTGGAGGGGGAAGGGCAGGGGGAAAGGAAAGGTACTGAAAAAGGGAAAAGATAAGAGATCTTGCCGCTTGCCGAAGGAAGGGGGGGGGGTTCTTATAAAGAAAGCAACGTCTCTCCTCAGCAAGGGAAGGGGGGAAGGGTTATCGAGGTAATGAAAGAAGGAACTCAAGAAAGGAAAAAGGATTAGCTCTGCGCCAGACGTAAGAAGGAGAGCGAGATACGGAAAAAGAGTTTTCTCCAACTGTAAAGAGGGAGGAGCTCATTGACTTAGGGGGGACGTAGGTAGCCACTGAAGGGATAGGAGAGCATTAGTTCAGGAAACAAATGACTTTCCTTTTAGGAAAAGGAAGGTTGAACCATCTGCGTTGCCGAAGGGAAAAGAAGCCAAACTAGAGGGGTGAAAAAAAGCAAGAATGCAAAGGGGGGTCTAAAAGAAGAGGCTCGAAGTTATTATGCAGGAGGGAAACAGAGGACGTAATGCAGTCTTGGAAAGGAGCGTCACTCAAAGCGCTCACAACAAAAGATAGATAGGGTCAGGAGAATGTCTTCTAAATCGGCACGAACGGCAGAGAGACGGTCACGCAGCATAATAACGTCGAGAAAAAAAGAAAAAAGCGGCTGGCAATTGGCTGCTGACCAGAGGAAGGGGCGGGGGGGGGAGCAAAAAGAAGATGTTAAGGATCGAATCGGGGGGCCGGAAATCAGGTGGCAACTTCTCCTCTGAATTAAGGGAGAGAACTTCCACGAAGAAGAGGAGAAATACAATCTACTTGGAGAAAAGACGCGAGTTCGGAGGACGGGCGCAGCGCTTAGGATCATCTTCAGGCGGCTTTGGGAATAAAGGCCTGAAGAAAAGACAAATCCAAGAGACGGAAGCTCCGTTTCGGGAAGAGAAAGTCAATTTTACGGAACCAAAAAAGAAGGGCACTCCATCTTCTACGATTTCATTCGATGAGGGAATGCAGGAAAGACATTACTATGAAAGGCCTAGGAATACTCCAATGGAAGAAGAAAAGGGGAGGTCGTCAACGAAACGTACGCTAAAGATTTCCTGGACGTGGCTCAGGAAGAAGGGTCTAATATAATTTCTTCTAGGGGGAGACGGTGGTGCCTGTCCTCATAACGAGAAAAAGGACTCGATTGAAAGAATGGGGTGGAGACCTACCTCCCTTTTTGGTGGAGTGGGAGGACTCTGCTCATTAAGAGCCCGGCGGAACAATGTTGTTATTTCAGAGAAAAGGGAAGGGAAGGGGAAATACTTTCAAGAGAAGAAAGGGGGGCAACAAGAACAGGGGAGACACGAAGAAAGGCATATTTTCCGTGGGCTGGAGGAGGCTGCCATACGGGGCGGGATTTTCGAAAGGGGTTACTGCAGGGGGCAGAAAAAGAAAGTAAAGAAAACGAGGAAACTTCAAAAGAAGAAAGGGGAAGGGAGGGCCCTAAATCGGCATTAGGTGGGAGAAAAACGGCGTTAGCGCAGAAAGATTTCTCACTCGGGAAGAAGGTTAGACAGAACGGAATGGGAAGGTCCCGGACGATGACTCAGAAACATGGAGGAAAGCCTACTCCACACCCACTGCGCCGAAAAAGGAAAAAAAGTTGGTCCCTCGCCTGAGTACATAAAGTAACAGATGGAAAAGAGAACGACGGAAAAAAGCATGACATTATCATCTCTAATTCTTTTGAGAAAGAGTCAGGGAGATTGTCCTTCATAAGGAAGGGGCCCAGCGCGGGACACTTTTGATCGGGGCAGGAAAGGAGAGGAAATGCTCAGAAAGAAGGCAAAAAAACGCTCGACTTCATGGCAGGGGGCAAGGGCTCCGTACATACAAAAGACGTAAGTATTTTGACACCCGCATAGGGCAAAGGGAAAGCGGGGCAGAGTACATCCGGGGAAAAAGTCGCAAAACCAGAAAGGGGTGGAGAGCCCAAGTCGCTGCGCATTGCCGAGAAAGACCTTAGCGGCGCATGCAAAGAAAGGATTCACTTAGGGTTTTCAAGGAAAAGAATTGGTCACTTCGGAGAGGAGAGGCCAGGATCGATCAAAAATGAACCCGCCTGATTTATGAGCAAAGGCAGATCAGTGTCATCATGAAAAAAAAAAGTGGATCTCTTCCCCGAGGAGGGGAAGGAAGGGGTTACTCAGGGGGAAAGGAGGGAAGAAGGGACTCTTACAAGCAAGAATAAGGTTTCGGGAAAAAGGCGGCGTGGTCGAGGGGCCTGGTGGAGAGGATCTCAACAACAACACCGGAGATGATGAAAAGAACCCTCTACCACGCCCTCCTGAAAAGAGAAAAGAAGAAAGTAATGAAAAAAAAAAAAAGAGTCCAAAAAGGGGGAGGATCAAAAAGGGCGGGGGCTCTTCCAGGTTCCGAAACTGGTGGCAGGCTGAAAAAATGATAGGAAAGAATCATCGGCGGGAGTGTAGAGCCCGCAATAAGGGAAAGGGGGGAGTAGCGCTAGGAAGGGGGGGACCAGCCTATCGAAAAAAGGCGGAAAAACCCTACGTACTCCCTCCCGTGAGTAAGGGGGAGCACGCTCAGGCTTGTCGAGCATTAGAAAGAAAAAGGGACGCTGTCGTAAGCACGCTGCCACATGTTAGAAAAGGTGGAAGAAAGGCCTCTACAAGATGAAGGTTAACTCATAGGGAAAAATCATGCGACTTCCCTTGCCAGTAACAAAGCAAGAAGTAGAGCGAAACGTAGAAAAGAGGGTCCCGCGTCTTTGAAAAGGAGAAAGTTTCACGAGAGGAGACTGAAAATAATGAAAAGAAAGGAAGGGGACGCAAAAAATTCGAAAGAGGAACTCAAGTAGACGCACTCTAGATCGAAGGGGGCTCTGTACTCTAGCTCAGATCAAGCGCGTAGTACAAAAAAGGTTTTCGGGAAGGGGGTTTGGAAACACTTTAAAATGCCTGGAGAAGGGACCGATAAATCGTAGAAAGATAACCGCCAAACTGACACACCGCCCGAGAAATAGGGGACACGAAACTAGTTGAGGAAAACGCCTGGGGGAAAGAATAAAGAAGCTTTTCGGGCGCACGGGGAGGCAATTTTCTTTAGAACTCTATCTTTGGCCGGTACCGAGGGGGGCGAATAGTTTGAAAGAGACAACTGAGGCATCAGAAAGAACGAAAAAGGCCAACGGAAAATATGCGAAAGGGGAAAGAGAAAAGATCGTTTCGGCACTCCATCTTGAGGAAAGTATTTCTCGTCCCTGTGCGTGAAGAGAGAAGTTGTTTGCAGGGCCGAATCGATGGGAGAATGAAGGACAAGTCCAATCACCCAAACGAAGAGCAATCAGCCTCGAGAAAGAGAGGAAAGGCTTACTAGGAAGGCAGCAAGGAACGACACAGGGAAGTTCCTCGACTAACTTCTCTTAGAAAAAATGAAAGAACATTGAAAAGCAAATAGTTCTACTAGAAAAAAGGGAAAACCAAAAAGGGACGTGCAATTTGGCGATCGAACCTTCATCGTCCTTTTCAAGGAAAAGAAAGACCATCTTTCTCTGTAAAAAGGTATTATGGAGGAAATGAAAAATTGCGCTCCGCAGCCGCGAGAGGGAAAGGGTATCGATCATGAGAAGACTCCTTCCGCATGAACTTAAAAGTAGGACGAAGTTTCACGAAGAGAGAAATCGAGAGGGGAAAAGCAGTTTTCGAAGGCGAGCGTTATGAAAAAAGGACGTTGAAGCAAAGGGAAAAAAAAATTCCTTACCAGGAGGCGAGCAGATTTCGGGAAAGACAAAGAAGATTTGCCAAAGAACTGGTTACACTGCCGGGGACCTTTGCTGAAGAACGCAGAAAGAAAAAGAATTTGCATAAACGCCCTGTAAATCGGGAGAAAAGAGGAGTATATTCTTCGTGACCAAAATTTCCGTCTGGCCGATGAAATAGAAAACCTCTAGCGAAGGAAGATCGAAAAAGAAGGATTAGGAAAAGAGAGGGGGTGTTTATTCGGGCGGGAAAAAAAAAGTCTAAATCTCCCGACTTCATCTCATAGGGAGGAAAGAATACTTGAGGAGAAAAGAAAATAGTACAGGAGATGAGACTCAGGGACCAGCTATTGGTAGTTCTGGTTCTGAGGAGCCAACTTCCTTTAAAAAAGATCGAAGGAAGAGGCCTACACTGAAGGGGAAAACTGAAGTACGGTTCTGGCTCGAAGAGACATGAATGCCGCATCACGAGAATGAGGGCGAATACGTACGTAATCTACGGGTCTTCGAAGAGAGTAAAAGGGGGCCTCATGGAAAAAGAGAATAGAGGGAAAATACTGCCTGACTCATAAGCACGACCACCGACGAAGAAAGCTATCCGTCTGGAAGGAGGGAACGAAAATCATCCAAAGGAGAGCGAAATCTCAAGATGGAGAAGAGTCTAGGAAAGGGTCCTCTCCATGACCGAAAGGCACGACGGAAATAAGTACTCTCGGGGGGACGACTTCTACTCTCTTTCCTGGAAGAGGCGAACAGATCCACTATTTTCGAAGAAGAGTGTTAAAGGAACGATGAAGGAAACGAGGATAGGGGGTCCGGAGACTTGTCCTCTATTGACTATACCGGAAGCAGAGGCGATGCTCCGATAAAGGACGGTATCTCTTGCTCCAGGAAAAAGAAAGGCTCCGAGAGTTTGTAAAAAAGCACGAAAAAAAGAGCTGAACTGTTGGAAGGGGGCCAGAACGTCCTCGAAAGAGGGGAAGGGGTTTCTTTTGGCGAGGACTCTATTGTCGGGAGAAGGAAGGGGGAAGGGCATTGGAAAGTGGGGGGAAAATAGCTCCACGCTCCGCGGGTACCGGGCAAGAGAGGAAATTTAAGTAGGGAAGACGGCCCGAAAAGCGCATTAAGGTGAAGACCACCGCGGGGGAGAATGGGGCAGAAAAGGGAGACACTGAAAGAAAAGTTAGGACAGAAACTCTTGTCGGGAAAAGAAGATATCGCTAACGCAAAAAAAAAGGGCCACTCACACCCAAAGGCGCCGAAAAAGAAGGGGGGGTCCCTCGAAGAGTGAGGTGAAAATTCCCTGAGAAGTCACCTAAGGGGGTAGAAGGGGGGGGGAGAGGAGCGATCTATAGTTCGAACCGGAATTCTTTTTTGCGCAGCAGAGGAAGAAGGAGAAGGTATATTGGCAGGAAAGGGGGGGGAATGTGGGAAAGCCTCTGGGGAAAAAGCGCGTTTCCCTCTTTCTCTCCGAAGAAAATTCGCGCGAGTTTCTCGAGAGAAGGACCAGTTACTCAATGCAAGCCCGTACAGAAGGAGGAAGAGGCAATTATGTGAAAAAAAAAAAGTTACGTAGGGGCCGAGCCTTTTCTCCTTTTTAAGTGCTTCAAAAAGTCTCTGCGCCATTGCCGCCTGCTCGAGAGAGAGAGTCAGTTCGTATTACTAGGGTGAAAAAGGGGGGTCTTCGGAGAGGAGGCTACGAAGAGAATGAAAAAAGCTCACTCCCGCCGGATGGAAAAGCCCCCGGCCTTCTAATAGGAAATTTCTCACATCCTCGCCTGGGGGAACCAAGGGAGGGATAGGGAACTTTACTCAGGGGAGGGGGGGGGGGGGGGGGGGGACGGGAAAATTTGAGAGGGGGACGAAAGAAAAAGGGGGGGCCCGGGGAGGAAAAAAAAAAACCTGGTTTTGAAGCAG
>Ga0179593_1736129_pt1 | contig 10182 bp, 6 predicted proteins | sample CZODoug2_1_08_16_FD_185931 | JGI IMG/M metagenome (GOLD analysis project Ga0179593, IMG submission 185931) | Vadose zone soil fungal communities from Angelo Coast Range Reserve, California, USA - CZODoug2_1_08_16fungal (PacBio error correction) | ecosystem: Environmental > Terrestrial > Soil >...
CAAATAATCCTCAAATAAATATCAAAAAAATAATATAAAAAAATTTCGCAAACGGGAGAGAAACTACGTCAAAAAAAATAAAAAAAAATTAAAAATAATTAATAAAAATAAAAAATAAATAATCATCAAGCCCATCCAATATCAAAAATCCCTAATAATAATAATAAATCTAAAAAATCTTAAAAAAAATCTCCCTCAATCAAAAAAAATTCCTAAATCTCTTTAAATAAAAAATTTCCTATAGATTAATCTAAAAAAATCAATCTACAACAAATTCAAATAAAAAATAAATCATCACGGAGACAGAAACAACGCTCACCCATAACGAACGTTGCGTGCTAAATAAAAGTAATCCGAAAAAATAAAAAAAAAAAAAAATCGCGAATCCACCCCCCCCGGTCGGCGAACCAAAAAAAAAAAAAAAGAACATCAAAAAAAAAAACCCGGTCTCCTTCCCCCCCCTCACACATCCTCGGCCCCTCCGTAATCACAAACACACGGTGGGGTAACCAAAACATCCGCCACAAACAAGCCACAGCCGACGGAAAGAACTACACAGTCAAATTCAAATATAAATGCAAATCCAATCAAAAAAAAATTCCCAAAAAAAAAAAAAACAAAAAAAAAAATCAAATCTACACTCCATCCTAAAATACCGGAGTCAAAAAAATCCAAATCAAAAGAAATAAAAATGACCCCAAAAAAAAATCAACCCAATTCAATTAAAACCAAAATTCCTCTAAATAATTAAAAATTAAATCCTCAATTAAAATAATTAATAATGAAATTTAAAACATAATACATCGTCTAATCACTTAAATCAAACAATGAAATCCAATCTTAAAAATCCCAAATATTACAGTATTTACTACAATAAATATCCAATTAAATAAATATCCAAAAAAAAAATAAAATATCCTTATATATTTATAATAAATCCAATCAATAAATTCTCAAACTTAATCCTATAAAATCTACTACTAATCTCAACATCCAAATACTCCATAAGAAAGCTTGTGCTGACATATCCAATTACTGAGAGGGGGAACTAACGTTCCAAAAAATCCCTCATAATCCCACTACCTCATTCCTCCCAACCAAATAAAAATTACGACAAATATAATCAATAAAAAATATAATTTCATATATAATATAAATAATTCTAATTTCATTTGATAATACATAATCACTAGGATAATAATCTAAATTCTATCCAAAAATCCTCCCAATAATTAAAAAAATATTTTCAAAATACACAATTCCTCCTAATAAATCAAATCAACATCTCATTTGAAAATTCAAATAGGGGTCAAAATCCTAATCATATAATAAAAAAAAAATACAATAAAAATTAATTAAATTCCAAAAAATATATATCAAATAATATTCTCAAAAATTAAAAAAAATAAATTAATCCCTCTAACTCAAAATAAATCAAAATCCCCAATCTAATCATCATAAAAAAATTAATCTCATCTCAAAAAATTTCTTTTAATATAATTTGAAAAATTAAAAAATTAATCCTCCATCCAATAATCAATAATTAAATCCCATCGCCAATCAATAGAAAAAAATACAATTCAATAAAAAAACAACCGGTCTCGTCAAACAAAAAATAAATAATACAAATCTAATCAATCTCGATAAAAAATAATAAATAAAAAATTTTATACTAAATAACAATAATAAATAAACAAATATGCAAATAAAAAAATTACCAAATTCTATTCAAATATACCACTTAAAATCTCAATAATAAAAAACAATATAATAAATAAAAAAAATTAAATAAAAAATGAACAAACAATAATACTATAAATAACAACAATCCTTCCACTCAGGATAAATAAAAAATTCACCCCTCACTATTAAATACAAAACATCAAAGGGAAAAATCGCCTCCCGCTCCCGTAAAAAATTTAAAAATGGTAAATACAAAAACAAAGATTCGTCGCGTAAAATAAAATCGCACAAACGAAACATCCAAAAAAAACAGGGTCAATTACAACAAAAATTCAATCTAATACAATCCCCAAAAATAAAAAATCATAAATAATCTCATCAATGGAAGGGTCTCCCCTCATCAATACAAAAAATCCATAAATAAAGTAAATCAAAAAAATCACCATTGTCAATTCTCCCATCAATTATCCATCTAAATACTAGGTAAAATACTAAAATAAATTCCCACAAAATATAAAAATACTGATAATGCACCCTCGAAAATCTCAATAAATCCATCGCCATTTTAAAAATAATAAATCCCTAATCCAAAAAAAAAAAAATCCAAAAATATTAACTGAATCCAAAATTATTAAGATACAAAATACGAATTAATAAAAAAAAATTCAAAAATCCAAAATCATCTTATTAAATAAAATTCAATAAATCAAATACCGTCCATCATTGAATTATCCAAAAATAATCCCTCACCTAAATCTATTTCATCCATTAATACATCTTCAAATCCGAAATTATTCATTTAATACATAAAATCCCATCCAAAAAAATTAAATACCAAATTAACTATCTAATTAATCCTCCAATATAAAATCAGAATTATCAAATAAAATTTATATTCCCATAAAAATAAATACACCAAAAAAATAATCCCAAATGAATCCTCATTACCATAAATGTAAAAATAATCCTCACCTTAATAAAAATAAATTATCTCAATCAATACGAACAATCCGAACAATCCCCTACAAAGCCCCGCGTTCAATAAATGAATAAAAAATAATTGATAATCTCAAACGTAAATAAAAATAATAATAAATAATTATCATTAAATAATTCAATTTCCTTAATCCTACAAATCCAAATAATACCCCATAAATGTATAATAAAAAATCAAATCAACAATCTGATTCCAATCACTATCCTCATCCCTTCAAAAAATAAAATGAATAATAAAAATAATAACTACATCTTCTTCCATATAATTTAAAATAATCAAAAAAAAATTAAAATCCACATCTTTAATAACAATCACTCGCCCTATTAATAATTTAATCATCGTCTCCAAAATAAAAAAAAAAAATCTCTATTAAAATAGAAATAAAAAATCTAAAAAATCAAAATAATTATTTCTACTACAAAAGTTTTAAAATTAAATATAATAAAATTTAATCCACAAAAATCTAATACTAAAATCAAAAATTCACAAAATCACGTCCAAATACAATCAATCCTCACACTACCAAATTCTATAAAATTTCACTTCTCAAACCAATCATACACAACCACAAAAAACCAGTCAAATTCATATAAATCTAATATTAGACAAATCAAATTTTATCAATACTCCAAAATCACCAAATACCCCTCATATCTTACTTATTTAAAAGAACAAACAAAAAGAAAGGTCAAATCCCCATCAAAAAAATCCAATCTAATTCAAACAAATACATCAAATTTTATTTATTATTAAATACTCGACTAATCAAAAATCCAAATAACAAAATGCAATAAAATCTCCCCTTTTTGCTCGCAATCTTCGCACACACTCCTAAAAATAAATACCACATTCAAAAATTCCAAAAAATCAATCTCACCAAACAATAAAAAAATTTATCCTATCAAACGGACATGTCAATAAAAAATCCAAAATTCTTCAAAAATAAAAAAAAATCTCCAATCCTTAATAACTTCTTCAAATCAAAACAATCCTAAGAATAAATTATAAATATCCGCATATTATCAAATAAAATAAATAAAAATCGAAATCCCAAAAGATTTAAAAAAAATCGAATAATTCATAGAAATTTTAAAATATAAATTAAGCACCAATACCAAATCTAAATTTTAAAAAGTAAAAAAATCAAATCACAAATTAATTCTAATCATAAAGACTATGTAAAAAAATAATAAAATTCAATCTCATAAAAAAAAAAAATAAAATTCCATAAAAAATATCAAATAAAAACTAAACAATATAAAAATCAATTAAAATAAATAAATCAAATTACCAATCAATATCAATTTCCTGCCACCATCATAAAATTCCTCAAATTTCATTCCAAATATAAATAAATTAACCACCCTCCCCACCTTATCACCCGATAAATCAAAATATCCCTTAATCCAATCCTACAAAAATTATCCTCTACGCAAAAATCTTAATATTATCATAAAAAATCTCTCTAGAAAAAAAAAAAAAAAATTTCAATAAATTCCAAAAATAATTCAATTAAAAAAGATCTCAAATAAAATAAATATCCTGCTGCCCCTCAAATGATAAATAATGCCATCAAAAAATACAAATCATAAAACATCTTTACCGTCAATCTCCATCCAAATCATATCCAAGACACATCAATAATAAAAATATCCCTAATATTAATATCAATTGAAATAAACAAAATATTGAAATCCGTCGCAAATCAATCGCGAATTTATAAAATACAAAATCTAAATTAAAAAATAAAAAATGCTCAAAAAATTAATAACAAAAAAAATCAAAATCGCCATCAAAAATCAATATCACAATTAATAAAAAATAATCCTCTCCCCAAAATAAATCCTAAAAAATCAAATCTAATTAAAAAAATTTAATCAATCCTCCCGGAAAAAATCAAATCGCTCAAAAAATCAATAATATTCAATCTAATTCATCTCTAAAAAACCAATCAATCAATAATAAAAACAAATTTCAATATAAGAAAAAAAAAATAAAATCCCAACTAATCCAAAAAAAATATCCAAAATTTCTAAATCGTCTTCAATGCATTAAATAGAATTTTTGTAAAAATCTAATATCAAAAAATCTAAAATTAAAATAACAAAAAAATTATATTCTTATCTTCCCGACCTCTAAAAATCCTCCTAATATACAAATAATCCAAAAAATTCCCAAATAAAATACAGAAACAATAATATTAACCCAACTGCGGTCAATGTCAAATGTTCCAGATAACAAAATCATTCTGAAAAGATCAAAATCTAAGATGAAGGAGAAAGTTGTTCTGGTCGTCAAATATTTACTGAACTAACGCCAACGGTAGTCAAGAAAATATCTACTATACTAAAAATCCCACTCTGGAATACAATAAAAAAACAACAATTAAAATCCATTAATATTTTCTTCCTAAAATCAAAATAAAAAAAAAAAAAAAAAAACAATCAATTTAAATCTCACGCAATAAAATCCCAATCACAAATAAATCTCAAATTCCCTCCCAGATATCCCACACAAAAATCTTTTCCCAAAAAATATCCACTGCCCAGCAAAATACATAAAATAGTCAATATTTGAAAAACAAAAAAAATTCCAATATCTAAACCAAAAAAAACAAAAATTTTTCTAAAATAAATATTCAAAATACAATCCCCAAATTCACTTCCGCCCCCAAATCAATAATTCTAATCATAAATTAATAAAAAACATAAATCCCCTCCAAAAAAAAATAAATAATTTCCCTCAAAATAATTAATATTCTAAAAATCAAGATGTCAAATATTTCCATTAATAAATATATACTCACCCTTATAAATCCGGAATGGCTGTACAAAATAAATCAAAAAAAAAATTTATTAAACATATTCATCAATTTCACCAATCATATAATCAAAATTCTATTCAAAAAAAAATCCCAATTTCCAACTAAATATTTTTAATAAAAAATGGAGATTATCGAAAAAATCAAGTCCCAAATCTAAATAAATTTAAAAAAATCCACCTAAAAAATAATGATCGCGGGGGTTTGAGGGGGGAAATGAATGATGAAGCCAAAGGAAAAAATGTCAAAAAATCTTACATAATCCATTTCAATAATTATGTAAAATCCTAAATACAATTAACTCAAATTTTCTATAATTAAAAAATAAACACTCAAAAAAAAATCAACAAACGGTCAAAAATAATCGATAATCTAGCTCAAATACAAATCAAAATAGTCAAAAAAAAAAAAATTTCCCCACAAAAACAACAGCGCCGAAGACGCCTAAAGTCAATATAATCTCTGTATCAACAAACAAAAACAAAAAGCAGCCGAGACAAAGCCCAACACGATTTGTAGAACTCTTTTGGTGAATTGGCAAAAAACACGGTCAATCAAATTCTAAATATCTATATCCTAAATCCTAACCATAAATAAAAATTAAAATCACAAAAATCAAATTCAATCCTTACATGAAGATATTAAAAATCACAAATTTAATTCAAAATCCTCAAAAAGAAATAAAATTTCTAATCTTACATGCAAATTTAAAAAATTTTACAATCGAATCTAGAAAATCAATATCAAATTTAAGGAACCCCCCCCCTAAATCTAAAAACGAATCTAAAAAGTCGCCACCAAACACTGTGTCAATCAAAATCACACCTATCCAATAAAAACTCAATATCATCTCTTCTCGAATAATTAATCCTTAAAAATGTCCTTCCCTCAATAAATAAAAAATAAAAAAAATGACATCCGCTTAATAATAGAAATGCTAAAATTTGTGGTCAATGCGCCCTACCGCCTTCAAATCCAAAAAATACCGAATTACAAAAATCCCATAATACACTACCAAAAAAAAACACCGAGTCCAAAATCATAAAATACTTGCTTACTCATCCATCAAAAATCAATACAAATACAATAATCAAAATCAAATAATCCCAATAAAAAAACAAAAAAATCCAAATATTACACTTCCAAAAATCAATAAAATAAATCCCATAATCTCATTCAAAATCGTCAAAAAAATAATCCAATACCTCAAAAAAATAACTATTTAATTTCCAAAAATAATCCCCGTTCCATCCAAGAAAAAAATATTTATCCTCAATAAAGCAACGTTCGAAGTTCCAGCCAAAAACCAGCAGTCAATATCAATCCAAAATCAAAAAATAAAATCAAAAATAAAAAATCAATTAATCATTAAAAATTACAACGCCAACAAAATACAAAAACGGCTCGAAATCATTAATTCAAAAAATCCATCCAATTTAATAAAAAAATAAATAAAAATCGCTCTAAAAAATACTAATAAATTTGCTACTCAAAAAATGCTAAAAAAATAAAATAAAAAATTACACAAATAAAAAAAAACAATATCCAATAAATATACCGCACGGCTTCAATTCGTCATATCCAATCAAATCTAAATAATCTTCCGAATCCTCAAATTTCCATTCAAATAATTTCACCATATCATCAAAAAAAATCATATAAATAAAAAAAAAAATTAATCAAAATTTAAAATAAAAATCTATCAAAATCGCACAATAATAAAATTAAGACTCATCTAAATAAAAAAAATCATATCAAATAAAAATACACCCCAAATATTTTAAATCAATATTAAATAAAAAAAAAAATCGAAAATCATCGAAATCAATAATTCTCATTAAATCAATTTTATTAAAAATTGAAATCTAAATCCATAATAAAATCCCAATTTATGAAAACCAAAAAAAAAACAAAAAAATATTCTCAATACAATTCGCCGTCGCCAAAAAGACGGAAGGGAATCGACTGCGCCAAACGAGTAAAAACGAGGATCAAAAAAGTAACTATTCTAAAAATTTATCCTAATAAAAAAATTTCTAAAATTTTTAACACAATTATAACATCTACTCTCAATTAATGAAAAATCCAATAAAATAAAACTTCCAATAAATTACAAATAAATGAGTAGTCAATAATAAATAAAAGCGTCACAAAAAATTAAAAATTAATCTCCTCTATTAAATAAAATCAAAAAATTTGAAAATAAAAAATCCAAATACCATAAAATCCAAATTAATCCAATCAATAATAAATCAATAAAATCAATAAATATATCCCCTAATGAATCAGAAAAATCAACAAATCGTAAAAAAAAACAAATCGCAATCTCCATAAAAAACGTCCAATAATTCAATCCGTACAATGCCATCCATAAAATTAATCATCTTCCGAAAAAAAAGAAATTTAATTATAAATTCATCCTCTCAAAAAAAAATTCCGTCCTAATTAATAATTTAAAATAAATCTTATAATGAAAGCTTAATTATCCAAATATCAAATAAACAACACGTCAAAAATCTAAAAAATCCCCATTTTCAAATAGGAGAGAATATGATTGAAAGTCAATAAATAAAAAAAAGCAAATCTATCACAATAAAAAAATCATAAGAAATTACAAAAAAAATCAATCTAAAAATAAAAAATCATCTAAAATCAAAATATCATAATCTAAAATCCTTAATACCATCAAATATATAAAATAAAAAAGATCAATTTCAAAATTAATATTTCACAATAAATAGATTAATAAAATCTATTCAAAAATAATAATCATGAAATTTATTTACCTTAAAACCAAAAATCGGTTTCAAAGAAAAATCAAAAAAAAAATAAAAATATAATTCCAATATCCTCAATTTAAAAAATAAAAAAAATGACATTCAACTAAAATCAATGTCAAATTTGTCGCCAAATAACAAAAAACCAAACGGTCGACACCGGATATCGGTCAAAAATTTCCTCAAAAAACCTAAACTCTAGCAGTTAACGAACAAACCATATCGCACCCGCATGATCGGAAGGAATAACAGGTACAAGACGTCGCAAGAACATTAAAAACAAACGGTTCAAAGAAGGTCAAATAATTAATCATAAAAAAAAATAAATAGAAAAAATTTACACAATACAAATCAGGTTCAAGAATAGTCCCCGTTCAAATAAAATCAAATACGCCACATAGTCAAAAAACAAAATTAACAAATCATAAAATAAATAAATAATCCCTTGCAAAAAAAATTCTATATAAATATCCAATCCAGGGGACAAGGGTGTAGAGGCGTCAACTCTAAAAAAAAAAAAAATAACAAAATCAAATCAAAAAAAATATTCACCATTCCAATTTAAATACTTCCCTCTAGACAAGTTCCAAAATCTATCAAGCACCAGGAAACGACGATTAAAATAGGTAAAATCGCCAAACGAAACGGCAAAAAAAACGGCAGATAACAAAATGAAAAAAAATCGGAGCGTGCCCCCGCACAAAACCAAAAAATATAAAAATTAACAGTGTAAAAAAGATCGAAAACAAAAAAACAAAAATCAATCCGCCCTAGAAAATAAAAACATCGTAATCAAAAAAAAAAAATTAAAAAAAGGTTAAAAACGATGGTAACTAATCGCCAACACTGGGCATGGGGTCAAATATCAATAAAAATAATCTATCAATTCAAGTCTCATAATCGACGAGGACACCGGAGTTGGAACAACGTCAAATCATCACAATCAATTCATCACTGTTCAATAAAAAAAATCCGTAGGGCAAGCAGGCGAATAAAAAAAAAAAATCGTGCGCCCAGAAAAACAACACGTGTAACCGGCTGGTTAAAGATATTCAAACATACAAGATCATCCAATCTTCCATCTCAAATTTCAGGTGGTCAAATACCGTCAATCCCATTTAAATATATTAATTTTCAAATAATAAAACAAAGGAACAGAGGTAATTGTCAATCTATTCCAACTTTTAAAAAAAAATTTAAAAAATATCACAAAAATCATTAATAATAAAAAAAAAAAGTCAATAATATTATAAAATCCAAAATCAACAAAAATTCTAATCATCATCAAAAAAAAATCTAATAAAAAATCTAATCAAATAAACAATAATTTCCAAAATCTCATAATTATTAATCCCCGCCAAATCAGAAAAAATCCTCATAATAAAATATTCTTAAAATTTATTTAATCGAAAAATTAAAATCCTGAAAATTTCAATTGTATAATCGCGCCAAAGGACGGAGGCCCAACGGAATGAAAAGCGAAAGTATCAATCACAATTCAAAAAAATCTTCAAAAAACGAATAAGCAACCCGTTAGTCATTCAATTCTCAAATTCAACAATCCTTTCCCATCAAAATATTATTATAAAATTAAATAAATTATGTAATCCCAAAAAAACAATTTTCTAAAATTAAAAAAAAAAAAAAAAAGTCAATCAAAACACACAACCAGGGCAATCACAATCCATCAATCATATATGAATAAATAATAATAATAAAAGAAAAATCAGAAAAAAAAACCGGCCAAACCACAACGTCAATCGCACCTCAATAATTAATCCTCAAACTAAGTAGGGCAAACGAGGTCAAAATCAAAATCAATAAATCGCGACATGATCGAGAGATGTTCAAAAATAAAAATACATCAAAAAAAAAATATAACAACAAAAAGGACATGTCGGCGC
>Ga0179593_1432819_pt1 | contig 10181 bp, 9 predicted proteins | sample CZODoug2_1_08_16_FD_185931 | JGI IMG/M metagenome (GOLD analysis project Ga0179593, IMG submission 185931) | Vadose zone soil fungal communities from Angelo Coast Range Reserve, California, USA - CZODoug2_1_08_16fungal (PacBio error correction) | ecosystem: Environmental > Terrestrial > Soil >...
GAAGAATGGGGAGGCTAGGACTCGCAGCACGCGACGAGGCTACCTTTTCCGTTTCCGGGTATCTAAATTGAAATCAAGTCTTCGGGGAGGAAGAAAAAAGCGGAGACAGGACCAAGGGAACAAGTAGGAGCGGCGCGTGAGCGACGCTTAGGGGGTCACATTTGACGAAGAAAGAAAGGCGAGAAAACATTGGAGGAACTAGGGACGCGCTACTCTATTGATCGCGCCCGATGGGACCGGTGGCCAGAAGGCAGACTCAAGAAAAGTGGAAATCAAAACTTTACCGCCGATGTGGGGGCGAAAACCTGCACTTTAACGGGCCCAGGGCGGCGCCTTAACTCCAGAGAAGCCATAAGATGAAATTCGAGAATGAAAGGCAAAAGCAGGCTCGTCTCCGATCCAAAGAAAGGCACGGGAATAAGGAAAGGAAAAGGTGGATGAGGAAAAGGGGAGGGAACGATTCCCTTCGTGATGGACTAAGGGGCCTACGCCATAATGAGAGAACTCCAAAAAGAACGCGGTCTGACTCACGAGGAGGGGGAGAGGAGATGAAAAGGGGATCAACCTATTCTTCCTAATTGACATCAGTAAAGTTGCCGAGGGCCTCGTCGGCTAGAGAAGGGTAGGGGCTTGGAAGAAGCCGGAGGTAACTATCGCCTGACAAAAGAGTTGAGACGACGGACCCATAATGGCCGTTTCAGGGGAAGGAGGACAACAGATAGTAGAAATCCGGAAGTGGTTGCGCGGCTACCTCTGTGGGAGCACGCAGAGAAATGAGTTCTCCAATTTCTCACGGACCTCACTTTCCGCAACCCGGGGTAAGGGGAGAAAAAAATCCTCGAAGGCAGACACATGGCTCAACACGTCCAAAACCTGCTTCCCTACTCTGTTGTAGGTGAAAATGTGTACAGGGTGAAGGGGAAGGACCAGACTCAGAGATTAAAAGGGAAGAGCGCGGCTAGGGAATTGGCCCCTCAGCACATCATTCACGCTGTTGGATAATACTGACGTACCTGGAACCAGCAAAAAGAGATAAAAAAAGGGGGGAGCCAACAACGACGACATGTGGCCACAGTGGACAGCTTATAAGCGGGAGAATTTTCAGAAACCGAAGAGGGAGGGGAAGGGTTGATTGAGGTTCTATGGGGGCTAATTGGGGGAAGGCACGATCCTCAGAGCTAAAGGGGGGACCGACCCAAGTCATTTCTTATGGATAGCCAGGATCATTTCCTTTAAGCCTTCGGGGTTGTGGGAATTATGACCTGGGCGGAACCCTGCGACCATCGGGACCACATCTGTCCCCCGACTCTAACGTCCAAAGAAAGAAAAGAATGACCCAGGAAAAAGGGGCTGGTTACTGCGCCTAGTGGTGGGGCCCTTATAGATGTAATCGGGGGGGTGGTCAGGGTTCGTGGGGTAGGGGGGGCGGAAATCACAGGAAAAAACATGGAGGATGTTCGGTTTTATGGAGAAGTCTCTGTAAGCCATGCTTGACGGATGGGTAAGTCTTTCGAGCTGACAAGCTATCGTCGTGTTAATGAAGATTGGCGCTGGGGAGCATCGATGGTATTATAGACAAAAGAAAAATCAGAGGCATCGATAAAGGCCGGTTTTTGGTGCCCCTCGTCCGAGGGTGGAAAGTTGGACCCTCGACGGTTGAATGGGTCAGAAAAGGGGAAGGCTGACGAGAAAAGGACCTTGTCTGGCTAGAGCCGATGGAAATTACGCGAAAAGTCGGAAAAGACGCTAGAAGCGCCTAATTAATCTTAAGGGGGGGGGACGGGCGCAATTCTAGCTACACAGATCTTACTTGCGCGCAGTCTGGTCAACAGAGGCAAGGGGTGTCAATGTTGCGATGAGAAGGTCTTAAGGAGGGCGGTCCCCGTCGAACATCATTATTCGGAATTTGGTGGGGGGACATGACCAATCTAGGAGCACAACCTCCACCTACGACACCTGGGCCACTCTAATTTCGCGGGAAAAGAAGACGAAGAGACACGCGCTGGGCAGAATCGCATTAAATTGGGGGCTAAAACGGAGGCGCTCATCAGTCGAAGAGCAAAAAAGTAGAGGAAATCAATTCTGAATCAGAACAGGCAAATAACTAACCGAATATTAACCGTAGTCAGCGGAAGTCAGGGGGGCGCGAAACGCCACTTGGGGAGGGAAAAGAACCATAAGAGAAAAGAAAGGGAAAGATTTCATTAAACTGGGGACAGGAAAAGAACGGAGTATGGCGGCAAAGCGCTCCATCACTGGGGGAGGAAAGAGGATGGATCATCGAATCAAAAAAGTGCGGTGGGGGGGCCGCGCCTTCCTATGGGGGGTGCGAGGATGGCTACATCGTCCCGCCTCCCCCGCCCCCGCGACGAGAAACTAAAGGGCAAAACCAAATAACGGAAAAGAAAATCAATGAACTTGTGGGGGTCTTCGCACGAAGGGAATTAGGGTCTCCTTGAATTCCAAGAAGGGGAAGGGCAGCCGGTTTGCCGGGACATCAGTCAGCTCTCTGCGGCAAAAAAACTAAAATGGAAACAATAGGGGGAAAACTTGGGGGGAGAGAGGGAATGCAAATAACTTGGCATTGGCAAAAGAAGGTGAGGGGTGTTTCCTCACTACCTACATCATTAGAAAATAAACTACGATAAAAGGGGGGGGGGTCCAGTGGAGTTAGAAGGAGGGGGGACCAACGAGGGTTATTTCTAGCGAGCTGGACAGGCGCATACGAAAATTGGCAACGAATACTTGTTCTAGAGAGGTCACCATCCGTGAGGGGGAGAAAGAAAATGGTCCGGCAAAAAAATGCCGGGGGTTGCTGCTCTAATCAAGGCGTGATATTATTTTCTTTGGGACACTAATTTTTTTAAATGACGCAGCTCTTGGGTAATGAGAATTTGGAAAAGAGAGAGCAACTGGAGGGGAAACGGGGTGTGGAAAATATCAAAGAGAATTCCCCTAGGAGAAAACGATTCTCTCAAGAATAGTGAGGGCTTTGGGAGAATGGGGGAGAGGACAGATCATTCACGAAAGGACGACGTGATTGGCTCACTCGCGGATACACAATGATGTCAAAGAAGATAGTTCCCCAAAAATAGCCGAGGCGGGAAAAGTCTGGGTCGAAAACTGGAATACTAAAAAAAGACATGCAATAAGGGGATCTTTCTCTTGACAAGCTCAAGAGACCTTGGAATGTCCGTGTAACCGAGGGAAGGCAACGCAGAGGAGAACTAAAACGGCGGCCAGAGGCTACAAACAGCATCCACCGAGGTCCTCGGAAGAACATCTCTCTGGAAAAAGGATACAAAGGGGAAGGAAATGCAAGGGGATTCTCCCCGACACGGCAGTTTCGAAGGAGGAGGCATCGGACTGAAAGGGGCTTTGGCAGGGTGGAGAAAGGTGTGTTGCTGCTGAAGAGCAAAGGAAGCATTGTGGAAAAATGGTCTATATGATGACATTAAGAAAAAAAGCAGGGGTGTCGAAAAGTGACGGTCTTCAAGTCCTAAAGGGTAGGGGCCATAATACTGTCAGCATTGATGCCGCCCGTTAACATAACTCAGAGGGAATAAAAAAAATTGGGAGAACGGAAAAAGTGACCGCCCATTGAAGGTAAAAAAAAGGGGCTTCATGCATGAACCGACTTGCGAACTGGGTCGTACAGTACGGTTACTTGTCAGAAAAGTGGATGAACATGGGATGCCAAGGGCCGGGCGCGTGCCTGGGAAGGAAAAGAGTCAAATCGAGCCACATAGTTTGACAGGTCTATTTTATGAGGGACTCATCAAAACAGGCCTGCATAGACACGGTGAAACTCTTACCATCTAAGAGAAGAAGAGGATGTGGAGGAAAAAAAGGATGGAGTAAAGGTGTCTTGTGTTCAATCCAATCTGTTCTCCATGGGGGGTAATAAGGGAGGGGGGGGGTGGAGGATAGGGCTTGAAGACTCTAGCCGATCTTCTTCGAAAAAGGGTAGGGTCTTGTTGGGTTTGGAAGAACGGCAAAGGTGTAAAAAGTGAGAAGAGAGGGACAGACCGCGATTAGAGAAGGGGGGAGCGCTATTTGGATGATGGGGCAGTAGCCTGCGGGCGGCATTCACTGCTTTCTTCCCCGACTTGGGCAGCATGCGGACGAATTAATAAAGGGTAACCGAGCAAAAGAAAGGGGTGTAAATCGGAAGCCACAAGACTCGCCGGTCACCGCGAAAGCCATTGCTCACCGTGGGGGCAGGGGGGTCAGGGAGAATTGACGGGAACTCTAAAGCATTTGCAAGAGAGGTCCAAAGCTCAGCTCTTTTTTCCGAGGTCCGCCGAATCAAAGTCAGCTTGTCGGAGGTCTAGAGTAAGGGGAAAAGAAGATACGGGAAGGTAAGCCGGGAAGGTCGAATATCTATAAGGATTCGCTGCGTCTTTGGGGGCGTCGCCCAAACGCGCGCTCTCGGACGAAAAAAAAAAAGCGAAAGAGAGCGCGAGGAAAAGGAAGTCAAAGAGCGGGATAAAAACACGCGCAGCGCCAGGATGGCTACCAAGCCAAACCAGTCAATCGATTCACGGGCCGCCTTAAGAAAGAGGGAACTAGATGGGAAGAAGAGCGAGGAAAAAAGTAAGCGACATTGAAATCGTTTCTCAAAAAAGGTCAATTGGAAAGGGAATGATTATGAATATAGCTCTGAAGGTCAGTCGAGGGGGGAGGAAGTCACGAAAGAAGGCCCGAAAAAGAGGAGGCGGAGAAGGAAAAAAAAATGGCCCACGGGAGTTTGAAATGACTACTCAACGAGGGGTAATAAGATGAGATGCGCTGGATCAGATGAACAGGGTGGGAATAACCGTAAAAACACTGATAGAATGGATCGCTTTGCGGGGTGGACCAGAAGGGAGGGAGATGCTCAAGAACAGAGAAAAAAACGATCGCGTAAGTCGCAAGTTCCGGTCTTTTTCTCGACACCCTGACAAACAAGCGTTCAGCAATAAACATGTCGACGAGCTGTCGATAAAAGGGGAGAGAAGTCGAAAGCGATAAAGAAAAAAACAACGGGGGAGAAAAGAGAGAGTGGAAGGCGCAAGTGCTCGGGATTCCCTTCTACCTTGATGCAGGGGATGAAACTGCTCATTGGATTGCAGTTGTCGCGTTGGACAGCCCGGATTACCACCGTAGGAGAGGAGAGAAGTCAAATAGGGGGGAGAAACGAAACTAACGTACGAACCGCAATCCGGGGAAAAGAAGCAGAGTGTAATTTTAATTTTACTCGAGCCGAAAGGCTATGAGCGCTCCGAAAAGTCCGAAGGGGGGAATCATTTAAAAGGGGAGAAATCCGTGGGGAGGGGGACTTAGGGAAGAACCTTGCTCAGTCAAAGGGGACCTAATCTCAATCATCCGAGCTCATCCTTCCCAAGGCACGTCTTTGTGAAATGCGACGGCGAAGGGCGAGCACGACGAATGAGGCCCGGAGGAGATCGCTCGCGAAGCGAGCCACTATAAGGGTTTGGTCTACTAAGCACATCCAGCTGCTCCTCTGGGTGATAGAGGAGGGAAGCCGGAAAGAGAGGAAATCAGCCAAAAGACGAGTGATTGGTCTAAGTTGTTTTCAGCTCTCCAAAAAGCTACCGACCGACGCTTTATCGATCTCGTAACGGGAGGACGGCTAAATGGGCCAAGTGGAACGGGACGCAATAAAAATAAAACGAGCACTCACTTCCGCTCTTGGGGTTAGCGAACAAACAGAAGCGCGAGCGTTCTTTTAAAAACTCTTCACTCATGAAAAGGTCAAAAACGAATCGCCGAATCCAGAAAACAACGCAGCGCATTGTGTTTCAGAAGGAAAATCTGACCGGCGACGCGTGTGTCTCTATGACTAAAATTAGGGTGGACACACTATCCTGAGGCCTGGGGCGCCGCACGCGGAAACGAAAGGCGGAAAAGAGAAGGGCCTGAACGTCAACCGGAATGCGCTCGAATCATCATCTCTCTCGGCTACAGTCGCAACGTCTGAAAGCATTTCGCCTTTTAACCGGTAAGTTGAGAGGGAAAAAAACGAAATCGAACTAAACACACGTCTGACAGTTCGCGTCAAGGATACGCCCCTAGGCTCGCAACAAAAAGAAAAGGTGCGATAAATGGCGAAACCATCTGCCCGAACGTTAAGACCATGTTCGCAACGAAGAATTCTGGAAAAGGGAAGCAACCGGAGAACTTAAAGGACGAGATTTCATGCAAGTCTGGCGCCTGGAGGTTCTTCAAGCTGCGTCAGAAAGGCATGGGGATCCCGGAGAGAGGAGGGCAAAGCGAATCTGAGAGCAAAAAAGGGAAGGTGAAATGGGCAGGACACCTGTAAGACAGGGGGCGCAGAAGAAAAAGAAACTGAGGACGCCATGGTCGCAACGAATTCAGTGGGAGCCGCCTTTTTTACGTCCGGAAGAGTTTAAGTACCTTAAAGGGTTCGTCTGCAGGGCGCAGAGGGAGACCACCAAACAAAAATCATGAAATAAATCGGGGGGGGGGGGGGGGGGGGGGGGGGGGGGGGGGGGGGGGGGGGGGGGGGGGGGGGGGGGGGGGGGGGGGGGGGGGGGGGGGGGGGGGGGGGGGGGGGGGGGGTGGGGGGGGGGGGGGGGGGGGTCAAAGAAGCTGAACGACACGTTTCGACACTCGCGTGGGGGAGGGAAACGGGGAGCGAAGTGCAAATATTCTGAAGCTGATTCAGCAAAAAAAAACCAGGGGAAAATTTCAGTAAAAGGAAGGAAAAGAAGAAAAACGATGAAAAGGGGAAGAAAAATTGGAAACGTCTGGAGATCATCCTGTAATTCTTCTGGTGCATGGGGCGAGGAGGAGGGATTGAGATCACCGACGACAGGAGGGATGGGGCTGTCTAGGCGAGCGCTGAACCGAGAAAGAGTCTGCTGCGCCGGTTACACGGAACAAAAAATAGGTCGAAATAAGGGAAGAAGAAGCGCAAAGAGAATACGGCAGTTATTGGCAGCCAAAAAGTGAGACAGTGTCCACCAAGTTCGAGAAAAACTCAGGGGGAGAGGGGGGGGAAAAAAGGGCAAATACGCCAGGGCAATAAGGCCCTTGGTTCCACCTAAAGAAAGTCGAAATCAAGTAGAAGTGCGAAGGTCGATGTCAAGAAAATTCCGCCAAAATCAAATAAAAGTATTGGAGCGAGAGGTAGCGCCTCGAGAGAAAAAAATCTCCGGGGATAGGGAGGGCTAGCCCGCCAGTCCCTCTTATAGACCAGTGTCGCGCTAAGTTGTTACGCGGCAGGGGTCAGCAAACACGAAGCGCGGAACAGAATTGCAAGACCTAATGTTTACAAGAACTCTGGCAAAACTCTCGCCGGAAAGGCGAGCCGCAGAAAAAAGGGAAAATGTACCGTCCGCTGCTCAAGGGCCAGGGGGTAACTATAAAATACCACTACTCTGGTGAAAATGTTCAGTTAGTATGCAGAAAAGCGTCTCTCGTATACCATCGTTGAATTCCGGCTCTACAATGAAAAAGACCAGATGTAAACGTGTGATTTTCAGATAAAGCCCCATTCTGAGTTGACGTAACTCTACGAAAACATAGCTGGTGCCCGCCAACGGGCCGTCATTACTCCAAGCGCACCAAAGTGTGGGAAAAAAAGAGGCTTGGGGCCATTAAAGGTTTACTGCAAAGCCCTGATTGCGGCCCACTTGGCGCGAACCATGCAAGTCTTCCCTTCACTTTCTCCTTCTATTCCATTTCGTTCAGATCAACCGGCCAGAAGTTGATGGGAGAGTGGCTATCGTTTCACACCTTTGCCTTTTTACGGAAACAGGGGGGAACGTCTGAAGTATGGGTAGAAAAAATTTGTCCAAGCACTTTACTGACGAGCGAATCAACGCAACGTCAGACGAGTCGCGGCCAAAAAAACATAGGTAGGCCGTCATATCAACCGCCCTCGAAAAGCATTGAACATATGAGACTCTTGTGGGACGAAAGCGGTCCGTGATCGGGGGTTCTCCAGGAAATGAGGGTTCGCAAATAGCAAGTATCAACGGATTTCTAACAAGAGGCGTGGTGCCAGCGCAAAGAAGAATTCCCTGGCGTCCGGCGAGGTGACCGGGGGGAAGAAGGTTGGGCCCGCGGCGGGGAGAAAAAAGTGATTCAAGTCTAAGAGAGGGTTCCGCGCGGCCGCGCTCAAGTTCGATGATTCGGAAATTCCGCAATTCAAGTGGACGAATTACCAACTGCGCGCGAATGGCGCGGAAATCGTCGAACGAATAACTCGGGAGCGGTGCTGAGTGGGGAAAAAGAGTAGAGATGAGAGCACAAAACGCGCGCAGCCGATTTTAACGGGGGGGGGAGCGACCGGGAAGAAGGAACCTGACGTCACCATAGTCTTTCAGAAAAGCGCTAAATGGATAACAGCACGAACTCAACGTAAGGAGGCAATGCCTATAACATACCGAGGATACAAGGAGGCCCGTGACATCCTAGGTGGAGACTTAACTCAACATAGGAGTATCTGACAAATCTCCCATTCTTCCTCAAGCACGTATAAGAGAAGAAGGGAGGCGCCGGCGCACGGTTCAATCCATCCCTTTTCTTCAAACCATGCCACTTTCGACTAGCCGATGACAGGCGTGAAATTAACCGGGATCGATAAAAAGAGCCTCCTCGAAACAGGGCGTGCAAAAGGTACTCGAGCCCCCCCCGGCTGGACAGCGTCCCATAGCCTAGGGGTTGGTGCGGAATGCAAGACCACCGCAGAGGAAAACCCGATCTAAACAAGGAGGAAACCATAGAGGTCCCGCTAGAAGGGGGAAAACGAAGGGGGGGTGAGGAACCTTTTAGGTAGTGGCGGGCGTACCCTATTGCCGTTCGGCGGTGTCTACAATTTACTCATAAAAAATACAAAATCAGAAGGAGAAAAGCGGTGGGAGAAAGGGGGAGAAGGGCTCTCTCCCTCAAGGAAAAGGTGTGTTCGCCTCTGACGAGTCGCTGAAAAACATTTCAAGAATACGAAAAAGAGGGGACGGAGCAACCCTTGCCTCTCACCTGATCTCAAAGACAGTAGAACGCCTGGTCACGTTTGAAAAACATGTCGCAATCAAGTTGTTTGCATCCTTTGATGGAAGTGGTGTTGGCGAGCCTTCAACCGTGAAAGTTCACTCCAAAAAAGCAGGTGCGTTCGGGAAGGGCAATGACCGTGAAGGCAAAAAAACTGAACAAAAAGAAAATGGCGGGTTTTCAGCCCAAACCATCGTCTCCAGCTCGGCCGCTGTTAAATTGGGGGACGCACATACAGGCAGGACGGCTCGAGTTTGTGATGCGCCTTCAAAAACTCGCTTGGGGGGGGGGTGGGGGGGGGGGGGGGGGGGGGGGGGGGGGGGGGGGGGGGGGGGGGGGGGGGGGGGGGGGGGGGGATAATGCTGCGCTTGCACTCTGTCCTTTCTGGGGACAACGAGGCCGTCGGCAGGCTGCAGAACCTTCCGCGAGAATTACCAGTATAGCGAAAAGCAGGGCGCGCCCTGCGGCCCAAAGAGGGGGTCACGTCAAAGAACTCGTGGCGAAGCGGCGAAGCAGGAGGTTCAACGAACCATAACCTTTAAGATGATAAAAAACTTAGGAGACTATTTTCACGGCCGCATATTCTCTCATCGGCCTCCCGCCTCGTGAAGTGGAACGTTGGAGTTTTATTAGCTGTGGAAGGGGAAAAACGAGGGGGGCATATCGAAACATGGAGGATATAGACGTGCAATTCCTGGTCGGAAGAAACAAGGAGGGGAATGGGCGGCAGTTGAACCCCCCCCCCCCTTTTCTGGAGCTCGACTTCTTTATGAAGTCCTCGGGGGGGGAACATAGGAGTGGCGAGAAAAGGAAAAGGGGGGGGACAAGGGATTGGCCCATGGAGAAACATCTTACAGGTAAGCCTCCGCAAGGTACATTCTCAGTGGGAAAGGGGGAGGAGTCGACTGCCGGTCTTTCGGCCGGCCACTCGATCGGAGAGGGGGGGCAGGTCTGCGAAATGCTGGAGCGTGCCTGATGAGGGTCAATGGGAAGAAAAGGTGACGGAACGAAGGGTGTGAATCTGCGAAGTACCTCGTCTCCTTCTCTCTTTCGGCTAGAAAACTATTGCCGACATGAACGGGAACGAAGGCACAAAACAGGATTTTGATGCCATACGTAGGGACTGGAGGGAGGAAAAAAAGGGGGAACAGAGGGGAATA
>Ga0179593_1449756_pt1 | contig 10181 bp, 9 predicted proteins | sample CZODoug2_1_08_16_FD_185931 | JGI IMG/M metagenome (GOLD analysis project Ga0179593, IMG submission 185931) | Vadose zone soil fungal communities from Angelo Coast Range Reserve, California, USA - CZODoug2_1_08_16fungal (PacBio error correction) | ecosystem: Environmental > Terrestrial > Soil >...
CGACGAACCACTCTTCAGGCGAAATACAATGCTCTTGGAAAACACCCCGATACAAAAGGGACGACCAGAAAAGGAACTGAATCGCAATACATCCGGAAAGGAGACTCCAGAAACCTTCTTGCGACGAAGAGGAGGGAAAAAGGGTCGTCCCTGCCGAATGGCCGGGAACCTATGGGACGGCAAAAAACGGGGAATTCACTTCGGCACTGACATTAACAGAGAAAGTCACGCCATATAGTTATGAGAAAGCAAAGACCCGGAGAGACAAGGTCAGGTTCCGCAAACAAAATCAATGCGTCACGGCAGTCAATCCGATTGGGGAAGATATATAGGCTGAACTGGGCCGTGAAACAGTCCGGGGAGCTCTGAAAGCAAGGGGCGGTCCAGAAGCGCGGGGGGGACAAAGAGAAAGAATCGGCGGGAAGGCAGGCCCGCGGTCTCGTCAGGGCATCGGAGCCGGAATCGCGGTGAACTCCACATGGGGTGGCGATCAGGGGGCCTTGCATGGGGGTCCTACGCAGCGAGGACGGGGGGGGAGAGATGCCTACACGAGACAGAACTGAAGAACGATGCCTCCGCTGCTCCTGCTCGTCGCGCCCTTCAAAAAATCCGCAGACGTTACGTACACTATAGATGGGGAAAAAAAATTATCCTTTTCGCACTTTCCCCAGAGAAAAAAGAAGGAAACTGCCTGGATTTGCGTCTGTGCAATGTCAGCAAAATAAAATGGTCAATCACTGATAAAAAGGAGAGGGTCCCCCCCTTGGAAAAGCGGCAAGGGAAGAGAGAACTTCCCTCAGTCCGAGAAAACAAGGTCGGCATGCGGGGGACGAGGCCACACGCGAGGTCCGGGGAACTTCGAATGAAATTCTGGAGAAAGGAACACAAGTGAACCAAATAGTCATCGGAGGATCTTCCAAGAGCGCTCTCGTTGTGTCGGCAAAACTGCATCATCGGACAGCGTAAGGGAGTCATTCTGTCTTCAGGGGCGACGGGAGAAGAGTGTACCCCTGGAGCGAGGACAAAAATAATCGCAGGCGAGAAAACCGGAAAGGCCCCCTATAGTGACCCTGAGCGAAAGTCCGTTTTCCGGAAAGACAGAAGGTCGTAAAGAAAACACGAAGATCGCGAAAAAAACGTAATTCCGAGCCAGGGAAAAGCCCGGGAATATGCTCGTTCGCTACCCATCCCAAAAAAAACACCCTAGCCTACACATGACGGATTGCGTGGGCAAGCAGCTCCCCACACTGCGCACACCTCACGTCTTGAAAAGAAAGATGTCGAAGAAGAGGAGCCGGCGATGAAAAACGTCTCGCCATCGACAGATAGTAAGGGTTAAGTCTTCGGGAAAAACTTCCTTCCCATGAAAGATAGGGATTGGAAGTTGAAGGTGTTAATGCCTGTCTGAACGAGGGGGGACTTCAGTCGACTACCCAGAGACATTAAAAATCGAGGAAGGAAAATCAATAGGGAAAGAACGGTGGAGTGGAAAAAATAGACCTGTGGCTCTTCGGAATACGAGAAAAAAGCCTATTTCAAGAGGGGAATACGGGATAAAGATACCTTAGGGCTTGGGAAAAAAGGCAAACTCTAAAGGATTACGCAAGAAAGGGACAGGAGTCGGCAAGGTATCCAGATCATCAATAGTTTCGGGACTCAATCGGCCTTTGATGAGTCGGCAGGGTGAGAAAAAAGCACCGAGGAGGCCAAAAGGACCAAAAAATACATAGGAGTCGGTGACTTAACGATCTACAACCGCGAGCGTTTGCGGTTTTATTTGAAAGGAGGAGATCCATTTCAGCGTCAAGCAAGGGGGAAACCATGTTGCACGGAAAGTACGCGGCTTCCAAGAGTGGAAAAAGAGAGATAAGCGAAGGGATCATACAGAAGCCAGACTCCGGTGCTGGCGCGGCCGCAAGAGAAGGAAGAGGCCTTGACCCGTGCCCGCGTGGCGACGAAGCGAAGGCGAAAGTATGCGACTTTTTGGTCGACGACAATAAGCCTGCCCAGAAAGAGCCAAAACCAGAAAAAAGACTCCGAGAGTGAAAAGCCCTGGGAAAAAACGGCCACAAACAGGCCGCCTGATTTTACAAGAAGGAGACGGTTGCTGATGGAGGGATCATGAGCAGAAGAAGACCCTAAACGTGCCTGGGGGCAGAACAGGAAATTTAACCTTTATTAATGCACCTTGGAAAAAGCTTCTCGGGAAAGGGACCCAACGTCCGGAGTTCTGGTGGGTGGGATGAGCAAGCAAGCGTCAAGACCTAGCGAGATGTGGGTCTCCTTTCCTCAGAGAGAAGTTGCAAAAAGCTGACGGCTTCGTCACGCGTCGACAAGAATGGGAAAAAAAAAAAGACGGGCTGGGAAAAGGCGCGCGCCGGCCCTCGCCGCGGAGAACCCCCCAGGGGACTCTCGGAGCGGCTGAGGCTAACTTCAAAAGAGAAAGATAGATTTGCTCGGCTGCCAAGGTTGAAGATTGGACTTCAGCAAGAAAAATGGTGATTGGGAGGCGGGTAGGGAAGCACCGGCTTATTTCCGAAAAAACGCGAGAGACAAGTTTTTTTTCTAAAAGGGGGCAGGAATCAGACCAAGCAAGCAGCTAATCGGTAAATGCCGAAAAAAAAGCAGGCATACAGATGCAAAAAGAGCGGCTGTCTAGAAAACTCCAGGGAGATCGTGTCGGGAAAACTTTCTCCGGCGTTCGGCGAGAAAAAAACAGCCCCGCAAGCGGGATCCCAGAAGGAAAAAAAAACGACAGCGCGCAGAAAATCAAGGTCAGATCGCAGTATTGCGGGGCAACATCAAATGGGTTCAGGGGAGGGAAGGAAGTCTGAAGCGCTTCTAAGCAAACGCACAAAAGGTGACGTCGCAAAGAAAAGAGAGAAGGATGTTGACTGCGAAATCAGAAAGAACGGCAAATGCCCAACCCCGCCGTTAATACAAAAAAAATTGGCGGCGAAGGAAGGAAAACACCGCAAGCAACCAGCGGGAAGGGGAAACCCTCGCGACGGCGCGACAAAAGATTGAAAAAAAAAAAAGGAACTCATTAGGGCGGGGGGGAGCTGGGCCTAGGACCAGAACGCCGAGCCTTCCCAGGGAAGCGCAGACTATCTCCTCATCCAGCACCCCTTAAAGAAAGAAAAGTTCGAAGAAGACAGCAGCTCAGCAGGAAAAAGGATGTCGAACAGAAACCGAGCCCACATAAAGGACAGGAGTAAAAGGCCGGACGATGAATCCTTGGTATATAACCAAAGAAAAAAACTCCAGACGCTATCAAGGGAGCGATGAAGGAAGAACAACATTAAGGAGTTACAGGAAAGTTGAAAAAGTAAAAATAACGGAAACATGAGGGGGGAAAAAAATCAAGATATCTCTCAACAACAACAATGAAAGATTGGCGACTGGACCAAAACTTCACAAGAGCCGGAACGTTCTTTAGTATTGGTTGAAAAAGGAAAGATTACAAAAAGGGGATTTTGTGCGTCAGGCAGAAGATACAGGAGGGCGCGGAGCAGGCGTGGGATGGGGGTATATCACGAAAAAAAAGTTGAACTGGAAAGAGTGGGCTGAATGTCCGGGCTCGACCAGCATCCTTGGGCGATGGAGAAGCAGGGAAAAAAGCGACTGCGTCTTAAAAGGTGTGCTGCTACGCGGAGCCGCGCGAGATAAGACGAGAGTGGCCTGGGATCGGAACAGAGATCAAAAAGCAACAGTCCTGGCCTATGTCAAATAGAAGAGGGAGTGGTCTCTCATAAAAAGGGGCCCATCGCTGGGGCGCGCTTGCGGGGTTTTCCGCGGAAGGAGGGGAAGCGGAGACGGAAAGGCGACGGGCGTTGGGGAAGAAGCCAGGCAATTTTGGACGAAGAAAAATTCCGCGATCAAGGTGGACGCCGTGCCAACATTTTCTAAAAGGGGGGAGGTGGCGGTATCCCGCATTGGAAAAATTAACCGAGAAACGAATCCGCCAAGAAGGAAGAGGGGCAAACGACTGGGGTGCGGGGGGAAAAAAAATTATCGGAGGTCGCGCTGGTCGTCTAGGAGGGATCGGTGATCCGCCCGGCCGGAGGTCGTGAGGCTATCAGTCCGAAGGCCGAGCATGTTCGAGAGGGAGAGAAGGTATTTGGGTCTGACGACATCAAAATGGAAAAGGAAAGCTGAGAAGGGGGAGAAGAAATAGATATCGTCTCGCGGGGAGGAGGAAAAGAAAACCAGGCGCACTGCACGAAGTGGAGTGTTCGCATAAACGAGGTGCGAGCCAAGATAGACCAAACAAGGGAGGGACGGCGGCAGGCCAAGTATAAAAAAAAAAAGAACCTCGCATGAAGATTGACGAAAAAAAGGTCGCAGTCCGCCTCAATGATCCGTCAGAAGAGAGAGCCCGGGTGAGTTTCTCCGCGAGACTACAAAAAATCGTCCAAGGTCGTGCGCAGCAAAGAACCGGGGAAAGGAGACCGAAGCCCGCAACGCGCCGACTCAAAGCAACAGGAAAAAAAGGACCACAGAGAGGGGAAGAGAAGAGGGAACTTGGGACGAGCTTCTCCTCAAAAAAGAAGGAAACATCCGCCATTCTTTAAAAAGCTAACAGGAGATTGACAAGCTCATAAGAGAAGGTGGGGGGGGAAGCGCATCTCCCCTTTAGGGGAAGGCAACACCATGATAAACACAAAACGCGCAAAGAGATAAAATCGGCGGCATGTGAACCCCAAGATTGGAGATCGGGGTCGTTGGTTTGCGATGATGGAGGGGTAAGCATGGTCGAGAACACCAGAAATAATGCGGGCCACCATACCAATACGCAACAGAGGGGAAACGGGTACAGTCCCTAGAAAGCTTGTCTACAGAGCCATCACTGGAAGAGGGGGTTCGCTCTCAGAGAGGAGAAATCAAAATCGCAGGTCCTGACCTGACACAGGGAGGGCAATTGGCTGGCTAAAAGGGAGAAAAAAAAAACATCCCACAACGGTCCTCTAAGGTTCGATCGTTTCCGCCTCACGCAAGCGCGGACAGTCCACGAGGGAGGGGATCTGGCAGGAAAAACGGTTTCAGGGAAAGAAGACATCACCGTCAGATCGCGCAGGGAAAGTGAGTCCTAGGGCTAATCGCGCGGATCATGGTAGTGGGGGGGAGAAGCGGGACATCCGAAAGAGGGGGTATTAAACAAGCGCCAGAAAGACGCGCGCGACAGATGCGTAGAGCGTGCTTCTAGATCCTAAAGGAAGCCATAATAAGAAAGACGGAGAGTTAAAGCGCTGGTAGTAGGAATATTCGAGGGCGGAAAGGAAGAAGGAGCAAAACTGTCGAGATGTTTCGAAGAAAAAAGAGAAGAACAAGTAAAGAAAGGAAGAAAAAAACCCGATCTGTCTTTCGCAGGAAAACCGACTCAACCGGACTCCCTGTCGATGGAAGGAGTTTAGACGTATCATCGCCACTACGGAAAAACCTCGTCCGAAGAAGAAAGGAAAAAGTGCGTTCAAAAAAAAAAGGAATGTGTAAACGGAAAAAGGGGAACATCGTGAGGCGATGTGCTCAGAAAAGGGGGGTATTGGGCCGCGACAAAAAATGACAAAGTCCGACCTGCTCAAGTAAAAGGGACTGTCCGTCGAGGGGGGGCTGTAAACAAAAGCCGGAAGGGAGAGCATTAAAACGGACTTTCTCATGAGGGACCGATTGCGGGGTATTTGGAAAAAAGGGATATGGACAGCTAGGGGACCATCAAAAGAAAGAAAAGAACCCCGATCCTTCCGCCACCATCCGCCAGGAACTTGAAGGAATTCATGAACAAAACGAAAGAGAGCAGAGGTTTTGGTACCGATCAAGAAAGGGGTTGGACTTAAGGGGGAGACCACAGGTCATGACCACGAGAAGGGGACAAAGAACCGAAAAAAAAAGGTCCAGGTACGCATGAGACCTGTTCGCTAATGAGGAAGTTGGGTTGCGCAGCTGGAACTGTGGGAAAGTGCGGTCACGGGACGGAAAAAAGGATCCCGGGGGATTGCCAGGGATGAGAGAGGGAAACCTGGGAGCCATCATGCCATTGGGAGAATAAGCTAACGCGGCGACACGGCTCCTTTTTTTGGGGGACACCGAATCTATCGCTGTTCCAAGACCCCAAGGAGGAAGTGATGTGCTGAAGGGAAGGGATAGGAGGCTCGACAAGAACAATCGAAGGTCGCGGGGCGAGTTTTAGCCTATAGAACGCGAAGACGGAGAGGGCGGTAAAAACCCTGACCGACAGGAGCCCCAATGTGGAGTAGGTACAAAAGCGAGAATGCTCGACGCCCTGACGATCAAAGGGAAGACTTCATCGGCAGGATCGTTCGCGGTGGGCAAAAAGCCGAGGAACGAACAAGCAACCAAGACATGATAGCGACTGGCCGGCTAAGGAAAGGTCATCAAGATAAGAAGCCACATGCCGGATGCGAGACGGCGATCTGGGCTGGAGCGGAACTGAAGATGTGAGAGAAGGGGTACCAGAAATAAAGGAAGTGATCCATAACCCCTGGCTCGGGGAAAGGAAGGATTCGGACACAGTGCCGAAACGTGAATCCCGAAGCATAGGGTGAAAGGGAAGGACGCAAGGAAACGACCCTGGAAAAAAATAAAGTAAGGTCAAAAGGGGGCAAAAATCTAATGGGACAACCTTGTATTATTTCTGAAGTAGGAAAGATAGGGTCAGAGGCGGTCGCCAGGGGTTGTCAAGGTTTGGGTTCTTCTTCACAAAAGAGAAGGGGAGTAGAAGGACGACAAGACGGCGTAGATAATCGGAGAAACAACAAAAAGGGAATAAAAGGGGATAGACGCTAGGTGTTCGGAAAGTCTAAATACAAGGGAGACGGGGTGAAGCAGCACCATCCGATGCCAACGGCGAAAAATCGAAAAGAGATCGCCTGATCGAAATAACAAATGAGAAGGGAAGCAATAAAAGTCGTGGAGAGGAGGAAAGCTGAATGTGGAAAGGGGGGAGTCCCGGCGAAGGGCCGGGAACCGATTCTTACGTGTAGTCACTTTCTGCACTGGTCAGAGAGGTCAAAGTCCGCGCCATGGGTGGTAGGGAAGACACGGCACCGGAGGACCACGGAGATACAAAAGTCTTCAAAACAGGCGCAAAGAGGGAATATATCCAAGGGGGAAAGGATATAGAAGGAACGTTTGCCTGTCTCACAGTCACGAGGACGCTAGGAGGGGGGAGGGCAACTAAGAGAACGCGGAAAAAGGGGCGAGACGGCGTGAAGGCCTTCCTCGTGAGGAGTCAGGCGTCGAGCATAGAGCGGGAAGAATCCACATTGTGCTCGAAAAGTTGTTTCCGCCGCAAGAGGGAGCTAGGATAAGGATAGGGGGCAAAAGGCAAAATCCCCGATCAAGTCAGACCGAGGAATACGCCGACGAGACGATCGGAGAAACTTAAACAAACCCTCAGACGAGGTAGCGGAAACGACTGATAGTCCGTGACCAAAAAAAAGGGAGCCGGGTCGCCGAGGGTCCAGCTCTCCCTTCAACCGGCCGATTCTTCGGAAAGGCAATCAGCAACAGCATTTACAGGAAAAAGGATAAGGGCTACCTGCCACGTGAAGCGGCAAAAAAAGGGCACAGGAAGATACCAAAACGGCAGGCAGGGAAAAAATGTCGCAAGGAGGACAAGGGCCAAAAAAAGGAGGGCTGGAACGTCTGGCGAAGGCCCGGGATAGAAAACCTCACCAAATAGATAGGAATTACCAACAGTACGGCGGCGGTTTTGAAGCCAGTTAATCCTCGTCCAGCGTATAGGCGGGAGTGATTTAGAAAGGATCGGGTCGAAGTTGAACTAAAAATCGGATAGGCACAAAGAGCAGTAGCTAAGAAAGGAAATGCCAAAAGAACGTGCGCTTCTAAATTCCAGGGTAAGAGAGACAGTACGGCGAGGGCAGAAAAAACAGCGGACGATAAAGAACAAACCCGTATAATTTCGGACAAAGCAAGAAACTATGAGAGGAAAAAGGACCCCTGCGGCGCAAAACCTCGGCCGCACAGGGATCAGGCTTTCCTAAAGCTCCACATCCGGGGCGGGCACAAAAAGAAGAAACTGATTGCGGAAAAGAGGGGAAAAAAAAAGGTTTCGGCGGCTCTGATCATGAAAAAAAATAAAATCGATGGCGGAGTAAGGGGGCAGAAAAAGGGACTCCGTCCAGCCCGATCAGAGTGGGAAGGGGGAAGGGTGCATGAATTAAACTCGGACTGGCAAAGGCGCCCTATCCGGGTGATCAAGGGAGTCTTTAAAGCAAGAGGAAATCACCGAGGGGAGGGAACCGAGAGAACGGGAGGCGTCTGCGGGGGAAAGTTGGGGGACTATCTCGCCGCCACGTCTCTAAAAGAGGGGTCATCCGCGGATTGAACAGAGACGAAGCCAGGACGTCGGATTAGAGATAAGGATCGGAGGAGGAAGGGACGCGAAGAAAAAAGAGCAATAATTGGACGAAGGAGGCCGCGAACCTCAAGAGTGTCGGAAAACACCTATCTGCCGTTGAGGGAGGAGGGAGGAGTTAGGAACATAGACGAGATATCTACCCGGCTTGAACTGGGAATCGAGCTTGCGGAGAAGAAAACTCTCGAAAAGGAAGCTAACGGATTTGGATGTGAATGGCAAGGGGGGGGAGGCCGGTTGGTAAAGGGAACGAAATGAACTCTCATTTTTCTAAGGAGATTCGCCGAGGAGCGCGCGAATGCCGCGCAGATACAAAAACATCGACGTGCTGGAACTGGCAAAAGAGCCGATACACATACTTTACCAGGAAAGAAGTTCGCGGAGCAGGGGGAACGGGGGAAAGCATAGCGCCTGGTTTGGCTGAGACATGCTTCAGCCAGACATCGACAAACAAAAGGCTCTCCATATGCCGCCTGGCGAAAAAAGCCTGTCCCTGATTTGATACGGGAAGGGAATGTGCGAAGGCTGACATACTTTATTCCTCTGGACGTAAAAAAGGGGAGCTGCAGGCTGCATACACCTGTGGAGGAAACCGTTATGCGGGACAGACCGCTCGCAAATTGAGGGCCCCAAAAATCACTGATTCTGGCGCGCAGGAGAGGAAGATCCGGGGGGAGATCAGGGAGAGGTGCTCTCATCAGGATCTCTGTGACTCTGTTCTAGATGGAGGGCTTTAGGTCACGGCGTCTACAATAATTGGGGGAAAAGAAAGAAAGAGTGAGGGGACAGCATTTGGACGCCGCCGGCAGCCGGGAGAAACTTCACCAGGGAAAAAGCGATTCCCTTGAGGCGACCGGGGAGATTAGGAAAAATAGCAGGGCTCTGGGAGTAAATTGTGCAGAACGGGCCTCTCCGGGCCACTACGGAGGTTCGGAGAGGGGCGCGCAAATTCGAGGGGGATAGGCAGCTTCTAGCAATTTGAGAAAGGAGGCTATCAGCCCACGCGCGAAGCTGGGAGTCAAGAAATTCCGGCAGAAACCAACCGCCTGGTTCCGGGTCGCGACCAAATCAGATCGAAGAATCGTTTTTACCTTCGACGGCAGTCAAAAAGGCCGCCGACACAGGCGGCACAAACCCAATGAACGCGCTAACGAACCACGCGGACGAGCAAATTTCATCAATCCAGAGGGCTTGTCCAGTCTCCCTCTAGGGTGGGACAAATACCGGCAGAAGGGGCAAGATCGGATACCGACCCAAAATCCCACAGCCGCGACCAGAAAGATCTCCTGTTAATGTTGACGAAAAGCTCAGGAGGGGAGGCAGACCCAAAACCCAAACGCCGTGATCGTCACTCCGGGATGCGAATGGCGGTGAACTATAAGAGGCTAAAAACACAGACAGCGCGCACAGAGAAAATAGGAAAACTGCAAGCTAACCACGCGCGAGGTTAGACAAGAAAAAGAAGGAATTTCTAGATAGGCGCTCCGAAGCCAAAAAAGAAGAGGAAGGAGAAGGACGAAACCAAAGATGGAAAACCGCATCCAACCAACTTAGCCTCAAGTCGCACGCCGGAAACATCGCGCTCATCGCAGGAAGTGATGGTAGACCCAGAAGAAAACCAACATGCGACTTCCACAGTCCGGCGAGACCGGGAGAGGTAACCAAAAAAAACGCGACGAAATGCAAGGATTCGATGAAGGAAGGCACAGTCCGGGGGGCTGAAAAAGGAGGGAAGGTGGGGGCCCAACCAACCCGGCAGCGGCGAAAGTTCCAGCCTGAATCC
>Ga0179593_1536147_pt1 | contig 10181 bp, 16 predicted proteins | sample CZODoug2_1_08_16_FD_185931 | JGI IMG/M metagenome (GOLD analysis project Ga0179593, IMG submission 185931) | Vadose zone soil fungal communities from Angelo Coast Range Reserve, California, USA - CZODoug2_1_08_16fungal (PacBio error correction) | ecosystem: Environmental > Terrestrial > Soil >...
AGGGGGGAGCCCGCCGCAATCTCTAAAGATTTCGGGAAAAAGCACAATGTGGATTGGTACGCGGATCGCTTAAATACTCCGAGATCCGCTCAGCGCCCGCGTAGACACAGGATGTCAGCTCATGCCTCAAAAGACCTTCGCCCTGAGAAAGGACTTCCACCTACTCAAGAAGGCAAACCATCGCAGGCATCACATTTCTAACGGGACGTCCCCCGAAGTGCGAAAGGACCGATGCCGGCAATATGAATTCTAAAAACGAGAATCTCTCCATGAAAGAAAAGGGCCCCATCGTTAAGCGGTGCAAAAGGAAAAAAGTCTTTCTTCTGCAAGCAAAACAAGAGGATCTCTCCGCGCACCCGACCTTCCCGCCTCTGTGTGAGCGATCTAAGGGGGGAAGCGAAAGGGTGAAATAACAGCGCAAACTTCCCGAAGGGTAATCCCAAACACACAGCCATGGTTAAGCACGCGTACTTCGTTCCCCAAAGTTCCTGGTTCGCCGCCGATAAGACCCAGCTTGCCTTATAAAAGGGGGAAGATGTCCGCTGTTCAGAAAAGGAATCCTCAATGGTGGAGGAATAAAAGAAGGACTGGCATATCTCTGCATGGTCCGGAACACAAGCAATTCCATTTGCTCGAGCCAGGGAGACTAGTAAGCAGACGGCCGTAAAAAAGATTGAGAGGGGGGGGCGAAAAGGGCGCCAGGAATGTCGTGCCGAAGAAGAAAGCTGGCCGTGAAGCGAGATAAAAAGATCGACGAGCGCAGTTTGTTTAACGGGTCTGGACGAAACTCATGTCAACGCGAGAGCAGTGCGCCGAAGAGAAAAATTAAAAAAAGAGGCACCAGAAGGGGTCGCCTCAAGAACCAGCTCCGTCGAAACTAAAAAGGTACCCAAACCAAAAGAAGTCCCGGGAACCAAGAATTCCTGCTTCGAAGAGAGAAACGATGCTGTTCACAACCGCCGTCTCCCCATAGGGTGGCAAGTTGGCGTGGCGAAATGCATGCAGAGCAATCAGAAGCTTCCGTTAAGAAGGGCAACATGGTAGCACATGACTGGCCGCCCGCATCACCACGCAAATAGTCGAAAGCAGCTCCTGTCACAAGAAGAACGGCAACGGAACGGAACATGCTACCCAGTACCTCGGTAAGAATAATCGGGGACAGGCGCCCATTCTATAGGCTATGCTAAAAAAACTGGGAAAATCCATATTGTGGGGAGGAGATTTCAAAATGAAAAAAGGAAGGGAGACAGGTAATGATTTCCCTGCGGGGAGTGAAAACACCGTGTTTTTTGCGTTGAGGGAAAGTGAGAATCGATGTCGGGAATCGGCGCGCACTGAAGATGGGGACTCGATAGCGTCGCAAACTAGATGCAAAGTAGAAACTGTGCGTTTTTGATGAAGGATAGTTACGAATCTATCCTATAAGCCTTCAGGGCCCACGACCGCAGAATCTCGGCCCATGCAATCAGTAATGCCCATGCAGATGTCTCGGAAAGGAAGAAAACGTCCTCTAATCAACGCCGAGTGAACGGCAAGAAAAGGACCGGGGGCGCACGCCAGTGAAGCAATAAAAGAAAAAAGAAGCAATAAACAAAAAACGCAGCAAACCCCATCCCTAAGGAAGTGGGACGCGATGGTTCGAGCTAAGGAAGGGAGAGGAAAAGAGAGAGAAAAGAGGAGGAAAAAAGCAGGAAATGGTGGGGTTGCTGATGTTGATGGGGTTTATTTTTGAATCACCTTTGCGGCGCACAAAAGGTTTGACCGTTAAGGAATGGACTGGGGAGAGAAAGTTGTGAGGGAGGAAAAGCGGAACGCTTTTCAATCTACTGAAATCGTCATTGGCACCGGATGCTTAAGAGGGCACGGTGGTCCTTAGAGCATCACTTAAAAAAAAAACGAAACCGGGGGGGGAAAGGACCTGATAGCAGCACTTAGAAGAGTTGGATCCCTAAATGAGCATAAGACGCCGCTATCGAGTAATTAGTCGGCCTCCGCAAGACCAGCGATATTTCCCTAAACGCAAACCACGGTAACAGCAAGGAACGAGAGCGATTCCGTTGATGGAAAAGCGCAGTAAATAAATCTGACGTTCTCCTAAGGGCCCTCGCCTAGGATATGCATGGGCGCAAAAGGGTCTGTCGCGCCGAGAAGCAGAAAAGCATGTTCACGTCCGTTGAAGAGGAATTGTGCGGAGCCTTCTGGGGGACGAGAATCCTTTGCGTGGTGAAACGAACAGGACGTAAAGGGGGATAGAAGGGAGGTTCGTCGTGAGGGAATGGGGTTATTGGAAAAAGGCAGATCACGCCACGCGGAGCGATGGGGATAAGGCGGCGGTGCTGAAGGAAACGTGGAGCGAATGGGAACGAAGGGAATGAGCCGGGAGAGCGACCGGGGGCTTATTTCAGGAAAGGGGCTACATCCGAAAAACGCGCCAAACCTCCAAAAAACACCACCCCCAAAAAACCGAACACCACAAAAAAAAACCGCCACAAAAAAAAAAAAAAAAAGGGACTGCTACAGCAGGGAATTTTCGCCGAGAAATGCGCACTGCATCTCCGAGGGAACAGGAGTTTCGTCCAAAAAGGCAGGGTAAAAACTTAGAAAAGGGGGAAAAAGTTTGCAGGGGGCAGCCCGATCGCTGGAAGGAAAGCGCACTAGGCACGAGTCGAGACTGGGGAGAAAAACGAAATCCCGTCAATAATTGTTTTTAACAGTCCTAACCTGCGGAGGGGACGCGAAGTGTCAAGGGGGAATTGCTGGGAAAGCCAGAGGTAGCTATGCCGGCAGCAGGTGTTATCAAACAACGATCAGCCGTTGTTAGAAAAGACCGAAAAGAAAGCGGTGGAGCGGAAGAGCGGCGTCGCAACAAGAGGGGGATGTTCGGACGAATGAAAGGAGGTTGGGAACACATTGCTTTTGGGGGGGGATTCAAAGAGGAAAAGTGCGCGCGTGAAGTTCGCTGAAGATCGGCAGTAAGACCAGAGGAAAACGGCTGGGCGCAGACGGAAGCGCGGACTGTGTGCAGGGGGCATAAGAAAATACTCGCTGCATGGCTTTTCGAAGAAACGAGGGGCGAGCGTCGAAAAGGAGAGATATCGGTTAGAGTTGACAAAAAAAAACCGGACGAGCGGGCAGAGGGAGTCCCAATTGTGATACCTGAACTGGCGATGTTTGGCTGTAGATGGATGGTTGAAGTTCTCGAGGTCAGGGCGGCCGGTCAGAAGCGGCCATTGGCGCTCCGGACAAGAGAACTGCGGGATTATTAAGGACGCGCCATGGATAAGGACCTAGAGAAAAAACTCGTCTCTCGAGAGTTTGCCGGAAGAATTGATCTTCTCAACAACCAGAAAAAGGTAGATAAACTTGGTAAAACGCTCGGCGACGAGTCGGAAAGTAGCCGGTCCGTTTTTCAGGGGGAATGCGCGAAAAAAACGCGAAAAAGGTGGCAGGCGGCTCACGCCCGCGGCGCTAAAAAAACAGAATCTTCCGACCTGGCCGCCCGCTCGATCACCGGGAGGGAGACTTCACCATCGCGCCGCAATACGAAAAAAAGCCTGAATGACATTCTCCCCCAGAAAAAAAGTGGAGGAAGTCATGAAGGCGGCGTGATTTCTACAACTCCCTGATAATAACATCATTCCCCTCCTCAAGCCCACGCGTAATCGTTGGGCGAAAAGAACCCCCCGAGGGGAGGAGGCAAAAATCAGGCGATCAGATCGGTAAAAAGAAGACTCCTTTTAGTATTACTAGAGATCCGAAGAGCAAGCGAAAGGTGCAATCACCGCGAAGATAGCCTTGGTTAATCTCCCATCCAAAAGGACCACCAGCACGCTTACTACGACCGAATCCAGCCGTTGCCTTGGGGGGGGAAACAGAAGGGGCTCTTCCGCACTCAAAGAAGGTAGCCCACCGCTCGAGGAGGCAAGAAAATCGACCAAAGTCGAGAGAACAAAAATTTCCTGCCGGCAATAGAAGGGGACCTTTGACCAGCATTCCCCATTGAGCCCTTGAACTCTCGCACGAGCAGGTTCCAGGCCGTAAAAGAGAAGAGAGTTTAGCGGTATGAGAAGGAAGTTGCGCAGAATGTCGCAAAAAAGCAAAAAACTGGAGTGTGCAAGCGATCTGGGGGGGAAACTTCGAACGCCAGTTTTTTAGGACGGGGTTATTCTGGAAGAACTCATTCCCCCTCGGAGATCAGTGCGCCTCGTCAAATAACCAGTCCCGGAGACCAGCCCATTGGGTGTCCGCCCAGCAAGCGCTCCGTGCGGAAACAAAAGTACCCGCTTCCCGACCGGCTCATTACCGTCGCATGAGTGAAGGAAATCAACGAAGTCAAAAAGGGGGGGACCCTGTATCACACTGCGCTAGTTGAAAGAAGATCCGCATAAAGCAATAAGGAAATAACGCTGGGCAAGGTCCCACGACGAAGCAGAAAACTTATATCACAGAGGAATTACACGACGCCCAGGCATCACCACGCGGATCTCAGTCCCGCCATCAAAAAGGACATAAAAAAATCCTCACAGGGGGGCTGACGGAAGGACGGGTATCCCCAGTCCTCACGGTCGTCAGAGCGTTTCGCAGCGAAAAACTGGCAAGATGAAAGGGGGCTAGGTAATGGGAGAACGGCAAATGAATGTCAGGGCGATTTGACAAACCGGGGAAGCGCTCTCCGGAAGGAGGAAGGGTTAATGAACACCGGGGTTTGCTTTTAGTTGATCGCTTCTTGCGGGGGGGGCTGCGCCGAATGGGGGAGACGATAGCGGCGCAAAGGAACTCATCGGGAGCCAGGGAGGTAGGGGGAAACTTGTCACGTTTTAGGGGGGGGGGACGCGATCCAGGTTACGCGCGCATCAGGAGCTGCCTAAGACCACAGGAACCGCCGTTAAAGCAAGGGCGGAACATGAAATGACGATTTTAAGCCCGGGGGGAAAAGTGCCGCTGGGGAAAAAAACTTACTCTCCCCAGCCGACGTGGAAGCACACGGCAAACAGACGCCGGTGCTCCGCAATGTGGAAAAAAAGAACAATCACACACCGAACACACAATCACACTGCTCGCCTAAGGGGAATGCTTATCCTCAAAAAAGGAGGGGAGGAACAGGGCTCTCATGAAGGACGAGCATTGTAGGGGGGCTGCGGAGGGGTGTGATTGGTTTTAGGGGATATTCACCTTGCGCGGGAAGGTATGGTTTGCGGTGAAAAAAACGGCGTGGACTGGGGAAGAAGTTTTGTTTATTCGGAAAAAAAGGACCGCTTGACAAAAGAGGGGGGGAAATCGTCAATTTCCTGGTCCGCCGAGGATTGGAGGCGGTGGGCCCTTACGCGCTCTATCGGAGGTAATGGAAGGAACATTTTAAGAGGGGTCAGTAAAACAAAAGTACCGACACTTGCAAGCCCGAGAAGAAACGCCGCTAGGGAATTACTAAGAAGAAAAGGGGCCGATGCCAGCATCGGGACTTCCTACAGACCAAAGGTGTTCAGTAACAGCAGGAGAGGGAGCGATTTCCGAACCCTTTTGGAAAAAGAAAGATGATGTGCCGACCTATGTTGGACTCGCCTATACTGCAGATGGGCGCGGGGGACAGATCTGCTGACGCCGCAAGAATGGGGCGAAGTCCGTCCGTTGCAGGAGCGCAGCCGGCTGGCGGCGAAATCTTGCAGGGACCGACGGCTTCTTAAACCAGTGCTATCATTAGGTGCGTCGAGGGGAGGGGAGTGGGCTCAGCCACGAGGCATTATCAAGAAAAAATGCAGAATTTTATACCGAAAAGTAAAGACATAGCAGGGAGGCGTCCTTCTTATGGTAAGACCGGGGCGCGTGAAGGAAGGACAGGCTTTATGTTTGAGAGAGATGTGCCTTGGGGAGAAAGGGCTGGCCTGAAAAAAGGGGGGTTTTTACTTGGGGGGGTCGACGAAAAAACGCACGGCATCTCCGATGGGACAGGAAAAAGAAAAATACCGGAAGTTACCCAACTTCGACGAGAGGTAACCGATCGCCCGATCGAGGCCAGCGCCACTATGCAAGAAAGAACCAATTCTTTCTCAAAAGGGTGCGGGAATCAGATAAAGATAGGGGGGGGACCTGCCGAACCTGCGCACCTAGTTAGACTCGAGCAAATTGGATCTGGGATGAAAAGGAAGAGAACATGTGATTGTTTCTTCGCCAAAAGGGGGGAGAGACGGTGGATTCTAAAAGGGAACATCGCCGCGGTTTGAGAGGGAGGCGGAAGAGAGAGAAAAAAACCAGTAACGCTGGATTTCGGACAAGGGCTGGGAATTGCTTTGAGGATGAAAGGCGGCTTTCGCGCGGTGTGGCTGCCGAAGTGAGGGAGCAAGTACTACCAGAGGGTCCGGGCGTTAAGGAGAGAGAGGAGAGGGGTGGGGCGTTGGGGGCATAAGAAGACGCTGAAAAACTTGGAGGCCACCATTAAACGGAGAGGGCTTTCATTGGAAAGGCATATCGTAGAATCACAGCGGTAGGTCAGAGGGAGTCTTAGAAGGGAAAGAGTCCCAAGTGGAGAAAGGAAAACGGACGATTGTTTGCGAAGGGGGCAGTCTCACACGGGCGAAAGGGGGCCGGTCGGAAGAGGCGGACGCTGAGGTGCGGCTCCGGCCGCGGGAGGGGCAGGACCTGTCGGGATTAGCGCCGATGGGAGGGCGGAGAAGGGAAACAGAAAAAATAAAAGGTTTCTAAAGGAAGAGAAATCGAAGATATGGTTCGGAATCCCGAAAACAAAACAACAAAGATGAGTATTAAAGAGAAAAGACTTGGGCTTTCCGCCGGCAACTCTCGAGAGAAGAAGTCCGTGCAGCACAAGGAAAGGAAGTTTTTCCTCAGACATGGCTCGCCCGCCACAAAAAAAAACCCGATAGTTCCTCGGCCCAGCGCAAGTCAGGACAGAACAGCTGCAGCGTCAGCTCTTAAAGGGCCTACCTGACCTCCGATCAAAAGCGGGAGACTCAAAAAATAGGAAGAACTACCGCAAGATCAATTTCTCCAACAGAAACGAAGTCCGTGCAATACGAGGCGGGGAAGAGGATTCTACAAACGATAATCCGTTCTCTCAAAGAGCGCTCCGCCCCATCGGTAATCTGGGGGGGCGAAAAATCCACTCCTCAAAGGGGTATGCCAAAGCAAACACATTCCGCAGAAACTAAGGTCAGCCCCGCCCGTAACAAAAAGAAGGAGCTCAGGATAACGAATCTTCAGCGATCAGTCTCTCCACGTCCAATTGTTAATTATCCCAAAGAAATGTTCCCCCATCACAAATTCAGTTGAAAAAAAGGGGAACTTGGGTTGCGGAACCAGGCTCTTTTGGAAAGATCCACAGGCCACCGCTTCGATGGGGGGGGGGACTTCGAGAAATCCACCGGACCCGGCGGATCTTTGGGGAAATCACATTGTCTGCCGAGTAGCGACTGCAGGCCTTGACAATCAGGCACCTTGACCTGAAAAAAAAGGGAAGCAGGGAAAAAGTAAAACTGGGCAAGAGGGGAAATTGCGCACCTGCAGTTTCGCAAAGGAGGTGCCGACGTTCCGGGGCAAGGGCCGTGATGCCGTCAGCGAATCGGGAAACTTCTGAGAGGGTGAAAAGGAAGGGATACTGGAACAAAAAAGGGGCCCCCTCGTAATGAAAGGGAAAGAGGAGACGTAAATCCCAGGAAAGACCATGTTTGTCGCCCGAGAAAAAGCTCCACTCGCGCTAAACATAGAGGGACACTCGGAACAGACCCAGAATTACCTTAAGAGAGCCTGCGCTCACGTGTGTCCTTAAAGGGGGAACGCCGGTCTCCCCATCTCGCTAGTTGCAGTTGACATCCTGCCTCAAGAATCAGCGGAGACATCAAAAAAGTCCCTCCGACGAAAAACCGGTCAATGTAGCACAGGGACTCAAAAACCGTAATAAATCACCTACAAAATAGTGGCGACCGCCAGCATTCTAAAGAGCTCCTGCCCGCAGCGGGTCAATGCCCGCTGCATATCAAGCGATCGGTTTTGGGAAAAAAACGCGCCCATGCATATAAAAAAGGGGGGAAAAAGGGCGACATGATTACAATCCATACTTAGGAATTTCCAAACGGTAAAAAATAAAACTACCCTCAAGGAAACTGCTTTTACTGGAAGGTGTTTTAAAGAGGAAGGGACTCGGGGCTGGGATCTCCCGAATAATTACTCGATAGCAAAAGAGCGCATCGGATTCAAGTGAGGGTGCAGGACATTGTACTGGGGAGGAAAGAGGATAGGGGGGAACTGAGAACCGGGGAAGACGCGGAGTCAGATTTAACACCGACAGACCGTTTATCCATGGAGAAAAAGGGAATGACGATGGCTTAAATGAAAAGGCTTATCCTCTTAGGACTGAAGAACGTCTTCCCCAGGAAAGAGCGGTTCATCCCAGAGAAGAGAATGCAGGCGCCTCAGGTAAAAGGGAAAAACCAATCAACAACCCGCCTCCAGCAAACAAGTCCCTGCTCTCGGCAGTCCGTCAGTAAGCGATTAGTAAAACTCTCACAACAACAAATGGAAAAGGAGAGAGAGAACTCCTCGGGGGAAAGAAGGGATGTTTTTGCTGTCTGAGGGGTGGATTTGGTTTATTGGCTGCCTTCACCCGGCAAAGGAAGACTTATTGGGCCGTGTGATAAGGGACGGGGAAGGTTGGGGGGAGGAGACGACAATTAAAGAAACAAGGCATCTACTGAAATCTGAAGTAATGGGGCCGCGATGGCTTACCGGGGTGGTCCCTGAAGGCATAGCTCTGCTTAATGGACCGTAACCTGGATAAAGTTCATAAACGTATCAAAAAACAATACTGCAGACGAGAACAGGGAGCGAAGGGAGGATTACTATTCGGAAGCGATCAAAGACGAAAAGGCACTCACTCAAACCCCGGGGGTTCAGAAAAGGAAGCCTGAAAGATTTCCGGAAAAAAATAATCCAGAACGGGGAAATGGGGGAGGTATCCTAATTTTCGGGAAGATACTGCATATACGCGGGAAACAAGCGGACCGCCAGGGAGCGGTACTAAAAGCATGTGAAAGAGCGGATTGGGGTCCGGGGATAAAGGGGGGACAAAGATACGTGCGTGGTGGGAAGGGGGCGGCGTAATCGTGAGTCAGTGCCGAAGTGCGCGGGAGGGAACCGCAGTGAAGAGGTTGACTCCAGATGAGGGAAAGGAGGCAGGATCAAGCCACGCGAAGAAGGGGGAAGCGTGCAAGGAAAAGCAACGTTTATTCGAAGAAAAAGCGAAAGGTATGATCCGGGCGCGGAGGGAGGCTGCTTTTAGCCGGGGCGGGGCGCGGGGAGACACATGTGCGGAACACAGGTTCCGGGTTTCGCGAGAGACAGAAGCAGAAACAGGGGGGACAGTAGTTTCTTCCATAATAAAAAGGAAAAACTGCGCTCGAAGGCAGTCGCCCGATGCGGGAGGAAGGGCCAGAAAAAAGGCCGTGCGTGCACACATGGAAGCAGTTGCGCATCAAAGCCATAGTCCAGGGAGAAACCTCGCTACCTATTTGCTCTAACGCGAGCAAAATGGAATTGCTGGAAAAAGGCCCTGCAGAGCTAGTCCGGCAAGGATGTGTATTCGCCAAAAAAAGGGTTGAGGAGACGGGTGAAAAAATCGAAGACCGCGACATCGAAAGGAAAAGAAAACAAGAGGAGCGTTAAAGGGGATCGTCGCACCAGGGAGGTCCGGACAAGTACGCGTGCGTGGAGGTGCGTTTTGGATTGGGATTAGGGGAGGGAGCTCGTGGATTCCCCTGAGGAATCGAGCAGTACTACCAGAGGCGGGAAAAGAGACGGAGAGTAGCGGGGGGGGGGGGGGAAAGGCGGAAATGAGGGGAACAAACATATTACTCTCGGCTGAGCGCGAGCGGCAGAAGAATATCGTATTATCAGGAAGTGTAGATCACAGCAGGGAACGGGGCATATGCAGAAGAAAAGCAAATCGGCGCTAAAGTGATGGAATGCGATGTTTTGGGGTATTCGTCTGATGGGGGAGAGTAGCCCGCGGTGATCTAGAGGGCGGGCCTGAAAAAGCGGCAGGCCTGTGGAAAAAGGAAAAGGGGCCTGAGGCCGCGACTGGACGGGGGTAGAGGGGGACGCCATGTCCTAAGTATAAAAACGGACCCTACATTGGGCTAAGAATCGTCGCTCGAAGATGAAAGGAAGCCCAAGTT
>Ga0179593_1351008_pt1 | contig 10180 bp, 7 predicted proteins | sample CZODoug2_1_08_16_FD_185931 | JGI IMG/M metagenome (GOLD analysis project Ga0179593, IMG submission 185931) | Vadose zone soil fungal communities from Angelo Coast Range Reserve, California, USA - CZODoug2_1_08_16fungal (PacBio error correction) | ecosystem: Environmental > Terrestrial > Soil >...
TAGGAAAAAATCCCAGGGAACGACTATACTAGTGCCGGGTCTTCGACTTAAGTTTATCAAGATCACTTGGGGAAATAGATCGCAGCAAAAAAAACCAAATGCCCCTTCTAAAGGGCAAGCTCCTGGCTTCCCCCATCGGGGGGGGGAAGTGATGTCGTCGGATGATTACTGTCAGTACTAAGCCGACGATTACCGGGGCGGCAGTGAGTCTTCAGGAAAAGCCGGAAGGGGCTGGCTTACGATGGTAAGGTCTGGGACGTCGCCATTCAGGCGGCGTGCGAGTACTCATGGTCTTAGGGTGCCATGGCTTTTTGCGAGGTCGGCGTGCCAGACTACGTCGCTGTGTCTCGCCAGCACTATTCGTGAAAGGCCGCCGTAAACCTATTCATGGACCAGGTCTCGCGCATGCAGAAATGTTGTGAAAGCTCAGGGTCCTTCTCTTGGGAGGAGAGACAAGGAAGGAGAATAGTTTTGGGGGGCAAGGAAAAAGTCCGAAATTATCGGCTGGTGGCAAAGAGACCTGCGGACAAATGCGGTCTATAGAGCCGTCTGGGTGGGGGTGAAGTGTCTTTTGAGTTAGGTGCGAAAAACAACATTCTAGGGGCCTTGGGAAAGGTTGAGCGGATGGCTAGTGACAAAAAACGACACGTCAAACAACGACCTCCACAAAAGGAAGGGAGTTAGGTGCCCAATCTGTCCGAGAGCTTAAGCATGTCCAAATGGGGTAAGGTGTAGAAGGTGAATGGGAATAGTTGTCGGAAGGGGTCAACGGGGGAATATCACGAAAAGACAGGAGGAGGTCCAAGGAGGGGAGAAAACTTGGGAGCTGGCCGGGCGATTTGGTTCGCCGAGCATTTCAGGAGCACACGGGGAGGCGCGTGGTTAGGAGGGCCCAGGGCTTGTATGGAAATTCAGGGAACGTTTATATGCTGGGTGAGGCCGTACGGGGCCAAAAAACCAGGCTGAGATAGGGCTGCGACGGGGAAAACGGTTTGTAGAGGGGGGCGATGCAGAAGTAAGTCCCGCACAAAAGGGTTGCCACTAGTCCCTACGGCGAAGGAAAAGCGGGTGAGGAGTGGGAAAAAGTAGGGGTGTTTTTCGTATGCAAGTCCCCCTGCCTCAGGACGTTCCTGAGAACGGCTTGGGAGCGCGGTCACTGCAGGGGGCGTCTGGGTTACAGAGTCTCGCAATGCGCGCGAATGTCTCACCTTGCAACCAGCCCAGTCGTATTCGTACAGGGATGCTTGTTCGTGCTCCTTTTTATGTTCGATTGGGAGCAGAGCATTGGAGAAGATCCGGAAGCAAGGGGACCTACAGCAACTTTGACAAGGCCCGGTGAGGGGGGTCAAGCCAAATCTTCGAAGCTGTATGCCCACCACTGGGGATACAGGAAGGGGTAACACAGGCAGGCGAAAGCTGAGGCTGCCTGTGAAGAGGCCCACCAAAGAATAGGGAAGGATTTTCCAAGCACAGTCTCCAAGCCGAAAATGGGTTCAGTAGGACAGCTGGAACTCCGGGAATGCTAAGGCGGGACGGAGAGGTACTCCTCTGGGTAAAATAAATTTAGTAAAAAAGCGGAAACAACAAAATCGGGGACAAAATCGGAAAACCACGGGTAGGGGGCAACCAGCCGCCTTATCTAACGGTAGGTTAAACTGAGAACTCAAAGATCGTGGCTACACACGCCAAGAGAAAAGAAAACTTTCATAAAAAAAAAAAAAACTAACCATTTTCAAAGATAGAAAAGGGACGGACTGCAACAACGGGCAGAAGTCAAAGAGAGTGACAAAAGAAAGCATTTAATGGAGGGAAGAACGGGCAAATACGGAGAAAAAAGGCAGGGTTAAAAACTACTGGGGCGAGGTCAAGAAGCGCGGGAAATCGGAAAACATGGGGAAGCCGGGTGGGGGAGGGGGTTGGCGGAATTGAGAAAAGGTTTAGAGAAAAGTCACTGCCTATATAAAGTGGGCCGCGCGGGGGAGATGCAGGCTGCTGAACCTAACTGGGAAACACAACCGCTGAGCTGCAACAATGGAGGGTCGTCAAGAGATAGGAACTAGGGGTTCGGCACAAAAAAACTAGGCACAGAAAGCAAGCGAACTGAAAAAACTACATCGGCCGCTGAATTTTGAAACCAAAATCCAGGAGCAAATTTCAGTAGTACTACTGCGTGCACTATAGGAAGGAAGGTGGCAGCAAGCTTAAATAACAAACGCAGGCACTGCGGCAAAAAGCAGATACGGAACATCAGGTCGAGGCTTGAAAGAAAGAAATTGGGTTCGTGGCAAGGCCGAGGACCGAAAAAGACAACTAACTAAAACAAACTGCCGACGGTTTTAACTCGGTGCAGGACCTAGAGACCGGCAGAAACAACGGCTACTCCATCGCAGGGTGGACTGGGTAAGAACAACAAACCAGGGAACTCGAAGACAAGCAGACAAGGTGAAAAAAAATCGTGGTCGAAAGGCCCCGAGAGAAAAGGCAACCTTCATCAAAAATACGAACAAGACAGTCGGCAGACAGGAAGCTAACGCAAAAAAAAGGGGGAAAGAAAACACAACACACGGAGGAGGAAAGATATCGACCGTCATAGTAGGGGGCCAAACCTGTCCTTGCACAGGGCCTGGGGGGGAATAGACGTGAAGGGGAAGCGCAATCGCAACGGGTGGGTGTTCCACATTGCGGAGCCATGTAAAACAGGGGGCGCAAGGTGGTTGCCTGGCGGGAAAGAAAGCAATCAACACATTCCCCTGGGGAAATGTGCCGGGACCAAAGGAAGACAGGAAACCGGGGGTCAGGCAGGGGAGGAGAAGGGGTTGGCTAGGGCAAGGCATTCCAGAACGCAAAACGTTGTGGGGAGTAAAACGTGCAAACGAAAACTGTAGGGCAGAATGGGGAAGGAAAGTATACGGGGGGGGGAGGGGGGGAAACAGGAAAGCCTTAAGCGGCCGAATCGAAAAGGGGTCAAGCTCGAAGAGCGGGAAGGGGGTTGGGGGGAAAACGCGGGGAACGTGAATGTTTGTGGAATTGTCCAAGGTCAGTTGAAGGGGGAAAAGCAAAAAAGGAGACTTTTCGTGTACGGGGACACGCGGAGATCCTGGGGGAAAGCCTGCCCTGTGTCCGCTCAGGGGTGTTAAAGGGAGAACCAGAAGTCGGCAGAGGGGACACCGTTGGAAACGATATGGAAAGCTAACGGCAGCGGAATTTAAAAGAAGGTTGCAAACATTGAAGAAAAACCGGGAGTTCATGAACCTGGAGGGATTTGCTCGGGAAAGTCGCCCATCCAAAAAAAAAACGTCTCCCAGGTGGTAAGGGGGCATTCATGAATCGGTACAGAACAATAACTTGCGTGAGCGTACTCTTATTTTAACTTCGGACGGTGCTAAAATCACCGGTCGGAGAAACTTGCTAATTATTGGAAAATAATGTACCTTCTGGTTCAAGGGGAAAAATCTTCGCAAACACTCCACCGGGTCGTCAAGTACCCTACCTCAAAGGGAGCCTTGGGTTAGTCACCAGAAAGGGTGTGAACTATGGGGTTGGGCAAGAAAAGGGTTGTTTGTGTGGCCGAGGTCCCCCACACGGGTGAACCCCGTACAAGCGGGATTAAAGCGAATACGAAGGTCGGGTGGTCAAAAGCCGATTCAGAAGAAGCAATCGTGGGCCGCGTGTTGAGCGAGGGCTAGAACCGTATGAAAGGGGGGGGTGTGGGTCGCCACTCGGGGGGGGGTGATAAGTTCCAATAGAGAAGCAGTCATCTGCTGGGGCCCGGATCCTAAACCAAGTTTGGGGTGGAAGAACCCTAAGAGGTCACAGATGTGGTCCTGGAAAAAATCAAAGCCATGCTGTGGTCCTCGGTTGCAGGGTCTTCTTCCATCGGAGAGCCAAAAACAAAACCCATCCCCTCGCAAGGGGGGAACCCCCATCTTCCGACCGACGCATATGTGCGGGTCTAAATTTTGATCTTGGGTCTCACTGCGTCGGGGTCCACGAGCGCGACTAGCCCGCCACGAGCCCCATGCTTCCTCCCGTCCGATTTCATGGGCGTGTTTGAAAAAAGGAGGGACAACAAACACTAACCTTCTAAACTCACTCACATCCGTCAAAGTGGAGAGATGGCGGAAAATCGGTGGCTTTCAGGAGTCTTTGGGTAAGTGAGAGACAACGGGGGTACCTCTAATCACCTTTTCTTTTTGTTCTCTTCAGTGGTCTTCCAACTGCCGTACTGATCAACTTTAATGAAAGATCCCTGACACTCTGCTTCCACATCGCGAGTAGGTTGAATAGTGAGAAACAACTATCTTCAAAGCCGATAATCATCTCAAAAGCAGGGAGGAGGCTTATACAGTGAAACAGGATAAAAACTCACTTCAACGCAATCAAGCGGGCCAGTCCTTAAGATAACCTGTAAAAGAAGTTGACACCACGTTCGGCAAAGCTGGGGAAAGGGCTTCAGAACGGTGAGTTTTTGTGAAAGCGAGAGAAATGGAAAAGAAATCAATGAGACGTAGTAACTACAAAATAAACACATAGGGCCTGAAAAACCGATCGCCCTCCCTTCCCTGTTACTAGTGTCCGCGGGACAAGACTGAGTCGATCACGGTGGCTAAAAAAAACCTCAAAAAAAGACACCGCCTTCCTTGCTCACCAAAAAAAACAAAGTATGAGGCTAACATAGGGGGGGGTGAGCTATTGGAAGTTCAAAAAGCAGTCGGTCAGTCCAGCACAGAATCTGGACTTTTCTTCTAACAGATCCTCTTTATGGGAAGACAAGGGAAAAACTCCACCAGACACTCACCACGACGCTTAGTTACTTCTCTCCCAGATCCGCTCAGCTTCTTGTTCTCAAGTGGCCTGCCTCCGAAACCGAACTCTGACCCCTCCCCTTGCCCCTTAAAACGCAACCTTTTCCTGGCTTGAAAGGAAAGATCTAGAAATCGCACCTGAATCGGACTAGTCTTACTTCAGACTTCCATACTAATAACCGAGAGGCAAAGAATTAACCAGGAAGGGCAGAGGCTTAGCCTGTCTAAAGTTACAGACGGTTCTTTAGGCGGTCATTTCAACCAAAGTGGGGTTGTTCGCTTCTGACAGAAGGTAGGGGGGAACAGTACTGGGGAACGGGAGGGAAGACTTTCTAATTTTGGGCTCCCTCCTGCTAGAAAGCTTTGATTCTGGGCCCTCAGTTTTCCAGAGATAGCGTGATGAGAGGGGAATAACAGCTCAAACCCACCTCCTTGGACCTTCCCGTCGTTCCTGGACGGAGGTGCCGGCTCTTCTAAGCGCGGACTTGGACAATGGCAACCATTCCGCTGCGAATTAACCCCGACTAGCTATAAGCCAAAACTCGAAAAGAAAAAACTCTCCGGAGGTCAATACGCGACTCACAGGAATGCTGAGAAGGAACGGGCGGAGCACGGGAGGACGTGGTCAATCCTGGACCCGGCCATAACCGAACACACCAAAAGCAACGGGGGGTCTTCTCTGATGGACAACAACAAAAAACAAAAAAGTCGTGGGGAACCAGGGAATTCAACATGTCACCACTGCAACCAAGATGGAACAGGAAAAACACGGAAGTCAAAGGTACTGAGACAAAAAAAATCAAGTCTCGTTCGCGTGGGGTTGACGAAAAAACCAGGTAAACTGCTGATTCTGGCGAAACAGTCTGGAAAACGACAGCGATACCAAAAAAAAGAGTAACTGCGCAAATGATATGCAAAACACCTCAGCGAAAAGGAAAGCCACATGGAAAAAAAAAACAGGTAATGACGACCACACATCACCCGCCTACAAAATAACCAAAAAAAACTCGAATAACAGACGCGGAAGGATAAAAGAAAAGCAAAGGGGGGGACCCGACAGAAAAACCTGTCGCTCCTATGATGAAAATCGCGAAACATCTACAGGGGAAACCAAGAGAAGAGAAAAGGATCACGGCGCAGGACGGAGGTCTCCGGTTGAACAAATGAAGGAAAAGGGGCCGGGGGTATTGCAACGGGGGCGCTGGGCATAAGGGGCAAAAAAGCGAAAAAAAACTAAAGAACGAGAAATCCGAGCGGTCCAACCCAACCTACCTCCTGGCCGCCAGGAAGCACCGCTCCGGGAACATGGACAGACCCATAATAGAAGGTTAAATGGTGGGAAAGGGGTGTACCGCAATTCTTACCCCAACGTCCCCCAACACAAAGGGGGAGCTTCACATCTTTTGGGGGGGGGGAAACTTTATCTTGGAAGGGGTACGAGGGAGGGGCGGGGGGCTATGCACAGTTCGCACGAAAAAAACAATGACAAAATCAAGCACAGCTCCACCTCCAGAAGGGAAACAAGAAAGGCAGCTGCCAACGCGACGGCGGACCACTAAACTCAATCCATGGAAAACGCAGAAAAAGGTGTTAGAGTAAGTCGATCTCTCTAAGAAAAAAAAAAAAAGGAGGCGAACAGAAAAGAGAGCAGAGAAGAATCATCGCGAACAGGAAGTGGATGATTGGTCTCATATGGGGGAGTGCACGGGAAGAACTGTGGGAAGGGGGAAGGGGCGCGGGGGGGTATTTTATTGGTGGGGTGATCTAGGGCTGTAGCCCCAGGATCCCACGAACAAGACAACGATAAAACCGTTCAGCCAAAAAGAAAGGGTGACCGGAAAGGGTTGGATTGGTTGGGATTGTAGCTTGACTTTGGAACCGTAACAAAAACGATGCTGGGTAATGCCATGGCGTGACGCGGTGTTAAAGAGAAAAAAGCGTTCGGACGGGCCGGGGGGGGGGGCCGAGACGGTTAAAGAGGGATTTTGAAGAGGCGACGGTAAAACTCACGGTGACGACCCGACCAGAGGAAAAAGGGGTCAAAAAGTTCGCTGAGGAAAGGGACCTTTGAAGGGAAAGAAGTGCCGGGGGAAGGTAGGGACGGTAGAGGGCGCAGATGCCGAGGAAAAACGGCGCTCAGTGGGTTTGCCGCTTGAACAGCGGGGGTACGATCGCGTGCCGATTTCCAGTGGAGGAGGCGGGGGGGATTGGCAAGCGGGGGGGAGGGGAGGAGGTGGTACGACTCGGGATCCGGTGGGCGCAATGGGGGCTCGAAATTTCGAAAAAGGGGCAGTTTCTCAAGGGTGGGGAAAAATAAAAGGGCTACACAAAGACACATTTGAGGGTCGTCAAGGACAGAATTGACTCGAAAGATCCTCTAGTTGCGGTATTAATAACCAAAACTGGAGCAAAGGGGGGTTGGTGGCGGACAGTGTTCAAATGGGACTAGACTCGGTACAGCTAGAAAGATCGATTCACCGGCCGGTTTGGAAGGTGTACAGGACAAGTTCAATGCAAACACCGAGACGGATTCAGGACAAAAAATCCGCTTACGAACCCTCTTTCGGGAGTCGTTATGAAAAAAAACAGGCGTGGAAAGATGGGTCCGCGACCGGATGGAAAAAACGCGTCGAATTTTACCTTAAAGGGACAGTGCGGGGGAGATATTGGGAACAAAAAGTGAAGTGTTTCGTCCAAACTGGGACGAGGCTCATGACGTGAAGGCGAAAGGAGGGGGAAGCGGTGGTGCAGCGCCCTCACGCGATTGGTTCGACCAAAGGGCCCGGGGGAGGCACCAGAAATTTCTCAGGAGGGAGGCGTAGAAACATCGAAGGGAGGGGGGGGGGTGCAAGGGGAAGACACAGTGGAAGCCGACCTACCGGTCCTGTAAGTAATTGTCAAAATCATCTTTCCGGAGGGTCCATGCGGTGTAAGGGAAATGAGGGTACGGGAAAGAGGTTGAGGAAAAAGCCTAAGGAACCGGTGACCGAAGTATAGTTCTGGATGACGAAAAAATTTCCTGTGGGGCATGGGGGTCGATTTGGCGAGGGCGGGAAGAAAAGAACCCCGCAGAAGAGGCGTTGCAAAAAGTACAGAAGGGTAGCGTTCGAGGCTTTGGGAGGGGTGTCGTTAGTGCATAAAGAAAACTAGGGGGGGCAAACAAGGGCCGTTGCCAGGCAAAACCTCACCTAAAAGGAGAAAAAAAGACAGTTTAGGGCTGAAAGCACACACGGGGGGGGGTCCAGCGCCCTAAAGGAAGTCGGGAGGCTGGGGGGGTACGGAACACCATATAAGCAGACCGGGCCACGCGAATGAGCAAGGTCATGGGAAGCACCTGGACTGGGGGGGGCAATTTTAAAATATTTTAGGGGAGAATGCCGACACCGCCGCAGGAGGGGACTCGGGGCAGGTGGTTCAGGGATAGTGCCCGACTAAGGGCGTCGACCTCATACACGAGGGGGGGAATGAAGGGGGGTGCCACAGGGGTTCCGAGGAGTCTGGCCGGGTAAATGGGTACGTGTGCGTATGGGCCGGGTAACAAAAAGGTCAAGGCAACTGGGGATAAAAATATATACACGAAAAGACACTCATTAGTCAAAAATTTCGAGCTTTCCCGGGCGGAAGGAGGGGTGTGGGAATCCTATAAATAGCCCCAGGTATGCCTCGTGGAGCAAACAGGGGGGTGTCCGGGGGGGCGTGGTCTGCAGTGATGAAGTTTCTGAGGGTACGGCCGTTAAAGGGGAACTGAATCAAACAAAAACATGATAACTTCTCGTCGTAGGATTACCACGGGGGAGATAGACATAGTCCGAGGTAGTAAAAATCACAACTAGGTTGGGGAAGCCAGAAAACTATACAGTCTAACGGAAATCTTTGAGTAGTGGAAGGAACGGGAGTGGGGGTGGTGGGCATTTCACCTGAAAAATATTGAACGAAGCCGGCGGCTACGGCAGGGGCGAGGGGGTACGGCAGGGATTGTGGTTACCCCAATAATCGTAGCAGTGGAACTCTTAAAAACGATGTCCGAAAAATTGCTACAGGCACATCTTCGAGGGAATGAAGAGGCGTTTTCGCGCAGGCGGTCGAGGTAGGAGCGCTAGTGGAAGAAAGATCCTTCACCAGACCCCTACACCAATTTAGTGAGGATAGGTTCAAAAGCCAACCGAGTCTACCGGGGAAAGAAAAAACAAATGGTAGGTCCATAGATTTTAAACCAAGCTAAGAGGAGTGCAACGAGCTGGGAAGCGTAAAAACTGCTACCAAATCGGTGAGAGGGGCCGGCAAATCGGGAACAATGCTCGCAAAGGTTCGAGGGTCGTAAAGCTCTCATGTGAGGAAATTAGTCTGTACAGAGTACTGAGACCAATGGGAAAAGGCGTAACAAAGGGGGAATCGGCCCAACCAAAGGCACCAACATCTGGGGAAAACCCGGGAAGGGGTCCTGGGGGAAGCACCCAACCCTCTAATGGAGGAAGGTAAGGATACGCCCTAGACCCAGAAAAGGCGTGGACAACAGAACCAAGGAACGTAAGGGGGACCCCAATACAAAGAGGCCGGGTCGACGTCCTGGAAGGAAGAAAGGGCAAGGCAAAAAAAGAGGGGAAAAACGCTCAGAAGGTCTGAACGGTCATACTTCAACTATGATGAAGAGAAAAGAGGACACCTGGTGTATAGGGCTCTTGAAGACAGGCTCGCACGAGGCAAGGGCCGAAGGGGAGGGATTGGGCGTTGAGAGAAACGGGCACGGTATCATCGGAAAAACTATGATCATCGGCCTCTCGGGAGAAAGTCCGAGGCTGGGGGACCAGGTGAAAAAAACTTAGCTTCAAAATTACAGAGTCATATTAGGCTATCGGGACACTCCTCATCCTAAAAGAAGCGCACGGGGAAACAGGAAAAAACTAATCGAAAGCCGGTTTCAACTACCAGCAGACGCATTAAAGAGGACCGAAAGAGCCACATCGGTGACGTCATTTCAGCGGCCTTCTTCAAAACGGGGCGATAGGCGGCCAAGAGAACCTGACCAGATAAAAACGTGAAAACAGGAGTTCACTACGGGGGGTGTGGGGGGAAAAGGGAAGAGGCCAAGCCCGGCGACCTAAATTCCTGGCAAGGTGTCACGCGGGGAAGAGGAAAGCCATAAAACAACGGGGCTCCAAACCAAGCTGGTGTGAGGGAATGTCGCGAGAAAAACCACCCCTTTTCTAGAAGAGCTAAGAATGTTGGACAACCACCGGTTTGTCTAAAAGGGGGGGATATCTGCAACCGGGAAAATAAAGGGGGGGACACCAAGGACGTGTCAGACCGGGCAAGCTAAGGCACACTTTAGCGCCACCCCAAAGGGAGGGGGGAGGGGGGGAAAGGGAGAGATCACA
>Ga0179593_1540265_pt1 | contig 10180 bp, 12 predicted proteins | sample CZODoug2_1_08_16_FD_185931 | JGI IMG/M metagenome (GOLD analysis project Ga0179593, IMG submission 185931) | Vadose zone soil fungal communities from Angelo Coast Range Reserve, California, USA - CZODoug2_1_08_16fungal (PacBio error correction) | ecosystem: Environmental > Terrestrial > Soil >...
AACCGGTCAGACCGGAAAAAAGAGCAGACTTCGCCACAAAAAGAAAGCAGCTACTGTTGACGCTTGGCACAATCAACGACAGGAGAAGTACTCGCTTCTCTCAACCATCACAACGAGTATTCGAAGGAGAACATTCTGCATCACCTGACCACAAGGTCGGTAAACCTAGAGACTGGGGGGGAAAAGAGGGAAAGTACGGGAAGGATGTTCTTGCGGGAGGAAAAAAAGGGATCCTCTCCATTCGAGTCGTCGGTGCGGAGCTAAAGGATTTTCGGGAGAAAGGGTGGGGAAATCACAATTATGGGCTCCTGAATTGAAAAGAAGCCAAAAAGAGGGAAAATTTCAGGGAAATTTCAAAGGGAAAAAAGCCCTTATTTTCAGAGCAGCAGAGGCTCTTCGCGGAAGGATGAAAACCGGGCGGCCGGAGGAGGGGGATGCTGCTGACGACTACTGGCAGAGGTGCAGGAGGGGGGGAAGCTTGGGGGTTTGCTTAAGTGCGGGCAGGAAAACAGGCACAGCAAGAGAGGGTGACTGCGGTGGAAGATGCACCGGAACGTCGGGGGGGAAGGGCGCGCAGGGGTTGTTCGTGGAAGGGCTTTTTATTAGACATACTTGCCAAAGGGGAGATTTGGGGGGAGAGCGGGGAAAGGGGGAGGGGGACGTGGCGACGAGAACGGAAGTAGATCTTCTGACGGGGGGGTCTAAGGGGTTCTTGGGGATGGGTCCATTTAGGGGCGTAGGAAGGAGGGGAGTCCCGCGGGCCTTGGAAGTTCAATGGTGGTGGTTTGGGAGACAGAGCTTGACTACCCAAACGAGGGAGAAAAAAGGAATAAAGCGGTATACCTCCTTGCGATCACCGAAGGAGTGCATTGGAGGCATGTCCGATACTTCCACCGAGGAGAACCAATGCAGCAATCTGCGAGGTTGTGCTGGTTTAGAAGTGCTTGGCTGAGACGCGCGAAGGAAAAATCAGGACTTCCCGCAAAAGCGCACTGGCGCGATAACTTCTCACGGCGGGGAACCCGCCCGGAGAGGGACACTCCCAGGGCCCGAGGTAAGAGGGTCTCACGAGGACATCTGATGGGGGATGCTAAAAAACGGGCGTGAGGGAGAAAACCTCAAAACGGGGGCCGCATTTGGGTCTGTGGAATGGAGAGGCGTTGCTTAATCACAACACTCGGGTGACAAAAAAAACATCCCAGAAGGAGGTCAAAGCGTCGAAGCCGAAACAAGGAAAGGAGCGGCTGCCAGCAAAAGACCTGAAGGGGGAAAATCTCGCCGGTAAACTGCTGGAAAAGCAGGGTCGGCTCGGAGTCTAATCTCGAGACTACCGAAGAAAAAGAAAAGTTCGATCATGGCCTGGCGCAGAAAAAGAATCCCGCTAAAAAAAAAAAGGGTCGTCCGCATGTGCGCGGACTGAGCGCTGAATTGACGAAAACCTGAGACGCATTTAAAAAATCCCAAAAAACGATGGGAAAATTGTGGAAACCAGTGAAACTCAAAAAGGGGACCAATCAACAAGTCCTTTACCGCTGAGGCTTAAAAAAACACCCGCTTAGGATCGATAAACTGCCAGAAGTTGCGGAACCGGAAAAAACACGGATGGTTTAGAGAGACATGGCGACCAAAACGTACGAGGGGAAGGGGCGTGCGGTTGACAACGGCAAGTCGTCTAGGAAACACTAGGAGCCGGGGAGAGTGAGAGGGGGGCGGGGGAAACGGCGAAAAGTTGGCGAGCTGTGGGGAGCTGACGGCCATCGAGCGGGCTTAATTGAGAGAGAAAGCCAGAAAGGAACAGGAGGAGCCGTCCCTCGAAGCGAGGGAAAAAGACCGCCATCGCGTCGGTCGAAAAAGTAGCATAAAACAAGCGTCAAAAGTTGGCGAAAAAGGATGATTTTGGTAATGAAGCGACGGCTGACGACTTTGGATCTGGCCAAAGGAGATTATGGAGGTCGGAAACTACTAAAGAGAGACCGCCCGTAGGTGAAGGAAGAGAAGTTCATGGGAATTTCGGGGGGGATCCAAAGGAAAAAGACACCAAAAACCATTAGGGGGATGAAATCGAGAAGAGAACTCCAGAATGCCTGCTGGAAATGAACGTGCATGACTTCAAACAGAAGGCGTGCCTAGAAAAGAAGGGAAGTTGCTCAAAGAATTCGGACCCCGCAGACAAAGGAAGGGGACCAAGTGAGCTAATTCGCGAGGAAGTCAAAATTCATCAATCTCCCAAAGGGGGTGGGGGGGGGGGGGCTCGGGGGGAGGATCCAAGAGAGAGATTGGAGTGCGGGCAAAGTCTGTGGGGGGAAAGGGGGAAGACTTCCAACCGCACCTCCGCAGGAGGAAAAAAAGTCTAAAAAAACAACCTCGAAGTTCTGAATGACTATGAAGAAAAGAAAAAGTCGCCAACCCTGCGCAGGGAGACGACGGGCACCGCCTCCGCGGAAAGCCTCCGCGTAAAATGGTGGAAAGAAATGGGGTCGCCGCCGGAAAAACTTTCCAACCAAAAAAAGAACGCCACGGGCCGCCAGAGGACCCCCTCGGCCCCCGTGGGGCTTTGAAAAAGAAAAAAATCCATGGGGGGGGGGGGGGGGGGGGGAGGAAACCTGTCAGGTAAGAGGGAGCATCAACGCGCTGGAGAAGTGGGCTCATCTCCCGCCAGGGGGGGGGGAAAGAGAAAAAAAGGGCGACGAATTTGCGATTGGCCAGCTTTCAGGGGGGGGGCACAATTCCGCGGCCTCGGACGTTCTTTAAGGGGAAGGGGGCCAGGGAGAAAAAAAAAAAAAAAAACCGGTGTCGGGAATTGCAGAGCGCCTCACCCCACAACCCCCCCCCAACAGGGGAAGCCGCCCCGAAACGGCCCTTGGGACCCAGATGGGGGGACTTCAGGGCCAAGAGAGGGAGGTCTGAGTAAGGACTAAGCCGACTCAGATGGGGAGAAACAGCCGACGCATTCAGCTTACGCTGCATAATTGGCTTCAGAAGGCTTAAAGCAAGAAAAAGGGGAAGAAAAAAGGTCAGGCGACCGGTGATGGAGGTTGTATGCCGAAAAAGAACAGCTTTCCCTTCTGGGAAGGGGGGCCTAGATAAAAATTGGGGAGACTCGGGTTGGGAAAGGAGGTGGGGGAAATCCAAAACTGAGCAGTGTGGCAGGAGAAAGCCCAACATCGGAAAAAAATGTGGATTGTGGTGCCTCGTCACGAGAGTGTGGATCGGGAGAAAAGGGGGAGGCAGTGCGGGGGACTCCCGCGCAGTGACCGAAGCGCTTTCGAAGAAATGCCTCCCTAAACCGAAAGGCCAAGGAGAGTGAGAGGAAGGGGGGCATTAGATCGGGGAAGAGGGAAATACTGGGGGGACGCTGGACAGTTCAAGAACAGTCCGGAGAGGGGATCGGTACCGAGGACCGTTGCTAGGAATGTCCGCGCCCGTCTGAAGGGAAAACCCTCCAAGAGAAGGAAAAAAAACCGCCGAACAGAAAATGGAGGGGGGGAAAGGGAAGGACCCACGCAGGATCTCCTACAGCACCAACCCGATGACCGAACATCCCCATACAAAAACACAACGATAAGGCAGTAAAGAAAAAACGACAAAAAAAAACGCCAAGGTTAAGAAAAAAAGCCCTAAAAAAGGGAGGCTTCCTTAGGGATAATACACCGCGGAACTAACAGTGAAATGACGCGGAAGAAGCGTTATCCGGGGCAGGAGGGGGGGGAACGCCGCCGAAGCCAGGCTTGCTGTTGAACAGGGGGGGTCAGCCCGAGACCACCAAAAAAAGGCAGAAAGAAATAAAGGGGAAAGTGAAACGAGGAAAAAAAACATCACAAAAAAAAGATGCAGCGTCACCACCAATGGGAGGGCTCATCAGCCCCAGCTCGGGAAAAGGGCGGCTAAAAAGGAGAACCTTGACTCTGGGGAAAAGGGGAACTTATCAAGGAGGGGGGTCGGCTGATTTAGGAAAGAGAAGGGGGGGAAAAAAGAAAAAGAAGATTCTCTCCTCCACCCACAACACTCTACATTGAGCGAGAAAGAGTCGCCGCCAGCAATGAGAATCCGAGACAAAAAAAAAAAGAAGAAGCCGGGGCACCAAAGCAGCACTTTGCAGTGAAGAAGGAATAATTAGGAGAAGGGGGGGGAAAGGAAAGGAGAGCCATCACCTTACCACTTTCAGGGAGGGGTTGCTCACGGTGCTTCGTAGGGTGAGCGGAAAGCGATGGAGAGGGGGAAGAGTGTGAACCAAACATGTCAGAGGGGGAAAGTAAGTGCTTAGAAGGAGGGACTCACATATTGGTTGCTAAAGCCCGTTATGTCTAATCCCGCCGCCCCCAGGGGAAAAGTCAGGGAGGTTCCAAGACGGATTGAGAACGAAGAACAACGCTCAAAGCTGGGCTGAGGAAAAAGGGCCTTTCTTATTGCTGCTAAAACCTTGGGAAAAAGCTTGTAAGGGAAGAGGATGTTTTTGGAACGGTCGGGGAACTGTGGTCGAAGGAAAGAAGGCTTCGGCGTCGTTCCACTCGGCGTGGAGAGGAAAACTTGGCGCTCAGTAACTGGAAAAGGGAAGGTCACGGAACCTTGCGGTGGGAAGGAATGCGAAAAAAGAAAGGAGGATAGGTGTCGCCGGAAAGGTCCTCGCCTGGGAAAAGCTGCTGGGATGTCGGGGGTATCAGACTGGAACGGGGTGGGGGAGGGTGGGATGAGGGGAAAGGTCAGGGGTTGGTGCAGGGGAGGCGGTGGAAGGTGCCAAACGGGAAGGGGAGGGGGGGGGGGGGGGGGGCGTCACTAGCGGGGAAGGTTTTGAAAAAAACGAGGGCGTGAACAGGAGGGCCCGAATCAAGTCCGCCCGGGCCCGCAGTTGGAGGAAGAGTCCGGCTTCGTGCATAAGCGGAGAGGATGTCCGCGAAAAGTTGGCGCCTAGCTGCTGGGCCCCGCACGCAATAGACAAAGCAGCGTAGAGGAAAGGGGTTACGGGATGCATTTGCTTCGCACGCGGTAAAAAGGGCTCATCAAATGTAGCAGTCCAGAAATTACTGGGCGAGGAACGCCACCTCCTGTTACACGCCGCCCGAAAAAGCAACTGGGCGAAAAGAAAGGGGAGGCAAGCAGTGGAGTGCTACCACAAGGGCCGTTAAAAAAAAAAAGATCCGGATGCAGTGTATCTCGGCAATGAAAACAGGGAAAGCCAAAAAAGGCGGAAGACACCAGGAGCGAATTGGGAATCAACCATGGAAAGGTGAAACGCGGCGCTGGCGAAACAAAAGAAGAGGCGCGGCAGCCCATTATGAAAGGAATGAATCCCGAGCAAGGGCGAAAGGGCGAACCGCAGGGCAGCTCGAGGAGGAGGAAGAGAGAACTAAAGACTGCTAATACTCAAATCAAGGAATCCGGGATTGCTCAGTCCCCAACAAGGGCATCCTGCTCTTGGTAGTGGTTGAGGGAGGGGTCTGTATTGATCCTTAAGAAAAATTCAACCCGGGAAAGGATCAACCATCAATAACGAGACAGGCCGCGAAATTGTGTTGCAGGAAGCAAAAGAAACGAAAGTATCTGTCTCGATGAGAGCACAAAAAGCGAGAATGAGACAATACTAAATGCGTGTTTCTACGGACTGAAAAATTGAATGTGTAAAAGAGTTGTAGGGTTCGGGCCAATGAAACGGGTTCCAAAGGGGGAAGGGGTGGTTTCCTCATCGGAACTGAGAGTGGGGGTCGAAATGACGGTCGAAACTTGAAAGAAAAGGAGGAGGCTGGTCTGGGGAAGGAGGAGGCCTTCTCTCCAGTGCGCATGAGGCGTTTCGGAGAGTAGGGTCGAGAAAGAAAAAACGAGGTTGAAAAATTATCTCTGAGGTGCCAGACCGATCCCAGAAGAGGGAGGGGGTTGCCCGCACTCCAATAAAAAGGTCTACCCACGAAAGAAACAAACAGGAGGAATGATTAATTTGGAATAGGGAAAGAGAGCACTTGGCTGGAAAGGGGATTATCTGGCCGGGAGGATTAGTTCTGGAGAACTGCGCCCGAATCTCAAAGTTCCTGAAAAAAAAAAGTGAGAAACGTTCGGGGATATAGCCAACCTGATGAGGAAGAGAAAAACAACTTACGGAGGAGGAAAAGGAGATCATTTTGCTTCTCAGAACATGAACGAGATCAAAAACCGGGCGGCGAGAGGGGCTAACGAACGAAGGAGCCCCCAACGGCCCGATTATTGAACAAGTCGTCAGAAGATTCCTCTGCGAAAGCGCCCCAAAAACTTGGGGGGTTGAAAAGTTCTTACCTGTGAACCGCGCGATGCGCTGGGGAAGAGAAAGTCTCTGATGCGGGGGAGGAGGTGACCGGCTTCACTCTCCGCGAATCATTAAAAAGGCTTCCGAAGCCTCGAATAAGAATCAAACATTCCAAGAACTCGCTCGACAAAAGAAGAAAGGTCTGATAACTTACCGCCTCCGGAAAAAGCAAAGGTATGCGAACGAAAAGGGTTCATTTTCCGCCGCCTCCTACCTCAACGCGCACTCAAAAAACACTCGAAAAAGAATTCGCCTTGGAGTCAAAAAAACACTACATCCACGCTTCCGGAAGTAGCAGCAACGAACTGGAAAATGGGCTCATAAAAAAGTTTTGTGTAAAAGGGGCAAACTGAGGCGGTGCGGGGGCGGTCACGGGGGGGGGGGGCAAACAGTAAAGCGGCCTCGCCCCCATCGTGAGCGTGCCTGTGCCAGTTGAAACTGCAAAGACGGCCGGCCTTCAATCTCAGCAAAAAGCATTTTCCCAAGGCACCCGGCCTTGGTGCAAGAAAGAGGTGGGCCTGACCAAGAAAAAAGCGCAGAAGTCGGAAGTGAGTCTCCTCCTCGAAAGGACCCTGCTTGTTCAGCAGTAAGGGCCAGAGGATTGTGCGCCACTTTCAGATTAGGCGAAAAAAGCCAGTCAGGCGGCTTGGGGGGTTAACCAGGGGGCCGCTCCGAGTAAATAGGGGTTTTTTAACGGACCAAAAAACTGGTTTTCTGTTCTTTAAAAGAGGCGACTGGTTACCCAATCGAAAAAGTTGTCCAGAGCCGAATAAAAAGGAGGGAGATACTCTTGGGGGGGGGAACAACGCCCGGTGTATCACCCATCTCTGAAAAAATTTCCTTCTTGAATCGGGAGGGTTCCCTCGGCCCACGCGAGTTTCTAAAATGGGGAAAAAGCGCATTAAAGGTCTTTCGGAGTCAGTCGCCAGCAGGAAAAGAACAGCTAAGGACTCAATAGGATGAAACAGAAAACCGGCAAAATTTTCCTCGCAGAAGGAAAAGTTTGGGCGATTGCCGTGCGCGAAGAGGGCCTGCAACTGAAACGGATCAAACATTACCCCGATCCGGGAAATGAAGGAATCTGCGGGATATGGAGACGGTAACCGAGCGGGCTGCGGAAGGAATGTCCAGAAGGGGCTGATTGCAAACGACAGCTCTGGGAACCCCAAACCACCGAAAGGGGGCAAATGGACCGCCCAAGCCGGGAGACCTTCACAAAACAGAGACCACATCCAGAACCATATCCCCCGTCATCAAGATAGGCAGGGGACTGAAAAAAAGACACGCCAAAAGACTCTACACCTCGAGCGCCTCTCAAACGTATCGCCTTAGAGTCCACGTCCAGGGGGGAACGAACCATTTTCCAAAGAATGCGTTAATCAAGGAAGGGACTGGCCAATAAAAAGGCCGAGGAAAAACCCGCGTCCGCTTGCTGTTTGAGCACAACGGGAAAGCACCCTACCGCTGCAAAAAAAAAAGAAGTTCCGCTTTTCCTGCGCCAGAAAGGTGAAAACGGCGGGAGAAAAAGAGCTCAACAGAAAAACCACCAAGGGAGTTCTTCATCAGAAAAAAGAGAGGTCGGCGAAGGGGAAGAAAGGGAGGGAACCTTCACCTTTAACTTTGAAAAATGAATTCGCGACTGGGAAAAAGGAAAGAAAGGAAGGTATCACCATAAGAAACTCGCGCAGAAAGAACGGGGGATCGCCAAAAACTCGACAGACTCGACATGGAAGGAATACGTCCCATCACAAGACGCTCAAAAAAACGGCCTTTCATCCTATTCAAAACAAGAGCGCACAGGGCAGCCAAAGAGGGAAGGGTGACTCCGGAAGAGTAGGAAAAGAGAGAGCGGAAGCCAACCAACCACTTTGCTGCTTATGTGGGAAAACTCTTTTTGGGTTGGGGGAAAAAGAAGACCTTCTCTTTTTGAGCTCTGGATCGCTCTTCGAAGAGGGCGGATCAAAAGAGCGAAAAGGAATGGGAAAGGACGGAGGGTTTCCATCACAATATGGGGGGGGGGGGGGGGGCTACGCCGTTATTTCTAAATCCGCCACACAAAGTCCGGAAGGAAGGGGGGAAAGGGTCAAGTTGGGAAGAGGTTCTACCTCGCCAAAAATCCGCGTCCGCGGGCTGGGGAAGGAAGAAAAAAATGGTGTGTGAAGGCATGGAGGGGCTGTGGGGCTAAACTCCGGGGCCGCTCAGCCGTTGGAAAAAACAGCTTTGGTCCGGGAAAAGCGAGGTTTGTCTGGCCGAGGGCGGGTGCGGGCTGACCCGGGGAGATTGGCTTGGAGGGCCTGGCGTGATCTGGGCCCACGCTCTGGGGGAATTAGACCTTGGGGACTGGGAGGGTCAAACCTTTCTGTTTATTATAAACGAGAAGGCGAACCGGGAACTAGAAGTTTCGAATAACCTTGGCGAGGAGGGAGTCGAGAAGGCCTTATCTGCGAAGGGAGGGGGGGGATGGGTATGACTGGTTGCAAGGGAAAGGGGGAATTTCTTAACAGCCGGGGGAGGGACCGCGGGGGGGGACTGTGGACAGGGTTGGGGGTGAGCACGAGTGCTTTTTGGGAATCCAGAAATAACGCGGACCTTTCCTTGACGCAGCAAAAAAAGAGGGAACCGCTCAAAGCGAAGGAAGTCTTAGGGGTTGCAGGAATGTTCAGCTCTCAGGAAGGGAGCGCAGCATGAATATCCCCACCTTGAGCCAAGCGGCGAGGAAGGTTGGGGTGAAAGGTATGAGAAGGGTGACGCACTCTTCCTCGCCAAAGCAGGAAAAGAAGATTTCTATTACTTCCCTCCCTCGACTGGCAGAAGCGCACCCTGTTGGTACGAGGAAAAGAAAAATGAGGCAACGATGGGGGTCGAATAGGCAAACCGAACCTCCTCGAGGGGAAAGGGAGGGGACCGCGTATCGAAAAGGAGCATTTTATCGAAAAAGGAAGGAAGGAAAAGCCGTGGAAAGCGGGGGGGGACTGACTTCGATTTGCTATAAAGGCGCGCCATCAACATTTTACCAGAGAACGGCGTGGCCCAAAAGAATACTGAAGCGGAGGGGAACACGCCGCCCGGAGCTGAAAAGAAATCTTCGTTTAAAAAGACGGGCGAAACTGCTGCAAAAAGGGGAGGGAGGGGAGGGAATAAAACTCCGACGCCAAGGTCGTCAGGGCCCCACAAAAAGAGGGGAACTTCTCTTCAAAAGGGGCGCCGAAGGGGAGGAAGAAGCGCTGACTGACGACCCGAGGCGAAGTCACCTGGCCCAGGCGCACTAAAAAAAGGGGGCGATGCCGATTGTTTTGCCCCACAGGGGACCGAAAAAAAAGACTCGAAGGGGGGAGCGCTGGCCCTCAAGACGGTCTTGAAAAGGGATGAGCCAAATACGACGCGGGCTGCAAAAAAAAAAGCCTTCCGGAAGGAGAGGGGGGTTATCCGTGTATACTGCGACCTCCAAGTAAGGCAAACGGGAAGGGGGCCGCATGGAAAGAAGGGCGGTTTTAAAGGTCGAAGGAGGCGGGGAAAAAACTTAAACACTGGTCTTGCATAAAGGAAAGGAGTTGGGAGGAGGCTTTCAGAAGAGAGGGAATGGGTAGCTCTGAGCGTGACCGGGAGTTCATGAACAGGGCGGAGGAATAAAAAAGTCTCTGCTCGAAGTTCTTTCCTGCGGAGGGGCAAGGCAAAGACTCAAAAAAAGGGACGTCTGGAGTGGCACTCCAAAAAAGGGTCGAACAAGGGATCATCCCCCCCAACCCAACCCTTGTTGGGCGGAGAATTTTTTAAAAGTTAGTCACTTCGAGTGGTTAAATAGGTCGGGCAATTGCGGGGCCTAGGCCCGGACAACTGAGCTCAATCTCCTGCCCGAAACTCACCTTCCCTAAGCCGGTCTATGAGAGCCCTTTCTGGGGCTCAATCCAA
>Ga0179593_1671942_pt1 | contig 10180 bp, 15 predicted proteins | sample CZODoug2_1_08_16_FD_185931 | JGI IMG/M metagenome (GOLD analysis project Ga0179593, IMG submission 185931) | Vadose zone soil fungal communities from Angelo Coast Range Reserve, California, USA - CZODoug2_1_08_16fungal (PacBio error correction) | ecosystem: Environmental > Terrestrial > Soil >...
AGGGAAGGGGGAGGGAGTTCGAAAGAGGGAGGATGACACACTCCAAACCAACCTTTAATCAGAGAGGATGCCTGCTAGGGGTGACGAGGGGGAAACGTTTGTCCGTAAAAAGAGGGAACAGGAGAAAGAAGACCAAAGAACCCACTGCCAAAGAAAAGGGAAAGGTTGTCCGGGGATTCAGTGGGGGGTCAGTCCTCAATTGAAAAGACTGCGCTCCAACGGGGGCGTGAGCTAAAAGGGGGGGGCCCCGGGAGGAACCTTTTTCTGGATTTAATCGACGTTTAGTGGTTCAATCAAGAGAAAAAAAAAAAGAAAACTGAACGAGCCTGCCCGAAGGTTCTTCCGGCAGGTGAAAACGAGGTAGTTGGAAACACTGGTTGTCCACCGATTGCGGGAAAGGTGAGCAAAAACTGCAAAAAGGCTTTCTTCGAGAGGAGCAGGAGGGGAGGTGACCGGCCGCCGGGGGGAAAAAGGGAAAAACAAAAAAACTTTCCGTGAAGGGGGACGGAATTTGAAAAGTGCTCATTTGTCTTCGCAATGACGTTTCTACAACTCGGAAGGGCCGACACCCTTAGTCCCCTTTGCTTGGACGGGAAGAGGAAACCCGCCGTGCAAATCTCGAAAAAGGGGACCTCCCTAACTTAAACGATGCACTGTGGTTTTTTCCAGAAAAGTTGTTTGAGGGCCAAACCCCAACCACCAAGGAGGGCGAGCCCGGACGGGGGACGAACAAAAAAAAAATCAAAAGGGTTGTTCTTTGGGGGCGGGGGGGCGTGATCGGAGGGGGAAAAAGGGGTTTGGTGCGGTGCGAAACGGAAAGATAAATGTTTCCGCGCCAGAAGTGGGGAAAGGGGGGGGGATCGGGTGGCAAGCGTAAAGTAGACCAAACACACACACAAATCATCAAACAAAACAACAACAGAGTGGGGATAAGAATAAAAAGAAAAAAAAAAAGTAACGCCCAATGACAACCAAAAAAATTTCCACTGCGCGTAAAAAAAAAACACACACACAAAGAAGCAACCACAAAGGGGTTAACCAGGAAGAGATGAAACCGTACAAACAATAAAACAGAACGGCGGCGGGAACACCAACGTGTTGGTCGGGGGTGGGGAAGTTCTTGGGGGACGCAGGAGGGACGCTTGTGAAAAAAAGGGGGGACAAGGGTGGGGGTGTGAGCCCTGTCGGGGGCGGGAAAGGGTTCGGGGGCAAGTGTTGCAAGAAGGGTGCCTTGTGGGGCAGTCTTCCAAAAGATTTTCGGCTTATGGAGAAAAGCCGCCGGACCTAAGGGGCGAGGAGCAGGGGCCCACCGGAGAAGGGAAAAAGGCTGGGCCCGAAAATTGACAGGAAAATGAAATAGACTCACCAGGGGAACCGGCTGAATGAGAAAACTACTATACAAACTCTTCGGACCGGGGTAAAACGTGCTCCTACTCCGTGATGCTTAAAAAGAGTGCGAAATGAACACCAAACTTTCAGGAAACCTCTAGCAAGGGGGGGGGGGGGGTAAGAGGGTAGAAAAAAGATCACAACGTTCAACTATAAAAAAAACCGACGGATGCAAAGCTTGACCTACCCCGGGTGCGGGGTAGGAAAGAGAGTCATGCAAAAATTACCCAAGCCCCCTGACATAGAAGAAGAACCACGTCGATCGTGCTTTCCTGAAAGTGTTAGAATAAAGGTTATTCCGAGAGGGGAAGCAACCGTTGTAACAAGCCCTGTTGCAAAAAAAAACAAAGTAAACGCCCGTGGGGAGAAAAACGCTTCCCTTCCGCGCCAGGGCTATGCTGAAAGTTCCATCTTGGATGTCCCGAGCCAGCGTTCACCCTATATAAAAAAAAAAAAAAAAAAAAATCAGCGTATCATTGGGAACCTTCCGGGGGGGAAACGGGGGGAAGGGTAAGCTATCAAGGAGGAAATTCCAAGGAACCGGGAACCTGGCCCAGAAAAAAAAAGGTGACAAGAAACGCGGGAAAAAAAGGGAGGAGAAAAGGCCATCACGGTGAGAACCAAGAACGTCCGTCAGGGGGCGGCGAAGCCGCGGCGATTAAGGGACAAAGAAGACCCGCCTGCAGTAAAAACCAAAACAGGAAGTGCCACTGGGACCAGATCCTAAAAAAAGTTTTTAAAACGGGGCAGGGAACAATCAGTCGGGGCCAACCATTGGCAGGAGGGGGTTGCAGACTTACAAAAAAAAACGATTCACGTGGGGGGGAAGTACAGGGAAAGGTCGGAATCCTTCAGGTGTCTTGCCAGAAAACAGGGGCGAGAAGTATTTGGCAAATGGGGGGCAGCGATCAAGGAGTCTGGCCTAAGCGAAAGAAAACCGCAGGCGGACTTAAAGCTGGAAAGAAAAATCCCCCGACGAAGGTGATCGAGCCACAAGGTCCGCAAGAACCCGGTCGTGACCCTGGTAAAGGAAAAAGAAAAAAAGAACGGAGAAAACTTGCACAAGACGAAAACTGGGCCGCCGGAAACTCCGCGAAAAAACAAAAAAAGCCAAGACAAACAAAAGAAAAAAACACTGCCAGGGGGAATGGGCAAAGTGGTTGTCACGGGAAAAAAAGGGGGCTCAATCCACTTCTCCCGGAGGGACCACGTTGTGTCGCAATTCCGCAAGAGACGGGCCGGAACAAAAAAAAAAAAAAGGACTCACAAAGAAAAACCTTTTGGACGACGGCCACCAGGTGAAGTTCCCCCCCGAATGAAAAGTGGAAAGGGGAGATCGGGTTCCCACTGGGACACGGCGATACAAATAACTGGGGAATACCCAGTTCTGAAAAAAAGGGGGAAGATGCGCCTCCGCCCTTGAAAAACCATCCGGAAGGGACGCGGGTGGTGAGGATTTTGTCGGGAGCAAAAAACAAAGGAAAAGGAGAAGGAAAGTGAAGGAGAAACTTTGTGTTTTTTCAGCGCCAGAACTCGCAAAAACGTCGTGCTGGCGGCTAAAAGGACAGGGGTTCGAAAAAGGAACCCCCGTAGAGCGTCATGGAAATCCGCCATCAGCCAAGAAAAGCACCCCCCCCCCAAAAAACCCCCCCCCCCCCCAGGGGCCACGAGAAGGGGAAGCACCCGGTAGTGGGCACCGCACTTGTTAAACCGGTCCCACGGGGGACCGAGGGAAAAACCCGACGAAAACTCACCGTTCAAAAAATATTTCATGAAGCGGGTTGTGGCCCTACTCACCGGAAAAAGGGATTGGGACCATTGGGGGAAGAACCCAGGGTTTGGAGTTTGGGGCGAGACGTGATTCCGGGAGGAACAGTTTCTCCTGAAAAAAAAAAGGGGGAAGGTTTGGGGATCCCAGGAGGGACCAGGTCACGAGCTCTGGAGTTGACCTCTAAGAACCTCGCCGGGAAGCGATTTGCTGGGGAGCAGCCTTTAAAAAAGGTTGTTGTGAAAGAGGGTGGTTGTAAAATAGCACCAGAAGCTGACAGACTCGCGAAATCTCAAGATCTCGCCCCCGAGGAGGCAGCAAAAAAGGCTGCCAGGAGTCTCCTTGGCCTGGGAAGTCAAAACGGATACGGAGACTTGAGTCATAAGAGAAAAAACCAATAGCCTGAAAAAAAGGGTTTTGAACTACCCGGGGGGGAAAAGCCGTTCCCTGGAGGAATCTGCGATGAAAGTGGGGCCAGAGGGGAGGCCTTGATAAGGGGAGGGGGACTTTCGCAAAAATGACTGCCGCCGAGAGTTCCGGGAAAAGAAAGGCCACTCCAATAAAGAAATCGTGGTGCTCAACATCTCTCCCAGACAAGAAGTGGCAAGCCAAGGCCCGCTTGCCACATCGGGGGGGACTGACCGGGGTTTTGAAAAATCGCAAAGCCCTCGCGGCCTCCAAAAATTTACACCGGACTCAACCACGACGGCACGGGGGACCAACAAAGGTCTTTCCGCCTCTGAAACTTAAAAAAACGGGGGGGGGAGAGGACTTTTTTTGCCTGAGAAAAGGGTGGCCTCTGTTGTAAGCTTCCTTTGGAAGGAGAGAGAAAGGTCTCTCCTGAAAAAGGAGAAAGAACCGGTGACTTCCTCGGGATCCCCCTTCCAAAGTGCACGGGGGGGACAAGGTGAAAATGCTGCCGGGGGAAAAAAGGAAGGGGGAAAAAAAATGATCCACCAAGTTTCCGCCCCAGAGCCACCCTTATTATCGGAGGGAAAAGGGGGGGGAGGGTGGAGTTGGGAATGGCACACCTCAGAAAAAGGGGGTAAACATTCAAGGGGGGAGGGTTCGAGTGGATCTTTGAAAAGGGGTGGTTTAAAAAAAGACTTCAAATAAAAAGTTTAGGTTTGGGGGAAAAAAGGGGTACATCTGTCTTACAAAACCCGGCGCCGTCCTGACGGCCGGACCAGCGGTGTCAAGTTTTGCCGAAGACCGGCGTAAAAGAAAGACAAATGACCCCGCGCAAAAAACCCGGGCACCAGGACGCTTAAAAGGAAAGGAAAAGAGGCACAAGCAAAAGTAACCCGGCTTAGAGAGAGTCCAAGGGACGGGCACAGGGGAAGCCCAGCCCGGGGAAGAGGACCTTGAAAACCCCGAGACGAGGAAAAAACCTGTCACTTGGGGCCCTTTGCTGGCCTGCCAAATCCCAGGCGAAAGGGGAAACGCCAACCAAAAAGCCAAAACGGGGAAAACACCGCACCAAATCCCGTTAGAAGGACCAACCGGGTTTTAAAGGGTAAAGGAGGGGAAAAGATGCCTAACTCCAAACTGACATGGATCCTCCTTGTCCCGGTCTCGGAGGGCAGGCTGGGAAAGGGGAAAAGTATTTGTTGAGAAAAGACCCTAGTTCTTCGCCCGTACTATATAAGAAAGTAGTGCGTGGGGTAGAGGCTCGATAAAATTATAAGGGAGAGACGTTCTTGGTTCAAGCAGGGAAAGGCAGGGGGGAGGGTGTCGAAACAAAAAAAAGAGATCCCGGTCAAAAGATCGCCGAACGACCAAAAAAGTCCGGCTCACACCAGGGGGCCTCACCCAAGGAGGGAAAACCACCGGTATCTTCTTGCCGTTGGAAAAAAGGCTCTGGGACGGTGCGAAAGGCCGGGGAAAAGCCATAAAAAAAGGCAGGGGGGGTTGTCCTCGTCCAGGTAAAAGGCCGCCCCGAGCAAATCGCCCCGAGCCCTTCCATTGAAAAGGGGGTGGGCAATTGGGGGGGGCCCGCTAGAAGGCTCCACTCCGGGAAAAAAGCCCTTTTGGAGGAAATCAGGTCCGTCAATTCCCCGGGAAAAAGGGGTTAAGGGGGAAAACATCGTCCCTTGTTCCGAAAAACGGTCATGCTCGTTGGCCATATAAGTACAACGGTTCTGCCTGAGTCACCCTGCAACGGCCTGGGGCCGTGACCCCCTGGGGGGGACTCCCCCTTTCCACCGGTGGCTCTGCCACCGTCGGCGGGAATGGACCACGAATACAAGTGTCCCGGAGCAAAAAGGGCCGAGGTCTGTGGCAGTCTTCGCAGTCCAAACTGCACACCGTTCCGGGAAGAGCGGCGGGGCGGACGAGGAAACGTTCAATTTGGGGGAAGACCATAATGGACAGAGCAGCAAGGAAAGGTTATCAAAAAAAAAAAGTCAGGAAAACCCCCCAAAAAAAGGAAAGAGAAGAGATAATTCTGGGAAAAAATCTTGGCGAAAAAAAGGCTTACCATAAAAAGAAAAATGGGGTCAAGCCCCCATCGCACTAATGGAAAGTCATTACTAGGGAAAAAAAATTGTCCGGAGATAGGCTGACAAAAGAACACGCTGGAAGCCTGCAGAGCGAAGTGAAGGGAATTTCGTGAAAAGAAATGGCCCCGAAAAAACGACTTCGGGTGGACCGGAGCGACCAAGTGCCCTGCTGCAAAAAAAGAGGCAGGGAGCACAGCAAGCGACTTTTGAAAAAGTTTTTGGCTGAGAGGCCCCCTTGGAAAGAAAAGGCTTAAAAGGACCAAACCCTAAAAAAGTCCAGGCTTGTTCCACAGGATGCCGAAAACCCTGCAACTTGACACGACGGGGGGGGGGAGGCCTCGGAAAAACCTGAGCGGCAAGACCAGTCCAACAAAAAAAAGACGGTCCCTTGAAAGGATCATGTTCGTCGAAAAAAAATTTAGAGGTGGAGAGTAAGGGGGGGGAAAAAAACCTAGAAGCCATGCTTAAAAAGAAGAGCGCACCGTCAAGAGGCCGAATCTTAAAAAAAAAAACATCCATGTGGGGGGACCGAACCGGGTGGGGGCCCCCCACCCCCCCGCCCGGGGCAAGGAAGGGACTTCAGCACCGGGGAAGGCCGGCGGGAGAAAGGAGGGGGCCAGCCTGGTGTCAAAATCCAGCCCGGAGGGGGGGGGAACCAAGACGAGGGATTCACAAAAGACGCTCGGGAGAACCACACCTCAGGAAAAGGAATTCTGTCCGGCGCAGGGGGGGGGGGGGACAGAAAAAAAAAAAATTCGAACCTACTACCTGGGGGGGTTGACCGTGGAGAAACACGTCTTGTAAAATAAGCCCCCTAAGGAGGCCGTCCGAAAAAAAGGCTCGCAGGAACGCCCAGGTGGTCAAAGTGCCTTGGGCAGGGGGAACGCAATTGCGAAAAAGTGTACTTTATAAGGGGGAAGAACCTGGAGTGAAGAAGGACGGTCAAAAAAGGCCCTTGACCGGTCGAAGGGGAAGCGGGGCCAAAAAGGGGGAAAAAACCCCTAGAAGGGGGGGCCGAAAACGGGGGGGACACCCTGCCTTTGGAGAAGGAAATCCCTCCGGGAGTTCAGGAAGGAAAAAAGAGAGTATTGGAAAAAATAACGTCTGTTAGGGGGGACGGTCAGGGTTGCCCGCACAAATTACGTCCGAGTGAAAGAAGGGACACAGGGGGGGGCTGCACTCCTGTTTTTGGGGATGTAACGATGAGGATTAAAACACTCGCAAAAAGCGCTAAAAAAAAACGCTTTAATGACCCCGGGAGGGAATAAGTTTCCCTCCAGGCAGTACAAAAAAAACGCCAGGAATGAGAAGAAAAGGGCGGAAAAGGAAAAAAGCTTGTACTGCTGTGGAAAGGGGAGGAGCCGAAGAAAAGCCGTTGACAATGACCGTGACCCAAAAAGGTAAGGAATCCCACCGCTGAGGGAAAAGCCCGAGACGGAAAAATCCGAGAGAAAAAAAAGGGAAAGCTTTGCCCCAAAACCAAACAAACAGCCGCCCACAGCCGTAGCGGGAAAATCAAAAAAAAACGCCGCTTCGGCTAGGAGAAAAAGGAAGAAGGCCCAGCGCATAACGGAAATGGCCATCCAGGGAGTTTCTGCCGTCTTGAGGAAGGAGATGCTAAAAAAAAACACCACTATTGTAACAAAAAAAAAGGGGGTTGCAAACGGTCCCAAAAGCGCGCCATCCAGCAAAAAACCCGCCTGAAAAAGAAGGGGGAACTCCAAAAAAAAAAAAGGGAACACTGGGGGCGGGAAAGGTAAGGAACCGTGTACGGGGGGGAAAAAAAAAAAAGCGTCGTCAAAAAAAAGGCTGAGTGGGGAAGAGCAACCGTTGTGGGGGGACTTCAAAAAACCCACAAAAAAAAAAAAAAAAAAAAAAAGAAAAAAAAAAAAAGTCAAAAGGGATTCAGCCCGGGAGGGGGGAAGGCCCGAGATCTTACAAGGGAAGAAACTCCAAGGAGGTTAGGGCTATCGAAAAACGAATGCCACAGGGTTGAGAGGCATCAAATCAACCAAGGGTTCCCAGACACCCACCCAGGACAGCCGTATCCGGGAAAAACTGTTTCAATTACAGGGAAGGAAAGATCAAAGGCCAAAAGGGGGCAGTCCGTGAGGACCACACCCAACCAGCCAAGAAAAGGGGAGGGATGGACCAGGGAAAAGGGGAAGTTTGTCTGCGAAAAAGAAAGCAGGCCAGAAGTGACCGGCAGGGGGGAGTTTTTTGAGAGGGAAAAAAAAAAAGCAAGACCTGGTGGCCTGGGAAGGGAAGGGGGGCACCCGTTCAAAAAAAAAACCGGGTGACTTCAAAAAACAGTCACAAAAAAACCCCCCCCCCCCACCAACCCCGCCATGGGATGGCGATTCGGTCCCAAGGAAAAAGGAAAAAAAAAAGCTCTACGGGAAGGGGAAACCGCGGTAGCAAAAAAAGGCCAATCGGAAAAAAAAAAAAAAAAGAAGGGCGCGGTGAACGGGGGGATTTGCGGATCTCGAAAAAAAAAAAAACAAAAAGGGGGAGGGGGGAAAAAAAGGGACAAGCCGTCTCCGTTCACACAAAAAAAGAAACGCACCAAGGGTACTGGAGGCCCGCTCCGCTGGGACAGGGGAAAGGAGAGAGGAAGGACCGGGAAAATGGCCATCACGGTCAAGAAGGAAAACAAACCACCCCAACCCCAAAGACCCGAGACCGGGCCGGGGGTAGGGATTGGTCGGACGAAAAAAACGAACTGTGTCAAAAAAAAAAGCCCCAGGTCTGAGGAGGAGAAAAACTCAACGAAAAGGTACCACGGGAGAAGTCTTGAGAAACTCCGAAAAGACCTGGCACACAGGGCCCTTGGAGGAGTGGCGGGTGGTGGGGACCAAGGCCTCGGGAGGAAGGGAGTTTAAAACCGCCTTCCGGGCCGTTGGAAAAAGGCCTGTGAAGCCTTGGAAGGAGGGGGATGAACAAAAACAGCCTCGCGGGAAGGGTTTAACCGAAGAACCAACCAGGAATCTGCAGCAAGGGGGAGGAAAGCTCCAGAAGGGCGCTTTCGGGGGGTCCACGTGAGAAGACAGAAGTGAAAAAATTCGCTGCAAAAGGGGAAGGAAGCTCTCCCTGTCGGCTCAATGAAGGGAAAATGGGAAATGGAACAAGGGAAAGTCCAAACGACACAGAGGGGGAGTAATGCAACACTCACGGGAAGGCCAAGCGAGAGACCGCTTTCGCTAGCCGGAAAAGGGGAAAAACTGGCAAGGCCGGGAAAAGCCCGCCAAAAGGGGCAACGGGGGTTGGAGGGAGAGAAGTTGTTGCCTTGAAAAGGAGCAAAAGGAGGAGCTTCCGGGAAAAAAGGTCCTACGAGCTGGTGGAGGCGGGAGCATCTCCAGGAGCGGGCAGCCCAAAAAAAGCAGAGGATCTGGGCTGGGCCATTAAGGAAGAACGATCCCGGGGGAAAAAAAAAAGAGACCGCCGCGTCCCCCCACCCACCACCCAACGGGTCCTTACCCGGAAAAAAAAATCCGATTCTGGGGGAAGGGAGAAAAAGAGGGTGGGCCTCTTTGTGAAGTTTTCAATCTTGATCCTGGGGGGGATCCTCTCCGAAAGAACTGCAAAAAAAAAAAAAAGGCACTCCCCCCCACAGGTCAAACTGGCTGACGAAGAAGAGGGACCCCTTGGGAAAAGGCTTTCCGACAAGAGGGGCTACCATCACTTTATTCCGCACAAAGGGGGGAAAAAAAGGCCGAGAAAAAAAAGTGATTATCGGGGAAAAGGAAAAAAAAAGTGGACGGGGGACTGGGCAACAGCCATGAAAAAAAGGCGCCCAGGTCCAACCCGGGGGGTTTCCCTTCTACTTGAGCCGCTGTGGGGAAAGTTCCGGGGGGGGGGAAACATAGGGGTTTCTACAGAAGGGACGGGCAGGACAGGAAACAGTCCGAAAAAAAAAAGGAATTCCGCAAAAAAAGGAAAAGAACTCGGCAAAGGAAAAAGAAAGTAAAAGGGCCACCGCCGCGCTATGAGGAGCCCAGTAAAAAAAAAGGCAGGGAAAGGAGGGCGTTGGAAGAGAAAAAAAAGGCCGTGCGGCCCAGCAAAAAAAGTCAGCGCCACCTTTGCCCCGAGAAACGGTCATGTCCAGGGGGGCTGCCGGAAAAAGCCGAAAAGAGAAAGACCCAGTAGAAAAAAAAAAAGGACCACCCTTCTTCGAAAAAAAACGAGAAGGGCTACGCCGACCAAGGGGGTGAAAGGGAAGAAGGAAAGAACGAAAAAAGACCTGCCCAGGGGAGGTACAAAAAAGGAAAGGTAGTCCATGGGGGGAAAGGGGTTAAGGGTTTGCAAAAAGAAAAAAAAAACGCCGTAACCAGAAGACAAAAAAGGAAGGGCGGTTATCTGGAACGCGTAGGGGGGGAAGCAGCAGATAGGCTTGGGGGGAAAAAAAAAAGGGGCTTGTGTCGACACCAAAAAAAAAGGGTCACCGCAAAAAAAGAAGGAACGACAACCCCCGGGGAGTGCCGGGAAAAAAACAACCAAACAGAAGAGGAAAACACAATGAGAC
>Ga0179593_1325172_pt1 | contig 10179 bp, 6 predicted proteins | sample CZODoug2_1_08_16_FD_185931 | JGI IMG/M metagenome (GOLD analysis project Ga0179593, IMG submission 185931) | Vadose zone soil fungal communities from Angelo Coast Range Reserve, California, USA - CZODoug2_1_08_16fungal (PacBio error correction) | ecosystem: Environmental > Terrestrial > Soil >...
TAGGGGACGTTACTTTGGAATGTGCCAGGCCGCCGGGCGGCTAGCGTCTTCTCGGTCATAGAGTGCTAGCTGTGTCTAAAGAAGTCTGGGTGTAAAGGGTCCTTCTCTGGGGGGAGGTTTCTATTGGGGAAAGGCTCAATCTACGGGGGGTGCACGCGGTGAAAGCAAGCTCGAGCAATCTCTCGCAAAAAGAAAAAAAGTGTTGAGGAGCTCTAGGTTTTAGATGAAATCCACTCTGACGTTACCAGAAAAAGAAAGACACGGTTCGGAAGGAAGTAGCTAAAATCAGGGGAGTGCCAGGCCACTACATGATATAGGGGGGGATGCCGAAGGGGTCAAATTAGAGGACCTCCCAGTTTACACACTCCCAAGATCAGTTCATGAATGAAATAATGTTGAAAGAAATTAGGATGCGTGTTGCATTCAAAATTTCCGGGATACTCAAAATACAACCAGTTTCGGTGACGGGGGGGGGGGGGTTTGTGTGAAACACAAAAAACTTGACGGGGGGGGGTGTGCTGTGGCTGGGCGTGCGTGTTTTTGGGGCACTACCGTCACGGGGCTCCCCTGTCCCCCCACACACCCTCTCGCTTTGCTCGTCGAATACAACGATTAAGGGAAAAAAGGGACCGCACGAAGGAAAAGAGGGAACACCAAAAACGTCATGACGAACACAATACAAAAAAAAAAAAAAAAGCCTAGGCCGGGTAAAAGGGCACTACTACCCGGGTCATATATACCGTCGGGACCGGGCTGACGATGGGGACTGCCCTCCGAGAAGCCAAAAAAACGTTCCTAATTTCCGACACTTCCGCGGGTCGACCCGCAAAAAACGAGAAGAGAACTTGGGAGAAAACTTCCCTACTTACCAAAACACTACTCCTAAAGCTGGGGAAATTCGAACTCAGGACAGGTTTTTTAAGGGTAGCGTCGTCACTACGAAGTAATAATGCATATACCTGCCCTAGGAGGCTTTCACGGCAGGACTCACCAGGTGAAGAAAAGTAGCTCGTTAAGGTCGACAACCCACATGAGGTCCTAGGGTAAAAGGGACAACCGAAAGGGGAACGCGAGTGGTAGGGGACCTGTGCGTGTACGAGCACGCAAGTCAAATCAATGGGATAACAGGCAGAGAAAAAGCTAACGAAACCAAGGGGTGTGGGACCGCCTCCGAGAGGGAAAATGAAAACGCCTACGGGGTGGATAAACACAAGGACCGTTATCTGAAGAGAAAAGGCCAGAGGGCCCGCCTCTAGGTCCACCTGCGTATTCACGGGAAAGATTGTCGTAATTCGATACGTGACAGGGGGGTATAAATAGGAAAGTCTGCGCATACGAGATTGCGAATTGACATGGGACGCGAAGTGGTCCTCGTCGAGGAGGGCGGCTTCACAAGGATTACTTTGCATCACGCCCGAACCCAAAGTGGACCGTCCGGTTTGTTTTGGGGGCTACTAGACCCTAGGCCGAATCAAAAATGTGGGGGTGTGGAAGGGGAAACAGCGCGGGGGCTTCTTTCGAAGGAATCGTACCGCGGCCTGCAACTAACTGGGAAAAAAGAACTTATCTGGGGGGTGAAGGTGCCCAGATCAAAGTACGTTCAAAAAAAGATTCTGTCTGAACACACGACCTCACCCACGATGGGGATTCTGAAAAAAAAAAAAAAATTCGAAGGTAACCGAAAGGAAAAAAAAGGAATCACACGGGGCTAGAGACTACCCCAACCAGGAAAGAACATCTCATGGCCCAAAAGAAAAAACAATCCGGGGAGACGCCTCAAATATGGGGAGAAACGGAGATCACCAAGACGAAGGACAGACCGTTAATTACGCTATACGCGTTGACCTCCCATGGGGCGTGAGAACTAGGTGCTTGTTTTAGCTGGGTCGGGAAGGCCCGTAGGGCCGCAGAGGGGGTATGGCTGGGGAAAGTTTAAGGGTAAGCCAGCCGTCCAGGGGGATCGACAGTTTTGCGGGAAAAAACCATTTGACGTTGTGGAAAGCTTAGGAGGGGCTAGGGGTGCCCTATGCTGTGGCACGGAATGGGGGAAAGGAGGAGAAACTGTTAGGGACTGACCCCAACTGGGATCACTGGCGGTTGTAGGGACGAACGTCGAATGAGGAGCGGAATCGAGCATAGACGCAAAAATGGGAATACTCTGTGTGGGTTTAGGAAAACAAAAAAAAAAAACCCCCCAAAAAAAAAGTTAATCCGAAAAGGAATTCGCTGTGGAACAGCAGTAAAAAATGGCAAAAACCGAGCGCGGGGACAGAAGCAGCTGGACGTAGCCGGTGAGCGCACACACAAGACGTGTGAGCTTGAAGGTTGCTTCCAGATAACGGGGCGTGACTCAAAAAAAAAAGGGTTCTAATTCTGGCGGGGGTGAACCTTTTTTGTCGGAGTCCGAAAAAGTTCCATCAAGGGTGGAAAAAGGGAGTGGGCTTTGAACGGACGGGTAGTCCGAACCCTTGTCAAACCCTGTGGGGGGGTCGCCCATACGCTAGGGGGGCAGTCGAAGGGTCCTTGGGGGGTGGAAAGGGGGGTGGAGGTCATCACAAACAAAAAAAAAGGGATGACAGGATGGGCGGTAATTGAGTTAGAGTCATTCCAATGGTCACCGAGTACAACAAGAACCGTCTCCGGGAACCAAGAAAAAAATGTTAGGGGGCTTTGAATGTCTGTCGGGGGTGGGTACCCACATGGGGGGGAGCAAACTCAAGTTTGGGTAGGTTTTCCTTTCTCCTGGACAAGCTGAACACCCGTGGCGAAGAAATGCAAGGCCCGGCACAAAAAAAAGCTCGACCCGGGAAATGAGTGGGGGGAAAGATGTCAGAGCGAAAAAGAGTTGACGACCACCAAGTTATGAAAAAGTGCCCCGGATAATACCAACTTGCGGTGGGTTTTGGGTTTGGTTCTGCTCCGTGTCAAGAGTTGTTGAAGCCAGGCTGGGCCGGTCGTATTTCAAAATCAACCGAGAAAAACTCTTTTGGAACGTTTAGTCCCGTTGGGTGAGTGGGGGTCTTTATTTTGCGGGTCTCTGTAGAGGGTTTCCTGATCGGCGCTTTCGGTCTTGTGGGTCCGAGAGGCGGAAGGTGATGGCGGAGGATCTTGGTGGCAATTCGAGAAGACGCGATGCGGAAAAGGTGACGGTAGTCTGGCCTTCCCAGGGGGGGGTTGATCAAACACTTTGTGCGTTGGTGCCTTTACAAATTTGTTACTGAAAAAGGACATGGTGAGAAAAAGTAACTGCAACTGGCCTGGGTGATGCATTTTATCAGGGTGGGGGTCTCACTGAAGACGTGTGCACTGCACGGGTTGCCGTGGGGGGTGCGCAGCCCAAGAACCTCAAAAAAAAAAAAAACATAGCGCACGAAGGCAGAGTCCGTCTCCCCGGGTACCTGGACCTACCCCTCACAAGGGGAGCTCCTACGGGCTACCTTGTGTTCCCTAAGTGGGGACCTCTCCGATCCGCGGGGCTCGGAGGGTGATTCCTTCTGCAACGTGAGGGACAAAGGCGCTCCGCAAAGAGGGGTGAAAGATTGAACAGGGATTTGTCAAGAAGAGTGTCATATGAGAAGTCTGCCAAAAGGTAAAAAATGGGGGGGGCGGGGGACCATCATAAAAGGTTAGAAGAATCAATTAAAAAACAACCTCTTCAGTATTACAATTGGGGGGTTGTCATCCTGTTTATCGGGGGAAACGACGGCACTGTTACTCACCTTCCATACAGTTAGCACGGATGTAGATTGTGAAAATAGAAAGAAAGGATTGGCATAGAGGAACGTCTAATCGGGGCTGTGTGGTGTTTACACAGAAAATGTCGCCAGTGAAAGGAAGAAACTTGAGAGGGGAAAGGGGTTGGAATCTCGGCACACAAAAGATGGGAGGTGAATCATAGATGAGATTAACTGTCATCGGGGGGCCTGGGACGTCTCTTTAACCTGTGGGATGACAAAGACCCCCAAATTGGTGTAGACCAACCAGGAGTGTTACATATTCAGGTCCGGGGATGCAAGGGAAACCATTGCAACAGAGTAGGGGGAACACCGGTCCTGTCTCCGCCGATGGGCGGTGTAGTAACCGAGAAATGGGGGGGGTCCGGGGGATCTGAAATCGCATATCTCACCGGTCCAAAAGTGGCGGTCGGAGTGGGGAAGGAGTCGTCTCGAAGCGCTTGTCAAACGTCGTTACGAATGCTCTAGGGGGTCTAGACTGGTGCATTAACGCAATGTTGACACCTCCGCTTGTCCTACAGCCAGTGGGGGAGGGGCTGGTAAGATGTGAGGGGGGTGGGAGGGCGGGAGGAGTCAGAACATGTGCGCAGTAACGCTTCGAGGGTACCGGTAGCCTGGAGGGGACAAGTAGGCCGAAAATGGGGGAGGGAGGGGCTGTCGGAGTCGGGAAAGAGCGGAGGGTGGGGGAGCCGGCGGAAAATCGCCGGTCGCGCTAGACCTGGGATTGCAGGATCTCGACTGTACGGCTGAAGGGGTACGTCCAGGAAGTCGCTGACAAAATCCATTGTGAAAACGGCACCGGGCCAGACCGCCAAAACGGTGGGAAGTGGTTAACCGGCCATTGGGGGCCACAAAAAAGAAAACTGTGCGCAAGGGGAACTGGTCACAGGCAAAACTAAACGCCAAGGGTTTAAAAGGGTGTAGTCACGGGCGAGATAAATGCATCGCCTGCGTAGGTGATGAACTGTAGCAAAGGCCCGTGTAGACTCAGAACCAAGTGCATGCATCCTCTGTAGAGATGCTGAATTGCGCCTTGCAACGTATCCAACAGCGGGGGTTGGTTTTGAAAAAAACAGAAAGGGGCCCGGTGGAAGGGGGCCGAGAAACGGGCCCCAAAGCGCAGCGATCGGGTGCCAGGGAAACTCAACAAACGGGTAATAATGGGAAAAACTAGTAACTATGTCGCAAGGGGGGAAAGCGGGTACACCAAGTCGGGGGGGGTGGGAAGTCAGGTGCAAAATAGGCTCGAAAGGACCGTGGAGGGGGAAACGGTGTGTTCCAAAAAATAGTAACCTTTGGAAGTCAAAAGACTCTGAGGAGTAGGCAAGGCATTTGTCAGGGTGGAGTCAGTGTGAGGCATAAGGAGGAAGAGGGCTGCATCGGGGGAGCCAAAAAAACACCCGACTACGGGCGTAAAAAAAGTAACGAAAAAATCGCAAAAAAAGAACACTCGACGCCTGGGGGGGATGGTGGGGGTTATAGGGGGTGGGGACGAGCATGGCCACAACGCCAAACTGTGCCAAGGAGGTCGCTGGACTCCAACCAGGTTCAAGACAATTGTCAGTGAAGTATGGGTATGGTTCCGCAAGTGGGAAAATTTAAGGTGCCCGGCACACTCTCACCGCCGTGCGTTTCCGGGGGGGGACGGCAGTAAAAATAGGAAAATGCGTGGAAACAACAAATCACGGCCAACAAAAGTCGAGTCGCAAGGTCAGACTCATTGCATCGACCCCTGCAAGGGAGGTGAAAATTCCCGAGGGGGGGCCTCGAAGAAAGGCATCGCGGATGAATGGACGAAACCGTGGGAGTTGCAAGTTGGTCTGGGAGAAAAATCAGGGGCCTGGCGTGGGGGTGAGATGGAGACGCGCAAAAAACAGAACCACAAGACTGGGGGGAAGACTACCACTAGGTACGTGACTTTATAAGCTCATTGCGGTCGGCGATGTTCTCGAAGTGGGCGGGGTAGGAAGACGAAAAACGAAAAGGCGGCCGAGGCAAAAAGAGCAATGAGAACTATATCTAGTCAGGGTACACGCAAAGCTGGCCTAAGAGGGCGCCAGAAGAGACCCCCGTGGTGAAGAGAGCTGATCGATAGGGAGCATAATCGCTCCGAGAGGCCATGTCGGGGGGCGACTCATGCATCCGAACGGGGGGTGTCGGTAGGGAAAGCCGGGATAGGCGCGCATAGGGAGGACGTGATCGCACCGCGACTAAACCTCCTTGGTGAGGCAGCTCTATCGTTAAAACCGGGTCGTCGAGGGGGGCCAGCCAATTGGGTGCGCTTTGCTTCAGGGACAGCGTAAGTCCTAAGGGGGGTCAACATCACCCGCCACAAAAAAATGTGACGGGGGAACTACGTTGTCTAGACTTGGGGGGGGGACAAAAAAAAAAACAGGGGCGGGGTGTCACCCAGAAGATGGTGCCATGGGCCACATTGATTCACGTGGTACTGGCCCGGGGCGAAAAAGGAATGTTACGGCACACCACACTTTAGGGGGGGGCCCTTATAAGTGGGGATCGAGTTCTGGGGTTGGGCTTAAGCTTGCGTAAAAGAGAGCCGGCCCTGTGTTTGGAAAAACTCGGTAATGCATGCGGCGTTGGTGACGAAAAGGTCTCAGAAGTCGAATTTCTCGTGAAGAATTTCGCGGTGGGTCGGGTATCGACGCGAAGGGGTTGAGGGCACAGATTTTGGCCTGGTTATGCAATTCACTTGCAATGTGGGGGGGGGAGCCTAATCGACGTGTGGGGGCAGCGTATGCTCCGCTGAGGAAAAACAGAGGACAGCAAGGAGACTGTTCTGGTGATGATGCGCTAGGGCTCTTCCGCAAAAAAAACCACCTCTGGGTCCAAGGATCGCAGAAACGACTCCACTGGAGTCCTTGATACCCCAGGGCAGAAATAAAGGGGAAAGAGAAACGGCAGGATTGAAGTTGTGACTGAGCTCAAAAGCACCGAGGGTGGATCCCGTATATCAACGCAAAAAGAGTGCCGGTGAACATGTGCACCCGACATTCGTCGGGGAGGGGTGATTTCTCTGCTCCCTAGTACTGGGCCAACGTGCTCTTGAGAATATTGCTAAGGGGGCGGTTTTGAATCAGAGAATACCCATATCGTCTCCCCTCCTTCTACTGGGGATAAAGCGAGGATGGGGAAAAGAGGGTCATAATAATCGGCGCAAACCCCTCGTTAGGTCCGGCGGCTGCTGATCAAATGCTGTCGGAAAAGAAAGACTAGGTGGGGAGGGTAGGGGAGGGAAGAGGGTCGGCCAGAGTTTAAATCCCCTGGGGTTTCGTAGGTGATCTTTATGTCCGACACCTTACCTGTTGTTGTACCCTTGAAGGGCTGGTTGGTAAAATTTTAGGGGCAAAGATGCTCCCGAAGCCGCTATCTGTTTAGGGGGTCTCGATGGAGTAGAGGGGGGGGGAGTTGTGCTGCTCGCGTCTTTTTGTATCCTCGCTTTTCTGACTAAGAAAAAAAGACAAACACAAACTTAGTTAGGGGATTTTCAGAAGCTGGGCCTACATTCGCTATTCAGACATCGCCACCCCTCAAGAAGTACATAAAAACTCTATAGATGACTTCGCGGTCTCCCTCACTTAGGTAAAAACCGAAAAAAAATTGATTGCACTTACACATCCAGCGGGCATGGCTGAGAGTAATAAAATACATAAGGTTTTCTAACGGCAGCACAGCCCCTTAACCACTCCATATAAAGAGAGGTCTCCGGTGTTAAAAAAGAAGAAACTTGTCGGCCTCCGGACTGTTTGGTTCTTCCCGAGGTAGTGTCCTGCCCGGAGCAAAGGAAGGTTTCCCAGAACCTCCATTGAGGACTGGTTTGGGCGTAAAAAGGAGGTAAAAAAAAAAGACCCCCGGGGGGGGGGGGAAGCACGCCTTCCTTGTGTCACCAGTACGAGAATACCAAAGGTCTGACTAGTGCGGCCTGGGGAGGCATGGTACTACTCTCGATGACGGACGTGTGACAGCGATCGTAAGAAGAGACATGGGAAAGACTCCAATCTGGAAGGGTCCTTCTACGTTGTCGTCGCGCCCTTCCCTCGTAGTTTCAGGGAGACGTTGGCTGTAAGAGAAATGGCAAAAATCAGAGGGGTTTGGGTCTTGGACGACAACGGGAGGGATCACCATCGGGAAATGGGGGAGGGCGGCTGACCCTGGTGGTGTTGCACCTACGATAGAGAATCTCTAGAGGGGCTTCAGAGGATCTCTTGCATCGCGGAGAATCAGGCAATACATCGACTTGTAATAGGGACTAGTTGGAAGATACTCAACGGTGGGACTTGTGTGGGGGGCCTCTTGTAACCTGTGATACTGTAGGTCTGGGGGGGGGGGAGGGGTACTTCTTAAGAAAATGGAAAGTTCGACAATCATGAACGGGGTTAGCCGCCGATGCTCTCCTCCTTTCCGACAACGCAATGGAAATAAGAAAAGGTCCTGTGGTTCGATCGCAAGGGGAGGGTAGGTCGATTTCCATTGGAAGAGTGGAGTCTAATTGTGTGAGGGTTAAATACTCATCCCCGCTCAGAGCGGGAGTCCAGCCACCTCGCCAGTCGGGGTGGGGGACGGGGGAAAGCCCTGTTTGCCGTCGATTCGCATCACGGCAGGTCTCGTGAATCGACGCCCGTCAATGGGAAGAATGCCGAAGCACTTGAGAGGGACAAGAAAGGTGGAAATCTAAACGCTCTCCGACAGCCAAGAGGGGGACAGTGGGAAACCCAGATCTTCGCGGTAGGCGCAGCATCGGGTAAAAACCGCTACAGATTTACAATGGGGAGGGAACTACTATAACGAGTCGAAAAGAAAACGGGGGTACTTCGAAGGTGGTCGACCGGCGGGCTGAAGCGAAATCGCTCGCGGGAAAGTAGCAGAGATGATTCGATGTGGATGTACCTGAAGGACTTGTTGGGACGGGATTGGTACGTAGGGGACAAGGGAGAAAGTCACTCTCGGGTAGCTCGTACGTGGTGTGTTATGCAGAAAGGCAACGCCTTCCACAAGCCTTGGAGGGTTTCTGGGTTTCGGCAAGGTCTCATACTCCTTCTCAAAGGATGTCACTTGTGGGTCCGGCCTCAAAAAAACCCACCCCTCCAACCACTTCCCCCCAACCCCAAAAAAAAAAAAAAAACCCAATTGCAACGGGGCGGGGATTTCATCTATCAATGCGTAGGACTTTAGGAAGAGACAAATCTTGGTTGCAGGCCTTGTCTGTTCTAATCTCGTTTTCTGAATAGGGTGCGAGCCGTGGGGGAAGGGGGGTTTGGACAGGTAATAAAGAAAATGTTCACAAAAGGGTCCTGCAAGACGGCGCTACCTGTGCTTTCCCCAAAGGAATTCTACACGGGGGGACTTTTTGGAAACTTTTGGGGGGGAGTGGTCGGGCAGCTGGCAAATAGGGGCGTCTTTTACCGTTGTCAGGACTAGTGCACGCAGATACGTTCTTGGAAACTTTCCTATCAGCGACTGTGGTTGAAAAAAAGGATGTTTGGTCCCTGGGTGGTTACCCTAGATTTGGTGTTTGGGCCTAACCTGCACCCAAACTCACTCGAGGGGGGGCCCGTCTGCGCCCACTGAGGACTGGGGTCTAAGCAGGAAAACTGACGTGCGGGGGGGGATGAGGTTCGTGTAGGAAACCTTTAACTGCCACGGTCAGAGTCCTAGGGGGGAGAAAAAAAATTTTGGACCTACCTGCTTGCAAATCGCGTCAAGCCCGCTAGGGAGGAGGGGGAGACGTTATATACCAATGTGGGGAAAGGTACGATAGGGACAGGTGGGAACTCTTAGCTGTAAGAGTAAATGTCATCTTTCGTTCGCGAGGAATTGAACAGAATGTCACTATTGCCTTTGGGGGGGGGGGGGGGACGATGCTCTAGGGGGAAGCTGCGATAAGGTACTCTTGCGTCCCTGAATGGGTAGTTGTATCAGCACTCCCGGGATGCCATGACCTTTTTGGGACTGGAGAGAGCTCGGTGTCTGAGGGCCGGACAACCTTTACAAGGTGACATAATCCTATTTAAAGAAGAGCCGACCAACACAAAGCGAGAATAACGCAGGGGGTGAATATCGTATGTTGGTGGGACCGAGACAAAGCTACTGGGAAAAGCTGAACTGTTGCCGATGTCGCGTCAAACCCCAACCAGCCCCTTCCTGTGGGGTTCTGTAATGATCACCTGGTAAAATCCGTGCGCGGCGTAACCAATGGAAAAAGTACACACCTTGTCCTTGTGTTTCCCTACTGCCGTAATTTTTTTCTGAGAGGACACAAGAGGGAATTCAGTAAACTGAAATGGGGCCGTGTCGCGGATGGAGACTCAGGGGTTTTATTCCTGGCAAAGCGTACAAAAAGCCAGGGAAGGGGACGCCGAGCCGCTGTGTGTCCTGGGGGAGGCTTATTGGCGCTTTCGGCTAGGTGGTCATCGGGTGAGGGGGGACA
>Ga0179593_1444736_pt1 | contig 10179 bp, 15 predicted proteins | sample CZODoug2_1_08_16_FD_185931 | JGI IMG/M metagenome (GOLD analysis project Ga0179593, IMG submission 185931) | Vadose zone soil fungal communities from Angelo Coast Range Reserve, California, USA - CZODoug2_1_08_16fungal (PacBio error correction) | ecosystem: Environmental > Terrestrial > Soil >...
AAAAAAGATAACAGATCCGGCGAAAGAGAAGCCAGGGGCCCCTGTTAAAACGAGAGCACGAAGGAAACAGGGCGTGACGGGGGTGGGCGAAGAAATAACAACAGAGGTGCTTATCAGAAGGAGAAAGGGTATAAGCGGTGTGCACAGGGGAGCGGGGGAGACTACACAGCCAAAGAAAAGATAATTGCCATTAAGGAAAGTTCACGACACGGATGGGGAGCAACAGCGAATGAATGGGGGGTAACATGGTCTTGAATCGAGGCGAAAGCAGCCTGACTTCGCAAAAAAAAAAAGGAAAAGGGGGGGTAAATGTGCTGGGGAGGGGGAGGGACCTGGGCACTAAGTCGCGTTGAATGAGAGGTTAATCTGAGAGCACCGGGTTTTTCGAAAGTAAAATCTTCCGCCATTCCGAGGGGTGTTATCAATCCATAATCCGGCGTGACGACCGGGGGGCTGTAGGCAGAGAAAAAAAAACCCACCTCAGGAGGATCCTCGGGAGTCATAGCCAGATGTTCAAAAAAAATGGCCCGGTTCAACCATGTATGAGGTAATAAGGGATCAAGGGGGAATACGAAAAGAAAAAAGCGAGGAGGGAAGCGGGGGAAAGGAAAGAGCTGAAGATAGGAGCAGGGCGACTGCGGAAGGGTTGGGGATCTGGGCCTAAAAAGAAGAGCAAAGTGCCGGAGAAGGTCGTAGCGACGAATCGAGCCAGGACAAACATGTGAGAGCAAATGGAAAACGGGGGGCCGAGCAATGAGTCTTTGGAATGAAGCGGGGAGTGAGCCAGGCGCAAAAAGGGGGGAGCGGTTCTGTCCCCACTCCGGTCTGGGGTGGGAAGTCGGAAGGGTGGGATCTGGACGGGTAAAAGAGGGGAGGAGAACAAGAAAGGGTACATTGGCGTAGTTTGCGAGGGTGTAGGCAAGGCAGGCCGGACCTACGAAAGAGGCTGTTTCAATGTCACAACATTCACAAACAAATAGTTTCCACAATCAAAGGGGGGGAAACTTCTTTAAGGAGGATCGAAAAGGGCTCTCGACCAACATGCCAGTGGCTAAAGCAGAACAGATGGATGCGGGGAAATGTAGGAGTGAGGAATTGAGAGAAAGAAAAATTAGAAACGCAAGTCCATAAAAAAAGTTCGTGTACTAGGAGAAGGAAAGCAAGCTCAGGACGGGTACGCTGAGCGAACAAAATCGGAGGAGAGATCAGAGGGAGGAACCACTGAAGACGTCAAAGGTCACGCGCGATCAGGGAGGACTCCTGCATGGCCGGAGGGCAGGTACCACGCATCAGCATCGTGATAGCTGCCGAACCAAGCAGGCCCAACAGTAGCCAAGTGTCCGCTGCACAGATCGGAAGGAGACAGAACCGTCGTGAGAAAAGGCTGTTATCGGTCTTCTCTATGCCCGGAGAAGGGAGTGTTCATGACCCGAACGGGGCAGCAGGCACTAAAGAGACTAAAAGAGGGGGGGGGGTTCGCCGGAACGCATAGGCCAGTAAAAATCGGGTGACAAGGTAGAAATTGTACCAGGCGCACGGGATATGAAACGAACAGGAGACCTCGCAAGGGGGGGACAGTGGAAGGGTTCTTTGAGGCTAAAAAGGAGGACGGGTAATGTGGACAAAGAAGCTTCGAGTGTGGGGACAATTTCTTAGGAAGAAATGTGGGGGGGACCGAAGGAGGCAGAGCTTCGGAAAGAAAAAGGAAAAACCCGCAGGGCGGAGGCCCCTGGGAAGATGGAAAATTAAATCAAAAAAGGAAGTCAGAGGGAAGTTCGAAGTCACACGGAAGAGGGAAAACCGGGGGGGGCAAAAAGCCGAAATAAGTCTTTGACTCGTCGTGGGGGATGGCAAAGGAAGGATCGAGAAGGCGGCAGAAAAAAAGAAAGATAAAAAAGAGAAGGCAGGCGAAAAAAAGCATATCAGAAACTCCTTTTAAAGGTGAGTAAGCTAGGAAGAAATTAGAAGTGCGAAAACGCGCGAGAAAACGGCAAAAAAGGACTTTATAACTTTCTTAGAAAGAAAACTGTGAGGGTAACAAGAAATGTAATCCAGACTAAACAGGGGGGCGGGGGGCATTGGGACGAGGGGGCTTTGCTCTTTGAGGTGACGGCGCGTACAATTGAAGAGAAAGAGCAACATTTCAGCCAGAATTTACCGTCTAGTAAGAGAGTTAGAGAAAAGTGGCCGGACAATTAAAAGGAGAAAAACCTTTAAAGGGGGGAGCCCTCAAACAAAAAAGGGAAGGGATTATGGCCAAGGAGATATCAAGGTGTTAAGGGTTTTGCCATTTACAACTCATCACAGGGGACTCCATTCGGGAAAGGCCTTCTGAACATCCGTAGAGGAACAGCGGACACGAGGCTGAAACAAGGAAAAGAGCAGCCGCAAACTTCCCCCCTCTGGGGAGATGAAAGCATGAACGGGGAACAACAACATGAGAGGCGCCGGTAAAAGTGCGGCGAAAAGCGTCTCTCGTGACGACTGAGAGGGAGTCTTAGAAAGATGCTAAAAGCCGTTTACAAGTTTCGGAAAAAAAAAAGAGGATTTCTCAGCCAGAAGTGGGCTCTTGCAGAGTCTTCTCCCGGTTAGAGTGCACCAGCGCTCCTCATCTGAAGTAATAAAACAAAACAAAAAACCGCAGGGGGCGAGTTGGACGTTCAGAAAGATCAGCTTGGGGAGAAAAAAAAATGGGGGGAGATGAGGGAGGAGGAGGATGGGGGAGGTAAAGGGATGGGGGGTGTAGGGGTAAGAGCAGGATGTAGGGTAAGCGGGAAGGTGGGGGGGGTGGGTGGAGACGGTGGGGAGAGGGGGTAGAAGCGGAGGAAGGAGTGCAGGGCAGATAGAGATCGGGAGGGGCGCATGATAACGGGTATGGGTGTGAGGGAGAGAGGAGGGGTGTGGGGGGTAGAAGTGGAGGGGAAAAGTGGGGAAGGAGGTGGGGTGTGGGGAAAGGAAGGGGTGGGAAGTTGGGTGGGGGTGGAATAGGGGGGGAGGGGGGTTAGACCAGAAGAAGAGGGCGGGGGGGACTGGGTTGAGGGGGAAGGGAAACATGTGGGGAGGGAGGGGGAGGGGATGGGGGGAATAGAATCAAGGGGCGAAGGGGAAGGTTGTAGAAGAACTTTGGGGGGGAGAGGAAGTCGATGAGAGGGAGAGTAGTGGTGAAGGATAATGGCGAGGATGGGGAGGACAGGCGGGGAGTGGGTGGAGGATGTACGGTCGATTGAGGGAAGGGCAGGCGAAAGGGCTGGAGATGGAAACACGTGTGCGGCTGGTTGAAGGCGAAAGTAAAGGGCGGGGAAGTGGGGAGAAGGGGGACATAATTGGTGGGGAGCGAGGGAAAGGTGTGAGAGTAGGAGGGGATCAGAAGTAGGTGGGAGGGAGAGAAGGGCGGGTGAGTGGGGTGGGGGGGGGATGGCAGATGGGTGACAATAATAAAGGTTGGGATTAGAGGAGAGGAATGCAAGAGGAGAGATGAAACGAGGGGTTGGGGGATGGGGGAGGTTTGAGGAGGGTGAGGGAGTATGGGGGGGGGGGGGGGGGGAGATTGTGGGTTCGGGGGAGTGCGTGAGGAACTGGGGTGAGGGAGGAGAAATGGGGGTGGGAGTGGGGGACAGGGGTTGATCGGATCAGCAAGCGGGGGTAGGCGGAGAGTCAGGGAGGAGAGAGCGGAGGAGGGAGGTGGAGTGACGAGCGGGGAGTAGAGAAAATAGGAGGGGGAGGAAGAGGAGGGGGATGGCGTAGAGGTAGGGTGAGGGCTTGGGAGGGGCGGCGGGCCGGGGGTGGGTGGGTATGAGTGGAGAGTTGGCACATGTGGAAGGATTATCGGCAAAAATGGGAGGTTGGCAATACGCCCCTCTTGGAAGATTCAAAACTCCTAGAAAAAAGCACGTTATAGATGGGATTTACCGAACAACTCTACGATCTTCATCAGAAAGAAAGGCCTGTCTCACCAAAAAGCCCAAGACAGGGGGCCAAGATGGACGAAAAACAGGAGAAGACACCAGTCGCACTGTGACCGCGGGGAATTTTCGCCATCCTGTGGATCCGGAAGGAGTCGGCGTAAATCTGGGGTATTGCGACCGGACCTGGACCACGTAGAATGGAGGACTCACTGGCCCTCCAGAAGGGGAATAAAATTAAACATACGCGTGAAAACCCACTGGGGCAGTTCATTTTACCTACTCCGGGGGGGGGGAGGGGGGGGGGGGGGGGGGGGGGGGTGTAGTGGATCACAGTTCAGGGGGGGTACCGGGACCTTCTGTGGGGGAAAATCAAGACGGGCATGACGTGGGTTAACTTTCTAGAAGGACAAGCCTCGTCTGAGCGCCGCCCAAGAAAAATCTGAGGGGGAACAAAGATCAATGAAAGCGCTAAGTTTAGCAAAACGGAACGGTCAGCGCACTGATAAGCAGGGTAAAAAGGACGATTAATCATGGCTGGGGAGTTGTCTGGGGTTGGGGGGGGGGACGATTGTTACCGACGCGATCAAAAAATCAGGGCAACAGCGCATCGGCGCAGCTTTGGACGAACGGGGCATGGTTGAAGGGGAGCGCCTCACAGAGGGGGTCGCATCAAGGCAGTTACCGAAGGGGATGGGGATGGTGCCCCGGAGGGGAAGCGCAACCTGAGGGTGGTAGTTTGCAAAGCATCTAGAAGGGGGAGTAAAAGGCGTACTTGCCCTGGGATCGGAGAGCAAAAAATTAGAAAACGGTTGTCTGGGGGGGGAGGAGCATGCTTTGACAAAAAGAGAAGCGACACATGAACGCATCAAAACGCAAGCCGGGGGGAATGGGGCTTCGCTCAAAACGTTGCGTATGGCGCGCGGGGGCAAACTGCCAGAACAAAAGGGGATCGAAAAAAATGGAAAATCTGAGCTGTCCTCTACAGCCAGGTTGCACAGACTGGAAGGCGCTACGAAAACTTTCGCCCTGACACGACACCACCTAAAAATACTGGTGTCGAAGAAAACAGTGGGGAAGACTCTCCGAAGAAAAATAGGAAGGACCGGGAAAAAAAAAAGAAGAGGGAGGGTTTATAAATCCTGGAGCACGAATACGAACTACTACTGGGACGATGCAAAGGCGGGCGGAAAGATTATGATAAAAACGGGGGCGCGGCCTAATCCAAAACACGTTAGCACGCAGGAAGGCCGGGGTGATCCCAAGCGAAGCCGGTAAAGCCATCCGAAAAAGTCGCCGGAATGTTGGAAAAAGAAAAAAGGTCAACGGGACACGCAGACGTGCAAATTGGATTACTCAAAAAAGCTTGACCGCCATCAGGGGTGTGTGAGCTGTTCAGGAAGAGATGGGCCGCGGAATAACTGTTAAAGAACATCTGAGCGGTGGGGGGATCACGTTCGGGAAACGGGAGCGGCTGCACTAGAACTGACTCGTAAGGGAGGAGGTGAGCCAAAAGACCGAAGACAAAAAGGGAACAAAGGAAGGACTCCACCTCTCCCGCCCAACCCCCCATCCAAAACCGCAAAACTGTGCGGGAAGTGAGCAACAACCCCGACAAAACCTGCACTCAGGAGGAAAAAGCATGAGAAGGGCCATGGGAAAGATCTGGAATCATCCACAAAAACAAGGAGGGGGGGGGGGGGTAGGGCAATCCTGCCGAAAAATCCTGTACGGTTCGCGGAAAAAAAAAAAGCTTAAACTGATTGCTTGAGAGGGGGTGTGGGAGCCACGCAAGATCAGGATGGAGGGAGGGGGCGGGGGGAAGGGGAAGAGGTGCACTAAGAAAAGCTGACGGTGTGCAAAAGATCACCAACAAATACGACGAGGCGAGCAACTGGAAAGAAAAGTAGTTCACAGACTAATGAAAGTGGTTGACCAGGAAATAAGCTCAATCGAGCCGGGCAACACGTCGAAAAAAAAAAAGGATTATGAAAGATGGTGCGGGCCAATTGGGGGGACAACTCACTGGAGGCTGGGGTCCGAGAAAGGGAACGCCTTGATCGCTCATTTCAGTACTCGGAGCAGAGGGGCTTGTGGATCCAGGAAGACATATTACGAACGGGGGAGGAGGCGAAAAAAAAAGGGAGGCTGCGCAGATCCAGGTTGTTCATATCAGGACCTCTCAAGGCTGAGAACAGCGCAACGTAGAAATCACAGCAAGAATCGAAAGAAGAAAGAAACGTGGAAGCAAAGCGTAGATATTAACGCGCGGAACTTATACACTTCGGTTCGTATCAAAGAGGGGGGGAGTGGGGCCGATCACAGGAGCACGTGGGGGAACGGCAGGGAGGGCTCAGTTAAAGGCGCGGGAAAAAACCACGGGGAGTTTTTAGGAGGGGAAGCGCAGGACAGCGAGGAAAGACGCCGTATGAAGGGGTTTTTTAACTCGGAAACAGGGGGGGACGAAGAACTGCACCCAGTCAGGGAAGGAAAAACAATGGTCTTCCCAACCACTGTCGGGGTTTGGCGGCAAGGTTTGCCCATTATAAAAGGTGGGGGGGTCGAAAAAGAAAGGAAACAAAAAGTTTCGAAACGTCTTTAGGCGCGCCGAAAAAAAAGGCAATTCCAAAAGTCCTAAGAACGACCGGCGAGCTTGGAAAAAGAAGCCAAGGAAGCCAAAGAAAGTCACCACAATGTAAGAGGTATGCAAGCGGAGAGGGGAGCGCTCGGGGCAAAAACATTCAAGAACGTTTCTGAATCAGGGGGGAGCAGAGAGAAATGGCGCGCGGTGAAAAAAAAATGCGAGGAGGAATCAAAAAAATCGAACGCCCGAAAATCCAGAACTGCAGGGGGGGAGTAAAAAAAGGTACAATCGGTGCCTAGGCCTACTGAAATGGAGGGAAAAGACAAAAATCGCGAGGTCAGAATGGTAAAAAGAAAGGAGGAATTACGCGGGAGGAGGAGACGGCGGAGGAGGACCAACAGGGTCTAACCAGGGGTTCAAACAAAAAAAGCCATAGTGGGACTGCCCCCAAGCAGGGACAACCGGCCAGAAAAAACAACTGCAAAACACAGGGCACGGCATGAACAGGAAACCTGGGCATTCCAAGGGTCTGAGAAGGGGGAGTAAGAGCTTTCGGGAAGGGAGGACATTCCAGGAAAGGGGTCCAGCACGGCGAAAGGGGAGAAATACCAGAGGAAGAAAAGAGATCTTCCAGCAGAAAACAGGGAGGGGAATTGGCAGCGGTTCCCAGTCACGGATTCGACTGGGTCCGGCGGGAGGGAAAAAACGGGTCAGAAAAAGGCCAAGGGGGGTAGTGATGGGTGAGAACTCAGAAAAAAAAAAAGGGGGAAGTTACTGAGGGCGATCGTCAGAGTTGGGCGCAATGCGTTGAGGACAGCAACGTTCAAAAGGAAAGCCTGAGGGGAGGGCTGTAAGTATACAAAAGTGGCGGCCCCTCGGTGCCTAAGGAATCACAGCAGGGGGGACCCCGAGGAGTTTAGGGCCGGGTCTCTACCGAGGATAGGGGAAAGCACCGGGGGAAAACTAAGAGACGGTCGGATCCGGATTGGTGGGGGGTGCAAATCTCTTCAGGAAAAAGCGCTGGCAGAAAAAAAAAAAACTTTGAAGGAAAATAACTACAAGAAAAAAGGAACCCGTTAGGGAGGCAAGTCCAATATTCTACAAAAAGTAAAAGGGTTATGGAGCCGCTTGATAAGAACTCAAAATGCATTCGAAGAGCGAAAAAAAGAGCAAACGAAGCTCACGGAAGAAGCGGAGAAGAAACTGTTCGAAAAAAAGAAAAACAATTAATCAGGACACGACGAGGGAGGAAGCTGTTGCCGATTGCGGATTTCGCGGGTGAAGAATCGGGACGCTGTAGACACAGTTTAAACCAGTGCAAGGGGCCGGGAAGAAAGTCTCGGGGGATGAGACGGTGCAGGAAAATTTGAAAAAAAAGAAACGAAATGGGAAATCTATAAGGAGGGGAGGAAAAGAGAGAGGAACTCCAACAAGGGAAAAAAGGGCTGGGTGTGTTTCGGAAAATTTACGGAACTAGAACAGGGACGAAACCGGAACTTGCCCGCAGGAAAGTTGCCAGGTAAAGGAAACAGTCCTGGCACTATCACCCGGGACAGGGGAGAAACAAAGAAAAGCAGGGCCTCCGTCCAGAAAACATCTGGTAGTCACCTAGAATACAGTGCCCCGGATGCGTTAAAGCTCAGAGTAGAAAGGAAATTAAGGGGTCAAACCAGACCAGGCACGGTCCAACTTCTAGGATAATACCTAGGCGAAATAACCTACCCAGTCAAACGATTTCAGGAAAGAGAAATGCCCGCGCCATTCGTGCTCTTTGCTGCGTCTCACCTGACAGAAGTGGCTCGGCACCTGTCCCGCAGATTGAAGGGCCTCACCCCACCAAAAAAAGAGCCGGGTCACTCTCGAGGCGGGGGGAAGCGGTTTGAACGGAACGAGCCGAAAAACTCCTACGTTCAAAGAAGGATGGAGGGCAGGGACTTCAGGAGGGGATAAAAAGTGATATTTTAAACCAGACGGAAGAGATGCAGGAAGGAGTTCCACAGGATACGACGATGAAGCAAAAAGACTAAAGATCAACACATAATGCCGGGCGCTCGGAGATCAAAACATAACAGGAACTGGCGCATCCTGGCACAGGGAATAAGACGACCCGGGAAATCACCGGGAGCCTGGGAACCGAGGGGAGTTCAAGACAGAAAAATGGTTGAGAGGGAGATGAAAAACGTAACTCTGGTATTAAGGAGCCGATTACGTCACAAGTAAACAGAAACCTACCTGAATTAAAGGAAATGAGACTATTACATCACAGTTTTAAACCTGTTCCCTGTTCTGATCTCTGGCAATGGTCGCCATTGTTTTCATGCCGTTTCCAGTGCATTTGGGCCACATATCACTGTCTTCTTTGGCATGTCGGGGGTGGGGAAAATCTTAGAGACCAGAGAGCACCGAAGCCGCCAGCAACTTCGGTAGGTGCCTATCAAAAGGGAACGAGGAGATCGGGGGACGCAATAACGCGGTCGAAAAAGGTACAGCGAAAAACTTCACTGCGTTAAACCGGAGGAGAACCAGCTTGCATTTGTTGGTCATGGTTGCTGGATGACCTCACAAGACACGCGAGGAAGTTTCCGAGCCAGAGGCGAATTACGAAAAAGTGGCGTGGCACGAGCGCGCACCCACGGGTCGAGAGCCGACGCGGTTTTTACGAAGGGCCAGGTAGCATGGCTGGTGCATGATGGTGCAAGTGCAACGAAACGGGGCGGGGATGTCCACCCAGCTAACAAGCACGGTGGCGGACTTGACCCGGAAAGCGAGCGACGTTCGAAACGGGTTCTTGCGTCAGGGAAAGTGCTTTGCGACAAAGGGAGAAGAGAAAAAACCCTGCCAAGGAAGCACAACCAGAACTGCCGTGTGTTGGGGGGAAGACAGCCGAAATAACAAACAGTTTCTGGAAGGGAAAGGCACAAACTATGGGAGCAAAAAAAGGGGGGACTGGGGCTTCGGCAAGAGGGGAAAAGAGGATTGACGTAACAAGGTCAAGGGTCAAGAACGATTCGGGGAAGGAAATACACCTGTACTCACGTGCGTACTGTGCCGCGCATCCCAAAAAGAGGGGAAAGGAGGGAAATCACGAGGGGGAAGACAGCTTCGATAAGAGATGCGCTAGTAACCAGGGCGCTAGAGTGAGAGTATGGCTAAATCCAGAAGGTCCAAAATACGCCGCATACAAGAGCAAGGGAGCCCCGTAGGCCAGGAGAGGGGGGGGATTTGAGGAGCAGCGAAGGGCGCTAGGACAGAAAAAAACGTAGGACCGCAGGGATTCCGGGATGATTCCCCAAAAATAAATGGGGAAAAAGTATTATCATCAGGGGCGCCATCACGGAAAAGGTGCCGGGGCCAGCGCATGTGAAGCGCCGCAGCTGAAAAAAGGGAATTCACGAACAAAGAAGGGTACCGGAACAGAATTGTTTTGGCCGGGAAGTGTGAAGGCCCAGATTAACCTTAAAAAAAAAGTCCCCGGTTGACACAGTGAATTCGATTGGGCTCCAGGCCCAGTTGAAAGGGACGGCTAGAGCCCTAGCGAATGTGAGGGATCGTCGCAAACCGCATCTGAGCGTGAGAATGACACTCTCCCAACTGAAAACTGTGGGGAGTGAAGACCAGCACGAAAAGAAATCCATAAAAAAAAGAACTACGTAGGAAAGAAGGGTTCGACTTCCCCCGGGAAGAGGGCGTCTG
>Ga0179593_1460528_pt1 | contig 10179 bp, 16 predicted proteins | sample CZODoug2_1_08_16_FD_185931 | JGI IMG/M metagenome (GOLD analysis project Ga0179593, IMG submission 185931) | Vadose zone soil fungal communities from Angelo Coast Range Reserve, California, USA - CZODoug2_1_08_16fungal (PacBio error correction) | ecosystem: Environmental > Terrestrial > Soil >...
GAGGCGAAGCTTTTTAGGAGACAGCGGCCCGAAGGGGGGGATGAAAAAATTCTGTCGCTTAATCGCCAGGAAACCATACGGGTGGGGGAGAGGAATCGGCAACCAAAGAGGCACATTGTCGCGGGCCAGTACGTCAAAGGTCAAAACCATTGAGAAAAAACTGGGAAGTGGAAGAAAAAAAGGTAGGGGGCGAGAATAGATAAAACTGAAGGGGGGAATAAAATCGGCAATCTCAAAGTTATCTGTAAACACTCATACCGGAGAGGGTTGATCGGACGTAAAATGAAAAAGATCGACCGAACAGTAAGGAAATTTCAAACGTCGATTCGAAATAAGGCGATTTCCGACAAGGAGGATGAACAAAAAGAGAAAAGAGGGAAAGAGGAGGGACATCAAACAAAAAAATCGGGCTAGCTAACGCCAAAGGGAGAGGGGTGCTAAGGCCCAGGAACAGGAGAAATTAGGGCCGAACATGTAAAGATGAAGGAAGGGCAACCGGGGGGGCATTTGGTTAGGTAAACCGGGCTGACAAAAAAGGAATATTCCGACTGTTTTTCCCACATGCGGTCTACAAGCGCCAGGGCCACCCAGGATGGTGTGGTTGCTTGGAAAGCAAAAAGATCTGGATTAAATCATAAAGGGAACCCCAATTAAAGCACAGGACGTCGGTAACGCCGCGGCCCAAAGGGGGGGGGGGGGGGGGAAGGGGGTAGGTTGGGTTGTCAAAGAAGGGGAAGAAATTCAGAACGACGAAACAAATTAGGGTTGTCTGGGAAGGGGGGTGATACGGATGGGCAAAGGCGAGCTAATTTAACACCGCCGCACAATTCCGCTCTGAGGAAGAAAGAAGAATGTTGGGGAAAAAAGATTGAGGGAAGAAAGGAGGGATTCCTTGATACAACCCTCGCCCATGTAGGGCGAGAAAGGAGATCGGGAACCTCTCATGAAGGGAGTTGGCTGTTGGTACATGACAGGGGTGAAAGAGAGGAAGGGGGAGAACGCTAAAAGGAGGGAGGAGACGGAAAAAAATGCGAAAAAACTTCAGCGAAGGGGGGGGGTAAGGTATATTAAGGCCAGAGGGAGGGGAAACACTGGAAAAGATGTCATGCAAAAAGGAGCTTTAATAAATCGATTTGTTTGATTCGGATACCAAGAGAGGGGAATGGCAGTGTGGAGCGAGGGAAAAAAAGAGAATCAACAGCTTTCGTCCTCGATGGGTCGCATCCTGATCGAAAACAGGGAAGGAAGGTGAGAAAGAATAAGAGAGAAAGCGGGTTTAGAACTAACTATCAGGAAAGTCCAAAAGGAGGATGAAAATCCATCGCGGGGGAACGCTAACCAAGAAGGGGGGACAGACGAGCGGGTTGGGTAAAAAACACGTGAAATCGGTACATTGCGGGACGAAAAGTCAATAATTAGCATAAATAAGGTCAGGGAAAACGCCAGGTGGAAAAAAGAAATCCTCCCTTTTCGACTTGCAGGGGGGAACTGAACAGAGATGGGGGGGAATACATGTAAGAAGATGGGGGGCAAGGGAGGAAGAAGAGAATGGAAGGAGTGAAGGGGAGAGGGTGGGGGCGAGCAGAGGGGAGGGAGGAAGACAGGGGCAGCGGGAAAGCAAAAAATAGGGGGGCAAAGGAAGGAAAAGGAGGGGAGGAGGGTGATAGGGGGGGGAAAGGGATCAAAAAGGGGGAACGGGGAAGGTAGGAGGAAGAAAGGGTGGAAGAGGAGGAGGGGGAACAGCAAGCAAGAAGGGAGGGGACGCCTTTTCCAAAGAAGAGGTCTCGTGAAGGGTGTTAACCGAATTGAAGGTTTGGTCTTGTGGCCTAGTGGGACAGACCTATTTCTGTCTAGAATCGAAACTCTCAGGAAGGGGCCGGCTTTGGTGGACGAGAAGAAATTCCAGAAGACAAAGGGTGGGACACGGCACAAGACTAAATGGAGGGACTGGCCCAAAAGAGTCATTTATTTTTGAAAAAGACAGAGTTTGGTCTTGGGAAACTCGCCTGAGGGCAATGCGTTCATACGCTGCTTCCTGCCGAAAAAAAAGAACAAACATTCCTGGACGAATTAAGGGAGACAGCGCAGCGCAAAGTGAAGAAATCTGTCTTTGGGCGTGGGGGGGACAATCGTGAACGAATGGTCTAAGAAGAAAAAAGCAAAAAGCTAAGAAAGGAAGAAAAAAACTCACATCTACTACGTCGGGGAAGGGGGCACCGAAACAAAGACAAGAACATCTTTGAAATCTGGAAAGGGGGCATCGGAAAAGAGATACAGCTCGATCAAAGAAAATTAAGAGGAGGAAGAGAGAGATGGGGCTAGGGGGTCATGCATTGGGAAAAAGGTACCGCCTGACATATGGGGGGGTCGCTGGCAAAAATTCCGGAATAATTCGATGGGGTATTTGGGGGGGAGACGGGAAAGGTGAGTATATGGCCGCTAATAAAAAGGACGTAACGAAAAAAAGTAGTACACAAACGAAAAAAGAGACGATGTAGGGCTCAACGCATATGGCGAATAAGGGTCGAGGGCAAAGGGAAAAGCGGAGAGGGGCTGGGTGGCTAATGCCGCAGTGGGAAGCCAGAGAATGCGAAAGAAAATCAGGCGGAGGGGCGAAAAAACCGCTATCGGAGTGAAACATACCCTTTATCTTCAGGGGGTCGCTGCGCAAATACCATTCGGGTGGTGAAGTTGACACCGGGTTGGAAAAAGAGGTGACTCTGCAGAAGACCCCAGTTCGAGGATTTGCCGATGGGGGGAAAAATACCAGTGGGGGGTGTGAAGTAGGGGGGGGGGGTTGTTGGGAAACGGCAAGTCAGAGAAGAAGGGGGTAGGAGAAGTGGAAAAAGACAGTAGGACAGTTAGAGTGGGAATTGGGGGGGGGGGGATGGTGGGTTGGGTTTAAGGGGATGATGGGGAAGTGTGAGAAAGAGATGGTGTGGGGAGTGGGGGGGGTGGGTTATTTATTTTTTGGTGGGTGGGTATGGAGCATTAAGGTTTGGGTAGTGTGTTTGGGGGGTTGGGGGCGGGGGTGGTGAGGAGGGGGGGCGAATGGTGAGCTCTGGAAGTGCTGAAAATAGCTCGGTACCCCGTACTCTACCGGGGCGACCCAGCCCCACCACTTGAGAACGGAAAAGCTCTATAAAGATCGGCAATCTTCAAAGAGGACTCAGGCAGTACTTACGAGAAAGTAGGATAAAGGCGAGAATCTGGCTGAAGAACCAACACCCAACAAAAAACCCCCACAACTCTCCCACGCAAAAAAAAAAAAAAAACAAAAAAACACTCCAAACCACCAAAAAAACCAAAACACCGCAACAAAACCAACCCCCAAACCACAACGACACAAACCCCCAACACACCACACCCACCGAAGTTTTGGTCCCATACCAATAAAGACCGTCTTGTAGCGCCATTTGTTGACGGTCTCAGGCAAATGGAACGGTATTCCGGCTGTTTAAAAAACCATGCGGGATTGAGTCCGCGTGGGGTCCAAAAAGTATGCAAAAGAAGGAAATCAGGGTGCAAAGGGGGGGAGGCTAGGGGAGGCACGAAAAAAGTCAAGCTGATGGTAGAAAGGAGGCGACTGGGGGGGGCCTTGGGTTTGACTATCGGGATCTCAAAGAAGAGAGGGCTGCCTGACTTCTTGGGGGACCGAGATAACGGGGGAACAATCAGATTCCACAGGACCGACGGGCAAACAAAGCGCTTTCCAGTTAAGGGGCATGACAGATCAGTGTCAAAATCCAGTGGAAACTGGGGCATATGAAAGGGTTACCTGGTCGCTTAAAGTCGCAAAGGGAAAATTTTTCAGTCAGTACCCCAGCTATCCAGGGAGGAGGAGCAGCTAAAGTGGACACATGGGGGGTAAACAGCGAGAAGATAGAATTTGGGTTCCTTTACAGCCGAAGGGCGCAAGCCATCTCCGAGAGCCAGAAGAAAAATAATCGGGCCTCGCATGACCGCGTTAAAAAGAATGGTCCCCACTCTGAAGGTGAAAATGAACTTTTAAATATAATGGAAAAAGCAGTCGAAAGACATCAAATTCTTACGCAGAAGTGAAAAGAAGAGGGGGGGGGTTAAGAAATAGGCAGAGTGGACGACACCACTGGCCTTCTTTGACCGAGGGCTTCAGGGACTAGGCTCGGAAATTTTGGGGAAAGTCTTTGAAGACTCCCGGATCTGAGGCAACTCAAAAAAACCTAAAGACGGGAAAAAGCAAGGCCAGGGCATTGAGTATCACGCAGTATAACAGAAGTATAAAGGGAATATCAGAGAGACAGCCCGATGCACAAAGGGGGCCAGGTATCGAACTGTTGTGGGGAGTCGGGGCGCGGAATTGTTGGGGCGGGGTCGTCCGCCCAGATGTCATCAACCAGGGCTCGTGATCTAACGAGCGTGCTGCTGCTAAGAGGAAAGAGTGGGGTTAAAAGGAAGGGGGGGGGGGTGAGGTAAGAAATTCCTTCTAGAAAGCATGGGGTGGATATCAGCGGGGGAGGGGGGGGGGGGGGGGGGGGGGGGGGGGGGGGGGGGGGGGGGGGGGGGGGGGGGGGGGGGGGGGGGGGGTGGGGGGGGGGGGGGGGGGGGGGGGGGGGGGGGGGGGGGGGGGGGGGGGGGGGGGGGGGGGGGGGGGGGGGGGGGGGGGGGGGGGGGGGGGGTGGGGGGGGGGGGGGGGGGGGGGGGGGGGGGGGGGGGGGGTGTGGGGGGGGGGGGGGGGGGGGGTGGGGGGGGTTTTTGTGGGGGGGGGGGGGGGGGGGGGGGTGGGGGGGGGGGGGGGGGGGGGGGGGGGGGGGGTGTTGGTGTGTTTGGGGGGGGGGGGGGGGGGGGGTGGGGGGTTTGGTGGGAGGGGGGGGGGGGGGGGGGGGGGGGGGAAGGCTAGAAAACGGCACCGAACAGCGCCGGGTTCTCTGTTTTCTCTCTCGGGTTAGGCGGGGTGCCGAGATCTAGCCAGGCAGGGGGACAACGAGCTCGATCCTTACTTTTCGACCTTCCGGGTGAAGTCTCACAGGGGGTTAGCAAGACTGTCGTAAAAGCCGAAAGGAATTCCTCTAGTGGGGGGGTAATAACGCTAGATTTCCGTAGCACAACATCTCCGGGAGGGGAAAAAACCGGGATGAGGAAGAGACAGATTTGGGGGGGGGAGGCAAACCAAACTGAAACAAAGTGAGGGGGGACGCAAAAAAGGAAACAGAGTATCTCTAGCAAATAACCTGATTATAAGATATATATGCATTGCCTTGGATCTTTGGGACACAGTAATGTGATGTGGAAGGGTCCTCTACCCCGCGATCCCTCTTTCCATGGTAAAAACGTTCTGAGCTTGAAATAAAGGGTCGACCCCATCGAGATGGGGGTGACCGGAAAGTTCAGAGTTAAATATAACAGAAAAGGAGCCGGGGTCGACGGCATAGCTAGACCATGTCGAGGGGGGAACAGGCAACCCTTTGAAAACTAAAAGGTTCACAAGAAAAAGGGGATTGACGATCTCTTTTTCCCTGCGGGAAGAATTCTCGCAAGAGGAGGCACTCTACCCGATACCGGCTATGGTCCGGAAGTGGGCAGAGATCAAACTAGGTCTCCTAACCAAGGGATAATGGAAACAACTCTGATTGGGAGACCTTTCGGACTCATTGATCAGGAAAAAGAACTGGGCTCGAAAAAACCAGCAGGGAGGCGGAGTCAGAAGCAACAACGCTACATTCTAGACCCTCGCCATGGGAATGAATCTGGCGTAAGCGGGACACTAAGAAGGTCTGTCAGAAAAAGGGTACGATGTCAATCTGACCGCAGTTGGGGAAATGGGGAAAAAGATTGGGGGTTAGCTCTGAAAGAGCAACCGAACGGGAAGTTCATGTTTCGGCTGCCTCTCAGGAAAACGTGCCATTCGCCATAGACAGATGGGGGGGGGGGTTCTAGGCAAACTATCTGGGACAAAGAAAAGGGTGAAAGTAAAATACCCAAGGCCCACGTAGAGAAAAGAAGCAAAGGACGGGGAAAAAAAAAGCAGTACAAGGGGGTAGGGGTTTCAAAACAAATCCTGAGAATCGTACCAACAATATAACCTTCGGTGCTTAAAAAAATTGGGGGAAAGGAAGATAAGGGTTTGGAACGGAGGAGGGGGATTTTTGGCATGCTCGCTACTTTCACTTAAACGGCAACGAATCGACATGCCGGCAAATAAAAGCAGGCACTCTCAAGAGGGGGATGCAATGGAAAAAGAAGGGTGACTTGTCAATGAAAGTGGCTGGTACAGCGAAGCTGGTCCGTCGGGGTGGGGGTGACACAATACGCTCAGTCCGCATCGGGTAGATGGCGCAGCAGATAGTACCTATCAGTTCCTAAGGAATTTTGGAAGGGGTAGTGAGGTTGGACATGCCATGGGTGGATAAACATTCCAATCCTAAATTGTTGAAGGAGGAGGACTGTAAAAAAAGATTCCCTGGGGGTCTAAAGAACGGAATAATGGGCATCCAAACTTTTGGTCACAATTCATGGGGAAAAGTTACCCAATTCAATGCAAAAAGGGGGAAAATTGAAAAGAAAAAGCTCTTTTGGAGGGGGGGTCCCTCGGGATCAAGCGCGAAATTCGGGGGGGACATGTTCATGGGGAGACAGGAACAAACGAAGTCACCAAAGTCATAAAGGCGTTCATAGAGAGTTCGAGGAGACTGAGGAAAAAAAGGGAACAGGTACAGGGCTCACCGATCAGGTGAAGGGGTCGCACTCGCATGAAAAGGGACAAAAAACAATTAAAGGTCGGGGAGAAATCGCGAAGCCTCGGGACGCCGCGAACACTCGGAGCATCCGCCATTGGGAAAAACCCGCGAGGAGGAAATGGGTAGGAAACCGAAATAATTAAAAGCGAAAAATTCTGGTTCACTTTTAAAGCGGGGGAAAAAAAGTCTCGCCCTTTATCGGACTGTAAGTAACTCGATCTCAGGGAAGCAGGGGGGACTCTATGAGAGGGGGGTTTTGCCGGTCAAGGGGGTGTGGCTGTGTCAAGGAAAAGTATTTGGGGCAAAAAAGTGGACGAAGAAAAGTCGGGCAATCTCTACTGGGGCCTTTGGGTGGCCGAGAAGGGCTTGAATAACTTAGGGAACAAGCGAATTGGAGTGGCGCCGATACAAGGAGTCAAGGAGTTCTTGAAAAAGAAGGAAAAGCGGGTGGTCGTAACTACCAGGAGGGGAAAAGAGTGTCTAGCTGCTGGAAAAAAAAGGAATTAGCCACAACGCAACAGGGGGCATCAACTGAGGGAGGAAAGGTTCAAATCTCCTGTAGAAGAAGAACAAAGACTTCTCTTTGGAGGGGGTCCGTCGTGACGCCCTGGTATGACAGGGAAAACTCTCCTCCTGGAAAAAAAAAAAACTAAACACGAGAAAAGGAGGAATGAAAACACACCGACGATCAGAAAACTCTTTCAGATGGACTTTTAAAGAATAACAAGGCGGAATATAGACCATAAAGAAAAAAACAAACAAGAGGGGGGGGAAGTAAAGATTCTATTATCTGTTTAAGGGGGGGGACCGGGGAGACACCGTAGCAGCCGGGATATGTCATGAGAGCGTAATTCACAAGAGCCGGAGGAAAGTGGGAGGTGGTGTTTGGGGGTTTTTTTTCTTGTTTTCAGAGGGGGGAGGGATGTGGCGCAGCAGAGACCGGTACAAAAGTATTAACATGTCCGTGCAGGGGAGAAGAAGGCGAAAAAGAAGATTGGTTGGGGACAGGGAGACTGGGGCTTTTGTCTTAAGGGAAGAAGGGAAGCCGCGTCGAAGTCGCATTTGGAATGAGTTGAAGAAACAAAACCATGAGTTCTGAAACGTTTAAAATAAACAGCACGTGAGTGAATTTTTAACTTAAGGAAAGGTACGTGTTGTGGCCGTGGAAACACCTGTAAGGAGAGACGGCACAAACCCAGGGAGAGGTTGGGGAAAAAAAAAAACAATGAGATAGGAGCGAAACTCTTCCGCCAGCCAAAGGTAACTGAAAGGGGAAAAACGCGCGAGACGATCGCCTTCAAGATATCGGCGTCAGGACTTCGCGCAATCGATGGGGATGTCGGAAAAGGGGAAGTTTGCCGCATCAACGTCTGGGACTTAAGGATGCCGGGGGGTGGCGTACGCTGTTGCAAAACTTGCGGAGGTTGTGAAAAAAAAAGACGGGAATGGCTGGAAGGCGGGGGACGGTACCCGAGAGAGTCATCAAGTTGAAGAAGGGTGCACTTGCAGGTGGGTTAGCACGCAAGAGATCGGTGTAAAATACAGAGAAGACGGGTTTTCGACCCCTTCTAATACTCATAAGACGGAGGAGGCTGAACGGCGGTGTTCCCGCGCTAAAAATTACATCAAAAATTTGCCAAACGTTTATAACAGCGTGCAACAAAAATAGCTTTTCATCTTCCGGGGGGGGGATGACCGTGGCAAGGGGTCAAATCAGGACGCCTTCTAGGAAATATGAAAAAATTGAAAGGGGGGACAAATTCGAGAAGGTGGCGCACAAGGTGCCACGTTGTTGCCAGTCCGAAAAATATAAACGGGGGAGCGTAAACGAGATCTTGCACCAAGGGCCAGGGGGAGACAAAAGATTCATATCCTTTTAGGACTGGGACGGATAGCCTTGGGCGCAATCTAAAAGAGGCGGGCAAACCCTGCCTAAACAAAATCTATGACTAGAGTCCTAGAAGGGAAGAGGCTCTGACTGGGTGAAGTGAAGGGGGAGCTATCCTGCAAAAAAAAAATTAGACAAAAAGGGAGAAAGACAAATTCCGAGAAGGTGAGGGTTGTGTCGGGTCCAGAATTTAGGTCGGCGAAAAAAGAACCTCCAAAAGGGGGAAAAGGAGTCGTGACCGCGAGTCGTATATGGGCGTGGAGCAAGGGGGGTTCTTTTACGGTACATTGGACCCGAATCATCTTGTGTAAAACACCAAACTCAAGCTGGAGCCGGAGAAACGCCAGCCAGGCGCTGGAGTAGCAGGAAGATACAGGGAAACTGTACCGAATAGCAGAACTCAAAACCCTGGTTGACCAGCTGCACAACAGAAGGTGCCAGTATTGTTGTCCGGAAGAAAGTCGGGAAAAGGAATTGTTACGTCGCTAAAAAATTTCAGTGCGGCAGTAGAGATTCGGCTTGGGATTTGAACGCATAGGAGGAGGGGAGGGAAGTTGGGGGGCCTGAGGAACATTGTTCCTTATCGAATCGAAGTGGGAATACCTAACCGGTTCTGATGACGAGCAAAAGTCACCGGGAAAGAGGGACGTCGGGTGGTAGAGAAGAACGTTTCGCTTGGGGAAAAAAATATTCTGCCAGCGGGGGGGGAACAAGTGAGTGACGGGTCGACCGGTAGGTAACAGGGGGGTAAATGTTGAAGGGGGAGCTGATCTTATCGTCAAGATGCGAGGGTTTCAATCAGCAGGCGAATTTGAAAAAGAAAAAAAAGAGGGCAGAAAAAGGGGTCGGTCGAAAGGGAATTGGGGATTGCACCCGGGACTCTTCTTCTTACCCGATACGGTGAAAAAGCGCAAACAGGCAAAAAGATCAACAACCAAAAGAAGGAAGGAAAGAGGTATATGAGTGTTGGACAACCGTGTGAAAAAGAAGAAGAACGCGCCAGAGTCCCTATTTATGTCACAATTAGGTAAAGGTAATAGAGTGTACAACGGCCCACGGAAAAAAAGGTTGGGGAGAAGAAAGCGCAAGACTGTTATTGGAAAATGGACGTGTGAGGAAGAACTAGCCATCAAGGCACAAGGAAAACATGTGGATACTACAAACCTGAAAGTCCAGAACCTTAATCTCTAGTTGGGGAACTGCTTTAATAATATCGCGGCAAAAGCCGAAAACGGAGCATAAACATAGCACCTGGCATGTGTCCGTGGGGAGTCAGATATCACTCCTGGGAGGCAAAACCATCCAACAAAAACTAGAGTACTAGAATGAGGGCAGATTTCGCCGAATTGGGAAAAAACTTACTAGAAAAAGCCCGTTAAGTCTATTCATAAAAAGGGGAGACGCATGCTAGACTAACGCAGCAAATAAATGGGGAGGCGCCGGGGGGACACGACTACGGAGTTCAGAAAATTTACATTTCACGGTCACATTGTGGTGCAGATGGGTAAAAGGAGGGGCTAAGGTATTCAACTGTAAGTGGTTCAGGGGGAAGGGACAGATAAGATTCTCCGAACT
>Ga0179593_1586517_pt1 | contig 10179 bp, 12 predicted proteins | sample CZODoug2_1_08_16_FD_185931 | JGI IMG/M metagenome (GOLD analysis project Ga0179593, IMG submission 185931) | Vadose zone soil fungal communities from Angelo Coast Range Reserve, California, USA - CZODoug2_1_08_16fungal (PacBio error correction) | ecosystem: Environmental > Terrestrial > Soil >...
CCACGCTTCGTCAGCCACGCGAATGTGAAAGGAAAAAAAAACCTGGGGGAACGTTGCTTCGGTGAACAAAAGCGGGAACAGAGACCAACAAAACAAAGGGGAATGAGGTCATATCATGGAAAGCTAATACTAAAGACACAAAACTAACCCGTTCCTTGTCGCAAAAGAAACAGACGGGGGGTTTGCAGGAGAAAAAGGCAACCCGCAACACTCTGTGCGTTTAAAAAAAGAAAGGGAGGGAGAGGGGGGGGGGGGAAAGAATGACTACTCGCAAAAGGCGCAAAACGCCGGACCGAGAAAAAAACGGAGAGGAAGAAAACTTGGGTGCCAAGAGCGGTAAGGGGGGTTTCGGGGGGCAAACCATGAAACCAGCTGAACCTAAAAAAAAAAAACGGGGGAAGGGAAGAAATGGCAGGCCCAAGGCCCCAGTAGGGGCTGAGAGGGCGACCTTAACCGCCAACCAACGAATTATCTTAAAGCTGAAAACCCAGGACGGGGGGGGGAGGGGGCCATCCCCCACAGCCCCATGTTTTCGGGAAAAAATGAAGCAACAAAAACTGAAAACACTCCGACTTCCAACTTGTAGTGGATTGTCTTTTATTTCTTTGAAGAAAAGGGGTTCAAACTCCAAGCAGAAAAGGAAAAGGGGTGAAAGACAAACGACCTTGGTTCCAATATGCCCAGTCCCGCTCCGCACGGACACAAGGGGAACTGGGTGGGACTATGTGTCACGCACCGTCCAACACCGAAAACGCGGGGGGAGGGGGGGGGGGGGGGAAAAAAGACCATAAGGCCGCCACAGGGGTCAAGGACCTCTAATCCACGGACCCCCCAGGCTCAAGTGAAGGGCAGTGAAGTTCCCTGCGAAAGGCCTCTCTGCAGGCGGGGTGTCAGGACTCGCCTGCAAAAGAAAAAAAAAAAAAACTGGAAAAAATAAACCTGGGCCAAAAGCGCGGGGGAAAACGCAACAGTCAGCGGGAGGGTGAACGGTATCGTCAAGCAAAAACACCTCCTACTCCTCGTAGGGGAGGAAGTTGCAGAGGGATCGATCAGGGGGGGTCCTAAAGGAAAAAAAAAGAAAAGTCACGAACGGGGGGGCGCACTCAAATAGGCCGTGGAATTTAGTAGGAAGAGGAAGAGGCCATGTCCCCCGTGATTGGAAAGTGAAACGGGAGTGACGAGCGCGGGAGTGGAAACCGACTCCGTAAAACCCTGGGGGAAGTGGACAGCTAAGTAAAGCAACAAAACCAAGCTCTCGAGGAAGAGCGGACATGAGGACAGGAGGGGGAAAAAGGGGAGGAGGAGATCATAGGAGGGGAGGTAAGAAAGAGGGTGGCAGAACAGTGAAGGCCAGGTAGTAGGAAGTCGCGGAGGAGGCTAGGGGGGGAGAGTGAGATAGATAACCCTCCGGGACTGGTGGGGGTTATGACTGCATGGGACTCCTCGAACGTGTCGCCGGGAGGTTTATGGGGGGTGATCTCACACAAACGGGATGAAAGGGGATGAGAGGAATTTGCAAGTGCCCGAAAAGAAAGGAGAAACTAGGACTCAGGTAAACTTCGATAAAAAGTGGCAGATTAAAAACAAAAAACTGCGCCGTTGGATCACAAAGCACACAACAAAGGAACACCCCCGCCAAGCGAACAGGACGCTGTTACGAGGAACTGAGTAGGGCGGGAGAGATTTCCTCTTTGCCGTACACTGTGGGGGAGGAAGTGGTGGGGTGTTGGAGCAAGGAAAGGGGGAGAGCACCAAGGACCTAAAAAAAAACGACAGGGACTCGTTGTGCAGGAAAAAAGAATATAATCCCACCGTTAAAAGGTAACTCAAAAGATGGCCATGCACGAGGGCGGGAAAAGACGGAGGGCCTTATTCGATTCGGTTGATATCGGTTGGTGGAACGGGGAGGGAAAAAGAAAAATGGTTTAGCGAGGGCCGGCGCAAACCGGTCTGTTTGGGGACGGTCGCGGTTCTCTTGGGTTCGAAACTGGGGGGGGGGGGGAAAGAGGGGGAAAGGAGACCCTGGACCCTGCGTACCGTAGAGTGGGGGAAAAAAAAAGGGTTGTGCATCTCCAGGCCGTTGGTGAGGCCTGCCGAAAGTTAAAGGAAAAGGGGAAAATAACTGGGGGGCCGGGTAAGTGCATGCCAAGAAACCGAGTAAAACGGGGGGGGATAATAAACGTAAAAACGCAACAAACCATGAGGAATCGTTAGCGAGCCGAGAAATAATTAAATGGGTAAACCGCCTTCGCAGGGGAAATTAAAGGGGCAGGGAATGGCCATGGGCCCGCTTGGGGGTCGGAATGGGGACTCTAAGTGGTTCGTCAAGAACCAAAGGACGGGGAAAGGGGGAAAAAAAAAAAAAAGCGCCGTTGAGAAAGTATTGGGTCCAAGGCAAACTGAGAATACAAAAAAAGGTGTAGCAATGGCGATGTTCACAAAACATTGGAAGGGCATGATCCGGTGTGGTTTTGAAAAAAAGTTGGAGAGACCGCCCGAAAACCTTTGCGCAGAAGCAGGCAAAGCTTGGTATAACAGCCATGGGGGCGGCCAAGAGGGTTGAGGTCTGCCTCGGGGGGAATTCAAAGACCGCCACCCGCTGGCAGAAAAAAATGGGGGGGGGGGGGCCGGTGCAAAGGGAACAAAAAAGCTGAAATCCCAACGGAATCGACAACTCAAAAGGTTAAAAAATTCTCATCGGTGGTGAAAGGGGGAAACACCCTCTCACAGTCGATGGATCGTCAACGGGGCCAAAACGTGGGCGAAAAGCGTCAGGGGGGACCGTAAAGAGCATGATGGTTCCCCGCATACCTGGTGTGGGAAAAAAAACCCTTGGTGAAAGCCGAAAGTTCCATTCACACAAGTGCGAATGCTGAAGAGGGAGCAGTGGGGGAGCGAAAAAGGTGCCTTTTTTTGGCGGGTGGGGGGAAAAAGTCGTATTTCACGGTGGAAAAACCTATCGGGGGCACGAGAAAATCGGAAGGGGGGGGGGAAAAACAAGGCAAAGGCCGCCAGTGCGGACGACAACCGGTGTTGGGACTATGTTTGGGGTGGAAAGGAACTAGGGTTTGGGGGCATGTCCCAAAAAAAGAGGAAGGCCAGGAGGATCCCCGCATGAGAATTTTGAAAAAAAAGGTGAAGCGTAAGAACCATCAAATCTGAAAAAATCATCAAGCCGGGGAGGGAAACAAAGTGCCTGTTGGTGTCCCCAAGAAAGAAGAAAAACTGGGGGGGGGGAAACAGTCCGGCTTGATCACCGAAGATTGGGAAAGAACTGGTAAAACATGGAAAAGAAAAAAAAATAGACCTTCTAAAACAAAGGGAAAAAAAGGGAAAAGAAGAGAGATCTGAAACTTCAGGGTGCCGTGTCTTTTAAGCATGGAAAAAAACGGACATCCGCGGACCAGTCAAGGGCGAGCAAAAAAATGGACCAACCTTCCCAACAACCACTGCCGCGAACTGGACAAAAAAGGAGCAAGGGGGGAAACCAAGGGTCAAAGGCGAGGGACCGAAAAAGAAGAAGGCGGGAGGGGGGGAGGCAGGACCAAAAAACCCACCAGGATCACCAAAAAAAACATCCGCAACACCGGGAAAACTCAACTGAGGGGGACAAAGAATCAACCATACCTCGTGCCGGATGTCATAGGAGAAAAAAGGAAAAAAAAGCCAAAAAAAAAAAACGCCGGAACATTTGTTGAACAATAATAAGCAACCACCCCCTCCGTCTCTTCAAAAACCGGGGGAAAATGGGGGGGACGGGAAGAGCAGCCAAACCCGGTCGAGGCAAAAACATAAAAAGGCACATGACGACAAGGGGGGGGTTCTAACTGCGAGAAAAACGTACAATCAAAGGGCGATGCCTGGGGGATAAAGGAAAAGGAAGAAAGGGGGGGAGATCCGCCGCCGGTGGATGAAGACGGCAAAAAGGAAAAACACAATCACAGGATCTTCGAGCGGGGAAGATAAGGGACCCTCCTTACAACGGGAATCACAACCAAGTCCAAAAAGGGGCAAATCCAACTGTGGATGCGTAGAGACATGAGAGGAAATGAAAGGGGGGGGCAAACACCGATATTCTCAAAGCAGCCAGTGGTGAAAAGAAAAAGGCGACCACCAAGGGGTCTGTGGGGGGGGTGGGGGAGGGGGGGAAACAAGTCATCAGCACGGGAAGTCGCACCGTGGGGAGCACGCGAGGGGAGGGGAAGAAGAACGAGTCATGCCATCAACATGACAGGTCCTGGACACCTGTAAAAAGGGGGAAAACGGAAAAGAATAGGTTCTCGGGAAACTAAGCAGAGGCCGGAAGCGGGATTAGGGTTAGGGAACGCCCGAAGCCGCTTCACTATTTGGGGAAACGAAAACGGAAAGGTATCTGAGGAGAAGGCTTAAAAAAGGCAAGGAAAAGATGACACAAACTAAAGCAGGGAGAGCAGGGGGTCAGACTAAAATGAAAGAAAGTGTGAATCGCCAAAAAAAGGGGGGGCCTTAACAGGGGTGCCACAGGCCCTCGCTCAATGACACGCAAGAAAAAGAACAACAGCGATCCGCATGAGCAACGGGTACGTGTTGGTGAACCCGAGCCCAGGAAAGAAATTATCACGAAGCGATTAAACGAGGCAAAAAAGAGTTAGGAGGGGAGGCGTGGGGGGTTTCAATCAGGAGTCGCGGGTTCATCGGAACAAGAAAAATTGTGTTGCAACGGCTGGCGTAATCGAAGCAGACTAGTGGAATAAAAAGGGGACGTTTTGATCACGGTATGGGAATAACAGGGAAAGGGGATCTTGGCCCTACGAGAGAAAAAACGGCCCCGAACTTCGCTTCATATGGAACCCAGGGCGAGGGCACAGCACGACCGAGATAGCGTCCAAATCCCACCAAAGTATAACTGGGGGCTCAAGCGGTATGGAAAGGCTATACAACTCTAACGGTTATAAGGGACTAGGAAAAGGAAGAGGAAGGGTAAGGACTCACATTCAAAAAACCGGTAAAACGCATCGGTCGCTTCAAAAACCCGGGAAAAAAAATAAAAAAGGTAGACCTGCTCCGCCCTCAGAAAGAGCCGAAAAAAAAAAAAAAAACCATCGGATCCAGGGACTGATACCTGTCAGAAAAGGGAAAAGGGGGGAAAGTTGACATGAAAACGGTCCCCGGCTGTGAAGGAGAAAAGAAAGAAAACAAAACCCTTTCCAAACGATCCCTGCGGGCTGAGGAGACCATTCAGAAGGGGTGAACGGAGGAAAGGGGTCTAGGAAGGGAGGTGAAAGCGCCTTGAGTGCAAACCGACCCGGGAGGGGGGGGGAAGTTGAGCGAGCTTTTTAAATGCCCACGGTAAGGGGAAAGATGGGGAACTGCGAGAAAGAATGGAAAAAAGGGTTAAAAAAAGGCCCGACGTGGGTCCCTGCGGTGGGAGGTTGGAAAAAAGGAAAAAGGGAACGCAAAAGAAAGACAAAAGGCTTTCCCTTGCATGGCGATGGGCAAAGGGGGTCTGCCAGCGAGGAAGGGGGAGGCCAAGAAAAAAAGAACTGCCGTCGAGCTCAGATCCTCGAAGTGTGGGAGAAGGCGGACAAAGAAAAAAAAAACGGACACAAACGTGCCCTTTCACTGAAACTGGGGGGAAGGAAAAACACCTGCCTGCACGGGTTCAAAAAAAACGCACGGGAAAAATCAACAAATTCCGCGCACCGCAAACACGGGACGAAAAAGCGAGTGACGCAGTCCGTCGACCGAAAGTAAGGCAAGAAAAGTCCCTGCTTGATCAACCATAAAAAAAAAAAAGGGTTGAAAAGGAAAAAAAAAGAAATGTCTACATGCAACACAAAAAAAAGAAATGGGGGAGAAAATGGATCGGCGGCAAAGTGGCAAGGAGTGGGAGGATAGAAAGTCTATTCGCTAACCCCGGAAAAGAAGGAAAGGCAGGGGGGGGGGGAATTCGGGCGTGTTCTAACCGAGCAATGACACGACGGAGAAAAAAAGGGGAATGTGCCCGTAAGAGGACAGACCGGGAAGGGTCTGTACGTGCAAGGTTAGAAGGGGGGGGAAGTGGAGGGAAGAGCGGGGGGGGGGGGAGGGGATCCCGCCCTGGGGGGTCGGTAAATTTGGGGAGTCCTGCTCCGGCGTTCTGCAGGAAAATCAAGGTGGAAGACCGACGCCGCGGTGAAAGGGTATTTAAAAAAAAGGGTGGGTAAAAACAACCAGGACTAATATCGGAGGGGTGTTGACAGAGGTCCCTTCCCGTACAGGAAAAAAAAATGGAAGGGGGGGATCGGCCCTGCCTGGGGAAAAAACGAAAGAAAGAAGACGAAAAAAGGGAAAGCTCTACACCGGGAAAAGTAATCCAAAACGCCGATGAGCACCAAAACCCTCCCTTCAACCGAACACAAGCAGAAAAGGGAACCGGATAAGAAGAATCGACCCCCTCCTAAAAAACATCCAACCAAAAAGTCTAAGCCTCCCCCCTTGCCGTTCCAAGGGAAAAAGAGGGAAGGAAAGGGTAAAACGGGGAGAGACCGTTCACCGCCGACCCCAGTAAAAAAACCCGCAGGGAGAACCCGTTCATCCTCCATACTAAAGGGGGAGACAAAAAAGCGGCCCGGTTTTCAAAAAGGGGCGCCAGAAAGGGAAAGCTAGAAGAAAGAACAAAAACAAGGAGGAGGAAAGAGGAAAATAGAAAAAAAGGGGGAGGGGGCCGAAAACAGTCGGTTGAGCCTCCGGGTCTTAAATGGGGAATCCTATTGTGGGACAAAAAAAAAAAAAAAAAAAAAAAATGTGTTCAGCGGTGCCACGGAGCAAGAAGTAAAACCGCAGGGGTCTCATTTGGTTTGGAAAGGCAGGGAAGGTCAGGAAATTGGGGGTTCCTTTTTCCGTCTTGGTTGATCAAGGGAAAAAGGGAAAAAGTAAAAAAAACATCTGGTTTGTCTGTGCATGGGTGGCGGCTGATAGGCAAGGGCGAAAGGGGGGAAACGTCGGCAGGTGGTGAAAAAACGCTCGGGGGGGTGGGGGGGTCACCGGCGGCGGGATTCGTTGTACAGAAGCCCTTGAGTCCGGCGAGAACAACACATCTGGGGGGGGAGGAAAGCCGCCAGGACGGAAAATCTGGAAGCAAAGGAAACATCCGAACTAGTCACTAGTTTGGAAAACAAGGGAGGGAACTCTTTTGAGATGAAAAAAAAAAGCTGGAGGGGGACTTCCACCGGTGACCCTTCCACCCGAATGAGAAAAAATCCCATTTGAAAGAAAAAAGGACGGGAACCTACAAAAGTCAGCGAACTACAAAAAAAGAAAAAAGGCGAAAAGACACAAACGTCCCAAAAGATTGCGGGGCGGGGTGGAGAAAAAGTAAGGAAACCAGGGGGGGTAGACCTGTGGCGCCAGGGAAGTGAGGGGGACAAGACCATGGCAGCGCCCACCAGGATTCTTAGGAGGACGAAAAAAGAAAGGGTTGTAGATAACCACACCCCGTGCCTTGCGCAGGAATCGAAAAAAAATCGGGTTGGGGGTGGCAACGTAAAACAAAAACGCAACCGCAACAAAGGGGGTTGGGGAGTCGGAAAAATGGACAAGGGCGGGAAGATAACTGGTGGCACTAATACTTAGGCGCAAGCTCAAACCAACAGGGGCGCAAAACGAACGTGTTGGCCGCGCGCGGAGGGGGAAATTCAGTTGCGCGGGCGTGAACGGGTCGAATCCGGGGGTTAAGAAGGGAAAACCGAAAGACCCGCCCCGAAGACCGGGTGAACGTCGGGAAGCACCTTGTGACTACGGCCACCAAAGACTCGAAGGTCTGAGCGAAACAGGCAGGCAAAGAGGTGGGCAACCAAGAAGGCGGACAAAGACGGCAGCGAAAAACGGTTTCAGAGGAAAAACGGAAAGTGAAAGGAAGGTAGGGAAAGGGGAAGACCGGCTGCAGGGGTGTACACACCAAGAAAAATGGCAAGGAAGGTCCGAGGGGGAAAAAGCGAGGAAAAGGGGTGACCAATGCCCCCGCTGCATTTCCAGAAAGGTAACCGGGGGAAGGGGGAAGTACAAGAGAAACTTCCAACGAAGGAGGGTCTTAGGGGCAAAGAACTCCAAAAGAAGGGAGCGTCGCAGGTCGCGGTGCCACGTCAATGTAACCAACTAAAAAAAAAAACAGGAGCAAGAAAAAGTCAAGCATTCCGCGGGGGGGTTAAAAAGGGTTGGCGACATCGTCACAGGGGGAAGACAGGGAAACAAAACCCCCGCCTGGCGCAAAGCAGCAAGATTTCGCTTAAAGACTTGGGAAAAGAAGGAAAGCAGGAAGAAAAGGGAGGGGTATCGGAGGTGAAAAACAACGAGGTAACTAGACAGGGAAACTGAGGTCGCCACGGGGGAAAAAAAAGCCAGAAAAAAAAGCCCAGTTGAGGCCGTGGAATTTGAGTAGTAAAGAAGAAGAAGGGGGAAGGAAGGAGGTTCCATTTTCGTCAGAGAGGTAACCAACAAGACCTTCGCTCCAGGGGGCCTTTGCCGAGGGTTCTACCCTCGGGAAGGGAGGAGGCAAGAAGATTTGAGGGGAACTCAAAAGGTTTATCTGAAGGCAGGCCATATCAATCATGAGTGGGTAAAAAACAGGTCTATAAAAGGGGGGTTTTTTGCCGAAACGGCAGGAGGGTGTTCACGAGTGCTATTACGGGAAAAAACCGCCATGCGGCAAAAGGGAACCAAGACCCCTGGGGGTGAAGCGAAGGAACGGGAGGGGACGCCGAGCGGTGCAAAAAAAGAAGCCTTTCCAGTTGAATAAAAAGGTGAGGGGGGGGATACGTTTTAACCCCTAGAACCCAAAAGAGGTCTGACATGAACATTTTTAAAGAAAAAGAATGGGGGGGTGAAAAAAATTCAGTATTGCGGAGCTGGTGGGGGAGGGGGGGGGAAAGGGAAAGCGGGATTGAAAATTAAAGAGGTCCGACTAAAAAGACACAAGGAATCTCCCGGGGAAAATACATGTCGGGTGGGGAAGGGGAGGTTTGGGGGCCTTTATGGGACGGCCATAAGTTCCTTGACCCCTGGGGGGCAGAAAAGGTAAAGGGATTGGATTGAAGGACTTCCCGCCAAAAAAAAAACGTAAAAAAGCAGGGGGGGGGGGGTAAGACGACCAGCCGATAAATGTCCCCGTTTGGAAAAAAACAGAAAAAGGGGAACCGGCGAAAAGGGGGATCTTAACCAAAAGCCAAATATGAAAAGTGTCAACTCTCCCCCCTAAATTAGAGAAAAAAAAAGAATGAGTAAAGGGGAAGCGCAAGGGACCCGTGGGGTCAGGGGGGAACACCGCGGGGCAAGGGACGAATGTCTCTATTAACCCGGGAAAGCAAGGACAACAAAAAAAACCAATGGAAAAAAAGTGAGGGGGGGAAAAAGGGTTTGGTCAACATCAAAAATGAGAAAACCGGGGGGGGACCAGCAATGTTTCTATTTGCCCAAAAAAAAAGCGGGGACGCAATATCACATTTTAAAGGGAAGGGAGGCCGATTAGAAAAAAAGAGGACCACCAGCTGGGGGACCCGGGAAAGGAGGGGAAAAGTTGGTGCACCGGGTGGCCTGGACCTCAGAGGGAAAAGGAAAAAGAAAATCCTCAGGCAAAACCCGAAATCGTGTTTTTTTGTCAGGGGGCCGGGGAAAGAAGGGGGAAGAATAAAAAGGCCGCGCAAACGAAAAGGGGGGTCAAGGCTTGCACTCGGGTGGGTCATGAAAAAAAACGATAAGCCGGGAATTCGGGGAAAAAGATCCTTGAAGGACGGTCCGTGAAGAAGAGATAATCGAAACGTTTGCCACCTTGTTGAAGAAAAAAACAAGCAACGGTCCCATACTGCGAAGGGAAGAGGGAGGGTTCATTCTTGAACAAACGGAAAGTTTTTGGCAGGCCAGGAAAAAAAACAGGATTCGCATAACGATGACACGGAAGCTGGGGGTCCACCCGGACAGCAAACAAGCCGCAAAGTGCGGAAGAGTTGGCAGGTTTGGTGTGAGGGCGGATGCTACGGTGGGCAAGGAAAAAAGCGAAATCCGTAGCGCAAGGGGAGCGGGCAAAGGGGGGACGGGAACCGCAAGGAGAAAGGAAGGAAGGGAAAAGGAAAGGGAGCAGGTCCATGTGGGGACAAGAAGGGAAAAAAGGTTCCGGAGGAATCCGGAGTTCTTGGTAATAGGAAGGAAAAAAAGGAAAGAAACCAG
>Ga0179593_1586856_pt1 | contig 10179 bp, 21 predicted proteins | sample CZODoug2_1_08_16_FD_185931 | JGI IMG/M metagenome (GOLD analysis project Ga0179593, IMG submission 185931) | Vadose zone soil fungal communities from Angelo Coast Range Reserve, California, USA - CZODoug2_1_08_16fungal (PacBio error correction) | ecosystem: Environmental > Terrestrial > Soil >...
AAAAAAAGTGAGCTGATAAAGCGACAAAGGAAGGGAGTACAAAATCAGGGGTTCGTTCTCACGTGGGTCATAAAAAAAGAAAAGGCAAAAAGAAAAAACAGAGGAGAACCAAGCCACGGGACGAAAAGAAGATGGATAAGCAAAAAACAGAAAGAGGTGAAGCAGGTGGGGGGGCCCGGATGGTCTTTCTGAAGACATTCTAACGAACCAAAAGAGTAAAAAAAATGGAAAAAAAAAAAAAAGAAAAACAAAATCGAGGGCAGGATGGAAGGAAAAAATAAAACATCGAAGGGTTCACCCCACTAGTACAGACCCTCCGCGAGGAAAAGTAAGAACGTGGTGGCGCGGGGGATTGTAAGGGTCAAAGGGTAAAGGGCCTCTGCAGAGACATAGAAATATTTCCAGCAGAACCCGGAGGAATCAATTCCTAAAGTTACCGTCGCAGGAAAGGAAGAATACGGGGGGGGCAATAGGGGAGGGCACCCTGCTTTGATCACCGGACGGTAAGCAAAAAAACCTGGGGGGCGGGAGCGTTCATCGAAAAACCATGAAAAAAGTTGGGGGGGGTGGGCGCGGGGTTTGTCTACAGCAACATCATATGGGGGGCTCCACGTGAAGGGGGTGTGAGAACTCGTCTGGGAGGTTGGTCTCTCTGGAGAGGAGTCTGCACCCCGAATGGACTCCTGCAAGTACGAAAAAAAAGCTGGGTGGGTGGAATTAAAAGGCGCTAAAAAGAGTGAAGAGGAGGGGGTCGGGTGGGGCCGGGGGGAAAAATGCGGGGGCGAGGAGAAGGAACCTGAGTGAAAAAGGATCGTAAGTAAGGAAAGGGAGGGGATAAGGCCGCACACGTGGCGTACAGGCTTGAAGGGGGAGGGGAACAGCAAGAGGGGAAACGGAACTTAAGACGTAGAAAAAGCCAAAGATCGGAAAGAAAGGAAGAGAAACAAGGGAGGCGGGGGAAAAAACAGCTCCCAGGCACAAAAAACAATGGGAGTCGGGGACCGTGGGATCCACGCCAAAAAAAGACTCGCGGACACTTTGGGTCAAAAGAGGCTGTGCGATCAGGGAAAAACGTGGACCCTAATGTTAGCCAGGGCGCAAAAAAAGAGGGGAAAGGGGATTGAAAGCAACCGGGAACGGTCAACGAACTGGGGGGAAAAGTGGGGGGGACGCATGGAACCTACCCCGTTGGCTAGTAATGGTGGAAGGCCTAGTAGTTAAAAGACCGAGGAGGGGGGCGGCGAAGGTGGGCAACAAAATGGGACAAGAACGGGGGGTGCTAAGAGAAAAAGGAGAAGAATGGAAAAGGCGCGGCCATCGTCTACACCACATTCATAAGCCTGAGGCATAAATACGAACCAGTGGGAACAATGGCCGGCGGGCACGCGTGTTACACAACCCGCTCCTAAGGAAGGGACAGTTAGAAGGGGGAGCACGACCAAAGGAGACGCGTTGTAGGGAAAAGAAAAAGGAGGACAGGGGTGCAAGGCGCTGGGGAAAAGGAAAACCGGGGGAGAGTTGGGGGGCTAATTCCAAAAAGCCCCAATACGCGCATGGAAAATTTTGGAGGCACGAAAAGAAACTACTAAAAAACTCGGAAAGAGCGAGCCACTTACCGCCCTATCACGTCGTACGAAAAACAAAAAGCAAAAAAATACAGCACGGGACAGTGCGAGGACGAAAATGTACGGGGGAAAACACAAGAAGCTAACTGGTCGGACTAGCAACATGAAAGAGAGTCGTCAGCGGCCACTAACCACTTGAGAAGGAAGGGAGGGGGACCGCACGATGGGTAATTTGGGTAAGGTGCGACTGTGACAGAAGCCCGTGAAAAATCAGGACAAAAATCATTATCGAGGAAGGAACAGGTACATCCACCGAAAACCCCGCCGCTTCAACAAGCGACGGCAGACCAGGAAGCGTGGAATGCGAAGGTAGAAAAAAGTGGGGGTCAGGCGGCCTTCAACAGGTGGCTCCGTGATCTGGGGGGGGGTGGTTGCAGAGTCACGGCGGGGGGCGCAACACCTAGGCCAAAGGGTCTGTCTGACGTGAGGGGCGGTCGGGGGGGGGGAGAACTGCTGGGTGGAAACGCGGGGGGTTAAGGGCCTTGGTGGGGGTGCGTGTGTCCTCGACGTAGTGTGAGGAGTCAAAGTTGAAGGACACCCGACGGAGGTGGGGTATCGAAACACGTAAAAAAAAGTGTGGAAAAAAGAAAGGCAAAGAAGGTAAGGAGTTACGAGGAGGGAGCCTGTAACGAGTGCACAAAAGACTCCCGCTCTGAAGCGGCCAGAAGAAGTCCCGTCCTAGCGAAGGTCATGCCACAACGACGGGAGGGGGAGGAACGGGGGAGGGGGGCAGGAAAAAAGCACAAAGGACGGGTGTGTCTGCACATGCTGGCGGATCTGGGGGGGTCCGCCGTTAAACTGTGAAAAAGTAGGGAGGGGAAAAAAAAGGAAGAAAGAAGAAGGATCGTCGGGTGCAAAGTCGCCACTTGAAAAGAAGAAAAAAAAAAATCGGCAGAAGGGGCGGGCCAAAGCGTGTCCCAAGTCCTCTGTTGCGGGTGTCGCAGAAAGACTGACCTGGTAAGAAAGCCTTGTGTGCAAAAAGGAGAAGGTTGGAGGGCGGAGGGAGGAATCGAGTGACGCACACAACAAAAGAAAACAAACACACGGGGAACCTCCTCCAGGATCTCTGAAGCCTGCGAACCAGCCAACCCTTCAAACACCCTTCAAAACAAAAAGAATCACAACAAAAAGCCAAGCGTGAAACAGGGGGAAAAAGCGAACCTTGGTGCCGCAAAGAGCGGAGGGCATGTAAGGGTGGGGGAAAATGGGGGGGGCGTGGTGGGGGGGAGCCCCGTGACAGCGGCGTGGGGGGGCCGGGTGTGGGGTATGGGGGGTGGTCAAAGAAGAGGTAAATGGAAAAAAAAAGGGTGCTCAACGCAAGAGGTCAACACGGGAAGGCGCGCAGGGGTCCGTGAAGACCCTCGTGTGACTGGAAGAAGCACCCAGTGGGAATGGGGAAGGGAAAACGGGGGGTGGAAAAAAAACGATGGAAAACCTTGCCGAAGGACTTGGTATGTTAACGAACACAAGACCCGGGCCGGGTTCAAACGCCCACTCAAACGCAGCCACCATCGAAAAAAACACGTCTAGGGGGACAACGAAAAAAAATTGAGGATAGGACGGAATAAAAGAGGGAAAAAAAAAAAAAAAACCCAGGAGAAGGGGCAGGAGAGAGAAGGGAAAGCCATCGATCAAAAAGGGGGTGACCGCGCGACGGTTGGACGATAAAAATAACAAAGGGGTGACAGTGGAAAAAAGAAAAAACTAGGGAAAGGGCCAAAGTGCGCGGTCCGGGTCAGAGAAAGGGGAGTCAACGGAGGCCAACGGTGGGTCTCCCCGAGACGGGCACCCGTAAAAAAGGGGTCTGCAAAGAAGTGACAAAAAAATTTGACTGCTGAGCAATGTAAGGGGGGGCAACAGAAAGGACAAAAGAAAACTCCCCCTGTGGCAGATCACGTGTCCTTTACTTTCTTGTGAAAAAGAGCTCTCGGGCTGTGAAAGGCAGAGGGGGACAGAAGGGGGAAAAATGGAAGCCACCTACCTTTGGGGAGGGGTCTTGAAAAAGGGGGGAGGGGAAAGGAATGACATGGTTTCCAAAGGAAGTTTTTGCCCTCCACAAGAGATTGCCATGTGGGGGATCAAAAAAAGGGAATCGAACCCACTGGCACAGGGTGGACAGGAAAAGGGGTGAGGGGGGTGACAGAGCAAAAATGAAATCTGGCCAACTGTAGTTGAGAAGAGGGTGTAGTGGGTCCCGTCATGGTTCAAGGAGTGTGAAGGGAGCACAAGGATGTTGGGACAATGGGTGGGATGGAATAGAAAGGAACACCTGCCTCGTACTAATACTTAACAAAGAGCTGCAAGGGGGAAAAAATGAAAAAAAGAGGGTCAAAACAAAGAAGCTAAATCAAAAGTGGGGGGGGAAAAATGGGTATGGTCATGATCTCATGAGGTTTTTTGAGCACAAGTCACGATTTTGGAAGTTGGAAAGGGACAAAAAGAAGGTAACCAAAAAATAACAATGAAACCCATTGACCAAAAGGATGCAATGGGGGACAGGGACGGGGGTGCCGCCAAAAACGCTTTGCCCCGGATTGTTAAAGAGCTGGGGAGAGGCCCAAAAAAAAAACAGAACCAAGTCCATGAAAATCATTAGGGGGGGGTCAAGAATGGGATGGGGGGGACCAATCCATTCATTAACAGCCAAATAGACGGAAAAAAGGTTCAAAAACTTCCGAAGAAGGGGTCGGGTCAAGGGGCAGAAAGTCCGGGCAAGCCCTACAGCCTCTTTTGCCCAGGGCATGGGGGGGGGTGGGTCGGTAGGAAGGGAAAAAAAATTCAAAAAAAAACTAAGGTGGGTGCCCTTAAACGGGAGGTTGCCTTGTGGTGCCTGTGGGGGGGTGAAAGTAGGAAAAAAAAAAAAAAAAAGTAGGTCCCGTCTAAGGGGAAAGGAAATCACAAAAAGGAAAGGTAAAGAAAGTTATTGCAAAAATTCATCCCTTTTCGGCGAGGTGGAAAAACGGGTCTCCGCAATGGACAAGTTTGTTCGGTGAGAGGGTCGGGGGGGGGGGGGGGGAGGGGGGGGGGGGGGGTGGGGGGGGTTACAGGAGCAGGGTGGAACGAGGAGAAAAAAAGAAAAATCCAAGGACAACAGATTAAACATCATCGGGGCATCATCAGGGTAACGGAGGCACAAGACCATACTGGGTCAATAACATGGGAGCATCTACCGGGGAAAAAAATGAAAAGAATGGAGGACAAAATGTTCAAGATCTGGTGCAAAGTTACACAATTTGGCAATCAAACAACTAGGGAAGGCGTGGGGGAAGGGGACAAGGACAAAAAGAAAATGAGGTCATGTTTGGAAAAAACCCTGCCCTTCTACAAAACGGGAACAGCAAGGGTAGAAGAAAGGCAAAGTCAGAAAACGGTTTGAAGGGGGAGGAAATTGGGAAAATAAAACCAAAAAAAAGTTTTAGAGCTAGTGAGGAGCACAAAGGAAGGTATTGGAAAGGGAGATAATGGAAAGATGGGGTCAGGTGAAAGGGGTGGGGCAGGGGTGATGAGGCAGTGGGGGGGAAAAGAATGCAATGTGTGTTTGGGGGGGAAAGAAAGGGTGGGGGGAAAAAAAAAGGGTTCGGTTCAAAGGGGAAGAACAGGACAAAAAAAAAAAAAGGATTGCCATGCTGGGATTCCTTTTCTTTTCACATCCAAATCTATAAACTTTGGGGTCTTAAAAAAAAGGAGAAAAAGTCGACTAACTGCCTGTAGCACAACGAAGAAGGAAAAAAAAATTAAAAAACTAGTAGGACTAGTGTAGTATTTCTAGGGCTAACCTTAACCTAGCCAACGGTCAGTCAAGAACGGCAAAAGCCTGAACATAAAGAAAAAAAAAGGGAGCTGGGGTTGAAAGGCTTGGAGGGAAATTTTCGGAAGCCTCTCGGGAGCTCTCCTCATCATTCGCGGCCAGACTTCCAAAACCATGTTTGGAGTGGACAAAAAAAAAAAAGGGGGGGTGTCACACGGGACTTTTTGGGGGAGGGGGGGGGAATGGGACAGAAAAGTAGGGACAGAGTTGCGTGGGGGGGGGGGGTCACCCAACGGGTTGGCGGGGCCAGCGACGGGGGACAAACCGAGAAAAAATGAAAAAGTGTCTTTTGTTTAAAGGGTCAAGAGGGAAAAAAAAAAAAAACGGAAGGAAAGAAGAGATAAAAATGGGACCAGGGCAGTTTGGTAAAAGACCAATTAGGTGAAGCCAAAACAGCAAAAATAAAAAAAAAACGGGAAAACAAAACAAGTGTGGAAAAAATGCAACTCGGTGGAACCAAGACGATGGGAAAAAAAAGCACAAGCAATGATATGCACACAAAAAAATGCACGGACAACAATACGCCAAACGGCAAACCGGGAAGGTCAAGGGGGAAGGAAAAAAAGCAAAGAAGAGGTAAAAAAAAAAAAAACAGGCAAGAATCAAAATGTAACAATAGCCTCAAGGAAAGAATATGGACGGATTCGGGGGAAGGGATAAGGTCGGGCGAAGAAAAAGATGGGAAAAGTATGAAGAAAAAAAAGAAATGAAAAAAAAAAGATAGGTCGGGGGAGTATTAAAGAAAAAAAGGGGGTAGTGCTACAGGCCAATTGGGGGAAAAAAAAAAAAGGGGAAAATGTGGGGAAAGGGAAGAAAGACAAGCAAGCATGGGAAAGGGGGGTGAAAAAAAACTAAAAAAAAAAAGCCCCTGTGTGAAACAGGAAATGCACAAAGTCCCATTCAAGAAAAAGGGTTCGCACAAAACTGCCACAAATCCAAAAAACCCACATACTATACACCCTATTACCCTATCTAGAGAAGGGGACTTAGAAACCTCTAAGGCGAAGAAAACTCAAAAAAAGGGAAACAAAAAATGGGGACCCTGGGTTGGGGGTGAACAAATCTATAAATGTTGAACTTGTCAGAGGAAAAAAAGGAGGGCTGAAGGGGGGAGGGGGGTGACAGTGGGCCGTGCACCTAGACGCGAGAGAGGAAAGTGGGGCCAATCAGGGGGAAGGACGGAATGGCAAACGGAAAAATCATGGATGCAAAACAGTTGGCCGGAAACTTGGTAGATGCCGATTGGTACATGGTTGAATCGAGGAAGAAATAAAAAAGGGAAAAAAGCAAAAAGGGGGTAAAAACTAATGCAAGAGGGGGTCAACACAACATATTCCCGGGATCGAGCCGAAAGGAGGGAAAAAGTCGGTGATTTAGGGCCTGTAACTGGGGGATAGAAAAGCTCCCAGGAAAACTCCCAACCAAAAGAAATCAAAGGAAGGAAAGATTTCCGCGAAGCAATACCGGGAAAGGAAATTCTACGATGAATGGTGAGGAAAAAACGGAAGCAGAAAAAAATGTCGAAGGAGGGGGGGACAGTGTGTTGGGTCAGAGATTGAGAGGGAGAGCAGCAAAGGGGGAAAAGAACAAGGGACAAGCAAAGGGCAAAAGGGACCACTGGGGAGAGTGAACTGAAAGGGGGAGGACTAAACCACCCCAAGAAGGAGGTAAAGTGGGGGGAAGAGGGTAAGGAGGGGGGGCAAGGAAAGGAGGAAGTCTGTGGGGCAAAGAAAGTGAGAAAGGCTCGTGTGGCCGGGGACACGTGAATTGGCATGGCCAAATAAGCAGAGTTGAGAAAAACCAAGTCTCCAATGGGGGGGGTAGGGAGGAGTGGGGTGGGAGAAATGGCAGGCATGGAGCCATACAGACGAAGAATGGTCAAAAAGCAAGCAAGGTCCCTCGAAAGGGGGAAAAGGAAAAGGGGGGGGAAGGGAAGGAAGGAAGGGGAAAAGTGACTGTCACTGAGTGTCCAAATCAAAATGGACTGGGCACGGTGAGGCGGGGAGGAAAAGGCCATGTCATAAAAAAAAGAAACACGACAAAAAAACGGGGATAGGCAGAAAGGCTTACCCAGTTTACAAAAAAGGGGGACGGGAAAAAAGGGTAAAAGGGGGGACCCAGGGATGCATCGACCAAAAAAAGCCGGCGAAAACAGAAATGAAAAAAAAAAAAATTAGAAGGGGATTAACGAGGCCCCTGGGAGGGTGTGCAAGTCTATAAAAATACTTCAAAAAACACGGGGAGGAAAAAAAAAAACAGTGAACAACACCATGATAGGAAAAACAAGGGGAAAAAAAAAATGAAGAAGAGAAGAACAAAAAACAGTTCCTTAAAGAGCAAAATCTAGTGTCCAAACATCAAAAAACAGTGGGGAGGGTTAAAAAAAAAAACCGGGGGGGGTCCTGTTCAAGAAAAAACCATGAATCCTGATGGGTGTCCCGTGCAAGGGAAAACAACACTGGAGTGCGGAGGGAAACTTCCCAAAAATTGGTGAACGAAAAAAAGAAAAACCCTGCTCCGAGAAAAAAAAAAGGAAAGAAAAACACTTAACCAGCAAGGGGAGGTGCTTTCATAAACGGCACACCATGGGGGAATAAAAAACACGAAAACAAAGGGGTGAAAGGAAAAAAAACCCAAAAGCCAAGGGGGAAAGCCTACAAAGGGGAAAGAACGAAATAGAAAAAAACACAATGGTTGGGGTTGAAAAGCTTCAAATCGGGTGCTGGAAAGTTGTGGTTGAGATGGAGATGGTGTGGGACCAGACTGACCTACGTAGACAAGAGGGGGGGAAAGGAGGGTCAAGATGTAATTAGGGGAAGGGCCTGCCAGAAAGCTGTCAGATTGAGGGGGGGGGGGAAAATGGGCAGGGGAAAAGGGGAAAGGGTTCCCGAGAAAAAACGCTTGATAAGGTGTAACCACGGGGGGAACGGAAGCCGAACGACCAACCAGGCCCCGAAAAACTTTGACGGAAAGTCCACAAGTTAAAAAAAGAAGGTCAAAATTGCGAGAAGGCATGGGGGACGGCATCGCGAAAGAGGGCTAGAACTCGGCGGGAACACAGGAATGTCCAGCGGTAATGACGTAAAAAAAGAGGGACAGGTCAAGCAGGAAAGGGTGGTCAATGGGGGAGGGGGGGTGGTCAGGGGGAGAACACGCGGCCCGGGGTAACATAGCAAGTCTTCGAAACGCAAGGTTAATCAGGGGGTTCCCAAATGGCAGAAGAATCAAAAGAGGGGGGAAAAAAGATGGCCGGATTTGAAAAGAGTATCACGGACACTAGCGTAAACCCAAAGCAGCGGGAAAGGCGGGAGGTAAAAACGGTGAATGCACCTAAACGGCACAGAAAGGTAGGAGTATCGACAAAACGTGCGGAAAGGGCGGCAAACCTTTCAGCTGTCCGACGGCACACGGCGGACAAAAGGTGTGGTCAAAGGAAAGGGAAAAGTTGCAAAAAAAGACGGGGGACGGGTCAAAAAACGGCTCGAGGGCCACCGAGGCGGACGTGTACGCAGGATGAGGGCGGAAGGGAAAAAAACGATAATCACCCAAGGAAAAACCAGGACAAAAGAAAGTTGAAGTCGAGGAAAAAAAAAAGACGGGAAAGGTAAAAAACGGGGGAACCAACCACGAAACCGAACGGACGAAGCTTGGTTGCCAAGGAAGAATGCTCGGCAGGGAGCCCGAAGGGAAGAACCGGAAGGAAAGCGCGCCAGAGAAGTAGCCAACGTCGGTGGGGGGGCGTGTGACATGCGGGGGAAAATGAAAAAAAAGTCCAACAGAGAACCAATAAAAAAGTGGTCCAGTCGTAGAAGAGGGGGACCAGATCCCTAAGACCTCTTCCCATACCGCACTAGAGCCCGCCTACACGTCGGGATCGGCAGTTGAAAAGCGTGATAAAAATCTGCCATGAAACGTCCAAAAGGGGACGCCAAGAAAAAGCGGTGGGAACGACGTGAGCGCGAGGACTCAAAAGCATGTCAGTCGTGAAGTCCAGTGTGGACAAGGTTGAAACAGCGCACAAAGAGGGGGGGCAAAAAAACTCGGTTCGAAAAAAAGGTCTGACGCAAAAAGAAGAGGCCGAGGACTCGGAGCCTGTGTCTCCGAGAGGACGTGCAGACTTGAACCCGAGCCTTTGGATGTGGGCCGAGGGAGAAAAATCGGAGTGTCCGCCCAAATAAAAGAAAAAAACGTTTCAAGGGGGGGGAAAAAGACCACCAGCCGGCAAAACGGTACTTACCCACGGATCAAAACTTGTATCTCACAAAAAGAAAAAAAAAGTGGATCTAAAAAAGAAACTATGAGGGACAAGGCGCGAGCTACTTATTGTAAAATAGGTCCGCTCGGGCAACTCGAAGACGTAAAAAGAAGAGGAGTTTATAGGGTCTGACAAGGGGAGGCTGAGCTCGGAGTGTTTAATGACAGAAACCCCAGTTTCAAAAGAACGAAAAGGACTTGGAAAGTTATAAAAGGGGCTTACTGCACGGTCCGTCCAAACGAAGAGAAAAAAATATAAAAACCAGAGGAGTCCGTGGGCGCAATGGGGGAACAGGAGAATGACGACAGTTCAGAAGAAAAAGGATAAGAGGAAGGCCGCGAAGGGCTCGCAGGCATCTCCCTGGGGGGGGGGAAACACAGAAACTGAAAAAAGAAAACAAAGCTTGGGGCTCGAGGATGCCAAAAAAATGTCCAAAGGGGGGGGAGGAAATCCAAGAATGCAAACGAGATATCTTGAAGAGAATGAGGGGC
>Ga0179593_1260502_pt1 | contig 10178 bp, 10 predicted proteins | sample CZODoug2_1_08_16_FD_185931 | JGI IMG/M metagenome (GOLD analysis project Ga0179593, IMG submission 185931) | Vadose zone soil fungal communities from Angelo Coast Range Reserve, California, USA - CZODoug2_1_08_16fungal (PacBio error correction) | ecosystem: Environmental > Terrestrial > Soil >...
TGCGAAGCTTGTCGGGTTAGAATCGCAGGGGGACCAAGAACCCTTGCAACGGAAGATCGCTGAATCAGGATTCCCCTCAATCATAAAAGAATCCAGGTCGATGCCCACGAGAACGCGAGGAAAAATAGAGAAGCGAAATTCTGCCTTCGTAGCACACTTCGGCAGACCAGGGGGGGGGAAAATTTCTTACACTAGCCGGGGGTCCGGAATAAGGGTCTCCTCTCTAACTGTCGTATCAACCCCTAACTAAGACAAAAGGGAGCCTGAAGGTCGTGACTTACATGATTCAGGGAGGGGGGTTAACGAACATACCTCCGACGAATCAATACTGGGGTCCTATTTGCCGGAAAGTAGGCTGGTCGCAGTTGGGAGCAACCCAGCGTCCTGGTAAGACGGTTGAAAACAACTCGGCATCCAATCATCCATCACAGGGGATGGTTGAAGTGCCCCTTTCCGGGCCTGACCTTCGGTCGGGGGAAAACCCTCGAAGCAAGTGAAGTTGGGTCGCGGCTTGTTGTATAAGAAGGTCCTGGGGAATACATCGACCTGGGGTGGATCTGGGCCCTATGATCATTTAAGCAACAGAGGGGTCTCGTGGGAACAAAGGCAGAGGCTCTACTGACGATAGGTAATCGAGAAGTCCTCTTCTGAGGTAGATGAGAGCGCCGGGAGTATGAAGTCCTTCTATCGAACAGATTGCGTGTTTTATCTAAGGGAGGAGGAAGTGCAAGCTGAAAGGCTTGCGCCACCGGAGGGAAAGAAGCCATCAAATTAGAAGCTGAATAACCCACAGGACCCTTCTGAGGGGTGAATTCGGAGAGGTGAGAAAGACTTTAATTGAAACACGAAAGGACCTTAGTGCCCTATAAGGGGGACGCGCTGGGCACACACCTTGGGGGGGGGGGGTCTCTAATAAACGAGTGCCAGAAAGGAGGAAAGCAGGTCCTACGGGGAATCGACGGCATATCGCCGGAGGGCTTTGTAGCCTGTTGAAAAAGAGAAGTAACGCTCATCTTGAGGTACAGAAGAGAGTGGAAAATATGTGCACGCGGCATGGGCGAAGGAGGGGGGAGACGAAGTTATGTCTTGATGTTTCGGTGGTCTCGCTCGGGAGGCGCCTTAACAATACATCGGGGCAGGGAATCAAAGTTGGGGTCTTGGAATAGGGCGGCATCCTCTGGTGACTTGGAGAAAAAGAGGGGAGGGGAAAGGGGAGGTGAAATAGGGCACCCTCTTCCGTCTATAAGTCAATTAAAAAAGATCGGAAAGAATCGGCCTGGGGCGTTGTCCTGTCCAGGGGAGGGGCAAAAAAAAGATAATCCAGGGCTTTTACGATTTAAAACCCTGCGAAGGGAGGGCTCCTGAGCTGAGCAGCGCCGCCAGGGGAAAGAGTAAAGCACACGCCGCGGTCGGGGGAGATGGGTTGAGGGTTTATGTTGTAGACATACGCCGACCAGTGATCGCGACGTGGAAATTCGACCCGATTCAACCTTTCGGCTGGAGCGGTCTCTAAGAAAAGACGGACTATCCTATAAACAAAAAAAAGGAGGAGGGGGGGAAAAAGGAGGGACCAATCAACGAAGGGGGAAGGGGGCCAGGGGGATAAGCAAAACAAAGAATAGGGGAAAAGTCGGCAGGTCGTCAATCGGGGGGGCGGACTCTGGATGGGTCGGGGTAAGGAAAGAAAAAAGCGAGGCGAGGGAAAAGGAGAAGAGATCCTCAGGCATCTAAGGAAAGAGAAAAAAACGGTCAAGACAGGAAGGTGGAGATTCCGGATACCTGATGAAACTGCGAACGGGACACCAGAGGAGTTTACAAGATAAGGGGGAAGAAGGAGAAAAATGACCTCTTTTTGAAAGATGACTCAGAAAATAGCGGAGGGGGGGGGCGCTGGGAAGGCATAGGCCGAAAACATTTCACCAGCCCCTTTATTTCTTTCATTAAGTAAAGGGAGGAGAACCTACGAAGAGAGGGGCCGAAAGACCAAGAAAGAAAAAAGAGTAGGAAAAAGAAGACAGCGCGCCCTAAGGCGATCATCGAAGCATCTACGGGAAAGGATTTCAGTTCCCTTACAAGTTCATTTGGAAGAAAAATCCCACGCGAGACGACGGAAGAGGAGAAGAAGGCATGAAGGAAGGCGAATAGATGGGATGGCAATATTGGGGTATTAACGAATCAAAGAGTGGGGGAGAGACCAAAAGTCTGCTGGGACGCCGGGAAAGGGGCCTGGGGGGGAACATGCTAACCTAGCCGCCTTACACCATCCCTTCGGAGTTACCGGGGTAAAAGAAGAAGAATGTGAAAAGGGAAGGGAATTAAGGGCGCCCTGATCGCAAAGAAGTAGACGGACGTCATCTCATCATAAGACTGAACAAGAAAATACAGAGGTGGAGGAGGCAAATCAAGAAAAGAAGGGGCGCGAGGCGAAAGTAAAAACTCGGCAAAGCGTTAACCGCCTAACTATACCTCGCTCCTCTTATGACTTAAAGCAGAGGATGCCGCCCTACTGTGAGGAAGATGTACCCATCCAACATGAGATGGCGAAGGCGGAGGAAGACCACATGCAAGCAAACCCTTTTAAAGGAAAACGGATGAAACTTCGGGTAAACCAAAACCGGAAGTCCCGGACGTAAAAGGAACCCGAAGGGGAGGGCGCTTGGCACAGAGACGAAGAGCTGTTCGTTGTCTTGCAAAAAAAAAGGGTAAAGACGGCGGGTTACTGAGCACAAAATAAAGGGAGGAGGAAGGTAAAGGCGGTCTTTGGGGGGTGGGACGTAAAAGCTGATATGGGTTTAACGAACTCTAACTAATCAATGAAGAAGAAGGAAGTACACAAGGTCAGGTGGGAGGAAGGGGCTTGGGGGGATAAGAGCGACTTCTCGAACATAACCTATAGCTTTAATACCAAAACCGGTAGCGGGAAGAATGAAAAAAAAGGGGGGAAAAAATTAATTCTTTGCTAAAGAGGAAGAAGGTTATATCTATTTTTAATCTTCCTGGGAAAGGGTCAATCCTACCTATGGGGGGGTGAAAAATAGTATTGGAGGAAGAGAGATAAGAGTCTCAAGTTTGGGGGAAATGGTGTCTATTCGAACAAAAATTACTACTAATCAATGAGGGGTAGTTGGAAAGGCCTTCATGAGAAAAGTTGATAATGGGAGAAGGTAACGGCTTTTAAGGGCTCGGGGAAGAAAATAACAATAATTATCGGATACAGTAATTAGGTGAAGAGGCTGGAAAAGGCTACATACCTTCTTCGGGTAAACGAGACTCGTTTCAACCGCAATTAAAATTTATCCATGACTGTAGTGTTCTGATTGTCGCGGTGAAGGGTCGAAGGGAGAAAGAGGAAAAAAACAGTGAAAAATTACATTTGACATTAGGAGGAGAAGTACCGATGATTGTACACAGCGGTGCGGTACTCGTAGGAAGGACCCGAAAAATTAAGAGAAGAAATCCTCTTTGGAGGAAAAGCGGCAACGTTCCGGGTAGGTCTGAAAGAATTTCGGTAAAAGAGGAGAGGGACAGAAGACCAGAAGAAACTCAAGGGGGGGGGGAAGAAAACTATAGGAAGGGTGAAAAATAAAGTGCCCGACCAGACCTGATGATTCTTGCCCTTAGTTCAACTCATCACCGGGACCTGTCAGGGGGAGCCTTACAGGGGGGGATGAGATCAAGATCATCATTTGACACCAGAATCCACCCAGACCGCATCGGGTTGGACTGCTAACAGGGAACGAGGGGAGAAGTGGTCAACCTTTATTTCCTAGGCCTCTAAATAAGGAGAAGAAGAAAACATTATGGGAGTACAATATATAGCTGGTCTATCATAAACGCTAAAACGGTTTGGAAAAAGGGAGTTCAGGGGAAAAAGGATCAAGGAAAAGATTTCAGGGGCGTCAAGTAGATTTCTGATTATGAGAGGATTCACCAGGTAAGGTAGGCTGGGGGGGGGTGAAGAAGGTAATGCAGGGGAAATCACGAATTAGATCAGTAATAATCAAAGGGGGAAACATCAAGAGTGAAGGCGTCTTGGGGAAAAAAAAAAGGTAATGGACCATACGAGGCACATCATTACTTTCTACCCGTTCTAGTCATCGACACTAGATTGAATTTGATCTTCAGAGGGAATCGGGCTAGTAAGAGGGACCAATCACAATTGGAAGTCTCAAGGGGCAATTAAGGGTACTCACCGAAGTTGACATAAAAAAAAAGGGTGCCTTTAAAGGGTGGGTCAGGTCGAGAACAAACACCAGGCACGGGACCAGGGGAAAGACCGTCCTTGGATTATACATCCCCACCTGGGAGGGGCGTGTCTGCATCTACATGTCTGGGGGTAGCCTTCCTACAGATCAGGACGCAAAATGAAGGAAGAGACAGTAATGGGAGTCTTTTGCCGCTGAGGAAAGCCGTCCTGCGTCACCTGTAAGCCGGACGAACCAGAAAATAGGCTGCGCCGTAGGATCGGGGGGGGGAGAGGTCGGGACGTCACCAAACCTTACCAGAATTTATAAGGAGGGGAGGGGTATGGGTAGACATCCTAGGAACACACTTTGTTGTTTCAACGGCGAACTGGCCGGGTTCAAACCTCGATCATTTCAAGGGCGGCAATTACTAAAAAGGGGAGATTGAAGCCCAAGGGGGGGGTAATTTCTCCCAACATACAACCACATCATGGCGCCGATAAAGGTCGGGTCGGGGGTTGCAAAAAGCAAATGAGAAAGTGGGCTTTTCCGGGTACTTCGTGCTCAGTCGGAACGTTACGGCATAAAAGAGACGACAATCATCATCGAGGGGAAGTCCAACAAAAGAAGGACTTCAGTTCCGGCCGCCAGGGATGCAGTTCTCCTGTGCAAAAGGGCCCGCCATGTTGCAAGGAAACGACAGGATCTTGCGGAGCTTTACATATCCCGCGGTATTCATCCGGGAATGTCTAAAGTAGGGTGGTACAAAAAAAAGTTCAAAAGAGCGGGCCAGGGGTGCTCTTCTGTTAAGACGGACTCTAACCTGGTCTCATGGGAACGGGGTTAATCAGAGTAAGGAACCAACCGAGGGAATGCAGGAGTTAAAGACGAATCGCGACGTCTCTGGCTGGAAAATAACCCGAGGCAGTCTAGAAAGAGCTAAGTGAGACTGATGCCGGAGATGCAATCGGTCTTCTGTTTCCCGAGGATAAATGATCGGCTGAGTAATTGCGTGGGACGGAGAACAAAGTAAAAGATAGAAAATGAGCTGGCATTCTATCACACTGCACAAAAAAAGGCTGGGGGGCTCGAACTCGGGCAGTCAGTGAAAGATCGGAAGGAGTCCGGTCGCGCAAAAAAACGATGGGCCGCGAAAGGTTCCAGCAAGCGCAGGCCTGCAGACGGGGAAGAGAAAAGAGGACAACGGCAGAGGGGGCGTGGTTGCTTTAACATCTGACGCGGCAGCGCGTCCTTCCACAAGTGGAGAGAGTCAGGGAGACGCTTGAGTGGAACTATGAGGTACGGCAGAAGGGGCGAGGCTGAGGCGGCTCGCAAAGGAATGGAAAAATCCCAAACCAGCGCCGACAGCGTTGGGCTTTATCTTAAGAGTCCGATGGGATTCGGGGAAAAAATACCGTAGGAGAAATATTCCCATCAAGGAAGGGGGAGAGAAACGTGCTTATCGGGAATCAATTGGGACTGGGGTTTCCGTTTCCCGGGGAGCTGAGTTGAATGAGGGTTGATTCTAAACCAGATGATGAAGAGTCTTGGGGCAAGGAGGCGAGGGAGGAGATAAGTAAGAGTACAGCGAAGGAACGAGGGAAAGCGGATGTTCAGTTATTTTCAGACAGAGACCAGTTATCAGTGCAGGTCGGCTTGTCCCTTCTTGGAACTGAAATGGATGCGTGCGTCTACCTGCCCAAGAGGAGGGAAGCGGAGAATCAAAAAAGCAAACAACAAAAAACGGATGAAAGAAAGGATAACTAAATGATCCACTCTCCAAATCTCTTTAAAAATATACGGGAGCAGGCATACGATAGAATTTGGCGTCGGGGTGGAGGCAGAAAAAAAGAAAAAAAAAACCGACCGCGTAGGGAGTGGCATTATACTTCCGCTCGGCTCCTACGAGACCCTCTTCAAGCCGTAAAAAGAAGACATAAGAAGCCAGAGGAAAGATAGCCGATTGAAGCCAAAGGCCTCGAAGCGAGTCAACAGCAGGGAAGGACGAGACCGAGGGGAGAGACTCCTCATTCGTCACCGCCAGCGGCATTCCGCCTGGGTCAAATATCAATTTATGTCGGAGCTGAATGACCGGGAAAAAGCTGCGACTGCCGCCCGCGCGGAACAAGAGGACAAGAAACCAATAAAAAAAGCAGCTGCCATTCCACATCTCCGTGAGCCGTAATTAAAAGCCGATCGGTTGGTGCAAGAAAAAGGCTCCAGATGACGCCGGGCCGATGACGGGCGAAAGGGCCATGCGGAAGGCGTAATTGCCGCGTCTTTGGTGTTAGAGAATGTGGGCGAAGCCACTTCTGAGGCTAAGGCCGGGAGCTTTAACCTAAAGTCAAGGGAGAAATAGCAGAAAAATTCACAAGGGGAGGGACTTTTCCTTGATATCACTTCGAATTATGACTTTCCCTTAAAGGGGGGAGGGGGCCGAAAGCCGGATAAAAGGAAATAGGGCAGAGATTGCCGGGGAGACAAGAAACGACAAGAGATGTCAGCAACACGATGCGCGAGGGGGAATTCAGGGACTCTCCTCGTGTCAGCGCAGCGAAACGAAACTCTTCCGTCTTAAACGCGAAAATCCGGGTGGGGGGGAAGAACTAGAATGCATGGGCCCCAAGAAGCCAAAATGGGAGAGGACCGGGCCGAGGAAGCAAAGCATCTCGCTCACGCGGATGAAAGGAAAAAACGGACCGACCTAAGGCCCGGACCGAATTCGTCAACACCCAGAAGGGGATGAGAGCGATTTTCACGCTATGAAAGCGGGTTGCTGGGCAGGTTCAGCCAGTATAATAAGGTGGGGAAAAAAACTTCAGAGGACTACCATTCGGCGAATAGCGAGGGTTGTGACGTACAGTGAGCGGTAGGGGGAGTCTCGCCAAAGAAGACAGGGGAACTCAGAGGAAAAAACCGTCCTTCCTCACTGGTCATGTGGAAGTTTTTTTGCGGTGGGAAGAATACGACGTAGGAAAAAAAGGCAACCTGGTTTATTAAAAAATGGACTCTGTTGGTTCCCGTGCCATGGAAATGAAGGATTTTCAGGTAGGAAGACTGATAAATGATCGGTGGGGGAGAAGCAGAATTCGGGAAGTGAAGATAATTGGGGTTTCAGTCCCTCTTAGGCTCTGTCAGAAGTACGGATGTTATGGGAGCGAACGGATCGAACCCGAGCAAGAGACAGAGAATTTTTCGGGGGCATTCTGATGAAAGGGGGCAGTGAGGGCCTTTGAGGAGCGGGACCCCCGAGAAAGAAACTGAACTCTGCCTCCTTTTTCACATCCTTATCCGCAGGCTGGAAGAGACCACGGTAGTCAGTTGATCAAATCAAACCAAAAGAACCCACCGTTGGGAATTGTCGTCCCAGTACTTTTCTTTTCACTGGGCCAAGGGGTGGGTTTAGAGCGATATCTGAAAAGGGGAACAAGGAAAGGGGATGTGAGGGTGCGTCAACGAAGTGGGAAACGTCCTAGATGGACAAGGGGACAAGCGAAAGCTCACGATTTACCCTCCATAATCAAATCCCTCCTCGTCTGATGACGAGAGGAGGAGTTAAAGGGGGACTGCTGAAGCAGGGATAGGGGGGGGGAGGAAACAAGAAAGCTAAAGGGCTTGAAGTGAAATATGCCTTCCCGCCCTTCGGAAAATTTGACACGTCATGACGTAGTTGCAAAGGGCACCGCGCAATTGTGAGGGATGAGGGGAGTGAGAGAAGAGAAAGAGTGCACCATCGGAAACATAAACGATAGCATATGGTGGGGAAAGGGGGTGCACTAAAAGGGGGAACAAGGTATTTCCTATTCTGCTCTAAATTATCACAAAAAGGGTGAGGATAAGAAAGGAGAGAGGAGGGCCTAAGAAGATCCTCGCCCTCAAGGGTGAAAAAAGGGGAGTGCGAGGGGGAAAAGATGCGATCTAAGGGTGCTACTTCTGGTCTGATTGAGAGGATGACTTGAAAGAACTTTGTCTGAATGGAAAAAAGCAGGGAGGAAGGGGGAAAGCACTATCCAACAGGATCAGGTCGGCAGGAATTGGAAAGCGACGGCCGGCGTTTTGGAGGGGAGGTCGTGACCGCTATCCTTTCTTCATCATCAAAGCATTAAGAGTTCTGCTATAAAGAAGGACAGGAAGGGATTGGGCGGGAAAATAAGGAGCTGGAAGCTGTCAACTGACCCAGGTGATATCGGCGGGACAGGAAGGAGGACTGACGACACCGAAGGCAGCAAAGGAAAAAGGTTTTGAACTTTGGAATCGATTCCACAATCACAAGGGGAAAGAAGTCCTTGGATAAAATCACCCAGGGTTGCGGGGGGGAATAGAGGTCGCTATCAGCTCATGAGGTCAGGAAAGGAAGCAGGGGACATTCTTCTCAACAGATTGTACGGTAATGGGGAAAAAAGTGGTCATGGGGCAAGCGCTTGTGAAAAACCGAAAGACAATTACAAAGTGCAGCCGGCCTTTCCCCATAACTGCGCTGGCCAGAGGGGTTCGAGGGCAGAAACAAGAAAAGGGGGGCACGGGCGGGGATACGAGGGAAGAGTCAGCCATCCTAGTAATCAACTCAAGAAGTCAGGATGCCCACGCGAAAGTCCGATTCAAACCTGCGAAGGAGTAAGGAGAGCAAGAATTACGGGAACAAAGTGGGGGGGTGGGAGACCCAAAATAGGTAACGGTGCCCGTAAGACACTTTGCCTTACGAAAGAAATAAAAAAGAAAGAAGAAAAACAGGGAGGGGAGGGTCCGACGGTACGTGAAAAGGAAGTCTTGGGGGGCGAGTTCGCTCATAAAAGGGACGACCATCATCAGCAGTTATTTTACCGCCGAATAAAGGGTATGAGCAGCAGGTTGGGTCAAAAAAGGAAGGATCATGTTAAGGGAAACGAAAAAGGTCGAGATTGCCACGCAGCATCGCGTGGTTAGTGAAACCCGGTAACGAGGAAGGGAGGGGGAGGTGGACCAGGAGGGAAGAGCTCAGCACAGGGTGCGCAGAGGGGGGGGGAAGACTCGGAGACAGTTGGGGAGAGTTGGGGGGAAAGTATGAAAGGTCAGGAAAACCGTCGGTATCAAAAAGGCGGTTCCAACGGCGCGGCGCCCCTCAGAGTTCTTCGAGCTGAGGTGTCCGGGGGATTCTCAGGGGGGCAGCATCAGACGGAGGAATGTAGAGACGGACTGCAATTGGGGGGCATTGAAGGGGGCCCCGAGGAGAAAAGATATACGGCTTTGGGTCTATTTCTCCAGTGGGGGGATTATAATAAAAGCTAAGGGACTGTCTAAATCACGAGACGGAATGAGGGTTAATGCGGTCGTCTTTCTATTCTTACATTAGCACAAGAGATATGCCTGCAGAAGATCACTCACAAAGCAACTATTTTGGGGGTATAAAAAGTGTTCAAAACATTCTTTAAACGCACGGCAAGGAGAGGAAGAAGAGACCTTCTTAAGATTGGGCCGTGGGGATGGATGAAAAAATTGTACTCGGCAGCGTCGCAAGGAGCAATAGGGCGTAGCTGTGCGGACTACGCTTTGGGTTTTCGACCTAAGGTGAGGGTCTGCTTTCTTGGCTCGAGGGAGGAGGAGGAGAAGGGAAACGCATCAGAAACCGAAAAGAAAAACGTGCTGGAAGGGCGGGGAGAAGGCAGCTGCGGCATGAAGTCAAATAGAACTTTCTGCTTCATATACACAAAGTCTTCATCCGCGACCCTGAAGAGGCAATACAAGATGAGCCTGGGGGGCGGGCCGGGAAAAGAGGGGGGAGCTATCTGCCATACGGGCTTTTAAATCTCTGGAGACAAAAGCTGACCAGGGGGAAGAGTAGGAGGAAATCGCCTCTCAAATTCATCAGCTTCCTACTGTCGGGTGAGAGTTTTTGGGGGGGGCTTGAAAAGGGAAGACCCGAAGAAAACAGTTATGAGACGTGTAGGAAATGGCGAGCAGCTTACGGTTCTCACGCGACTTGGGAAGGGATCACCTTGCCCAAGGAGGAAGGCTTAG
>Ga0179593_1311526_pt1 | contig 10178 bp, 10 predicted proteins | sample CZODoug2_1_08_16_FD_185931 | JGI IMG/M metagenome (GOLD analysis project Ga0179593, IMG submission 185931) | Vadose zone soil fungal communities from Angelo Coast Range Reserve, California, USA - CZODoug2_1_08_16fungal (PacBio error correction) | ecosystem: Environmental > Terrestrial > Soil >...
CGGGCGAGAAGAAAACGGTTCGCGAGGGAGGTGATTATTCAGTCCGAGAGGATTGAGCCGAACAGTCTCAGGGAAAGGCGGGATGACAAACCACCATAGGACAATACCGAGTCGCCAGGAAAGAAAAAAAAAGAGGGAGCGCACAATACGGCAAAAGACGACAAGGAGAAATGTATGAATCGAGGAGGCTCAACGAGGTAAGAAGGACGAATTGCGGAATCCAGGGGGGAAATAGAAGGACAATCGGGCCGACCACCCAGGTGAGAAAGATAGGTATGAAGCCATAGAGAAGCGCAAAAATTGGAGGGAACGGAAAAGAGGCTTGAAAGACTGTTGGGACTTTCCAGATGCGGGAGGGGCAAAAGGAGTACTTCTCGCCAACGTTCACGAGGTCACGAGAAATGAAACCACAAAAGCAACCTGGGGGGGAGGCTTGCGGTCTTCTGAGGGGGGAAGAAGGCGAGGAACTTTAGAAAAAAAAAAGGCAAAAGCAGTCGTAGTTGTTCAGCGCTTTCTGGTGTCACAATCAGACCAGAAAACCTCAAAGGGTCTGTCTGCAAAACAGGGGAGAAGAAATGGCCGGAGGACCTGCGCAAAGGGGGGGGAAAAAGGGCAGCGAAATACGCGAATTACCAATACGGCGTCAAAGTGGGAAAGCCAGAGCACGCAGGAAACCACGAAAAAGGGAGAAGAAGGTTTAGAAGGCAAATAATAAAAGTCCTGCCTTAGAGAAGACAAAACTTCAAACATCAGAGAGATGGGAGTGGTTCCGTTGAAAGAATCGCTCTGTTTGGGAAAAAAAAGGACCAGAGAGACCTCTTGGCAATCGGTGAGCAAAAGCCGTCTCAGGGGGGGTGGGAAAGCACAGCCCCGCCCTGAGGAAAAGGAAGAAAAAGACGCTTTTTAAGTGGAGTAGAGGGCAGGCCGGGAAAAAAAAAAACGAGAGGCAAAGCAAACGAGAGGGGGGGGAAAAATATAAGGATTTCCAACAAAGAAGGAGAAACAGGGGGAGATGAGGCCGTCGGGAAATGACGGATCATTCAAAGATGTTCAAGGAAGCAGATTGGTAAAACGAGGGGTCGAGCCCAAAGAAACTCACCTGGGGGGGGAGAAGGGTTCAGCCCAAAAGTGGAAAAAGGCCGCTCTTCGGGAACAGACAAATCTGAACATCTGTGGTTGTTGAAAACGAGTCCGCCGCGGCCTGCTAGGGGGACACACGCGGAGGAACTGGATGGCACTTGGGGTCTGGGGGAAATATTTGGTGATGTAGCCAGGGAGAAGGAGAAAGCAAAGACCCAATTCCGCCGTTAGAGGTGTACCATCGAGAGCGGAGTGTGACTGCAAACGTACCGTTGGGACCAGAGAATCGAAGGAAGGGTTAGCCAAGCGGAAAAAAGAAGCTGGAACCGTGGGCCGGAGAAGGGAGATCGAACAGACCCAAAATCAGAAGAAAGAGGGAGCAGAAAAAAGGCAGTTTGCATCTTAGGGAAAATCAAAAGGAAAGAATTGGCACAGAGCCGAAAGAGTAAAAGAGAACATCAAAGGAGAGGGAAAAGGCGAAAGGAAAGGGGGCATCCGAATCTTAGGGGAAACAAGGGAAAAGGCTCTTCTCGATAAACGAAAGCTCAGGGGGTGGCATGGGGACAGCGCGTTTTGAAGTCGGAAAGGGGGAAAGGAAGACAGTCGGTAAGGCATAAAAAAGAAACCTGCTGGAATTTCAGGGGGAAGAAAGGTAAAGAGCGCAGAACTCCCAAGGAATTAAGGATGGCGGTTCGTACCTCAGGAGGAACGTTAAAAATACTATCAGAGCATTGGCAGGTATAGCTGAGGAGGAACGTAATTAGCAAGGAGTGGTCTTTTACTGAGGATTGGGTGAGGTGTGCACAGGAGGATAAACGCAGGATGAGTTCTGGAGAGGGTATATCCGCAAAAAAGGTTACGAAAAAAGTTTTGGAAACGCTTTAAGATGAACTTTGGCTTGAAAAAGGGATTTCGAATGGAGGTGGGAAAAAACTGGGCTTTTAGTGACAAAGGGGCGGGGAAAATAACGTCAGCAAAACAGACGGGACGTTCTTGAGAACTGGGTAGCCATGGGGTGTGTCAAACGAAGAAAGGACAAAAAACGAACCACACCGATGTATTTCGTGGGGGAGGGTAACGGGGGAGGAAACCGTGGTGTTTTGTCGTGGGCCCTTAGAGTGTCGGGAAATTTGAAATGATCGGACGTCACGGGGGCTGGATCACCGTGTTCCGCCAGAAGGGATGTACCTTGAAAGCTGACCCGTTGAAAAGAAGCAAATCAAGAGGGGTGGTTTTTTTGGGGGGAAGAAAAACACGCTGATTGGGGGCGTGGTGAAGATTGCGTGGCCGGCCAACACAACAAGACTGGGGGGACAGGAGAGGAGAAGCTCAACCGGTGCCACGCTGATGGAATGAAGAAAAGGGGAATGATGAAGGGAAGTGCCGTGTACTGTGAAAGTCTCCTCATGGCCTTGGGGAGGGTTCTTATTTGGTCCATCCTCGAAAACAAGAAAGATAAGAGAGAAAACAGCAAGGAAACAATCAAGGCCATGCAGAAAAAAAAGGAAAAAAAAGTAAAGCGACCGGCAATCAAAAAATGACGTTGCTCGAAGCATCAGAGGGCACATAAGGGAGCGGTCAGCGCAAGAAACGACCAAAGTTAGGGGTCACCCGGGGGGGGAGAAAGAAGTCACCTCCATGAAAAAAAGGCTTATTCAAAAGGACGAATGTCTGCCTTCAAAGGGTAACTCCGAGACATCATTAAAGGGGGAGAAAAGCAAAAGTGATCTGAAACTCGCGACCAAGAGGAACGGAGAAGCGCAAAGGCGCCTACATCGAGAGGCCATTACGCCTAAGTTAATCTGGTAATCGCAAAACAAATTCACATCAAGGAGGGGGGAAGGGAAGCGTTCTGAAAAAAATCAGGAGTCTGCCACAAAAAGAAGAAAATGTTGGGCAGACGAGTGGGATCTCACTCGTCTACGACAGAATTACCAAGCAGCCCAGCGAGGGAAAAAAGAAAAGAAATAAATTCATCATCTCGGGCAGCGGAGGAAAACGTTTGGGGATGTTGGGGGCTCATCGTCTATAAAAAGTATCAAAACCATCCAAAGGGGAGAATTGTCAAAAAGACAAGAAAAAGAGAACGCTACGTAGGATCTTACGAGGAGAGGGAAAAGGTGCGATGGGGCAACCGGGGTTAATGAGGATCTCATTCAACTAAGCCATCGTGGAGAAAGGGAGGGAGGGAGCGAATTGGACAATGCTTCACTTAGATGGGGGAAAGGGGGGGCGCTCAAGCCCGAGGGTTCCTCTAACAAGGACGAAAAATTCCGATAAAAACGGCAAAGGAAAATTAAAAAGGACTTTCGGAAGGGGAAACGCACGGTTCTGAAAACTGGCTAAGCGGGTCGTAAAAAACCCGGCAACGGAAGTGTTGAGGGGACGACTTCGGAAAGAGAAAATAAGGAAGTCTAGGGCGTCTGTAATTCTGTTGTAAAGGGGAGGGGGAAATGATGAGTTGAACTACTTCTGTGAAAACGCAGAGGCGTGTAGAATTGTTTCAGAAATAATTTGGGGGGGAAAGACGAGAGGAAAGGGGTAGAACGGAAAAAAAAGTTTAATCTTCATAGCATGAGAAAAAGCGTGGGCTCAAGGGATTCGTTCAGGGGGGGCGGGTCGAAAAGGTCAAAGGCGGAAAAGGGGAAAAAAAGGAAGCGGGAAGGGGGCGCTGCCTAAGAGAAGGTTGAGATTCCCCTGATCATCCACTTTAACAACACCACCTCCTCCAAGCATCAAAAATTCCTAACCCGCAAAGCAAAAAAGAAGGACGCCAGGCGGGGGAAGAGGAAAACTATATGGGAATAGGTCTGGGCGAAGAGCGGCTGCGGAAATTCTTTTCGTGAAAGGGAAAACAGTGAAACACAGAGTTTTCTGTCTAGAAAAAAGACAGTTAAGTCTGCCTGACCGCCATGCATGTTGCAAAGGCGAATTATTTCGTCCAAGCGGAACAAAAAGGGATGCATGGTAGTTGCGACGCATGAAGAGGAAGGGGGGGCACCGATCGGTGTACGTGTGGCCGAGGTGGACTCAAAAACAAGAGCACACGAAAAACGCTGAGTTGACGGAGTGAGGAGGACGTGTACGGGGAGGCAAATCGAGAAGGAGGGGAGGGTGGAGTCGACAAAAAAGAAGTATCTTAGGCCGAATGGGTGTGGGGATATGGGAAAAAAAACCCACAGCCAGAGATGAAGAGTTGTCAAGTTTGTCGTGTGTGAAGCGGGGCACAGGGGCACTTTTTCAGTCTTGCTCTACTAGACACCAGCAAGAAGAGAACCAAGGCGTTGTTTACTGTCTGCTGCCGCGGGGGGGTCGAATCTGCAGGGAAACAAGAAGCCTTCGTAGTAAGCTCGGACCGGGGAGGGGGACGGAAGGAAAGCGTCTGCGACCGGCAATTGCTAAAAGGGGATTGGGAAAGAAGGAAGGGAGAGGCAGGTGTGATGTTTGGGGGGGGTGGCGGGGTAACACGAGAATGGCTGACAACTCAAGGTGCTTATAGGAGTGCACATACGGGAACACGAAGCCTTCCAAGCACGAATACACAGCGGTGAAAGATGGGTCCACTAGGTGTTGGCAAAAAAGGGGTCGGGAGGGACAGCCCCCTTTGTAACGAAGAAAAAACGGAATAAGGGGACCAGTCAAGAAACGACGGACAATCCCTTCGCGAAGAAACAAGAACGAGGAGCGTCGAAAGAGATGACGGGCAAAGAAGGGAGAAAAAAGGAACCGAAAATCGATTGGGGGGGAAGGAGAAAAGGCAGTGGTCAGGAGTAGCGGAAACGCTTCAAGTTCTGGGTCGCGGCCGGCATTACATTGCGCAAACAGGAGAGTTATCTCGAAATTGTGCGAAGAGAGGGACGAGGGACAAGAAAAGGACATGGGGAGTGGTGCATAAACGTGCACCGAACATGCATTGGAGAATCGAAGAGGCAAAAAAAAAGGGGGAAAAATCCCCATGGAACCTCGGAAGGAAAAGGATCATATTCTAGAATCAACAACAACAAAAAAGGTATATGGCGGATATAGGGTGAGGATAGGTCCTCTCGGAGGTAAGACGCAAGGCTGAGGTTCACAGGGATGAACACTCAAGCCAACAGACGTCAACCGGTAACTCTATGGTCCAGCGGCGCGATCAAAAAGGTCGATGACGTACTCCAGGAGGAGATGTAAGGCAAGATGGAATTACATCAGAAAAGACTGCGGCACGCGGGGGGAAAAAGGAATATCGGACAAGGCGAAAAGGGACAGGCGGCCATTTTTATCACGATCGGAGAAGTACAAAGCTTTATCTAAGAGCGTAAGTGGGTTTGCGTAGCGCAGGAGGATGGGAGGAGGAGGTTTTGGGGACGTATGAGTTGGACGGGCACAATGGTGCTTAAAAAAAAAGTAAGGCGCAACAGGTCCTGGGGAAACAGCGAAAGGACACCGACATATTCAAAAAAGACTTGTAAGGCGGGTGCGTGCTGCTGGCCAAAAAAGGGGATGCCCTGTCCGTAAGGCGAAAGGGAGGGTCAGAGAGGTGCAAAAGTCAGTGGGAATCGGCACCCCCAACCGCGAAGTGCATGGTCTGAAAAAAAAAGAGACCTGGTTTGAAGGAAGCAGAGGAGCGGGGGACGAAACAAAGGGGTCAACAGCGAAGGAACAGCCTTAAGAAATAGTCTAGACCAGGAATTAAAGGCATAAAACCACGCCGACTTTGCATATTTGCTCGCAGCGAACAGCCCACAACTGCCTGTGCCTTCGGAGAAAAGAAGAAGAAAAGAAGAAAAGTCTAATCGGGAAAAAGGGGGTGTGGTGACTAAGGAAAAACGCTCTGGGGGGGGAAAAAACGGGACCGCCAGAAGGAGAATCTTTGTGGGGACTGTGGTTGGGCAAGGCCAGCGTCTCGATGCACAACCAAAAATAAAAACGGCACTGAAAGAATTGGGAAGTGCATGTACAGAGGGGCTGACGGATTCACAATAGAAAAACGCGATAGGGGGATAAAGCGGGGACTGATGAAAAAAACTACCAGGTAGTAGGCAAGATGATTCCCGAAGGGAAAAGAAAAGAAGATCAGCAGGGTGGACCCAGAAAATGGGAGGAGGAAGAGGTTTCAGACGAGTTGTGACAGGGACAACGAGAAAACTTCAGGATTGGGTCAAGGTTTTGAAAGCCAATAATTCAGCGCCGGAGAGGAGAAAAGAAAAAAATTCAACATCTCGGGGGGAAGAGGGGGCCGGCGCCGGCTACGTGCTTTGCCGGCGTAAGGGGAACGACAGTTATGCACCTGAGGGGGACAGAGGGGAGGGGGTAAAAACTACATTTCTCAGTCATCGAAAACACACAAAGGAGGAGAGAACGCCACGTCACAAAAGAAAGGGGGGCCAAATCATCCGGGTTTTTCCAAACGGAGAACGGGGGGAACCAAAAATAGAATGACGTTAAGCCACGGCGGAGACGATAGGCTCTGGCAAGATTAACTTTCCGTACCACGGGGGAAGGAGCGGAAGAATACCAAGCGAGCTCGAAAGTAGAGAAAGGAAGCATGGGGGGGGAGGGAAGCACCTCCGCGGAAAGAAGGGTTTCATGAGCGAATGGAATGCGGAAGAGATAGAAGTGCGCATACGAAAGAATCCGGGGGGGGCGGAGACGAGGCAAGCACAAGGGGCCAACGGCTGCTTTCTAGAGAGAGCAACGGTAGAAAAGAGGGCAGTGGGGAGCAGTGGGGGCCTTCAGGGGCTCGAAATACAGCTTACTTCATAGACACCACGGGAAAATGAGCATGCAACGCAAGGAATCGCGGCAGAAAGGAAACATCCTCTGAGAGGGCATAGGCAGGGCAGGAGATCGGGGGCAGAAAGATCGAGAACCGGCTTGCTTAAAGCAAGAGGACAGCGCGGAAGGTCGAAGTCGTGTACTAGGTGGAGGGGATGGACAGAAAAATTGAGAATAAATTATAGGAGGTATACCATTTATAACTAGGACAGGTCATCTGAAAACGTGGGGTACGAAGCATGACAAGTTACTTTGGAGTGTGATGGAGAAAGAAGAGGGGGTCATTTAAACGGAGGTGTGCGGGTCAGGGAGAGTGCGAGAAAACTCTCAAGACCCAAAGAATTTCAGGCAAGACCGCAAGAGGTGTCGAAAACTCCTGCCCTTAACAAAAGAAGAAGAGGAGTTGCAGGGGTGCTATACCATTTTGGGGTCGCCGGAGGCCTTCTCGAGGTTTGAGGTCTGGGAAGTCAGGAGGGACGCAAGCGGACGTATGATGGGAAGAAGCTGACCAAAATTAAGGAGCAGAAAACAATAGAACCACAGTTTACCGGGGGCGTTGAGGAGGAATGAGGAAAGACACAAAAATTGTGCCAGGTCGAGCGAAGGAGAACGCTTGCAAAGTCGCGGAGTGAGTCGCAAAAGGAAGAGGCCGCGGGGAGGCCTGGGGTGGGAGGGGGGCTCCGCGAGGCCTTGATTGAGGCTTTCTTGTGTGGTAGATCTCCCAACAAAACGGAGGAAAATAGATAGATCAGGGGAAAAGAAAGAAAAAAGCCGCAAGAAAGTCAACGGGGACAACCGCACAAGCACGGAGACAGGCGGCAGAATGACGTAAGAAAAGATCGCCGAGGTAACAAGCGGGGAAAAAGAGGAAGCTAATACATAGAAAGAGTGCTTGGACAAAGGTTGCGCATAGAGTCAAAGACAGCAGAGGGCGTATGACAAGGCGACGAAGTGAGGTCTGAAGGAGAATGAATGGGGGTCAGGATTCTGGCCTCATCAAGTACGGCGCTGAACGTCGACAAAAAGAACCATAAGAATGAATTCGCGCAAAAAGAGGACGAAATCGAAATTCAATTACGCCGAAAAAAAAACAAAGGGGAAGAGGTAACAACGACCCATCAAGTAAACGGCGGCTTGGGGTGATCCAGTCAATCCCGGGAGGTAAATGAGAAACGGGAAATATGTTTGGGGCGAACGATTTTCTCGAATGATTAATGATACCAGAACAATAGAAAAAAAGGGAAGTTCCAATCGAAATCATACGAAAACCAATCAAGAACCACCGTAAAAGCAAGCACGGCAGCTTAAGAGAAAAAAGGTTTATGAAGGTTGGAGGAATCTGGGGGTCCAAGACGGGCAAAAGCCTACAAGAAAGCAGGGGGGCAAAGCCAAGCAAATCAATAAAACCGACTTCGATGGATCGAGAAAGATGCACTACACTAATCGCGAGGCTCGATCACAGCAGCCTCGGGGCAGGCATCGAAAAAGCGCAGGGGGGGGAATCGCATCGGGAAGGGCTGCGCTCGAGGAAAGAGAAAAAAGGGAGAAAATGGGGTCAAGGTGGCAGGGTGTGTTATGACTTCACCGAATGGTTGGAAAGGGGGCAGCGGCGAGGAGAAAAAACTGCACACGAGTCTGTCGAAAAGTTGCTGCTAGGTAGAGAGACAAGTGGCCCTGGGGGGGACGAAAGGACGGTCGGCGAACGTATTCCTTCGTTGACGACGGGTCAAGAGCGTAGGAAGGGCGACGGCGGAGGGGGGGGGAAAAAGTTGGCAAACCGTGCGGAGGCTGGAGGATAAACTCTGTGACCAGGCCCTCTGTTTCTTGAGCCCGTTGTTCAACCAGGATTTGGGGACGTTCGACCCCGTGGTATCGGAAAAAGCTAGAAGAGCGCTCGGAGGAAGAGTGGCTAAAAGGAGTTAGAAGGGGTGTAGGTAGTAAACGGTTCCCCAACGGGGTTTGCCGTAAAATCCGCTAGAGGGGAAATGCGAAGCGTTTGGGGCAGGGCCGGAGGAGAGAAAGTGGAGGAATTCCCCGGTGCTCTGAAATCAAAGGAAGGGGCAAACCAACGGCAACTGTAAGGTGAAAGCCCATTCACGGTTACGAGAAGACAGCAGACAGACCGCGAAAAACTATAGGTGCATCTGGGCTGGGCCGAGAGGAGGAAACGGGGATCTTTCTGGGGGGGAAACCCGCGGGACAAGCCTTACTCCGGGGCCCGTAAACCATTGAATCTGCTGCCAGAAAAGGCCTGTGCACACAGGCGAAAGCGTAGTTCATCACTCGGAACGCAGCATGCCATGATCGATGGTGTTGAGGAAAGAAAAAGTAAAATATTCGGATCTAAACTATCGCGTTTACGCGGGGACCTCGGGGGGTGGAAGTCAATCACTGCAGGCACTCGAATTTGAACGGAAGAAGATCTGGAGGACAGAAGGGGGGACGCGCACAAAATAGAGCCGCTGGGGTTTGGACCTTCACCAGAAGCAAAGAAGTTAGTCAGGGTCAGAGTGAGGAGTTTTGGAAGTCAAGGCGATTATCAAAACCATTAAACAACACAAACTTGAAATCGTGCCTGTCATGAAACAGGGTCTTCTCACACCAGGCACGTTTTAGGGGCGAGCGAGCAACCGCCATAAGAGAAAGCAAAAGACGTGGGGATGCCGGCGACTCGGTCAACCAACCAGGGCTGAGACCGGATGGAGAAAGAAAAGCTACGGAAAATGGAACCCACAGGAGTGACCTTTATACCACCGTTATAGTGTCGGCAATGGGGCTAAAAACGAAAGGATTTGAAAGACAATGGCAAGGTTCGGCGCGAGTGGTGTTCTGTTTGACTAGGAAAAGGCGATGACAAAGAATGCAGGTAAGTTCAGTTACGGAGGGACGGGAAACCTTGGGGTTCAAAGAAAGCCGCAACCGCACGAACAAAGAGCTTTGTGGAATATGGCGGGGAATCATATTGTTTGGCAGCAGACCGGGGCTCGAGAACGCACCTGGTACCAACCTCAAGCAAGAACGTCAGAACGAACAGCCTCGGGCGCGCCGACAATTACCCGCTGTCGCGGCGAAAGCATGTAGGGAAAGGAGGAAATAGGAAACATTCAGGCGGAAGAGCATTGGGCCGCTACAGGTTCGACCTGCGGCGGGAAGCAGGACACGAATTGGTCGGCATGCCGAAGGCTGAATTGCGCAAACCGGGAGTCGTTATCAGGGAAAAAAAAGGGCATCCAAACAGGGCGCGGAAAAAAGTACGCCTTGGTGCTTTCATTCCCCCGCAGAAATTTCAGGTTGGAGGCACGGCAAGGAAAAAAAGACCTTACCTGCTAAAAGGGAGCCAG
>Ga0179593_1461518_pt1 | contig 10178 bp, 8 predicted proteins | sample CZODoug2_1_08_16_FD_185931 | JGI IMG/M metagenome (GOLD analysis project Ga0179593, IMG submission 185931) | Vadose zone soil fungal communities from Angelo Coast Range Reserve, California, USA - CZODoug2_1_08_16fungal (PacBio error correction) | ecosystem: Environmental > Terrestrial > Soil >...
AATGAACCACCCGCCACCAAGAAGGGAACGAAGAGGGCCCCAGTGGGACCGATGAGAGGACCACGAGCCAGGTCCGAGGGAACATGCCGATGCCCTCTGTCATGTGCATAAAAACCCAAGTACCAAAAATGGCACAGCTCGGCAGAAACGAAGCGTAAACAAGGCTATATCCCCAAGTGCAGACAAGGCCAAATCTCCGATCAAACCGCCTTATGGGGGAACTGAAAAACGACATGGACAGAACACAAGAGGGAGGTATCATCGGGGGGAGAAGCTCCCTTAGAGCTAACAGCCCTTATCATAAAAACTGAGCCCTGCAATAGGGGGAGGCACCTGGGATTGCACGATTGGCTGCGGAGTGACACCATCCAAAGAATCTGAAAAAACAGCTGTCGCGAAGAGGAAAAAACGTCTGCACCGTGTAACCATCGTGAAGCAATGCCCGGGATCTAAGAAAAGGACAGGGAAGAGCCAAGCTGGACGCAAAAAGGTCCCCAGGTTAATTGAACTCCGACATAGGAGAAGAGGAAACCCAGCAAGAAGGGCGAATGTTCGCATCGGCAAGGAGACTTAGCTAATGTACCATGAACGGGGTAGCGAGTGAAAAAGCCAAGGCGCAACTTCACCTGAACCGACGTTCCGTGCGCGAAAAAAGAATAGACGGAAAACCTTCGTGGCCTCTCAATTAAGGTCTAGAAGACCTGACTCCTCCCGTCTCGAAAGGAAGATACTTGCTAAGTCTCTACGGTGGATGCCTCAAGGGGACTCGGCCGTAGCAATAGGCAAATAACGGGCCCCACCAAGAAGTGGGGGAACACCGAGAACCCGTGCGGGTGAGGGTAATCACCAAATCACGAAGGGGGAACAGGGTATACTAGAGATGAGCTCCGCTGGCTCTTGCTGAAAAGGAAACGCCGGCGAGAAGTCCTGCATAGTCGTCGTGCGCGGTAATCAGGACGCCAAAGTGTACGCAAGCTCATGATCGGTCTCCCAAAAAAAGGAATGAAAAAGACGCCCAGGACTTCGGGGAACAACAAGAACGCGCAGCGCGAACGAAACCTACCAACGTGACAAATTGCTGGTCCGTGGGGAGGAACCGGAGAAAGGCCATTATGAAATAGGCCCTGGCCGGTGCCCGATTCAATCGGATCTCGGAACTTACGCGTAGGGGCGTTTTTGGAGGTCGCTCGGAGGAAAAACCACCGGGTCAAGAAGGGGGTGTAAAAAGTATGCGGGCCCCCAAAGCCCGCCCCAAGGGCGACCCGGAAGCGAAAGCTGAAGGGGCAGCGGAAAGGAGAGCTCGGTAGACAGGGACCGGAACGAGGAGCAGGACCGGGACCTCAAGGGCCGCAAAAGCTGGCCGTTTCCATCGCAAGAATCAACGCGGACCTCGGGCACAGGCCCCAAAAAAAGGTAAAAGAAGGCCGTTCGGGAAAAAAACATTGTTCTCATAGAAGGCCAATGGATCAAGAAACTCTGAGTGGCTCGGAGAGGGGAGTCACCCCGGCCAAGCCAATGAGTTAAACAAATACAACTGACTTGGACGGAGTCGGAGCATAGAAATGAACAGCGGCCATTATTACTCGATCCTCAGTAGACGCAGTAAACACCGTTTCGCCGAGGCCGGAATTGCCCGGGCCCGACGCAATCAAAAACTGCACCGGGAAAAGGGAACTTACCCCTCGAACGAAAAGATAAGGGAACCCGCAAAGTAGCGCACGGAGATTTCGTTTCCCGACTCGATCGATGGAAAAAAGGGTCGCAGGTCGGCGTCGGTCCCCTAACCGTTTGGGAAAAAATATTCCGCACGTCCACCCTTTCCAAAACGGGACCCGCAGGTACGGGAGGGCGACGCGGCATGACCTACCAAACGGTAGGCAATGTCTGAGATGGAAAAAAGACCGGCACCCGCGTGAACTTCGGTAAAAAAGGAGGCCGGCCACACTGAATGTGACGATGGATCAAAACTCAACGTATGGGCAACGACACCCGTTATACACGGAGCCCGCAATCTGGGGTGGGGCACAACCGGTCGGAACGGCCGACGAAGAGTCCCTAACAACCCCGTGAGGGACAGAACAAAAACACTCAGCTCTGGGATTAGGCACCCCACAGTTGGTGAAACTAGGACACAGCAGTCGGGCTTGGGAAAAAGGCACTTCAGGTATTAAGCAGGGAATTGTAGTTTCGTCTTGAAAGGTCAGTGCAACCAAGTACTCAGGGGAAGGTCTGCTCAACTTTGAATTTAAGGCTTCCCGAGGGCAGAGAGGGTTGCCTGTCTAGGGGGCTCAGAACTTATCATCAACCTGCAAGCCGAGTCCCAGTTTTACAAGAACGACCCCAAGGAGGTGTGAACAAGGTTAGGGCAGGTACCAACCGCGAGCGAAACGGCGGCAAGGCGGCCTTGGCCTCGAGAAGCTCATCAAAACCCGCCTGTCGGCTTTGATATTGTGACTTTCACGCCGACTCGTCCGCCAATCGTGACCGGCGCCTAAACGCGGGTTCAATCCGAGGCCAACAAAAAGAGACGGTGAACTCCAACACGAGAGGAGGAAACACGAATCCACAGGGCGGGTGAGGGCTGAAACCCGATGTAGCTAAGGTCACTCGGGCGCCGGGACTAAGCCGTACCCCGAGAAACTAAAATCCGGCCGGAATAACTCTTTCAACGTCCATCCAACGCGCAGTGCGGAGCCCACCGAACGATTCCACCATGAACTGGGTTCTCGGTTCAGCGCCTCGAGGGGTTGATGATCAGTCAGGAAAAATAACCCGGCACCGACGAAAAAAAAAGCTCGCTGGAGACGACGCAAAGGGAGAACCCAGGTGCAGCGGCGTACTTTGATGGCCGCGATGGCACCCAGAATCATTAAGGAACGCAAAATTCATATCGCGCCGTTGTAAGAAAAGAGGACGTAAGGCGAGTGGTTCACCAAAAAAAGGTCTCCTCCCGCCAGGTATGGGGGGATTCGTGGAAATGTTGGCTTGAGTCTTTCGGCAGGCGCCGAAGTAGAAAGACCACCCCATCTGCTCAAAAAAAAGGGAATTGTCGAGCGTGAAGTGTAGGCGAGTCAATCAACCTCGAAAGTAAGTCATGGTAACCTCCTCAAGGCGCTTCAGATTTCGGGCATGACAGCAAAACCACTAAAGGGAAAGCCTACTGATAGGGCAAGTAGCCTCGCGGGTATGTAGAATCCAACGCGGAACGGCGCCTAAGGGGGACATACCCGGCGCGAAGATCATAAGACACAATGTAGGGGGGACCTCCCACCATTAACGCGAAAAAAATGGGTCTCCGAGACAAAAGTCGGGACCGCACGAACGACGACTTGCAGAGTGAGGGACAGAGCGGGCCAGAGCGCAAAGTGCTAAAAAGAAAAGTGTGCATTTTTACGCGCGGAGAAGAAGGCAACTGGAGAAAAGACGGGGAAAATGCGGTAGGGCGCGTATCAAGTAGATTGTTCAGTCCTCATCCTGGCCGCAATCCTGCCGAGAAAAACGAAAAACCTGAAGCCGGGTAGTCGTTAGGGGACCTTCGGGACCCAGGCACCTGGCGGAGCGGAGCACAAGCTGTAGGAAAGGGAAACATGCACCTCCGAATGCGAACAAAAAGAAAAGGGGGGTGTCCAACGCGGGTAGGGAAAAATGCATCTGAATGGCATGGGGCGGAAACGTGGGCAAAGGAAAGTCTGGACAGCGGAACAATGGCACAGGCGTCAAAGAAAAAGGAGGCCGCGGCTCAGCCGTGACTGTCACACGAAAGGATGCTCCGCACAAAAGTCGAAGAAGTGAGAGCTCGACCTGTATTGGCCAGAATTCAACGCGGGGGCCACGTACGGTTTATCGGAACCACGCAGAAAGAGTCGCAGAGCTAAAAAAAAAACCAGCACGCGGCCTGGCCGCTACCCGTCACCGGCACGGACGAACCCGTACTAGGCCTTCGGAACGGACAATGAAAAAGTAAACGAGGGGGTGCAGTCCGCCTGCAAAGTCCTGTGTCTATACGTCGGAGGCGTCCGGCAAAAAAAGCCCTGCTGTCCGTCAAGACCCGAAAAGGAAACGTGATTCAGGGAAGGGAACCGACTACCGGAGCATGTACTGAGTAGAAAAAAAAAAAAAAAAAAAAGCGTTCCATAAAAAGAAACATCTCACTTTCGCAGTCATTCTAGGATACGTTTGAAAAAAAAAGAGGGGGGGGGGAGAGGTGCTTCAGTTTTCAGGCCGGGGGGCCATGCGGGTTGGCATCGGCGGATAAACTTCCGGCTCCAGGAGATAACCGAGGAGACCAGCGGAGATGGACCGGCTGAGAAAAGGAGGAAAGGAAAGGACTCCCAAGAAAACATAGAGGCGAAGGACGAGCGGCTCCTCCAAAATCGCACGTCTATATACTTGGCAGGGTGAAGCACGGAAAGTGAGTCTGTCGTGAGAGAAACTGAGAAGGACTCCTGGAAGAGGACAAAGAGGGTGATGAAGTTTAAGTGCAGGCTTCCTGGATGCCGAGGTCTCAGATTCCGGCAAAATTAGGCGCTGAAAAGAGATCAGGCTCGGTTAGTTGATCGGCGGGTGGGCAGATTGGGGAACAGGGAGTAGCTGCACCGATGCCGAGGCTGCAGGGATTGGAGAAACCGGTGTTGCAGGAACGGAAAAAAAACATTGATGTGCTGCTAAGGGGAGTAGGGTGATGGCCGGGAAGGTGAAAAACAAGTCTATGCAGACTACGGCTGTCCATGATCAGAAAAGGTGGCCCCTCCATGTAGCCAAGCGAAAAAGAAGAGAAAGTCTGGGGTAAAAAAAAAAAAAAAAGGTCATTTCAAGACGCGCGGCTTGGGGGATCAAAAGGGGGGGAGGGAGGCGATCTTGGGTTGCCCTCAGCATATAGACTCTCTTGGGGTGACAGGAAAACCGGAAGGGCAAGAGAAGCTGACTTTGAAGAAAACGGGCCGGACTGGGCCTGAACATGATGAACCGGCCAAAGGGGTCCTGTCCCAATGAGAGCACAGCGCGAGGAGGCCATCTCCCGTCCACTGGAAACGGGATGAGGACTCCCTCGTCGTTGCACAAGGAGGCGTAGGTGGTAAAAAGAGAACACAACAAACAGAGGAGAGGAAAAGGGAGATACATCACCCAAAGCGCCTACGAACCACACGTGAACAGTCCGAGGATTCCTCACCAAAAAAAAAAAAAGGTTGGCCCCTCCGACGCCGGAGGTGAATCGGTCCGAAAAGGGAAGGGGGCATTCAATCAGGTTCATGCAAAAAATTACCAGAAGGTCACCCAAACCGGAAAAGAGAAGACTCATAAGGAAGGTAAGGAACTTCAGAAATCAAAAAAAAAAAGAAAAAATCGCGATCGCCGCCATAAGCCGCTCATGCATCGTATGAGAAAAGGACAACAGCGAAAGAAAGCAGAGGGTAAGAAAGGGGGAAACCCGTCATCAACGGAGCCCGGGAGGCGAGTGAACCTTTGAGTTCAAATCGTAGTTCTGGGACTCATAAAAGAAGAAGAAGACAGAAAGGTCGTGCAGAACAACCCGGCCTGACCATGAATCGCAGGCATAAGGCCCAGAAAATGACGGTCTGTGACCATAGAAACTGAACACAAGACTGGGCCAGATGGCAACATCCCAAAGGGCGGTCCGAGAATTAATCTGAATACAGCGGGGAAGGGGAACCAGCAAAAAAATCATGCGAACCGGTTTTCGGAAGGACGAAACTGAACAATGGAAAAAGACACGGGCGAGTGCAAAAGCGTCCTCTGAAAGTTAACTGACCCGTCCAGGGTCGCGGCACCATCTAGGATAAAGGGGAAAACCGCTGAAAAGCGAGGGACCGCTCCAAGAAACAGAGAAAGAAACTACAAAGAAAAAAACCGTGGCAGCGCCGCCGCTACTGAACGACGCGGTCACATTCCTGCTCCTATGATCTGGCGGAAGGGGACGCAAGGCTTCATGAGGAAAAAACGACCCCACCCCGGCGAGGGGTAAAGGCCAGAAGACCCGCGGCGTAACCAGTCACACCACGAAGGTTACCAGGATGTAAGAAGTCAAAAAAGAAGCTGGGCTTATAGAGCAGCTGCCCAGAAGGGTCGGTAACGGATCATCAGAAAGAGGGAATATACTCAGCCTCCTAAATGAGAACCCATGAGAGCTCGTCATACACAGGGGGCGACTTCCCCCGCACATGAAGGGGGCCTAGCCATGATGAAAACGGGCAAAAATATCGTTAGCAAGAAAACCTTTACAGGCGGAGGATCGGAGGGGCGTTCCACGCCCCTATTAATTTACACTGCCGTTGGCGAAAACTCCTCGGGTCATCATCGGAAAAGTCTCTAGGAAAGGCTTTTCGGGGAGACGCGGCACCCACCGGGTCGAGATGTTTGACGAACAATGGAAAAAGGGGGACGCAGGGGAACTGGCGCCGAGCGTTACCAGACGCATCGCGGACGAAAAGGGTTGTCGTAACGGAGTCCTGTTGACTCAGACCGGCTAAAGAGGAGCAGGGGGCCGTGCAAAGAATGGGGAAACCAGGACTGGACGATTGTAAGAAAAAGGGGAGGGACGCGTTCCTCGGGACTTAAAGCTGACTAAGGCTTTCGGAAAAAACCTCAGGGGGAAAAAATCGAGGCCATGTGAGGCCCTGAGACAAAGGAGTCGCGGATCCGCGGAGTTCCTGGGCATGTTCCCTAAGAGGAACTAAAAAAGGATGCGATTCTGGATTCTGGGCAAGGCGGACAGATATAAGGGAAAGCGAGTCCTCGACAAGCGAATGATTTCGCCGCGAGCCAGGACAGAGGCAAGGGAACGCCGTAAACGGACCCCGGGACGAGGAAAACCTGGGGGGACTACACGCTGAGCCCAAGAAAGGACGAGCACAAGGGAGTCCGGGCCCCGAAAAAGATTTTCGGCGAAACTGGAGCATTGCAGGTTTAATGCAACCGCACCGGTGGGATGGGGAAGCAGTTGAACACACCTGAAAGGAAATGCGGACTTTTAACGGAATCCTCTAAACCACCGACGCAGAATGACAAGACAATATAAGGGGTCATAGATGGCGGTCTGTGGTCACAATGCCGGCGGAACGGAGGGACGACTGGTCGTCACGGCGGTCCCTGTGATGGAGCTCAACATTGGGGTCCAAACAGCACCATCCGAAAACTTAGCAGCTGGCCTGGGGTTTTGAGAACAAAAAGGCGGCACTTGCCTAAAGGAAACGTAAAAAAAACAGCTGAATTCCCACCGATCACCTCCGGAGTCGCCACGAAGGCTTCTCGAAAAACTCTTCAAGAAAGGGAGGACACGCGGCGAGGAAGCAGACATAGTCAAGGTGAAAAGCCTTGGGGCCTAAAAAGGACCAGGGAATAGGGCACTCGCGGCTGTCCAGAGCCGCTTTGAAGGAAGGGCGGAAGAGGTAAACCGCATCATAAGTGCCAGTGGTCTGGATGAAAGAAACCATGACCCCCAATTATGAGAGGTGTAGGTTTAAAGGACGCTTAAGCGGCGTGGATGGAAAAGCCCTGATCAACAGGTCCATTAGGTTCGGTGTACGTGACACCTAGCGCTGGAAAGTGACAAGGATAAAACCTCGGGTTCGGCAGAGGAAGAAAAAAAAGGTACTTGAAAGAAAAATCACAACACAAAGGAGGAAAAGAGAGAGATCCACGGGTAGAGCGTACTAAGGCAGGGAAAACATGCGCAGGTACATGGGGAACCGCGGAGGTAAAACACCAGGGAAGGGCCTAAAGAAAAAAGGCCGTATCTAGACGATGGTTAATCCCTCGAAGGAAGCAGCTCGCACTTCCCACTCCCCTTCCAGACTTGGCCTTATGCCTCGGAGGTAAAAGGTTGGAAAAAACCGGCGAAGCGGGTCAGCTAGACCCTCAGATCAAGGGCTCGCAATTGGGAGCTGGAGACCGACGCGAGAGGGGAATTAAAAAACTAAAAGCCGTGGTAGGCGCACATTGCACACGACGTATGGAAACTAGCCATCGCGGCGCGGGGTAAGGAAAAAACTAACTGTAAAAAAAAAAAGACCCCCGCGGAAGTCGAGAGGTCTGCTGGTGGGGAAATGGGTCCGTACGAAAAGGAAGGAAGGAAGTTACGCCTATTTTGGACTAAAAACCATCGAATTCCCGGGAGCGCAACATGGGGGGTAAACATAAACTGCGACATTACCAGGGGCTACTACCCACCGTCTTCCAGACGAAACGGCCGAAAAAAGAAAATGTCTGAGCCGACAAAAAAGGAATAGCAGTAAAAGAAAAAGGTGGCGAGAGCTTCCCCGCGGCGCATAGGGAATGGAACAACGCTGCGAGAGAAGCTAAAACAGTTGTGTTACCCGCACATCCTCGGACAGGAAAGCGCACAGTGAATGTGGGGGGTCCCTCCAAGTCTCTGACTGTGAGGAAGTGCGTCGGTTCCTTACAGTTCGGCCCCACTGGGGAAGGGAAAGGCGGGTCCTCCGTCACAAGATCGGAGAAAGCAAAATGGAGAAGGGATGTCGCTTATCTGAATTTTCGCCTCATCAGGCCTCCTGCAGACGAGTTCCTGCCTTCCTGGAGGGTTACCTCCTGGGGAAACTGGAAAGGTGGACACCGTTATCCTCTAAGGGAAAGGATGTGTCCTTAAAGGCAACAAGGGCCGACTAAAAAACTTCCGTTGGGGACCCGATTCCTGTAGTTCTAAAGTTGAGGGGAAGGACCTTTAAAAAAAAGGTGAAAACGATATGACCCTCTTAAATTGTCCCCGTCGCGGGACGGAACTGAGTCTACTCGCAGGGGAAAAAGCTTTCAGAGAAAAAGAGGCCACGTAGAACCGTAGAGAAACAGGAGTCAACAGCCAGCTGAACGAAAGAGTCCAGAAACTACGGAAAAAAAACCACCCTGTGGATCGAGAAGAGAGAACCACTCAATCAAAAAAGGGCCTCAGCGGCATGTGCTGAAACCAATAAGCTCCCCAAGCGTGAACCAGTAGAGGTCCCAGGGGGGCTTTTCGGCCCAGGCCCCGCGAACCGCGATGACCTGGGGGAAGGGAAAAGGAAGGTCATCCAGAGTAAGGGAGCGGCGGGTGACACCTTTGCGAGAACGCTTCGCCCGATACAGGAAAAAGGAGGACTAGGGAAACATGTTTGGTCAGAACGACTAGCCTACTTCTACTTCTAGCAGAAGGTCGAAGCAGCAAACTTGGGGCTCAGGCCATATGAATCAAGAATGGGAAAAAAAGTGGAGGGGAGATAAGTCCCGCACGTTCACCGTGTTCCCCATCGCAGGTTTTGCGGGGCTGATCATACTTGGGGATGGAAGACGGATCACCGATCCAAGATGTACCGGCTGAGCCGGTAGAGAAAAGGGATGACGGCCTAAATAAAAGGGAGAGGGTGAGCGGCCCCTCAAAGAATAGTTCCAGTGCGAGCACGGGCCTGGTCAGGTGAGATATCTGGAAAAGAAGGCCCGCCTTGCGTAGAATAGGGAGGATAAACTGAAAAGGAATGAGGTCGTCCGTTCGACAGTCGCAAGATGCTTGAAGCCGGTAGGGATCGCCGCGGCGGAGATCATATCGGGAACAGGGGATCGCGGGATGTCCAGTGGCCAAGGTGGGAAAGTTATTTAAAAAAAAACTGGAAGCCGGGCCGACGATGGTGGACCTGCAGCGGGGTTCGAGTGACCCGGGGTCGGCCGCTTCGGGGGGATGGTCCAAGGAAGAAGGCACGACCCGTTAAAAAAAAAAAGCGGCTTGGCCAGGATCAGGCCGGTGAAGGAGCCCTTCAGACACGAAGTGAGAGAAAGAAACGAGTGAAGGGTAAGCATTGAAGTTAAGAAAAAGAGGAGGATTTGTGATCAAAAAAAAAGGGGGGGCCTCGGACAGGAGCTACCAAGGGGAACGTCAGCCCAAGGACTGGACAAAAAGTGGGCACGGGAAGGGCACTGGTACTGGGCTCAGCGAAAAGATGAACACCCAAAAAGGGGGAGAAAACGATACTCGGACCTCGAAGGGGAAAAAAACCACCACCAAAAAAACCAACAAAAAAAAAAAAAAAAACAAAAACAAAAAAAAAAAAAACAAAAAAAAACCACGGGGGGGGTAAGAGGAAGGGGAGGAAGTATCGGGGGGGGGGGGGGGCCATCTCTCGGAACTTGGCCGTTATCCTCGTCGTGACCTTCGGTAGGCCGTGGGCATAACCGGT
>Ga0179593_1538430_pt1 | contig 10178 bp, 9 predicted proteins | sample CZODoug2_1_08_16_FD_185931 | JGI IMG/M metagenome (GOLD analysis project Ga0179593, IMG submission 185931) | Vadose zone soil fungal communities from Angelo Coast Range Reserve, California, USA - CZODoug2_1_08_16fungal (PacBio error correction) | ecosystem: Environmental > Terrestrial > Soil >...
TCGGGGGATAGACGCAGTGATTCAACTCGGACGTGAAACCTGTACAGGTTTACATATATCCCTACTAATGAGGAGGGGGAAAAGGGGGACAGTGATATTGGGGCTAGACAGTTCGAGGAAACATATTAAGATTGATCCTAATAAATGCTGGTGTTGGGGGGAAGATCAGGTGAGAAATAAGGTCGACGGAAGAAGAAAAAGATTGTGAACTCTGGGGGGGAATGATATGAAGCACAACAAAAATGCGTGGAATCTCGATACCTCACAAGCGATTACCACGGGATCGCGCTTAGGTTTCTTCAGGGTAGAGTTGACTGTATAACGAGGACGGCATAGGCAAAAACAAAATCCAGAGCAAACCAAAGGGTCGCCGATGTCGTCAAGTTGTTGGGGTTGACGAAAGAGCCAGGAATACGAGCTCATCTATCGTTCGGCAGGCGGGGGGGGAGTATGGGCGGAGGAGAGTTATCAAGTGTGGGGTGACGGAAATATGGGTGGAACGTCACTGGTAGTGGATATTTTCATTACTCCCTGTAGTTGTCTGTTTTTCGGTCGTCTAGACTCCTACAGCCGCCTGACACTTGGTGGCCCCGTCTGGGGGGGCTGACTGCTCTCCCCGGTCCGCCAGCTAACTGAAGGAACAATTAAGGCAGGGAAAATCTTGAGATTACTGTGCTACATTGGTGTAGAAGGCGATTTCTGCAGCATAGGCAATTTCAAATTTTCCGACGGGAAAGGACTGTGGGTCACTGGGTGATGCGGGGGTATGCAATCCATTAAGGTTGGGACATCGGGCCTTTCAGGGGGACAGGTCGGAGAGTCGAAAAAAGAGCCAATATTGGAGGGGGGGAGAAAAAAAGTGAAAAAAGCTGTCTGGGGAAGGGGGGAATAAGCTGTTTGGCGTTCGGGCGGACCGAGGCAATCGGGGACAGATAGGCCGCTAGTTTCTGGTTAAACAGCTGCGGGCAATAAGGGAAACGTTGATCTTGAGGTTCAACAGGTGCGCATAATCGTTGATGGGGACGGAGGGTGCACGAACGTCACAGTCGGAGGCTGAACAGGTGGTGTCACATAAAAGGGGGAAAAGTGAAATGGGTCATGAATGAGCTGGACGTAGCGGGACTGGGGGGAATGAATAGGGGATGACGCCACAGTTGTCGCAGCTAATGTCACGAAGAAATTAGGGGGGGTACGGCCTAGACTGGGCCTAGGGAAGAACGGTGTCTTCGTAAAAACAGAACCCTACTTGACACTCAAGTGAGACAAAGGGCAAAAAGATGAACCAGAGTGCAAGCGCGGTTGCAACAGAATATTTAGGGGAAGCACATATAACGTGGTTGGTTTCTTACCCCTTGGGACGTGAGTCCGGTCTCCGGCTCCCTTAGGATTCCGGAGTAGGGAGGGTGGGGAATAGATGCATTGGCAGGAGAACCTTTTAGGGCTGGCAACGCCGGGTGATAAAAAACTGGGTTTGCGGGGGGGGTAAGGCGTGGACCAGTAGCCTTCGGAAGCTTGCCGTCAAGAGGTCCGAAAGTCGCTCTGGAGGGACGCGCTAGGTATTGGGTCGTGTGTGCTCGGTGGACTACGATAAATCGAGCCGATAGGCGTCCTTGACTCATGGGAGAGTGGAAGTCCGGAAAGAAGGCATAACGCACGGGGAGGAGTCGTCAGGGGTTTCACTGGTCAAAGAAGAAAACGACGGGGGGACCTCCATAGCCGTAGTGGAATGCGACTATGGGAAGAGAACAACCTGTTAGGCAAATAGTTTCCCGCACGCTACAGTAACCCTTCTAGGCAACAGACGGGCTATGAAAAAGCAACGGAAAACTCGGGCTTAAACTCGTGACATACGGGGGACGGCTACTACTTGTAGAAAAGAGGGAAAAGGGCGCATGCGGGCTGATGCGACAGGCGATCAAAAAAACGCAGGGGTGTGGGGAGTGAGATCAAAAGGAGTAGCGCGGGTTGCCGCTTCGGGATGAAAGGGCAATTGAACAAAACGCCGAACAAATATCGAGGAATACAAATTGGGAGGGGGCAGTGGGACTCATGTGCGCACGGGCCTTCTACGAGTTGGGGCCACTGCGGAGTGGGGTCCCACTTAAAAAGTTCCTGAGGGGAGGGGAAAGAAACACTGTCGAGAACGCCCGGAATGCTAGGGGCTGATTGGTTACTTTGAGATGGGGGAAATGGGCAAAGACAGAGGCAGGAATGGGTAAGCCGAAATCTCATTGGGGCAGAACGAATAGGTGAGTGCCGGGGATAACAGATTGGTTTAGGGTGGGGGGAGAACCTGCGAGGAAAGTCTCTAAGGGCAGATGTGGGAAGGGGGGGTACATAAAAAAAAAGCTCTCTCAAACACGGAAAGAAAGTTACGGAGGCGACCAGTTCCCACTATGTCCCGAGAACGGTTCCTAGAAAGTCTAAAAAACAAAATGAGTTATACTGCGCACAGCACTAGTCGCCCACCTAGGCACAGATGCGAATTTCGGATAAGCAGCCTGACTGCGGTTTTAGGGGGACTGAAACCAGTACACCGTCGACCAAAGAGAACCGAGACCATACTTTGGCGTCACGGAGAAATGGCTCCTGGAAATAAGAAAATCACCTACGTTGTCGGGAAGGTGAAAAAGAGATCATCTCCGGCATTACGAATAAAAGTCAGGGGGTAGAGGAGCGCACAGGGGGCCCAAAGAAGAAAGACGGTGCACTTATCCATAGAAGTTTGAAGGGCCTGGTTACGCTCAACGTGGGGATAAGGGCACAAAAATGGAGCCGGAATTCTCGGAAAAAAGTCCACCACATCGTAGGCTTTGGGACCGACGCCCGTCCAGGGGAAGGGAGGGGAAAGAGACCACCAGCGCGGTACAGGATGGTCAAAGCGGATAAGGAGACGAGAAAAGGGGGAAGTGAAAGGGAATTCCACTTAACAGCCTATCACGCTACGCGAGTATCCGGGTAGGCCGGAAAGAATTTATGGGAGGCTCAAAGGCATGAGGAAAACAACTAGGTCAAAAAGGTGTGGCTCGTCGAGGCTTCCCTCCAGCGGGTACACCTGGCGAGGACTTGTGTCATTCACGGAACCAGCCAAAAAGCGCCAAATTCAAGGGGTTGGACAGTAATCTCTACCGTAGTAAAGACATCGGATCCGAAACTCGTAGTAAAACTAACCCAACAACTGAAAGCAGAGAAGGAAACGAGTCTCTATACGAAAAAGATTAAAAAGCGGCTCCTCATGTCATATCCGCCAAATCCAACAAAAGTAGGGTCAGAAAGGGTGGAAACAGAAAAATGAAAAGACCCAATCTTGAGGGGGGAGACTTCCAAAAATAGAAAGGGTCAACTCCTGTGACGAAACAAAGAGTAATCACGAAATTATTTTACTCCCTACCCCAAGAAATGGAGGCGAGTTGCTAAGACAAGCTGGCAAAAGAAAAGGGGATGGGTTTGTAGCTTGTGCCACACTCGTTTTTGCACTGTTGGGTATACAGTATTGTTGGGGGGGAATTGGGGGGGGGGAGACGTGGGGGTACGGACACGGTCCGTCCAAACAAGCATAATGTCCACACCACTTCGGCGGGTTCTGTGGCGTGACCATTCTGAAAACAAAAGCGAAGCTAATAAAAGAGACCGAAAGGTCATCATGGGGAAAAATACCGGGTAACACTCAATACAAGACGGAGGAAATTTAGACTGGGTACGCATTTTTTAAACTCACAGGGAAGAACACAGCGGTAGAACGAGAAGAAAATCACGCCAGCACGTCCACAAGGCATATCAAATTGTCAACGTCCTATTGTGGAAGAGACGTACATCAACTGGGCATGGGGCGGATAAACAAATATCTTCCGCATCTTTAAATGGGGCTGTCCCGAGGGGCATCGGACAAGCTCATATACTAAAGTGCAAAAATAAACGCAATCACAGACTTGTTTCGAAACCAGGTATCGCCAAAGGCACGCAACCCAGGGGTAGGGGGACTTGAGTCTTACTTTCAGCGGGTGGTGCGAACGAGAGTGGAGGAAAAATGGTAAGAGAACCTGAAAATATAAAAGCGTGCGATGGAAAAAGCAAGTTAAAAATTACGCTTTCAGATATGTCACCCCCACAAGAAGAAAGGGGGTCGAAAGGAATGTGGGGGTGGAAGTTGGTCGGAGAGGGAAAGCATCTCACTCAAAAAAAAGTAGAAGGGGTCGCGAGTTCTCAAAGAGAAAACCAAGAGATAAACTCAGCAATTCAAAAGAATCATCCCCTAAATCTGCTGGATAAAAAAAGGATGAATCAACAAGAGGGAGAGAACAGAAGACAACATCGAGGAGCCGGAATGTGAGGAGGGGGGGGGGGGGGGGGGGGGGGGGGGGGGGGGTCGGGGGGGGGGGGGCTAGGGGGGCGGGGGGGGATCTTACCTGCGCGGGAGAGAAGGGGGGGGGAGGGGGGGGGGGGTGGGGGGGGGGGGGGGGGGGGGGGGGGGGGGCTGGGGGGGGGGGGGGGGGGGGGGGAGGGGGGGGGGGGGGGGGGGGGGGGGGGGGGGGGGGGGGGGGGGGGGGGGGGGGGGGGGGGGGGGGGGGGGGGGTGGGAGGGGGCGGGGGGGGGGGCGGGGGGGGGGGAGGGGGGGGGGGGGGGGGGGGGGGGGGGGGGGGCGGGGGGGGGGGGGGGGGCCCGCTGTGCGGGTAGCATCAAAGAATCCTTCTGGTTCGCTGATTCTCTAGGGAGTGGGGGGGGGTTTTTGGTGGGGGGGGGGGGGGGTTTACGTTCGCGGTGGGGGGGGGAGGGGGGGGGGGGGTTGGGGGGAGGGGGGGGTGGGTGGGGGGGGATCGGGGGCGGGGTTGGGGGGGCAAGGGCGGTGGGGGGGGGTGCCGGGGGGGGAGGGGGGCGAGGGGGGGGGGGGGGGGGGGGGTGGGGGGGGCTGAGGGGGGGGGGGGGGTCGGGGGGGGGGACGTGCAAGAAGGACAATCTAGAATTGCCTTAATGCAATTGTAATTTAAGTTCATAACAGGACCCAAGCATGTTTTTGAGAGGGCTAGATCAAGAAAGGAGGTAGCGCACATGAAATTTACTCTCGCTCGCAGGGGGGGAGCAGAAACGCGAGGGGGCGGGAAGTGTCAAATTCGGAATACTTACTATTGAGAAGGGGGGGGGGGGGGGGGGGGGGGGAGGGCGGAGAGGGTCGGGGGGGGGGGGGGGGTGGGGGGAGGAGAAGGGGAGGGAGGGGGGGGGGGGCATCTGAGGAAAAGTAATAACAAAACAGGTCCTCAGGGAAGGAAGGGGAGTGTTTGAAACGGGGGTGGGACGGGGGAAGGGGGGTGGGCATAACGTAGGGGGGGGGGGGGGTGGAATGCGGGGGGGGGGGGGGGGGGGGGGGAGTGGGGGGAAGGGGGGGGGGGGGGGGGGGGGGCTCTCAGAGAATATGCTAAAGGAACGATGGAAATCAAAGTCAAACAACAAACAGTTAGGAAAATAAGTTCAGCGAAACAGTATCGAGCTGATTCGGAAGCTTCTGAATGCGCTGCAGGACAGGGGTGTCAAATACCAAGTAAGCGACGTTGTCATTGTGGAAGTTGAGGTAAGGGAAGGTAGGACCTTTTCTGCGCGCAGCATATTTAAAAATGAACGAAGGAACTGAGTGTTCCGCCTCTTTTCCAGAAAAAAGGAGGATTGAAACTGATGGCGTCCACAGCCTGGGCCCTTTTTGTACCCCAAGAGGCTTGGATAGAAACAACGGTCAAGGCCACGAGGGAGGGAGGACTGACGGTGTCTTTATCGGTGATGATGACTTCTCTCCACAGAAATGGGAGCAACTGATAGGAGAAGATTACCCGGGGGAAATGCGGTTTTGGGGGACAAGAAAAAGACGAAGAGATCGAATAAAGAGGGGAAGGAGGGGATGTGGGTTCAAAGGTGGGAGGAGAGATCGGTAAGAAAAAATTTTGTTGACGGAGAGCATAAGTGTGCCTGTTGGCTTTAGTTGAGAAGGGGGGTTTTGGAGGGGGAAGGAAAAGGAGGAACATCAGAAACTCGCCATTGATATACAGGAAACCGAACCCCGAGTGTCCTAGGCTGGACGCGGCGTCGTCAAGGGGAGGGACAAGTTTCGGAAAAGTCCGCGGTACGGGCAAAAGTCTAATCTTGCGGGGGATAAGCCCAATGGTCAGCACGGGTTTTCGCATCGTGAAGGTGAAGAGGAGCACATGGAAGAAAAAGACGGGTACGCTTCGTCTTGAAGGGCATGGGTGGGCATGAGGTTGAGGTACGAACCAGGGTAGCAAAAAGGTCGATGGTATTGGGGAAGGTGACGGTGGTAAACGCAATGCTGGCGGGCATGCTGTCATAAGTACAGCCAGATATCCGTATACTCTCGCGGTTTAGCGCATCAAGGAAAAGGCAGTCGAGGGAAACATCGATTTGGATCTGTAGGAAATAGCATTTTGAATCAGGGTTTACTTGACAGTGCTTAAGGGGCGTAAGAAACAGTCATAATCGAACTTCGGGCTCTTTGACACAATCGTACACGGGAATTCAGGCCTGAGTTTGTGAATGGGGAGGGGGAAGGGACTTAAAGGATTGAATGTATCCTAACCTTTGTTGGCAGGGGAAGTAAGTTACGGAGAATTAAGGTGGCTGACATCTTAACTAGGGGGATAGGGGGACCGTGGCGGAACGTCCACACACTCTCAGCACTTTACCACATCCTTGTCTCCAAACCAAAAAGGCAAAAAAGGAAAAAGAAACAAAGGGTTTGATAATGGTATGAAAGGGAAGGGAAAAAGTGCAGCGGGAATGCTTCACATTGTATCAAGTGAGGACGCATCTGTAGGAGGGAGGATACAGGCTTGATGAAGGCTTCTTCGGCTTTAAAACAAGTCGCCAAATATTGGGGGTGGGAACGTTGAAATTTGAGGTTAGCACGTCCGTGAAAAGAAGGACGCAAAAGTTTGGGGTCGTTAGATGCTCCGGGACCGTAAAAATGGCGCAGAGCAACGAAGAGTCCTAGGAGTCATCGGCACTCGAAAGGGATTTCGTTTGCAGTGCGTCGGTGGGCGAACTACGGGAGGAGAGGAGCCGGTGGGTCAACGAAGGATGGTCAAAGGGTACTTGCCCCATTAAGAAAGCTAATTCGCATTTGGCTATCTTCCCTAGTGCTGCAAACAAAACTCGAAGACGGTCGTAAAAAGTCCGGGAGGGAAGGGAAAAACCGTACTGGGGACAAACCACCCTTGGAACAGTTGCAAGCGACAATGTTCCCTAAGTTAGACCTGATTGCCACAAAAAAATCGGAAGTATCAGGAGCTGGAGACGGCTAGGGAATACGGTGAGCATTCATAGACGGTAGTCCATCGGCGCTGCATACTACGGGTACGAAAAAACTGGAAACGGGAGCCAAGGACGGTTCTTGAAAGGAGCCAGTCGCGGCGGAACCCGCCTACGCTTGGTGGGGGGGTTGGTGATCTTATTTGGGGTCGGAGAGGAGTCCGAAGCCATGGTGTGCCACGTCATTTCCTGGGGAAAAAAAGGCCGTGGACTGGCTCCGAACAAGGGAAGGGTCCTCACTAGGGTATTTGGTGGGTACACTTTCTCACAGGCCTTCCAACTAATTTTATTGGAAAAAAGAGTAGATTAGCGTGGTTAGTGAAAGGAAAGTTAAATTGATGGGGTGGGGCCGGGCGGTCAGACAAAATTCATTCTCGGTTTTGGAACTGGGGAAAAATAAGGGGGGGGGAAAAGGAGGGGGCTGAACGGGAGGATCTCAGAGAAAAGAGGGGTTAATGTCGAGTAAGAGACGGGGGAGTGTTGGGTTTAGAATGGCTAGAGGCAGGAAGGGGGGGGTAAGGAACAAAAGTGGTTGTAGTAGACGCAAAGATAAAGCAACGAAAAAGGGGGATAGAGTATCTTCTCCGTGCCCACAATCTGTCCTGAGACTGGAATTTCTAGCAGGATTAAACCGGGTTACCCCCAAGTGGGCGTATACTGAACAGAGATGAAACCCTAGCCCACAGTGAAGGTGGGCAGAAGTCAATTACTTGCGTTTCACGAAGGTCACCTGGCAAAATCCCCGATCCCGTGAGCTTGGCGGAATGACGACGGTGGGGAACCTGCGAAAATCCCCGACGTAAAGGGCGTGGGACAAAACTCAGTCTCAAGAAAATGAAAGAAGGAAGGTGCGCACCGGAACACCGCCAGAACCTCAAATAGGCAAGGATTACGCGGTCAGGGGTGTTCTGCGGCCTGTGTGAGCTCAACGGAATGTAGTAAAGGGCACCACAGGGCTCGAGAATACGCTTATAGAATGTCAAGGAGAAACACCAGTAGGGGCAGTGGTCCTAGATCACGTCTGGCCGAAAGCTACCCGATCCGACGTTAACAGCTGTCTAAAAAGTAGGGGAAAAACGCCGATGACAACGGGAAAAATGGGGGGGGGGGGTGGGTGTGGGGTGGTGGTGCTGGTTGGGGGGGGGGGGGGGGGGGCTCAGCAATCACTCCTTTCCTTAGACGCGACGATCAGCAATCTGAGCAAAAAGGAATCAAGTAGCTCGGAAACCCCTTCCTTAGTGGACAACGAGTTTCAAGGTTTAAATCAGGCGAGAGGGCCTGGCCCTCCAACGGAGAGGTTACACTTAAGGAAAGGGGAATTTCTGAAGACCAAAGCAGGTCCGGAGGTCAACTTTTGGCAGTCGCGGGAACGGACGAAGACATAGGGAGGATCATCATCGTAGTAGCCCCCTCAAATGACCAAGAAAACTGGACTGGCGGCGGGAAATCGGGATAGCCGGGGAAAAGCTCAGCTAGAGAAAAGACGAACTCTCATATCCTTGACTCACAGCGGGAGGATGAAAAGCGTGACACGACCAAATGACACGGGGGAACTAAACGGGGAGAAAGGTTAGCCACGCGAAACAACAAATGGTAAGCATAATAAAAAGGAATCAAACTCTTACAATTTTAAGCCCTACCGCCGTGCAGAGGGGAAAAGAAAAATCAGAGGGGGAAAAGAACATTGGATTGAACGCGGGGTTACGAAAAAACGTTTGAGGGGAAAAGGATGTTTGTAAGTGGTGCTAGGGGTGGGGGACACCCCGGTAGTGAGCAGCAAAAAATTGGAGAGGTCAAAACAAATTACTGGGCCGTACTTAGCCCCGTACCAGAGGGCTAGAAAGAAAAAGAGTAAAAGTGAAGCATAAAGGAAAAATGGAATCAAATCTCTGGTACTGTAACATGGAAGGCACGACGACTTAGAATAGGCCTAAAGAAGAAACTCGGGGGCCGCACACACGATTGAAAGTAAAGTGGGGCCCAGGGTCAGCCCATTTAATGGGTTTCCGGAAACTGCGCTGTAACCATCCTGCGTCCGACGGTTCTTAACACGGAGAATATCGTACGAAAGGAGCATCTTATGCTGTGACCGCAGAGACTTAAAGAGTGCAAACAAAAAAACGAGAAACAAACCATCCAGCGAGGGGGCATCCCGTTGAAATTAAAAAAACTGATTGATCGCTCGACTTCTACCCGAAATGCGGAGATTAAGACGAACGAGGACAGTCCTAAACACGTGTGCATCGCCGCAAGCAACGAGCGAGGCGGGAGCCAAAAACGCAACTGCCCGATTGGGGCGGGCCATTGTCAAAACCCTGCAAGAAGAAGACGATGCATCATTGTGGACCAGAGGGCGGCAAGGGCTTTCAAAAACCGAAAAGATTTTCGCGAGTTGGCATGCGAAAATCACGACAGCACTTCAAGGCTCAGCCCCAACTCGAAGAGGAAGAAGAGCAACAAATAGGGCGACCGAAGAAAAAGAAAACATTACTCGTGAGGGACGATAGGAACGGAATCCTGGGAGATAGTCACAAAAAAAACCCGAGGACAAGAAGCCTTCTGTCAAGCATTCAAGTCAGTCATTCCAAATAGGGCGAGGCAAACTAAGTAGCATCCACCGGTCAAAAAAGACAAAGAATCCTCGTGCCGAAATCGAAGGGGAGAATTAAGAAGAACAAAAAATGGATGTCTCATAATATAAGGAGTCTGAGCGGCCATTGAACGACCTTCTTAGAACTCGAAGTAGGATCCCAAAGAATTTCGTAGAAAAGGGGCCCAAAAAGGTCCTCGACATACAAGGCCACTCATATCAATAAATTCAGACAAGAGGCGTACTATCAGAAAAAAAAGGCAGGGAAGAATAGCCGATA
>Ga0179593_1538869_pt1 | contig 10178 bp, 8 predicted proteins | sample CZODoug2_1_08_16_FD_185931 | JGI IMG/M metagenome (GOLD analysis project Ga0179593, IMG submission 185931) | Vadose zone soil fungal communities from Angelo Coast Range Reserve, California, USA - CZODoug2_1_08_16fungal (PacBio error correction) | ecosystem: Environmental > Terrestrial > Soil >...
TGAAAAAAAAGACTCTAAGGCAATTTCGCCGCGAGGAGACTCTTGATTCAATATCCTCCTAATGCGCCACCACGAGTGGAGAAGACATCGGGGGCGTCCGTGGACCGGGGAATCACCTCAACAACGCCTCAAAGAAGGAAAATCCAATTCAGGCGTAAATTCTCGGCCTCGCTTCATCTCGTACGTAAAGCCCGAAAACTCTTCGGGGGAAGCCAAGATCCCAACCAGGGGGACGGAGCACTATATGTTGGCTCCTCAAATTTCTGGGGTTGATGGTAGGAACGTAAGAAATTGTACAAAGTGGGGGGTTGCGAAACCTCAAAATGAAAGAATCTTGCGAGGTTCCCTCTGTCTTGGGATCGAGCCAATTTCTGAGGCTCCCGATTGGGGGAAAAGGCTCAACAACTAGGGGATCAAAATAGGAATCGTCGTTGTACGCGTGGAGAGGTATCCAAGAGGAGGGTGGGGAGGGAGGCCACTTGTAGACAAGCTGTATACGTGCGCGGAGGGGTCAAAAAAAAAACTGCCAGTTTCTAAAAAACGGAAGAAGAGAGAATGGGCGAAACCTCGTCGACAGAAATTTCCAGTAGCGTAACCTCCAAGGGTTCGGAGAGTCACTCAACCTCCGAGACCGTTTACTTACTTGGTGCGCTTCTCCTCTATGGCGAGGTTCAATAGAAGCTGAAGGAAACTCTCACTCCCGAGAAGGGTTGCCGGGATGGTGTAAAAACCTCGGGGGGAGGACCGGGACCGGCACGCAACAGCTGTATCTTTCCCCTTTTGGCTCTTGTGGAGTCTAGACCCCAAGGTCCCATGTTGCCGCCTTGGCGTCTCTGGTTCCCCATCTTCCTCCATGTATTCCGCCAACAAAACCTCGCGAATCCCTTTTCGATCAGGCTAGCTAACTCTGATATGCTCGGGGGCCTTGTTTTGGTCTACGCATCACCTTCCGTTACGGCTCCGCTCCGGAGGGGAGACGAGCGCCACGGGACGGTTTATCCAGACGGACAGAGGGGATGGTGTACGAAAACGTTTCTCCGGTGACGAAGGATCTCACCTGAGTCTGTTCTCCTTTTTGTTCAGGGTAAGTTGCCGGGGAGAAAAAAGAGAAGTGAATGGCCTTATCCGCAGGAAGTCTAAATCGCACCAGTTAGGTCATGGCTACAGGGGACCAGCTTTCTTACTCTAAGGAAAACATTTGGAAATACAAAAAGGGTCAACTACATGGGGTGAGTGAAAACTGTCTCTCCATTCTATCTACAAAGAAGAAAGAAAAGAACTAAGATTACAATCTTTGGCTATGGTGAAGTTCCGACATTGGGGACTAAGTAAAATGCCCAGCTCGCCCCGGCCTGGTTTCCTCCTCTAGGGAGGAAACAAATAGATCAGACCCCCCAGCCTCATGGCCTCCTGGAGCAGGGGGGGAAAAGGGAGGAGAGTCGAGACGGAGATGGTCTCTCCGGGCCTGCACGAACAGGAGAAGAGACACCCACAGCTTCCTTCCCGTTCTCTGAGGGTAGCAAGGAGGGGACTCAATAATTAGAAGGCACGCCTGATGGCATACTCCCCTCGTTTAGTAAATCATACGAGGAGAAAGAAATTTGGGGTTAAAAAAATGGGCCTCGATCTGGAGAACTCGGGTGGGTAGGAACGAACGTTCGCATCCTTTTGAGCCCACACCGGGAAGGAGAAACCCGAGTGCCTACTGGCGTTGTCCGTCAAAACGTCATCCATCTCCTCATTCTCAACCACGAGGCCTACTCTCTTTTTCGGGGTCTTCTCCCGATATATAAAAAGAATTTCCGGAGGGGAAGAACAGGCTTTCGGGGCAGCACTGTTCCTTCAGTGACCTCCTTATAAAATGGGAGCCTATCTGAATCCAATAAAAACAAACCACCTCAACGAATGCACAACATCCAACATCCAGCACCTCACCTCGGGGGGGCGGAATCGAAGAGGAGGGGCCGTAAATCATATACTTTTTTCATTATCTCTTAGGCTTATGCTCCGAGGGAGCCGTGCCATGCCGCCCCGTCCCATCTCTCTACCTGTATCCATGCGGAGACTAAACGGCAGATTAACTACAATCTCCAAGGCTCCCAGCCCGTGAATCCCTGCACCAGAGGACTGCGTGCAATCTGGTTCAAAAGGGCATTCGCTCGGCCCCCGTCGACTCACTCTTGGTCGGGGAGTGTGCAAATGGGGAGGGTACCTCGTCTTTCCTCCTTCCATTGCGTATAGGGAGTTTCGGAGAGGGCGCTGATCTTCTGGGGGGGTCTCCTCTCATATATAAAGATCGACAGCGAAACCCTTCGATTCTTCGATATTATCTGCTCCGAAAAAAAAAAAAGAAAACCCCACCAAAAAGACCCTCCTAAATTCCTCCGGACTTAACTCACTGGGGCCTTCGGTGCTCGCTCAAAACATAGCTGTCGTCGTTGTCTTAGGAATTCTACGGGCGGGAGTGGGTACTGTTATCGGGATATCTCCTTAGGAAGTGTGGAACTCTCCCGCCTGCTAAAAGAGGCTTTGTCATCATAAAAAACGCTAGCCGCCCACAGCTTGTATTCAAAACGAAGAAATCGGTTCTTTCAAATTTTCCTTTCTTGTAAGGCGGAGGCGTGGGGGGGGGTTCGGATTCGGAGAGGTGGGGGACCCGGATGGATTCCATTTCAGAGGAATTCCCATGGTACGACCTTTAGAAGGGGCTCGGGTCCAGGGGCAGGCAACAGAACATCTCTGAGTCGAATTTGAGAAAAGGAGTCTTCTGAACTGGGGACAAAAACTTAGTGCCTAGAGTTTCTTTTGGTTTTCCGAGTCAACTTCTGAGAAAAGGGTCTAAAGAAAAATCGCAAGAGTCCGAGCCAGAAAAACACGGGGAAAGTCTGTCTGGGGCTCTAGTCAACCTCCCCTCGGACAGGAAACTCTCGGGGGCTTAGGAAATAAGGGGAAATCGCTCTCAGTCCTGCTTTCTCATTCTTTCGGGGGGCGAGTCTCTCCTATCTACCGCCCCATCTCAGTAGAGAGAGATTATAAGAACGTGTTGGGGGTCCAAGCTTAAGCACCCTTCAGTTCCCAAGCCTTCTTGTAAACTGGGTCTGGAAAAAAGGTCGTGTGCTAAGCAAAAAAATCTTGAAAGTTCGACTTCTGCCGGGATCTTTATCGGGACTAAGCGCGGAGTTCCTCGGGGGTCTTCTCCTTTTTTCGTTGCTACCAGAGAAGGAGCCGTAAAAAGTAAAACGAATTGGCTAATTCTAAAAGATTAAAAGGGTTATAATACGAAGTACGCAGCAAGTCTTCCAAGGGCTTGGTTCAATCGGCGCAGGGGAGTTCGGGAATGGAAGGCAGAGAAAATTACTTTTTCGCCTAAACTTAGAGAACTAGAGAGGGTGGGGACTTTACAAGAAGTAGGGTAGCTTCGGTTTATGTGGGAATCAAAAAATAGAGTGGGAAAAGCAAAAGCTGGGGAAGTATTGAATCCTGAGTCTTACCTTCGCTTGAAAGCATTACGGGGGTATAGGTGAAAGGACGCCCTTGAAATACTCTACTCCCCCCATGTCGGGTAGGAGGGTGACCATTAAAAAATCAGGAGTGGGGGGATCTCTGACTTCCATTGGGGGTACTCGTCAAGGAATGCCGAGCCTCAGGCTGGCAGGGGACATAGCGAAGGAATAAGGGAGACTGCTTCAAAAGGGCCTCTATATCAGACTGGTCGTGCATCAAGTCACGAAAGAGCCTAAATGTATTGCGGGGTGGGTAACTAAGCATCCCACGGACCTATACTGGCGAAAAAATCGATACTGGAGGGGGGACTTGAATAGTCATCGGGTCATCTCGGTCCCATCTCTCTGAAGGAAAAGGGGGGTCTGTCGGAGTATAAAGAAGGGTTTAACGTGGGAGAACTTGGTCCTTTCAAGGAGGGGTTCTCTACAGCTTTCTAAAGGACTTCTACAGATAGTAAAAAGACAAGAAATCTTCCTTCCCTCTCAAGGGCTAGAGCTGCGAGTCAAAGAAAAAAGTTTAGCCAGAAGGAGGGAACAACGAGAGTTCGAAGACTCGGCCCGGGTCAACCGCCTATCTCGAGCTTTTATGGTTCTTTAAGAGAGCCTGGGAAATCAGACACGAAGGAGGGGAGTAAAAGAAAAAAAGATGGTCTCCAAGTTCTCTTCACACCTTATGGAGTGAGAAACTATACAGAAGGGCGCCAGCACTTCCGTGCGCGACATCTCGAGTCAGGAAGGGAGGACTTTTAGGGACTCACTAAGGGTAATCCTCAGGGAAGCCTGATCTTCTCGCACTCCCGTCAATCCGGCTCGGGGTATATGAGAGAAGTTGATGCTTGCAAAAAGGGGGGGGGGGGGGTCTGGTGGGGGGAGAATGGGTCACAGTTCTATCGAGTCTTATGGGGGAAGTAGTGCAGCATTTTAGTATTAGGATTCGGGGGCGATATTTCCAGTCTTTGCTCCCTTTACGCAGGTAGAAAATAAGAGAAAGTCTCTGGGAGAACCAGAGTTCCTGCTGGAGAACTCTTCCTCGAAGTTTTGTTTTCCAGGGGGTATCTCCTGAAAGGGAGAGAACACTGAGGAAAAGCCCTGGGTAAAAGGACTAGGAAACCTTTTATGCCCCTCTCTAGGCCACGATCAGGTACATCTGAGTAAGAGAGGGTAGAAAGAACTGTGTTGCGAGGGTGGACTTGGTCTCTACCAAAAACACAAGTGGACAGGGAGGAGGCAGACCGAGAGTGGGGGGGGCGCTGGGGGGGCTCCCACGCCTGAATCTTTGGGGGGCCTTTCACCGACGAAATTCCTTGTGACGTAACCGAAGAGGTTAGAAAGGGGGGATCTCTCCAAAGAGGTTAAAAGTGGTTGACACCGAGAACTGACAAGGGCCCCACTCCTTGGCTCACAACAACAAACAAACGGTATTAGGGAAAAATATTCTGGAGCCCCGTAGGGAAGTTAAAAACTTTGGGACGCAAAAGACCCCAGGTGAAATCCGCATAAGGTTCGTGATTCGGAAGGACAAGAATGGATTCCAAAAAGGGAACTGGGGGAAAAACCCCCCGCCTTGAAAGGATCACCTGCTCCAGCGTGGGAAACCTATAGGGCAAAAAATAGGGGGGGGGAAGAAGGCGAGGGCTCGTGGGCCAAGTTAGTCGCTAACCGTTTTTTCCCATGTCCCTTTGAAAAACTTGAGCAACCGAGCCGAGCTCACGGGGATGGACAACAAAAAGCACCCGCCGAGATTCAGCTGCAATCATAACGGATACAGACAATTCGCCGGGGGCTGTTTGAGGTTGCGAGAAGTGGAGCTTCAAGACGTCCCTCATCCCTCTCCACAATATCGGGGGCCAGGGTCCCAAACAGGCTTTGAACGACTCCAAAAAGAGAGTCGAATCGGTTACTAGGTTATCAGCCACCACAAAAAAAAAAAGCCGGCCCGCCGAGAAAAATCCTCCTCGTCCAGCTCAACTCGCCGGAGCTGGGGGCTCGGCCACGAGATCTAAAGAAAATCGCGGCGTCTCTTACTAGCCCACGCAGACGAAATCAGAGATGGCCAGAAAGGAAGTGCAGGGCGGCGATGAGCCCACCCTGTGACCGTTTGGAACGAAAGTGTCGGATTCAGGGCGGTATGTCTTCGCCTATCTGTGTTACGGGTAGCTCGCAAGGGTGTTGACAGTGAAAAACTCAAGCGCCTCACGTAGAAAATTTGGGAAATTGTTTGGCCCGGTAGGGGGGACCGCTTCTCCCGTCCCAGGCTCTTAAAGGGGTTCACTCGCTTCAAGCCTGAGGTCCGAACGTTATCACAGCACTGTCGTTCTGTCGCTCAGTGAATAAGAAGTGAAAAAAATCTGGCTTCAGGTAAATGTGGGCATTCGGGTCGGCCCCCTACCGGAACACGTACCACCGCGCTTTCTTGTCCCCTTACCCGCCCGCGACCGGTACCTTAAGTTGTGAGCCGAGGAAAAAAACTCTAGGATCTTCCGCGTACTAAGTCTCGATCTCAGAAAGGGCATGTTGCCTTGAGTTTCTTCGTACCACCACCGGGAGCGTTCAGGATTGGCGCCCTTACGGGGGTCCCCCTGCCCTCTCAATGGGAAGTGATCGTCCTCTTCAGTGGGTAGACCGGGGCGATCCTTCTGCCCAAAAAACCTGCAAGGTTTCTCTAGAACGATGTCCTGCCATTTCTGCACTGTCTGCCAGGAAAAAGGGTACACAACCGTCGGTCTGCTGAGTACAGGGGGAAAGGGTCGTAAAAATATATGTACTACCGACGGTTTTTACCTCCTGCTATCACCATAGAGAACCTACGTTTCAGTTCCTATTCTATTATAATGTCCTAGTTGCTCAAAGAAAAACCCCAGTGGGTATCACATCAACCCGGCCCCGCTTATCCGAGGAAAAGCCTATAGGGAACTGGGTCGAATTGTCTTCTCGGGGGTCTCAAGTTTGGATTTCCGGAACCAGTGGACGTGATCGGCCGATAGAATTCTGCATCCATCAAGCGTCGTAATGTCAGTATCCCGTCCTATCTGTGGTCGTCGGGTTAAAGTCAACGAGGAAAGGGGCTCCGGCTAAACAGTCTCGCTGGGATCAGTCCGCAGCGCAGCAAACAGAACGACATTATCAAACGCCGCGTCCTGCGTAAGGAAAGAGAGAACAGGGGAGGTCTCAACAGCTCGTTCACTAGTAATTTACAATAGTTACTCCGGGACGGCCGGGTAGTTCCTGTCCTGGGCTCTAAAGCACGCTTAAAAGCAAGAAAACGTTTGCCTCCAGGCAGAGGCACCCAAGCACCTTCAGAAAGTCCTTCGCCCAGCAAAACTGGTTGGGTACTCCTTGGCAACCACTATTACTGAAAGGCCAGTACCGACCGCTTCGCCACGGCCGGCATCTCTGAGCTTTCAGGCATGCAAGAAAGGTGATACCTACTATGTGAGCAGCGAAAAGAAAGGGCGTTGCAGGGGCGCAGAGGGGATGCGGATTATTTAAAACGTTTCGCATCCGGTGGACACAAGTGCCAGAAATAGTGAAAAGCGCGTTGCCTTTCCCCCATACAAGCCGCTCACCAACCAGAGCGACGAAAAGTACTCCCCTGTACTACCAGCGGTTTTGGGCGCCTGGGAGTAAAACAAAGTTGCCTTCTGCGTTACCAATCTTACACACCTTTACACTCTCCCAACCGCCAAACGGGGACGCCCCGCGCCGACGTTCAATGGCAACCAGAAACGGGGGGCTGTCAGAGACCCCGGATTGATGGAGGCGACCTACTCATCTTGGCTTTTCAGGGCATTTAAGGATCGATCTTAAGTTTCCTTTTCGCAATCCACTCGGCAAAGAAGACCGGATCGGGAAAAGAGGAACCTGAAGATATCCTGGGTCAGCTCACCTCGCTGACCTCGGGACCGACGCGAGTCTGGAGGCATACTAACCATCTGTAATTGAATAGGTCACTTTTGTCAAAAGTTGAACCTTCCTCTGGAATGGGGTAGCGGAGGAGTATCTGACCTGGCTTCTATTTGCTTCTCATCGCAAAGCAGTTCTTATTAACGTCTCATCGATGCCTCTGACCGGTCCGTAGCCTTTCACGACGCGGGATCCCAGCAGTGGCACTTTCGCCTTCCTTGCACCCGAGTTGCACCCGGTTTGAAGAAATGTTTTTGTCTGGTTCCTTCTACCCGCTCTGGCTTCTGCGTCAGGGTTAAGGGGAGGAGTAAAAAAAGGCCTTGTATGTCGATCTCAATGTTGATAGCGAAATAGTGAATTCCTCTCAGCTGGACACCTAAAAATATTAAGCTGGGAAGTGATGTACGGACTCCCTCAGAGATGTCGGGAAGGGTTATTGTAGGTTCGGTGGGCCGAGATTTTAGTCTCCTAAAGAGGGCGGGTCTGACACCTCTTTCTCAGCGTTCACTCTCATTCAGGTTTATGCAGCTCGGAGGTGAGGACAAGGATGAGAGGGTGTCTACTCATCCACGCTCAGAAGGCTTAGCGATTGTAGGTCTTTAAAAACCGTACTAGAAGATCGGCACTGCCGAGAGGTCTTGGGTTTGATCACTCGGATTCGCCAAGTCAACACCTCGCGCGGAGCGAGCCGTAAACAACCTGTCTTTGGCTCTTCTCAGCCTCCTGAGGAAGGCCGGTGAGGGGGGGCATGCTGTCAAGTAACGCTCGATCCGGTGACGAGGAAGGAGGAGAGGCGGGGAGGCTGACATCTCTGCGCGCCCTGCTCGCAAGGCCTGATCTCGGAAAAAAGGAAGGGTGAGCGCGGCGTCTTATTTGGTCAAAAGTCTACCGGCCGTTCCGTATTTGACTTGTAGTCAAGCTGTTTAGAATCGGCCCTCTAATGGCCCTGGTACTTCGGCCTATCGTCGCGTCTGAGTCCGGATCAGCTTCATGCTAGAAATCTGTGCTCCCGTGTACTCAATAAGGATGCCAAGCTGTTGTCCGGGACCATTACGTGATTGCCTGAAAGAAAAAGAACACTCCGGGAGAGAAATGGCGATTCACCGTGGAAGGGCTTCCCGCTGATCGTCAGATAACAAATTAGGGGAATCCCTCAAGGACGAGGAATCCGATCAAGGTGCGAGCGCGCGGACTCTATTCGGGGAAGGTCTGTTTGAGAAAAAAAAAGAGTCAAAGGGGGCTTCAGGGGGGATCCACTCATTCGGATGTCGAGCCTGCTAGGGGGGCTGGCCTAAAGGACTAAGAAAACGGGATTTTATCTGCAGGCGGCTCCACCCAAAAGGCAAACTACAAATCTACGATCGGTTTCGGAGAAGAAGCTCTGCAGGGAGTCACGCGGGTTCTGGGGGGAGAGCGACACGCCAGGAGACTGTCGAAGGAAGATCGCGCAAGCGCCTGCCAGGGGGGGGCGGAGAGGGGAAAAGCCGAAGGAAAGGGGAAAAGGAATCAGATTCCGGAGAGGGGCGTGGCGCAAAGTCCCGACCAGACATGGAACCGAGAGTGGGTAACTAAGAGAACAGAAAGGAGGCGGGAAGAAGAATCCTATTGGGACGATGGTTAAAATCGTCAGAAAAGAGGAGAAAATCTCCAAGATCTCTACGATGCTACGTTCTGGGAAGTGGAGCACTGGACGTGGCGCTGATGGTACTTTTTGCCTGCCCTACCTTCAATCCAGTTGCGGGGGTCTAGGACACTAGGCGGATAGCTAGTACTCCCTGCATCCGTCTAACATTACCTAAAGTACGGATCCCTCTCACTTAAAGATTCAGACTTCCTTTTGTTGTGGGGGGGTTGTGGGTGGTTGTTTTTGGGATTGGGGTGGGGGGGGGGGGGGGGGGGTGGGTCGTGGTGTTTGGGGGTTGAAGGGTCTCGGGTGGGGCGTTTGGCCACTCTATTCAAAGGACGCAGCTCACCGAAACCCTGAAAGCCTCCTAGAATAGAAATTAGGGGGTATGTGAGATGTTGGGTCCATCGCAGAAAAAAATGAATTCTCTTCAATACCTCTTCCAGAGAACAACATATGTCTCAAAGGAGTTGGCGGGGCCAAAGCGTATACCAGGTCTGAAAGGTCGCCTTCCCAGAGGGCGCCGATATTCTCGTGCGTCATGAAAGCTATTTTATCGGGGGAGGGTTTAGAAGTACTATACAAAAAAGCTCGGGAGGGGTGGCTTAGCGGCGAGGCGCGTCAGACTAGTTGAGAGGGGATCTCTGAGCGTTGTATTGGGATATTTCTGAGGGGGTTCGGGGGTTATGGGCCAGGCCCGCTGGATAGGGAGGGAGTAGTGCAAACTGCGGTGGCTATTAGCTCTCTTGGGAAGGGACTAGGAGAGCAAACAAGGGATCAGATTCGACTCAACCGCTTTTCTCCATCCGTCGATTATCTTTCAAAGCTTGATAGAAAGGCTCGGAAGAGGGGGTTTTGAAAAGGGCTCTGTCAAACTACCAAAGTGCAGGAAAAAGGGGAATTGGCCCCCCGGTGGGTACTCCCCCGATGGTAAACTGATAATTCCAGAAGGGAGGTCGGGGGGAGGGCAGACGTCTGCCAACGATTACTGGGGGCTCTGGGGGGCCGCTACATGGGTTCTCCCACGCCTGAGCGTCTTTCCACACCTACACTAAGGGGGGCCGGAAAGAACAAACAATGACGGGGGGCGGCGTGCTCAGGGGGTCCACAGGAACCCATTTGTGAAAGAAAAGGGGCGGCCCCACATG
>Ga0179593_1565179_pt1 | contig 10178 bp, 17 predicted proteins | sample CZODoug2_1_08_16_FD_185931 | JGI IMG/M metagenome (GOLD analysis project Ga0179593, IMG submission 185931) | Vadose zone soil fungal communities from Angelo Coast Range Reserve, California, USA - CZODoug2_1_08_16fungal (PacBio error correction) | ecosystem: Environmental > Terrestrial > Soil >...
TAGTGTCCCCCAGAAATGTAGTAGCATCCATGCCTGCTCCTTCTCCGCGCAAAAAAAAAAGGTAAGAAGAGAAAAAAGGGAGGGGAGGAGAAGGAGTGTAGAATGGATAAGTATAAACCGAAAATTCCTGATGCGGCCGCCTATCCCTTTCAGCGATCTTCACGGTAGGAAAAAAAAGGGGAGAGAAGGGAAAAGTGGGAAGGAAGGGAGAGGGGCAAGAGTAGAGGGGAGAAAGCGAAGGAATTGGGCAAGAAACCGGGTGTTGTATCCGAGCCCGCTTGCCCTTGCTTCACCACAAAAGAAGAGAAAAAGGGAGAGAGAAAGGGGGGGGAGGGGGGGGGGGAGGGGGGGTAGTATAGTGTACGCGCTCGCGCACTTCGCTGGGCACTTTGTTAGGAGAAGAAAAAGGGAAAGGGGGAAAAGGAGAAGGAAAGAGGAGGAGAAAAGCAAGTAGGAAGGATATCGTGAGGATGTGGCCGGGTAATCCAGGCTGTCAAGTTTCCGCCTTCACCAAAGGGGAAGGAAGAGAAAAACAAGGAAGAAAGAAGGGGCAGGAAAAAAAGATCAAATACCAAGCGCCCGATGGGCGCCGTCGCCGATTCCGGCGATGGCGCTTTCGCCTTTTACTCCATTTCTATCCGAATGTGGCAGAAAAGGGGGGGGGGGGGGGGGGGGGGGGGGGGGGGGGGGGGGGGGGGGGGGGGGGGGGGGTGTCGGGGGTGGGGAAGGGGAGGGGGGGGGGGGGGGGGGGCGGGGTTTTGGTTTTTTTTTTTGGGGGAGCCTGAGAAAAGAGGCAAGAAAGAACCCGCCGCGGCATTCGTTTCCCCAACAATCGTTTCATTTGCCCACCTCCCTCTCCCCTCCCTCCTTCAAAAAGATGGAAAGAAAAAAAAAAAGGGGGGAGATCAGATGGAAGGGCAACACAAATACTGCTTCGATGTTAATCTTCCCTCAGAAAAGGAAAAAAGGAAGGGGGGGAAGGAAAAAAGAGGACGGGAGAATCGGTCGCTATCGATTTCGATCCGTATTCGGCTCTAAATGTTGATCTCGTCGTATCCTCGAATATCGAGGAAGGGGAGTAAGAGAGAAGGAAAAGCGGGAAAAGCTAAAAGAGAAGGAAGTTGTTATTAGGAGAAAAAAAATCGCGGTTTCTTTTTGGGCGAATCCCCCCCTCCTATCGCCACCACCATTTCGTCCTCACAGAGAAGAAAAAAAGCAAAGGGGAATAAAGAAAAAAGAGATGAGGGTAAAAAAGGACAGAAAGGAAAGCCTATTACGTCCAACAATACGGACCCGATATTGGTTTTTGCCTTCATCCATTCAACCCACCATATAAATGAGAAGAAAAAAAAAAGGAAAAGCGGAAAAGACGTTGAAGATGGTCCAATTTGTTTTTCTCAGTACTCCGCTCCCGTGGAGTATGATGAGAGAGAAAGAAAAAAAGAGAAAGAGGGAAAGGAAAAAGAAAAAAAAAAGGAAAAAGAGGAGAGGAAGGAAAGGAATACCCCCGGCCAGGGGGGGGTGTGGTTGGGGTTTTTTCTTTCACTATGTACTTCTGGGAAAAAGGAGGGGAAGAAAAGGAGGTCCCCTATTTACTATTATGTCTTTTAGCTATGCATCGTTTACCCACACAGTATACTTATTCCTTACGCTTCCATCTCACACCCGCATTTAAGAAACAAAAGAGGGGAAACAGCGAGAGGGAAGCTCGCGACTGACAAGACCTCGCCGCAGCGGAATTCTCTTCGATTTCCGTAAATCTCTAGAAGAAAAAAGAAGGAAAGAAAAAGGGGGGGGGAGAGAGGAGGGCATTAGGCAAACACAAAAGCAAGATTTGCTCGAAGAAAACTGCATCTCCCCCCCCCCCCCCCCCTCCTCTTGATTTTCCTTTTTCCTAAAGGAAAAAAGAAAAGAAAGAGGAGAGGAAGAGAAAAGGGAGGGGAAAGGAAGGAGAGAAATAAGTAAAGAGAACCGGCCAGCGATCATTGCGGCTATTCTAACTCCCGATATTTCAATAGGCATGCTCAGGGGAAAAAAGAAGGAGGAAAAAAAAAAAAAAGGGAAAAAATTTCCAACCCATAGAGAAGTATTGCACGGCACTTAAAGATCGTACGGCGAAACCCTCATCTCCTTATTGAAGGAAGGGAGAAGGCCGGGAAAGGCTGTAGTGCATGCGTGTGCCAACTCAACTATTGTTGGTGAACCATAATTCAGCTTCCTTCTTCATCAGAGGGGGAAAAGAAAAAGGGGAAGGAGGGAAAAAAAGGAGGGGAGGGGAAGAGATGCCAAGGGAGCCACGCGGGAAAGCTGGTCGTCTGTCTGATCTCGTTGTTGGCTCGTCCCTGATGCCAGAAAAGAAAAAGGGGGAAAAAACAGAAAAAGAAGGGGGAATAAAGAGAAGCAAAATCAGCAGCAAACAATTTCTGGTGAGGGCGGCAACTTCCGCCTGGCTTACCCGGCCACGATCCTCACTATTATCCTTTCACTACTGTGAGGGAGAAAAAAGGGAGGAGGGGGAAAGGGAGAAGGTACGAGATTCTAGAAAGTACGGCATTACGAACAAGTGCCCCTCTAATTGCGCTATCTTCTAAATCGAGGAAAAAAAAAAGGAAAGGGGAAAAGAAAAGATGGGAGGGGGAAGGAGACGAGGTGAAGAGGCGGCTCGTACAACCCCATGGGCTTTCCACTCTCATCGAGTTATAAACGCTATATGTCTCCACAGGAAAAAAGAGAAAAAGAAAGAGAGAGAGGAGAGAACGACCGTGGAACGGACCGCGCAGGGGCTAGGCGGCCGCAATCAGGGATTCGCTTTATCTTCATCCAATAGAAAAGAAGAAGGAAAGGGGAAGGCGAGGGGAAAAAAAATGCGAATCGCCATTCGCGTATTGCGCACCTCCGGGGAGGGAAAGGAAGAAGAGAAAAGGGAGGGGAGAAAAGAATAGGACCATTCTTCGAACTTCTGGGAAACTGATCGAATCTCAAAAAAGGGGAGAAGGGAAGAAAGAAGAAGGGGCACTTCAGTTTGTAGCGCGTTTGTCAACTTCTTTAGGAAAAAAGAAAAACAAAAAGGAGGGGTGAAAGAAAAAAGCAGGAAGTATGCAATCTCCTCCTCACCTCACTCCTCTAGAGAAAAAGAAAGGGGGGGGAGGAAAAAAAGGGAAGCAGCGAAAGCAATCCATCCACACCAGCATTGCACCACGGCCCCGATACCTTCCCTTAGACCTTTTAGGGGAAAAAAAAAAAAAGGAAAACCAAAACATGTAGCCAAAAATGCTCCCTGCACAACTCCTTTAATCTGGAAAAAAAAAAAAAAAAGGGAAAAGAAGGGGGGGAAGGGAGGAACGACAAAAAGCCCCAGAGATTAAGATCTTCAACCGCAAACATCCCGTCCACTGCCAGCACGTTTCTTTCACGGAAGAAAAAGAAAGGATAAGAAAGAAAGCAGATAGAAAAAGAGGGGAAAAAGGCGAAGGAGGGGCAGTGCCGCCAATTGGATCTTCCGCTCTTATCCTATTCGGCGTTCGAAAAGGAAAGAAAAAGGGGGAAGGGGGAAGGGAAGGAGGGGGGAGGGGGGGTGATGGGAGAATGGCGTCGTTATTCGATGGCGCTCCTGCCACTTTGTTATTTACTTCTCTTAGGAAAAAGAGGAAGAAAAAACGGGAAAAAGGGAGGGGGAGAGGGGGGGGGTGGGAGAAAAGTACTTTTTGCGTGGTACTCGCAAAATCTCGAACTACAATGGAAAAAAAGGAAAAGGGGGGGGGAGAGGAGGAGGAGAAAGAAGGATGGTTGAGGAGACAAACGATCCGTGATGCTTTAATCTAGATATTTATTTTATTCGTTATTGGCATCAGAAAGGGGGGGAAAAAAAGGGAGGGAGAAGGGGAAAAAAAACAAGAGATACAACACGCAGCATTATATCTTATTTCTGCTACTTGAGGGAAGAACGGAAAAAGGAAAAAAAGAAGGGGGGGGGGAAAAAAAGGAGGGTCAGAAAAAATTGAGGAGAAATCCGGCAGCTTCGCCCGCAGCCAGAGTTGCGCCATCCCTCGAATGCAAGGGGGAAAAAGAAGAGGGGAAGGGGGAGGGAGGGAAGGGGAAGAAAAGGAGAGTCACAGGCCGTGCAGATGTCGATGGCTGCCCGCTAACGCGAATTCCTGATTTCTTCCTGAAGAAAAAAAAAGGGAAAGGGAGGAAGAAACGAGTAAAGGAGGAGGCTTCACACGGCCTCCGGTTGTCTCTTATCTCTTTCTCTATGGAAGGAGAAGAAAAAAAAAAAAGGGGGAAAAAAGGGGGGGGGGAAGAGAACGTTGCACATGCTTCACACGCGGCATCCACTGCATCTATTGCTTCCTACAATCAGGTTCTTCACTCTTTAAAGGAAAAAAGGAAAGAAAAGAGGGGGAAAAGGAGGAGGGGGAAAGGGGGTAGGGATGCACCCGTAAGTGTTCGAATCGCGCGGGAATCGGCGAACGTGACTCGATCCGGAACTGTTTGTACTGGAGCCGATAAAAAAAAAGAAAAAAAAAAGAGGGAAGGGAAAAGGGGGAAAATGCAACCAAAGAAATGTGTTTGCGGAATGAGTTGATTCGTGGATGCCGGCGCCGCATTCGAGTCACCATTTTTCTTGGTTGCCTTTTATCTGCAAAAAAAGAAAGAGAAGAAAAAAAGGGGAAGAAGGAAAGAGGGGGGGGCAGGAGAAAGGGGCAGATACGATGGGATGGCCGCACTCCATCACACAAAGCGGCGCATCCTTTTTTTCTTACGCCTCTCAAGGGGGGAAAAAAAAACAAAAACAAAAAAAAAACAAAAAAACAAAACACCCACACCCCACCAAACCCACAAGAAAGAGGTAGTTTGTTGTTGTGTTTTTTAAAGGGGATAGAATCTGAGGGTGTGAGAAGTGTGAAGGGAGGCTGGTGAGAAAGGGAGTATACTGGACGTGGGTGAGGTAAGGGGAGCGGGGGGGTGTAGGGGGTTGGGGGGGTGGGGGGTGTTGTTGGTGATGTATGGTTTTTATAGTTGTGTGTTTTTTTGTTTTCCCCCACACCCCACCCCCCACCCCCACCCCACCCCCACCCCCCCCCCCCCCCCCCCCCCCCCCCCCCCCACAACAAAAAAAAACTAAAAAACGCAGAACAATACAAAAACTCACAAAAACACCCCCCACCTCCCCACCCCCCCCCACCACCCCGCCCCCGCACCCCCCCCTCCCGCTCCCCCCCCCCCCCCCCCCCCCCCCCCCCCCACCCCAACAAAAAGTTGTAAACAAAAAGAGGTGAAGTTTCCAACGCCCTCGCACCTACAGTCCTTCCCTTCGCCGATGACATTAGATTTCTAAATTTCTTCATCCTCTCTCGAGGGAAAAAAAAAAGGGGGGGGGGGGGGGAGGGGAAAGAAAGGGAACGGAAGAGAAGACGTAGATGGGGATCGGCCGCATTGATCTCCTCTTTGAGAATTCGAAGTTCTTTTTTTGCTATGCTCCGAATTCATGGCAAGGGAAAAGAAAGGAGAAAAAGGGGAGGAAAAGGAAGGAGGAAGGGAGGAGAGGGAGCGAGTCGAATCATCCGAGAAGCGCTTTGAATTTTTTCCCGGATCGCGCGCCAGCGGACGATGTGAGTTGTTGTTCCCCAAAAAAAGAAAAACGGGAGAAAAAAGGCAAAAAAGAAGGGGATGAACGTTGTCGTCAGAGGAAAATAGCGGTTGGCTGTTGGCGAAGGCCCCCCCGCCGAGCGCCACCCCATTTTCCTTTCCTCTTCCTATGGGGGGGGGGGGGGGGGGGGGGGGGGGGGGGGGGGGTGTCTTCGGCACACGCTTTCTTATAGCTTCCTGTTCTATTTTTCTAAAAAGAAAAAAAAAGGAAAAAGGAGAGGGAAAGGAGAGGGGACAAACGAAGAGAGAAAAAAGAGTTCACCGGGGGTCCACAATCCGGCAAGAGAGTGGGTTTGCCGCAGCCATGAAAGCCCACCAGATAAATGCTGTGTTCTCTTCAGCTTAATAATATGAAAAGAGAGGAAAAAGAAAAAAGGGAAGAAACGAAAAAAGGGAAGGAAAATAGGAAAGAAAGGAAGAGAGATGAGCAATCGCGGAGAGTGGACGTTCGTAATCGAGTAATTAGCGCGACCAAGCCTCATCTTGAACCGTGCCGGTTTCCTGTATTGCCTCGGAACTCTCTCACCAAAAAAAAAAAAAAAAGAAAAAAGAAAGGGGGAGGGGAGAAAAGGAAAGGAGAGTGAAGAAAGCACAAGAAGAAGGGGCAAGAGGAGCAAGCTCATCATACTCCCTGTCGCGGTTGTCTTGAAGGTACAAGCTTCAACGTCTGTTCCCTTATTTGTAAGAGGGAAAGAAAGAAAAAAAGGAGGGGGGGACAGAGGGGAAGAAAAAACAAGAGAGGAGGGTGTGGCCACGAACATAGCTGGGACTTCGCGGACGTGACCGAAAGAACATAGCCGCGCGGAAGGCTCATTCGATTGCCGAAATCTTCGATTCTCTCTGGAGAGAGAAGGAAAAAAAGGGGGGGAGAGGAAGGGGAGGGGGGGAATTCAGCCAACAAAGAAAACCGGCGATTTGGGACTCGAAAAACCGGCATCTCCATCTTCTTATTTGTCCTTTTTCCTACCGGAAAAAAGGAAAGAAAGGGAGGGAAGGGAAAAATAAGGAAAAATTCAAAATCCGATCTGTCCGAGGATCGCCGCTCTCCCTATCCCTATTCTACTTCAAGAAGGAAAAAAAAAAAAGAAAAGGGGGAGGAGGAAATAGAGAAAGAATTCAAATAACTGAAGAGGCGCTGACACAAGCCTCTAATTCTCACACATCTCTCTCATTCTAAGAAAATAAAAAGAAAGGGAAAGGGGAGGAAAAGGAGAAAATATATAATGGGGCATCTGCGCCGGAAGGCTGTAGTTTCTATTGCGTTTTCAACTCAACGTGATTTTTAGGAAAAAAACAGGACAGATTGGGGGGGGGGAGTTGCTGCCATCCCATTCCTGAGAAGAGGGGGAAAAAAAAAAGGAAAAAAAAAAGAGGTATAGGGGAGGGAGAGGGGGGAGGAGGAAATGGACATGTCCCTCCCCTCCATTACGCTTTGTCAGACTGCCACCCCAAAGGAAAAGAAAGAAAAAAAAAGAAAAAAGAGGGGGGAGGGGGGAGGAAAAAAACTTGCCCGCTGGCTTACCCTCCACATCTCACGATTATCCTGGAAGGGGGAGGGGAAGGGGAAAAAGGGAAAGGGAGAGAAAGTTAGAAGATGCCCGGGCATTCTCGAAAAGTACGCGCATTAACTAACAAATTTCCCCTCTCAGGGGGAAAAAAAAAAAAAAAAAGAAAGGGAAAAGGCAGGGAGGGAGAAATGGCAAGTGGATGACGAGGTGAAGGCAAGGGCAAGGGCTCTATACAACCCCTTTTTCCTTTCCACTCTCATCGAGGGGAAAAAAAAGGAAAAAAGAAAAAGGAAGGAAGGGAAAAGACGACGGCCTGAGTCATACATCTCATTGGCGTCTAGACTACCTTACTACCTCCTTCATTTTCTAGAAGAGAAAAAAAAGAAAAAGGAAGAAGGGAGAGAGGAAGGAAAAGAAGGAAAGATGGACCCAACCAATGCAAGCAGTCTCATTCTCGATGTCTCCACTCTTGCTCTTCAGAAAAAAAAGAAGAAAAAAAGAAGGGAGGGAAAGTATGGGAAATCTGATAACTACCGGCCCACAGGAACTAACTTCTCCTACATAAACTACTTCTCGTTTTGTTTCTCTTTTGGAGGAAAAAAAAAAAATGGGTGGAAAAAAAGGGAAGGGAAGGAAGGAAGAAATAAAGGAAGAGGAAAGAGCTCACGGAGCGCGTTTATTCGCAACCCACAGCTTTCATCCTGTAAATCGATACAATCCACAAAAAAAAAAGGGAGGAAAGGGTGGGGAGAAGGAAACCAAAAAAGAGTTGCTACAACACAACATTTCGCCAGAAATTCTCCTCAAAACTCTCTTTAACTTGAAAAAGAGGGAAAAAAAAAAGAGGGGAGAAAAGAGGAAAAAAAAAAAAAGAAAAGAGTAAGAGCAGGACACAGGAACAATACCGCGGTCCATGCAGCACGTTCTTTCACGCGCACGCCTAATCTTATCATAGCTTATTATTCCATGAAAAAAAAAGAAAGGGAAGGAGGGGATACGGACGATCATGATCACCTATTCGTTCGCAGTGAAAGAACCGTGCTGGCATGGAAAAGGAGGGGGGAAAGGGGAAAGGGGAAGGGGAAGGGGAAGAGGCAAAGGGTTTAGTGACGGCGCTGCTTTACGGCGTTGGGCCGACTTCCTCTCAATTTCACGGGAAAAGGGGGAAAAAGAAAGGGGGGAGGAAGGAGAAAATAGAGAAATAAAAAATGTTATAGATGGGAAGTATCGGGGCCGTGGTTGTCACTGCTGGTGTGTATGTATCTCTTCTCTAGCGAAGAAAGGAGGGGGGGGGGAGGGGGGGAGGGGAAGGGAAGAATGACGCGGGGTGTTTAACCCCGATGTTTTGATGTTTGTCCGCCTATTTTCAATCGGAAAGGAGAAAGGAGAAGGGAGGAGAGGGGAGGGGAAGGGAGGCCGGGACTGCTCAGATTTCCCAGACGTTCGAAGAATTTTACTAGTCTTGGTAAAGAGGGGAGGAAAAAAAAAAAGAAAATGGAGAAAAGAGGAAAGGAAAGGGAAAAAAAAAAAGGGGGGGACCAGGGGTTGGGACCATAGTGCCGTCGGTGCCTGCGCTTAGAATCGGATATTCTTCATTCTCGTCTATTTATTCTTCCTCTAGAACGAAAAAAAAAAAGGAAGAAGGAGAGAAAGGAAGGGAGAAAAGGGGAGGGAACGGCGGACGTCAAAAGGGAAAGGAGGTGGCGCGGATCCTTTCGCTATTTCCGCGTTGACTCTTGCTCCCCTCTCTCTTTATAAAAAAAAAAAAAAAGGGGAAGGGAGGAAAAGAAAAGAAAACAGTGCACGAAAAGGCTTCCGAATCCAGGTTCGGCACGCGCTTAAAGATTTCTTCTCCGGGTCTTTTGGTTTTCGGGGGGGAAAAAAAAAAAAGGGGGGAGGGAAGGATAAAGGGGCGGAAAAAATCGAAGGGGAATGGAGAAACTGCTTTCGATCCGGAACTGTGTGACCTTAGCCGATCACTCCAAGAGAGGGGAAGGGGAGGGGGAAAAACAGGGAAGGTGGAAAAAGGAAAAAAAGGAAAAAGGGGTGGGGGGAGGATGCAGTTTGATCTCGTGGATGACGGCGCCCGCAGTCTAGCAACAGTTTCTTTGTGGGGAGGGAAAAAAGGGAGGGGGAAGGGAAAAAAAAAGAAACAGACGAAGAATCGGTACACGATGGCGCCGTGCGCGAGGTCCGCGATCGCTTTTTCGCCTTTTACGCCATTTGAGAAAAAAAAAAAAAAGAGAAAGAAAGAAAAAAAAGAGGAAAAAGGAAAGGAAAAGACAGGGCTGGTCTTCCCCACACTCGTTGTCTTTGTCCAAATCTCCATCGTCACCGAAAAAAGAAAAAGAAAAAGAAAAAAAGGGGGGGAGAGGGGAGGAAGAAAGGAAGAAGCGGCAGATGGGACGGCCGCTTGGCGCCGCTGTTAGACTTCGAAGTGTCTTGTTTGAGAAAAAAAAAGGAAAAAAAAGAAAAGGAAGGAGAAAGAGGGGGGAGGAAGGGGAGAAGTCGAATAGGGAGCGAGGCGGTCCTCGAAGAGCGCTTTGACTTTTTCCGATCTCTCTCCCTCTTACGATTTTAGGGTGGGGAAGGGGAAGAAAAGAGGGAGGAAGGAAGAGAGGGGGGGGGAGGGGGAAAGAAAAAAACAGAAGGACAAAAAAAAGGGGGACGTACTCGTACTACTTCTGCAACACGCTTGCGAGAGCTTCCTTTTCTATTTTTCTAAATTCTTTCTCAAAAAAAGAAAAAAAAAAAAGAAAGAAGGAAACAAAAGAAGGGGAGGGGGGGCAAAGAGAAGATAGGGGTTTTGCCGACGCCATGAAACCCACCAGAATAAATGCCGGTGTGCGCTTCCAGCTTAAGATCATTCTCTGTTTGTAACGGCTTCATCTCTACGCAAGAAGAGGGAAGAAAGGAAAAAGGAAAAAAAAAAAGGAAAAAGGGGAAAAGGGGAGTGAAAAGAACGAAGGGAAGAAGGACAAAAAGAGGAATCACAGGAGCACGGTGCCGGGTATTGCTTCG
>Ga0179593_1619102_pt1 | contig 10178 bp, 8 predicted proteins | sample CZODoug2_1_08_16_FD_185931 | JGI IMG/M metagenome (GOLD analysis project Ga0179593, IMG submission 185931) | Vadose zone soil fungal communities from Angelo Coast Range Reserve, California, USA - CZODoug2_1_08_16fungal (PacBio error correction) | ecosystem: Environmental > Terrestrial > Soil >...
CCTACCGGAGAGAAAAAATCAAAACCCTAAAAAAGTCGCAAATGTGATCCTGGGACACGATCGCGATTTGTCGGGGGAGGGGGAACAAGAGTTCCTTGTTCAGGGAGGGGGGAATTGTGCGAGACCCGTACGCACTTTGGGGGGGGGGGTCGACGCATTGCCACCAAAGCACGTCTCGACTTGGGGCCCCTAGTCCAGGCGCATGAGCGGTCCTGGGACAGGTTGGTGCAGGAAGAACGGCTCATACGCACGCTGGGGAAGGAAGCCGAGGAAGCGAATGTACCCCTCCGGGAAAAACTGAGTCAAGAAGAGCAGGGCTTTTTGAGGTGACGATTTTACAGCGGTATGGGGTGAGCACCTCGAACCGTATACACTTGTGATCAAGAAAAAGAAGGGGGGATTGGGGGGAAAGACATCAATAAGCTCATGAGGAGAAAAGCACAACCTACGGAGGTCAAGGGTCGTGGTAAGCCGTTCTCGGACTATTTAGCAAGCCCAGTGTCATGAATATCCGATAACCTGAGAAAACAGAAGAAAAAGAAAAAAGAAACAACACATTCGTTATTTGCAGGGTGCAGAACAAGAAGAGGAAGAGAAGGCAAAGTGGAACCATGAGCGTCCGGTGCCGAGGGCAATGCTGGCTGGAACATCTCGAAAATCTTTGAAGGGAACGTGCCGGGTCTGTCGGGGAAAAAGGGGGAGAGTCTTGCCTGGAACTACAGGAAGGCGCCTGAGATAAAAATCGAAGCGATAAGGGGGAAGCTCGCTCACGTGGAAAAAGCTGAGAAGCCGGAGGTGTTCAAGGAGAGGGGGAGCCTAAAGGGGGGGCCTCAATTATAAATCGGGAACATGGAAACTCAAGCGAGAAATAAAGGGGTACGAGGTCGATCTTCGCGAACAGGAGATGGGCTCTCAGGGGAAAGCAAAAGAACAGGAAAGTGAGAACGGCTCCGGGAAAGGCGACCGGGCGAGGCAAGGAAGTCGATCAATCAGCGTGCTCAACCAAGAAAAAGACAAGCCCAATGGAAGAACGATATGAGAGGTTCTGCCGCAACCGCAGCCGCAGCCGTCAGGTGGCGCCCGCCGGTTTAGTGAAATGCTGGGGGGAAAAAAAAAAGATCGGCGGAATCAGAAAAGTCAAACCCGGATTCTCGTAATAACCGAATAGATCCGGGAGCGACTGGGTGTAGGCTCTTGGAAGAAGAAAGGCAGTCGCGCACTAATATCTCATAGAGCTAGGGGGAAGGTGGGAGCGGCTACACTCAAAGGGTTAGAACGAGTCCGCCCCCAATGCTGGGCATCACCACTACCTCTCAGAAAGAAGCCTTCATGAGTCCCCAGGCCACTCTCTACAAAAAAAAGGGAAAGGATGGAAAAATATAGGAGCCTGGTTGACCGGGGACGGTCTTCTGTAGGGCCTGGGGGGGAGGGGGGGGAAGTTGGGGTGCCCCGCGGCCGAACTCGAGGGCTAGAAATCATCTTGGAGTATGAACCAAAATAAGATGGCGGATATCCGTGCGCAAGGCTGGCAACCTGAAGCTCTGCAATGGGGAGGAAAATAAAGGGAGCAGGATCTTCAGGAAATTGGGAAAGCGACCAGGGAGAATGGGAGAGACCTATTCAGTGAAAAAAAGCACGGGCCTAGGTCTTGAAATTTACGCTTACGGCGGGCTTGACGAACGTGATCGAACAGGTTCTTCAGGGGGGGAAGGGGGGGGGAAAAAGTGGAGGTTGGTGATCCCGATCTTGTATCGACTACTCGGGAGCCTCGAAAGAACCAGAAAACACTTGGCAAGAGAATTGGGAGGCCATGCTCAGCGGCGACAGCTCGAAAACTCCTTCTTACCGAAGGGACTCTCTGTGAGGGTGAAAGCACGCGCCGGGTTCCCGATCGTAGAAGGATCCCTCTGGAAGCACCTTTCAAAAGAATGCAGGCGGCTCTCGTAACTGGATTCACGAGATCGAGGGCAGTGAGAGTAGTGACGATCCTAAGAAGCAGGGTCGTCGACTATCACGCCGTGAGGGGGAAATGGGACCAGGAACGAATGCCAGTACCGCTGAAACACGGGAAATTGCTAGGAAAAGGGGGAAATTCCCTATTGGTCCCAAGTAGGAAAACTGAGAGTGAACAAGGAGAGTCGGGGAAGCGGGCGAACAGAAAGCGGAGTGGGTCTAAAATCATATCAAAGGAAAGGGGGTGGACAGCAGTTTCTCGGCGAGGGGGGGAAACTGAAAAAATTGCGTGCCTGATCGCGAACTTCCTGGGGGGAAAACATGAAAAAAGGGGGAGTGTACCTGTGAGTCGTTCTGTGAATGGTGCTCCAAGAGGAAAAAAGGGGGAACACTGTTTATCGTGGAGGAGGGGGGAAGGGCAAAAACTCGTCGATGAAAAAGCGAGGCCCAAACGGAAAATAAGAAATGTCCTACTGGGACAGGAAAACGGGGGCGGGTCGTTCCTCGGATCGGGGAGGGGGGGGTGAGTGTGGGTCTCCGGGATGAAGGGGGACCGGCAAGCCAAACCAAAAAGAGAGAATCGTAAGTCCGCCCTGTACGAGGTTAAAGGAGCGTGGGGTGGCACATCGGTCGACAGCTGAACCCGATCAAGGTTCTCGAAAGACACGGATCGCTTAAGTTCAGAAAGAACATATGTATTCAAAAGATAAGGAAAGGAGGAGGGCTGAACGAGGCGGGCACAGGATTGCGAACTTTTACGCCCTGGGGAGGGAGTGGAAGGGGTGGTCTGAAGGCCTGAAATATATTAACCAGAGTCGCGTTCCAGAGCATCGGAGAAGGAGGACTGGAAAAAAAAGTTTTCAGAAAAGACGTCGCGTGCGTCAAATATGCAAGAGCGGGGGGGGAGGACTTGCAACAGGTCCCTGACCGTGCGCCGCTGCCGTCACAGTCCGGGAAGCCACGCGCCTCTGGGAGGTTAAGGAGGCAAAGGCCGGCGGTAGCGGAGTATCAAGGCGGCATCTAGGGAGGGGAAGTGCATGGGGGCTGATGGGCTTGTCGGATTGACATTTGATTCGGGGGAAAAAAGGAACTAAGACAACCAAACCAGAGAAGGATTCGATTAATCTTCGCAAATAGGGAGGCCGAAAGAGAGGCAGAGCCTAGTCCAGCTTCGGGGACTCTTGGGGGGGAGAAAAAAAACCGGGGGGGGGACGTTTATAGCAGACGAAATCAGAAGGACATGTCAAAGGACCTCTTCCGGTCCTTAAAGGGAGAAAACTCGCCATAGTCACTAGGAGGGAGTAGAACCATTGTTTCTTGTCTCGCATCTGCGTTATCGAGGCGAACGGGGCTGACTCACGATCAGTGCGGAGGAAAGGTCAGACATGCTTTGCTGGTTAGACCAGATACGCGCTATCTCCTCCGCCTAATTCTGCGGGAAAAAGAAGGCATACGCCAGCGCCGTTCTAGGCTAAAAAAAAACGCGGCCAGGGGTTTGAATAAAAACTCCGTTAAAAAAAAAGGCACGTTCCAAAAGGGGAATTGGCGACTCGTGAACTGGGGGCGCGGTAATCACATAACAAAAAAGAGAATATAGGCCAGCGTCATCAATTTCGGCAATCAAGCATTAACCCCGTCGGGCGGACCAGAGGCACAAGGGGGGCAAGAGTAATTGACTGGCCGGACCCGCAATCTCGACGGGCGCGATTGATATGGGCCTCCGACTATGCGGTATATATCAAGAAGGGGGGATCCAAAGTGCTCGCGCTCCCTAGCCCGAGGAAAAAGTGAGGAGTGGGCGAGAATGGAAGCAAACACCATCTCGGAGAAAGTTACTGTCAAAGCAGGTATTTCCTAGAGCCTCAAGGGGTGCCTCTTTCTCACGTCCGATTCAGAAGGAGATTGAGGATGATACTAGCGTGCAAATTCTTCGAAAATGTTCACCCTTGGTGTGAAAATCGCCTATTCCTGAACTCAGGGAAAGAGATTGAGTTCATCCGGGGGGGGGAAAGGAGCCCGGACGGGTCATAGATCATTCTGGGGCGGTTCAGGGGCCTTTACCCTCAGAAGGAGCAGCCGCTCAGCCATCACTGGGAAGGTCGGTCGACATTAATATTACTTGCAGAGTTACGGACGCTCAAAACCGAATTCTATTATGCTCGGGGGCTAAATAGGATGCGTGAAAAAAAAAGTTCGTCATCTTCCTGAGTTGTTACTTGGGGAAGGAGGAAGTCTAAGGCATCTTCCGGCGGTTGATTTCGCAAGCAGGAGGAACGGAAAAGTGAAAAAAAAAAAACGGGGTATTCGGTCAGAATCAGTTTCGAAATGAAAAAAAAAAAAGGGACCGATTGGTTAATACTAAAACCAAGGGAGACTCGAGGAAAAAGCCGTCAATAATCATGGAAAAAAGAAGGGTCGCAGAAAGGTGAAGACACGTTCAGAGCGCGCGGATGGGAGTCAGGGTGGAAGCAGAATTGTTCGGGCATAGGGTGGGTGGTTGGTGGTGGTGCAAAAACGACGAACTGGGGAAAGGGTATGAAGCCCGACTCAGGTTTCCACAAAAGAGAGAAGTGGGGCAGGGAGTCAGGCGCTTTCATCTGGGAATTGCTGTTGGCTGCGGCTGTCTCCTTCGAAATAAAACACGAGGGGAACGGAAGGACGGGGGAGAGGGAAATACCCGCTCCGAGCTTTGAAGAACATCATAAGAAGGGAGATTGAAAGGATGGGTACCAATCTCGATGGTTTGAACCAAAAGAGCAAACGTGGTCGCCAACGGTGATGGGGTCAGGAAAGAAATCAAAATAAACATTCAAAAGGACCAGCACACAGAACGAAAAATCAAGAAAAGGGTTTCATTGTCTAAAACCGGGGAAAAAAGGTTCAAATCCTGGCACGCAACTCGGGGGCATAAACACCGAAGAACCTGGGGGGGAAACAATACAAAAAAATCGAACACTCCACCTGCGTTTTGGCCGGGCCATCCAATTCTTCCAAGGATGGGAAGGGGGAGGGGTTATGGGAGACCCATCTATTCCGGTGGGAAGGCGCAAAATGTCCGCTGACAGCAGACAAAAAAATTCATTACCGGAGGGGAGTCAAGGATCGGGCTGAGGGGAGAAAAAAGAAACGAATCGTAAATTGCAGGAAGGGGGGGGGGGATGGAGAGACGGGCCTAAAAAAAAAGGACGGAAAGCTCAAACTGACCAAGCTGAGAGAAGGAGGGGGGGGGAAGGGGAAATTCTTGGAAGGCCTTCGTCCGAGTTCAAGGATACGACCCCATGGGGAGGGGCAACACAAACCTTACTAAGAAGAAAATAAGAGGAGGTCGAATCGAGCGGAGGGAGAGGCAAAAAACAACATCATCAAGGAATTGAGAAAACTGAGGGGGGAGCTGTGCCCTCGAGGAGTCAATCAATCTTGCTCACAACTGAAAATTGGAAGAACAAGCCAAGGCCGACTATTTTCGAGGAAGGGGGGTGGAGGTCAGGAGGGGGCAACCCATCCGGCACAGAATTTAAAAAAAGCAAAGCGTTTTAGAAATGGGTTGACGACCTCTCAACAGCCCGGGGCAGGACGGAGGGCCCAGGATTAGTGGGCAGAGGGAAAAGCTCGGGAAAAAAGGGTTGTACGAAAAAAAATCGCAGGAATTTGGGTGAAAAAAGTCGGATCATATGCCAAGTAGCTCGCAGTTTGTGAAAGGGGGGCTCCTAAAAAAGAAAAAGATGGTTTCGGGGACGTCAGAGAGGCCTCGTGAAATCAAAAGACAAAAATCCCCCCGCCGCGAAACGAACAGGTCGGCCCACACCAAGGCATCGATCGACAAACTTAGATGTAGAGACTCGAGGGTGCCGGACACGAAGGAATGCGGTCGCGACCTTTTTCTTGCATGGGGGGGCCCGCGCGCTATGAGTCGAAAACTATCACAAAATGGGAGTATCGAAACAAAAAAAAAAAAAGATATTTGCGGAATAATCGCTCGTCTCAAACAAGGGGGGGAACTCAAAAAATCGAAAGGCTGAAAGGACAAGATCGAGGGGGAGGAGCAGCATGCAACTGAGTACGGCGCCGACTACGTAGCTCAGGGGAAGGAAGGTCGTGCAAAGCCGTGCCGGAAAAGCGGCTCTTGAAAGGGGGGGTGGACTGCGGGGGGGAAAAGAAAGCCTTATCTAAATAGCGTTCTTCCGGGGTCGGTGGGGGTTTGGGGGGGAAACATAGGAGTTTATCTCGCCTCGAGAAAAAGAGGGTCGACCCGACCTAAGCTTTGGGCCGCACTTCCGGGGGATTTTTGTCAAAAAATCGAAATAAGAAAAGGGGTCGGAACGACCCCTTCTTGAAAAGGAGTAAAGATGCTTGGAATGTCCAATGAACGGTGTCCCCCAGAATCATGAGACCGAACGAAGCTTACCCACCCAATAAGAAGAAAATCGAGTATCGGTCTATCTTGGTTTCAGAGATAGCTCTTCCTCAGCAGAGGGAATAGTCGAAAGGTCTAGACGGCACGACGCGATCTCTTGAGTCGAAGGAGAATAAAAGAAGACCGCGTCGAGCTTAACCTCGTACAAACAGGGGGGGGGACGGCACGGAAAAGAGAACACCAACTCATAATACGTCAAAATGGGGGAAGTCAGCTCCATGTTGAAAGAAAAAAGAGAGACTTCTTTTCTCCATGTCTTCGATCGTGATGCAAAATCTTTCTAAGGATCTAATAAAAAGAAGGGGGCCATGACACCGCCTGACCTGGGGGCCAAGGGATGTGTCTGATAGCTTATTGATGGAAGAAAAAGGGAGTAAAAGGGAGGCGCAGGTGATCGGTAGCCAAAGCGATGGTCACTAGATAAAAAGACCAACTAGCCCTATGGCAGGGGACGAAGGGCGCGTGTTTCCGGAGGGGGGGGAAGGGACTGAAAGGAGAGAATTTAACGGTCTGCGCCGCGCGAAACGGGGGCCACAACATTCAGGACCAAAAAAAAGAAGAAGCCAGAACTAAATGGGGCCGGGGCGCTAGATTGGGGGTTTGGAAAGAAAGGTTAAGGAGCCTCTCAGTGTCGTCGGGGAACCCAAAGAAAAAATCTCTAACATTCATAAAAAATGATGGAAGAGCACAAAGAGACGCGAGCTGAAGTCCTTCACAGGATTGCGAAAAAAGAGGGGGGGAAGAAAACTTAGGAAACTTGCCGGCTTTTTGAAAAAAATTCGCAGGAAGGCATCCGTCGGACGTTGGGTAGTAGAAAAGGGCGCGGGTGGGCATCAGCACTGGTGCTACTACCCCGGGTGGCCGGGCAAGAGAGGGGACCGGGCAAGTGTCGCCCTATGCACGCCGGACGCAAAACGGACAGGAATTTCAACAGTAAAAGTGGATCTAGGCTACTGAACCGCAGCCAGAAAATAAGAGTGAATTCGCCGGGGGGGGGAGGGGGAGAGGGAGTTAAATCCTGCCGCCTAAATTGTCAGAAGGAACAGAAGATCGCGCTGAGGGGCTGGCTGGAGGCTGTCCCGGACAGGCAACCTCAAGGACCAAAAAAGGTCTGGAATCTCCAGGGGTGGGACGTTGTAAAATCCACTTGATTGTCGCATGTTCCTTGGAAAGAGGAAGATTGGGAAAACTTGTCATCACCTATTATAAAAAAAGGTATAACGTAGACGAGTCTCTAAACCTGATCAATCTCGCTCCCTTAACGTTCTCACCGGAAACTAGGAAGATTCGTCTTCGCTCAGGGACGTGCGGGGGTGGGTAATCGATTCGATTTAGAGTCTACCTCTCCTTCCGAGTCCGGAAGGGAGGGGGGGCGGAAACTCTCACGCCTCACGTCCACGCGCTAGCCGCGCCGCCTATACTTAGGAAGGGAGAACCATCGAGAGCCGGCGGCGCGCCTTAAACGGGAAAAAGGATTTGCCGAGCTCCTCTTTTTTGGGGTCATCCGGAAAGGGAAATTAAAAAGTCAGGCCGAATCGAAGGGGAAGGAAAGGACAAAACTGGATAGCTCGAGACAACAAAAAGGAAAGGAAGAACGATTCGTCACGGTTCGGCATACCCAGAGGAGGGACACCTCTGAGAAGCGCGGGGGAGGGGAGGGGTAAACTAATAGTGCCTTAGAAGACCGCGACTGGCGCCTACGTCTGGGGGATGGCCAGCAGAAGGGGGGCGGAGCTTGGAGTGAACTCAAGGGAGGGAAAGGCCCTCAACCATCATGTCGAAGGAAGAGAACTGGGCCTCGATTCATCAGCGCACCCAAAGGTATGTCTGGGAAACGCATAAATGGGAAGAAAGTAGAGAGGATCTTCCCGAGTGCGTGGACGACAAGGACCCGAAGCTCTTTATCAAGGGGAGACGAATCAGGAAAAGAACGTCACGAAGATTAATACATTGGGATGCGCCGTCCATCCTGCCGAAAAAAATTCAGAATGGCAGATCTCTGTTAGACCATCCGCCCATGCGGGGGGATCGGAGTACGGGGCCGGGGAAACCAAAGCGACTCCGAAAACAGAACCTAGGAAGGGGAAGGTGGTCGAATGAATAGGCGTCAGAAGTCCCATGAAACAGGGGGCGCCCGCCGGAGCCGATTCCAGATGAGAGGTTCGAACGCGCATCGGGCGTCGTCGGAAAGGGCCGAACGGGGGGTGTCAATTAATCTGGGGGAAAAGAATCTCCATCGTCGGCCGGTTGGCGCACTCAGAGGCAGCAGAGGGGAAAGGAAAAACCAAGGTGGTAGTACGCAGACATCAGGTGATACAGATCTCGAAGCGACCAAAAGGTTTTTGGGGTAAAACCGTGGACGAAACAGGGGGAAAAATCCTAGAAGACAATAAGCCGTACCCACTCTGTCGCAATCCTAACCAGCGCGGCGGGTCTTGTCTTGTGCTCATTCTTTTCTGAAAATATGGGGGGGAAAGGAAGGGGGCAGAAGACCGACTACTTGGGAGGGAAAAAGAAACGGGGTCAAAACCCAAGAAGAGCTTGAAGGAGAGGGCGTCTGCGACTTGCGAGGGGAAAAGGGCCGGGCTGCAGGAACAGGCTCCGGCGGCAAAAAAAAGATAGTCAGGCTACTTACTGGCTCAAGAGGGAACTGATTTCCTGCCTCAATCCCTAATTAGATTAGGGTCCTGTCGCGAAAAAAAGGGAATCAGGGTGACCAAGAGAACGAGGGAACCCGAGGAACAGACACCCCGTGTCGCATCCGGGAGAAAGATTTCAAGGCCAGACATCAATACCGAAAAGAAGGAAAAAAGAAACGAAGGGGAAACAGGTCAAGCGTTGTTACGGGGGGGGGAGCAGAACCCGTTGGCCAGAAAGGGAAAAAGAACTGGCCCGCGAAATCCTGTCCACCGAGCCGAAAACCTAGGAAAGAAGGAGAGGGAACAGTCGCCACCGACAACCTGACGGGAGTGGCCGGGGGCGACAAGCTCCAGTCTCCTTCTCAGGGGGAAGCGGGGGAGACCTCGATTCGGTGACGAAAGATGGCTTTCCTCTGTAAACTCGACGAAGAGAGGGGTCCGTCTCTAGGGTCAGGAGGCGAACAATAAGAGCGCGTGAGGGGGGGAAGTTCTAACACCCTGAGCGGAAGACGCGCTCTACGTCAACTAGAGAGGGAATTCAATCTTTTGGTGGGGGGGGGGGTCAAGGGGGAAAAAAAACAAAGGAAAAAAACCGAGAATCCGTCAAGGGTTTGATGAATCTGAAGAAAAGGGAAAAGGTATCGTCGGGGAAAACGCCTGCTCGGGACCATTGGACAAAGGGAACTAGCGAAGACCAGGGGTAAGAAGAGTTAGGGGGAGAGGAAAAGCAGGCGACAATGGCGAAGGGACAACTCAAAAAAGAAAGAAAAGGGGGGGCGTGCCAAGGCTTCGTTAGGGGAAAAAGGGAAGGCGCGCGTTGGATCAAAAAAAAGAGAGAAGAAACCGAATTCAAGGAAACAAGAGAGGGAATAAACGGCGTTTCTGAATCCCTCAGGAATACGCGTACATAAGCCCGCGTAGTGCCACTGACGCCCGGAAGAAGAGAAAACCGTCGAGACAAAGAAAGATCGTAAAAATTCGTGGGCAATGCAGACACGCGAGGGCGCAAAAATCTTCAGAGGTTAAGCCTACTTACGAATTCCGCATAGAGCGGGAAAGTTTTTGGGAAGGGGGAAAAAAAACCCAGATATTGTTCGACAGGAAAAAAAACGGCCGCCGGGGTCAACAAGAAAACCCGCACCGGCCCGACCTCCTCCGAAGGGGAACAGGAA
>Ga0179593_1697085_pt1 | contig 10178 bp, 15 predicted proteins | sample CZODoug2_1_08_16_FD_185931 | JGI IMG/M metagenome (GOLD analysis project Ga0179593, IMG submission 185931) | Vadose zone soil fungal communities from Angelo Coast Range Reserve, California, USA - CZODoug2_1_08_16fungal (PacBio error correction) | ecosystem: Environmental > Terrestrial > Soil >...
CCCTCCACTCAAACCCCCCCTTTCCCCTCCTTTCCACTCCTTTTTCTTTTTCTAGGAATTATGGAGAGTGGGGGGGGGGGGGGGAAGGGGAAAAAAAATCAGCCAGTCAGCGTGAGCCTTTTTATCTATTCCACTTTCACTTTTTATCCTTCCCTTCTTTCTCTTCCGGAAGTGAGGATAGAGGGGGGAAGAGAAGAAAAAAAAAAAACCAGCGGAGCTCGCGAAACTATCTATAAACTTGACTCTTCCCTAAATAGACTTTTGTTGTCTAAGTCCCCACAGAAGAAGAAAAGAGGAGGAGGTGATCACTCGGCGGAAGGTTCCCGCTGGTTATCTTTTCCTCTGTCTGTTTTCAAAAAAGGATAGGGTGAAGAAAGAAAGGAAAAAAGAAGCTCCCCCTCTCACTTCTTCACTCCTGCCCCTGAAGATGTGTGAAGAGGAGGAAAAGGGGGGGGAGAAGGGGGAGGGGGGAGGGCGGATCAGTGCTCCGGCCATTGCTTGCCATCACTCTAATCCTCTGGATTATGATCCAGTGGAGGAGAAGGGAGAAAGAAAAAAGAGGAGAAGGGAGGCGGGCAAAAAAGACCCTTTCGCTGGACTGCTCTCCGTGGCATGGGGAAGAGAAAAAAAAAAGGAAAGCGGCGCCGAAATTGCGACTTGAGAGAAAAAAACGACACGCGCCGCGGGCCGTGACGTCATGATGCGCCGTTCCCTGGAAGAGGGGGAAAGAAAGGGAAAAGAAAAGGGGTCGGTTCGTGCGACGATTCTTGTCCTCGTCCAACGGAGCCCGCCAGCACCTCCACGAGAAAAGGGAAAAAAGAGGAGAAGGGGGGGGAAGCGCCTTCGACGGGGCGGGTTCTGCTTTAAGTCTTGGGACTGTCAGGAGAAAAGAAAAAAAGAAAGAGAGGGTGCAGGTTCCGTGGCTCTCTTTTCCTCTAAAAAATGCGTCTCGAATTCATATTTTTTTCCTCCATTCTTTAACCTCTATTATCAGAGGAGAGGGAAGAGGAAGGGCTCAGAGTACTGGGTTCTTTCTTTCTCATACTTCATTTTCCTCTTCGCAGTCCGGAGAATGCGAAAAGAAAAAAAAAGAAAAAAAGAAAAAGAGAAAAGGCTTCCGTCTGTACTCGGGGTCCCTCACTTCCACCTAATTCCCTCGTCCTACCTTTTCCACTGAAGATGAAGGGGGGGGGGGAAGAAAAAGGGAAGGGAGGGGGAGGGGGATGTAGCGGAATTTCGGGTTGGGAACGTACTTTTTCTTTTTTCTTACTACCCCTATAACTTACCACTCCATTCCTTTCATCAAAGAGAGAGGGGGATAGAAGGAGGGGGAGAGAGGGGGACTAAACTCCAACGCATCCCTAACCCTTTCCCTTTTCTTTAACTCTTCTAATTCTCGTGAGAAGAAGGGAGAAAGAGAAGGAAAAGGAAGGAAAAAGATCTCTTCAGCGAAATGTTCCCTGTCTTCCATCTCTCTTTTTCCCGCCATGGTACGAAAAGGAGAAGAAAAAAAAAGGGGAGAGGAGGGAAAAAGATGGGGATGCGACTACCCTCCTTTGTTCTCTTCCTTCCCCCGGGTGTTCTACACAGTGGTGAGATAAGGGGGAGGGGGAAGGAAGAAGGAGAAGAGAGGAAGGGGGGAGGCCTGGATCCTTAGCATTTCGGGTCATCTACTACATTTAATTAACTTTTCCTCGCCCCCGGGGGGGAAAAGAGAAGGGGGGGAGAAGCTGCAGGAAATGTTCTTCTTCCGCTCTCTGCTTCGCTGTACCGGCTTATGTACGCTGAGTAGGGGAAGGAGAGAGGGAAGAAAAAAGGGACGTGCTATAACGGCCGGGCAGCCTGTCATTCTTTTCTACTATCCGCATCCGTCCAGAAAGGGAGGGAGGGAGAAAAAAGAAGGAGGGGACGCTGCGGGATGTCCCTTCACCTTACGAGAAGAGGGAGGAAGGGGGGAAGAGGGAGGGAAGGGTCCGGCCGACATCGCGGTCACCCGCTCGGAAGGTGCCGTGTTCGTGGACGGCTCTTGAGGGAAGAAGGAAGGAGAAAAAGGGGGTCCCAAGCGATCATTACCTTCGATTCGGGACCTTTACACTACGCTTCTTGCTGATCCTGGGCGGCTGGAAAGGGGGGGGAAGGGAGAGGGGAAAAAAAAAAAGAAAAAGAGGAAAAGGTAGCAGCCGCCCCGGCGAGGGGACGACTCTTACCGGCGCATCCGTTCCTATCTACCATCCTAAGGGATACCTGCCTCCGGAGAAGAAAAAAAAGAAAAAGAAGGAGGAAAAGGGAAGGAGGAGAGAGAAAAAAAACTGGAACTTAAGTAGTATAAAATATATATTATCTAATTCAGAACAACACTCGAAGGGGGAAAAGGAAAGGAGGAAAGAGAGAAGGGAAAAGGAATCTCCCGAGGCCCTGTTATCAAGGGGCTTTCTCTCTGACCTGCTGCGTATAAAGGGAGAGGAGGGAGGGAGGAAAAGGGGGAGGGGGAGGGCGAAACACTTTCTTTACTTCTCTTCGTATCTGCACGTGCTCCCAGATCCTGAAACAAAGGGGAAAAAAAAGGGAAAGGGGGCAGAGGGGGAACGTTCCTGATCAGCTTGGGGGACCCCATTCCCACTCGTTTCTCCATAAGAGTGGAAAAGAAAAAAAAAGAGAAAGGGGGAACAACTTCCGCGCGGTGACGCGATGTCCCGGCCGGACCCGTCTGCCTCTGGTCCAGGTCGAGCGGTAGTAAGGGAGGGGGAAAAAAAAGGAGGAGGGGGGGGGTGTCCGTCCGCCGTGCCCTCATTTTCGCTCCGACCGAAAAGGGGAGGGAGAAAAAAAAAAGGAAGGAAGATAAGACCGCCGTTATCAGTGAAAAAAATAAGAGGGAAAAAAAAAGGATGATAACTCCTTTCCTACTCCTTTCCTCACCCTTTCCATACGACGGTAATGAAGGAAGTGAGAAAAGGTCCTTCATCTTCATCCCTTCTTCGCCGCCTCGGTGTGGTGCAACGAAGGGGAAGAGAAGGGAAAGGGAGCTTCCATTTCAGGGGGATGATACTCACTTTCTTCTTCATGCCCAGACCCTCCGCCCGCGCAGGAAAAAGGAAGGAAAGGGAAGGAGGCCCTCAAAGGATCACCACTTTTCTAACATCCCCGGGGATGAAGGAAGGGAAGAAAAGGGAGGGGGGAAAATCATCGCGGGAAGCTTCCCCGCTCACTAAAGACAATTCGGACAAAATACAGTGGGAACACGGGGAAGGCCAAGAGGGAATGAACATGTTTCTTCATTATTTCCCTTCTGTGAGGTGAAAGGGGAAAAGGGGATCTATAAATTCTCTACCTCCTTCTCCCTATCATAGAAGAGGGAAAGGGGTTAGGGATGCAGGTTTGCGGGTTTCTTATGCCTCGAAGGAAAAAAGAGGAAAAAAGAAGGTGCGGTAATCTGTAAAGTCTATGCCATCTATCTTTATCCATGCCTGGGGGGGGAAGGGGGGGGGGGAAAAAAGAACATTCCGTGATGAAAACCCCCAGAGAAAAAATGGGAAAAAAATGTTAGGACGAATTCGTGTCCATTCGTGGGAACGGGAGAGGGGAAGGGGAAAAAGGGAAGGAAACGGGAATGTCGGGGCCTGTAGACAAACGATCCAGCCGGAGCCTTTTTCGAACGAGGAAGAAAAGTCGCAGATCCTGCTGTAATGCGTCATGCCGTCTCCCGCACGCCAAGGAAGGGGGGGAAGAGAAGGGAAAGGAGGAAAAGCCGCGCTCATCTCTGTTCCCATCTGGCTGGCTCACCCTATGACTGCGAAAGAGGAAGGGGGGGGAAAAAGGGAAGGAAGGGAAAGGCACACACGATCCCGGAAAAAAAGAGTCCCAACACTCCTCCCTGTCGTCCGGTTGCGGGGGGGAGAGGGGAAAAACAATTAAGCGCCGACCACCGACCCCTCTAATTCTCTTCTTCCGAAGAGGGGGGGGGAAAAGGGGGGGAAGGGGGGGGGGAGGGGAGGGCTCCCTTGTCCTATACTCTCTTCCCTGCCGATAAGAAGTGGAAAGGGGAAGAGTGGAAATAGAAGCGGGCCAGCCCCCCAGTTCCCTTCTCCTTCTCATCATTACTTCACGAGGAAAAGGGAGAGGGAGGGGGAGGGGGGGTAGGTCCTCTTTAGTGTCTCTTTCTTTCGCATTTCGTTTCTGCACATGAAAAGGAGGGAAAAAAAAAAAAGAAGAAAGGAAGGATTGGCCTGCAACCTCCATCGATACTACTTATCTCACTAAGGGGAAGAGAGGAGAGTGCTGTCACTACCTTTCTCTCTCCTTTCATCAACTTATCCTCCATCAAAAAGAGAGAAAAAGAAGAAAAAAACCGCATATCCCCAGCTTCTCGCTCTGTACATATTTGCATTGGGTTCAGAGAGGTGAGAAAAGAGAAGAAGTGAGCGGGGTGTAAGGGGGGCTTATTGGATTTTGTTTCCCCTCCTTCCCCGGCAACGCAAGAAAGAGAAACGCACCCGCCCGGCAACTTGCTATGGAAACATCCGCGGCAAGATCCCCAAGAGAAGAAAGAAGCCTATTTATCACATCTATTTACTTTTTTCGATCCTGATGCGAAAGGGGAGGAGGGGGGACTTAGCAACACCTATCTTTCTTGCAGAGTCGCCGTGTGAAGAGAGAAGGGGGGAACGGATGGGGTGGCGGGGGTGTCCCCGTCTATTCGTTGCCTGTGGCGTCCACAAGCCCGTGAAGGAAAAGAAAGGAAGGGGAAGGAAAGAAAAACCGTGAATTGTCCTCTATCACCATGGCTTCACTCTTACCTTGTCCTTATGGGGGGGGGGGAAGGGGGGGGAAAAAACCTTGCCTGACAAAGCCCTCGCACCCCTACCGGAGTGGCGGGAAGGGGGAAGGGAGGGGGAGGAGAGTAGCAATCCTTTCTTTTTCTTTTTTCGCCGTGGCAAGAGGGGGAGAAGGGGAGGGCCGGCCGGCGCTTTCGAATTCGTCTGTTCACGCCTGGCCCGTGCGGGGGGGAAAAGAAAGAAGTCCGACCCCCTAACGGAGGGTACTTATTTCTTGCTTCCGAGGGAAGGAAGGATCGACGCAAAATTTTCCTCCCTTCGCCCTTTTCCTAAAGGAGGAGAAAGGGAAAAAAAAAGGGGGGGAAAGTAGAGAATTCTCAAAAACTTATTATTATTAAAAGTATATATATTTCCCACTCCCTTCGGCAAGGTAAGAAAGGAGGGGGGGGGAAAAAGAAAGGGAGTCCTAAGTTTCTTCTATCCCTTCCTTTTTTCCCTGGGAAAAGAAGGAAAGAGAACTGTACTTAAAAAGGCCCCTTCTGTCTGACTTTCGTTGCGAAAGTGGGAAAGAAAAGGAAAAGGAAGGGAAGAATTCTCACTCTCCGTAAAGCAACTACCCTTTCCCGTGCGTTAAGGGGGGGAGGAGGAAAGGGAAGCCCACTCACCCTCCTTCTGAAGAGGATGATTAATCCACGTTCCTTTCCCGCAAAGAAAAAGGAAGGGGGGGAGGAAGGTGGGGGTGCAACTTATCCAATATAGTTTAGGGGGGATAAATCCCACACCCATCATTCATTTCATCTTTCGCCGGGGGGGAGAAGAAGGGGAAAAGGGGAAAGGGGGGAGGAAGGAAGGTGACGGTATCTTTTCTTTTGACATTCCCCTATATAACTTTTCCATTTTCCCACTCACAAAGAGGGGGGGGAAGAAAAAAAAAAAAGGGAGGGAAAGAAAAGAGAAGGGATGGTTTTTTCTAATTAAAAAGAGAGAACAGGGGAAGAAGGGAGAACCACGGATTTTATCCTCTGCGTCTTTGCCGCTGGGATCTTGAAGAGGGAGGGGGGAAAAGGGGGGAGGGTGAGGGTTCCGGGGCATAGGGGGACCTCCCATCCATCGCTCACCAAAAGAGAAATGCAGATCGTCCCCTTAATATTTATTACTCAGGAGGGGGGAAAGGAAAAAGGGGGGGGGGAAAGGGAGGGGGCCGATTGCGCGGGGAGGTCGGATCAGTTTCTGCCCGGCGGAGAAAAGGGGGAGGGGGGGGAAAAGGGGGGGAGAAGGAAGGAGGGGTCAGTCGGTCTGAGGGGGCTTCATATCCTCTCTCCTTTCTGGCGGCAGCCCGGGCGCGGGAAAGGGAGAGAAAAGGGGAAAGAAGGGAAAAAAAGGAAATTAAGGAAAAAAGGTCATCTCCACGACGCGCCTCTTTCCTTTACTTCATTATGCGCCGGATCTGGGTAAAGGGGGAAAAGGATGCAGATCGATCTGAGAACCCCTTACACTTTCTTTCGTGCAGGAGACGAGAGGGAAGAGGAAGAAAAGGGGGGAGAAAATGCCTGTTCCACTTCTTCTTCCTCCTCTCCTTCTACTTGTCGGTGGGGGGGGGGAGGGAAGAGGAAAAAAAAGAACCGGAGCCAGGGCGGCTTGTGGGAGTTCCTTCCTTCTCTTGTTCCTTTCTTCCGGCTCGCGTGGAGGGAGGGGGGAAGGGGAAAAGAAAAAAAGGGGAAAAAGAGGAAATGAAAAAAAAAGGCGCTGGAATTACTGAGGCTTCCTTTCCCTTTTCCAGCTGACCGGTCGGAGGAAGGGGAAGGGGGGAAAGGAGGAAGGGGGAGAGAAGAATCGTGGCGGCGCGTTTCAACATTCTCCTTCTTACTAGTTTGGGTAAAAAGAGAAAGAAAGAAAGAGAAAGAGAGGGGAAGGACAATCGACTTTCGCATGCACAATAGGCTTCTAAAATTGTCATTGTGATTGGGGGGGGAGGGGGGGGGGGGGAAAAAAAGGGGACGGGGCGGGTTGCGACTCCCTATCTACCACCGTAGGAAAGGGGGAGAGGGAGAGAGATGGCATCCTACGTGTACAGGGAGGGCCTGTCTACCTTTTCATAGGAAGCGCGCGTGGGTCCTCGAGGCCTACGAACGCCAACGCAGAAAGAAAAAAGGGAAGGGGAGAAAAGGAAAAAAAAGGGGGAGAGAAGTGACTCCGCCGCCCCGGGCTCCTCATCTACTTCTTTTCCTTCCACCTCCGCTGAGGGGGAGAAGAAGAGGGGGAGGGGGAAAGAAAAGTACTACCCTGATCCGCAATTTTCTCTTTCATTCTTCCTTACCTGCTCTGCTTGTCAAAAAAAGAAGGGGGAGAAAGGGGAAAAAGGGGGGGGAGGAAAAAGGGGTGTATCTCGGTTGGGGAGGCATTCTCCAATCCATATCATTTCATCTTTCCTGTCGCGCGGCGGAAGGGGGGAAAGGGGGAAGGGAGGAAAGGGGGGGGAGGAGGGAAGAGGAAAAAGAGTGCTGCATGACTCTGCTTTCAAAAACACCTATGCCTTCTCATATTTTGTCTAGCTTGTCATGACATGGAAAAAAGGGGGGAGAGTAAAGGGGGGGGAGGGAGAAGGAGTATGGACCTTCTTTGGAGACCTTCTTTATTACCTTCTTTAGCAGCCCTGGAAAAGGGAATAAAGGAAGGGGGGAGAAAGAGGGAGGATAAATCTCATCAAAGACATCCAATTTCTTTCTTCTAACATTATTTCCAACCTTCGGACGGAAAAAAAAAAAAAAGGAGAGAAAAAAGAAGGAAGAAAGAAAGGGGAAATACAGGCTCGATTTATTCTTCCTCCTTTTCCTTCCTTACCTCCTTTCACCGCTCGGAATGTGGAAGGGGGGAGGGGGAAGAAAAGGGGGAAAAGAAGAGGGAGAAACGAGTTTTACTTGGGTCCAAATGATCCTTTAACTTCTATCTTTACCTTATCAACGACGCGGCGCTGAGTTTAACCTTTTTCATTAAGTGATCACTTTCCTCTCTACCTCTTCCTTCCTACCTTTGTCTCAGGGAAAGAAAAAAGGGAGAAAAAGAATCCCCTCTATTGAAAAATACCTCTCACCTTTGTCCGCCTTTCTCTATCTACCATCCTAATTTATAAAAAGGAATATGAAAGGAAAGAAAGAGAAAAGAAAGAGGGTTAATGAATTCGTATCTCTCTCAACAAAAGGGAGTATTATGAAAATTATATATCTCATTCATAACATCGCATGGTGTCAAAGAGGAGGAAAAAGAAAAGGAGGGGGAGGAAGAAAGAGGGGAACGGTAATCCCTTCTTCTTTTCTCGAGGTACCTTCTTTTCCTTTCTCTTCTTCCTTCCTCGCCGGGGCCGGAGGAAAGAAAAGGGAGTGAAAAGGCCTCGGATCTTCACTTCTCCCATATCCTTACCATGTCATCCAGAAAAGGGGGGAGAAAAAAAAAGAAAAAGGAAAAGCATAGACGTTCCCTGAGTCATCTTTTACCCGTCCCACTAAGGAGGGGGGAAGAGGGGAAAAGTGGGAATAAGGAAGGAGGCGTTCCAGCACCTTCCACTAACCACTTCCACCTTCCTCTCTTTGAACGCGAAGGGGGAAGGGAAAAAAGGAGGGGAAGGGGGGAGTAATGTCTTAGCTATAAGCGACCGGGGGAGGGGGAGGAAAAAAGAAGCGAAAGCTCTGGTTTGGTGGGGGCCCCCCGCGTCCGCCTGTTTCCCTCCATGTCGCTTCGCAGGGAAAGGAAGGAAAAGCCGGACAGGCTCGCCGGCCGTAATCGTACACGCCGGGAGGGGGGGGGAGGAAGGAAAAGAGAAAAAAGACCGGTCCATCAACTCCTTTCCTCACTTCCTTTCCATACGCCCGGGAAAGAAGAAAGAAAAGGGGCCGACAGGTTCCTCAAGCTTCTCCACCTTTGCGCCGCCCGGTGTGGGGAAAAAGGAGAAGGAACGAGGTGGCCGCGGCCAGGTTCTGCTTCATTTCGTCCTATGAAGAACGCACTGCGAAAGAGAAAAGAAAGCGCGCGGGAAGATGAAGGCTCTTCTTTGCGCATTCCGCCTCCAACCGGAGATCACCAAGGGGGGAAGGGAGGAGAGGGGGAGGAAGGCATCCCCGGAGTTGGGCAGCTCTGTACTTCATTCCCTTCCCCGCGCAACGTGTAGGGGGAGAGGGGAGGGAAAAAAAAAAAGGGAAGAGAAAAAGAGGCGCTTGCAGTATCCCTTCGAGGTGACCTTCCCCTCCTTCTATGTGCTATTAGCCGGCGGCGAGAAGAGTAGGGGGGGATAACGCGTTCCACACAGGGACGGGTTTCGTTCTGCCGTTGGCGTCCGTAGGCCGGAGGAAAAAGGGGAAAGCAAAGGCCGATGCCATCATCTGGAGCAGACTGGACTTTTTTCCAGAATCGCGGGGGTAGGGAAAAAAAAAAAAAGAAAGGAGTACCAGCAATCAAGGCCCATTTTAGTTTATACTCCTATTCGTGTAAAGAGGAAAAAAAAGGAGAAGGAAAGGTAGGACGGAATGTCGTTGGCCTTCGTACAAACGGTCCACCGGAAGAAGTGGGGGGGGGGGGTGAAGAAAACAGGCTTTCGGGTCTTTTCGAAGAGAAGGGGAGGAAAAAAAAAGGGGAAGGGGGGAAAGGAAAGCCTAACGTCCTGCTGCCAAGGCCAGTACGCTTTCCCGTCCTTTCCCAAGGGAAAAAGGGATGGCCACCCTATGACCTGCACGCACTTTCCTCTTGCCCAGCGGCACGCAGCCGCCCGGGGAAGGGGGGGGAAAAAGAAACCTCCCTGTCTTCCTTTGCTTTTTCTCTTGCCGGGAAGGAAGAAGGGGGAAGAAAGAACATGTCAAGCTTCGTCTTCCTCCTCTTTTCCCAGGCATTCGCCCAGGGAGAGGGGGGGGGAGAGGGAAAGGAGGAAGAGGAAGCTCTTCTCCTTCACGAAAGGGAACGTTTTCCTTTCTACAGTCTATCTGTCTCTCAGAAGGAAAAAAAGGGGAAAAAGGAAAAAGAAGGCCTCATCATGAAAAAGACTTCCCTTTTCGCTTGTCGTGGATAATAAAAAGGCACCGGTTCGCGGCTCTGTCCCTTCCGTTCGAGCACCTGCCGGAGGGGGAGAAACGACCGCCCGAGCGATGGGATGCCACCTCCATCTGAGACCGACTGACGTCACTGGCAGAGAGAAAAGGAGGGGAAGAAGGAGAGAAGGGGGAAGAAAAGATCCGCCCCTCCTGCCTCCTTCTAACCCGGCAAAACCGCAAGAAGAAGGGAGGGGAGGGGGGGAGGCAGCCGTAATCCAAATGGACGTTTCATAGTTTCCTCATTGATCTGTTTTATCTTATGTGGGTGTCCCCGAGGGAAAAAAAAAAAGAGAAAGGAGGCACCTTGATCAGGATCCTCTTCAAGATCCCC